>Ga0247611_10000381_pt1 | contig 91455 bp, 69 predicted proteins | sample 177DNAGHGhighgp2_FD_192422 | JGI IMG/M metagenome (GOLD analysis project Ga0247611, IMG submission 192422) | Sheep rumen microbial communities from Palmerston North, Manawatu-Wanganui, New Zealand - 1770 DNA GHGhigh gp2 | ecosystem: Host-associated > Mammals > Digestive system > Stomach > Rumen...
CTCTTCCTAGAAAATTCCCGTATAAAAACTTAAGTGCTCCTTGTCCATATTGAGTTATTTCAGTATATTCTCCGGTTTTTCTATCATATATTTTCATGTCAAGCTCCAGTCCTAGCACCTAATATCCTTATTAATCCTATTTCTTTCAATCACTTGCAATTAATCACTTACAATTAATCATATTAGCAATCAATCATATTTGTAATTAAATAAGAACATAAGGTGCAGCGCTCCCTTTATAAAAGTACTATTCGTCTATAGTTACAATTCCTGTAGCTCCGTCTATGGTTACTCTCTGTCCATCCTTTATCTTCTGCATTGCTCCCTTACAGCATACTATTGCAGGAATTCCATACTCTCTTGAAACAATGGCTGCATGACAGAGTATTCCGCCGTATTCAGTTACTATGCCAGAAAGAATTGCAAATTTAGGAGTCCAGCCAGTATCTGTAAACTTAGTCACAAGTATATCTCCCTCGCGCAGTCTATCGATATGCTCAAAATCTTCAATAACGCGGGCAGTGCCGGTAACGGTTCCATTATTTGCTCCAAGACCTCTGATGCTTAAATCAGAGCCTTCACCCACCTCTTTATTCTTTGAGAAAACAGTTCCTATTTCATTATCGCTTATATAATTTCTATAGGCATTATAATAAAAACGGTTCTTCTTTATAAGTCCGCGAAGCTCCTCAGCGCTTAATTTTCCATCGATATAATCCCAGAGATTTCCGACCTTTAGCATCCATACATCCTCTGCCCTCTCAAGTACGCCCTCTGCTGCAAGGCTCTTTGCATACTCAAGGGTATAAACTCTCAGGAGATAATAAAATCTAGTTGAAACATCTCTGAATTCCTCTCTCCACCAGAGCATTTCCCTCATTCCTGATACCTTTTTCTTTATCTTCTTAAGGTCATGCTTCGATACCTTCCCAGCAACCTTCTCAAATACCTCTTCATACATCCTTCTTCCATTTTCCTTATCAAGTCTTGGAGAGAAGGAATCATCAAGCACCACCATGTCCTTTACCATCTGAACCATTACCTCTGGTTCTTCATAGTAGCAAGGATAGGTTATGTCAAGCTCCTTATCTGAATGATAGCCGTATTTATCTATTATCGCCTTCACCTGCGGAAGGAAGAGATCATCTCTATTTAAAACCTTAGCAATGGCAGAAGGCTCCTGCATGCTCCAGAAATCATACGCTCCCTTATCTTCTCTTATACTTCTTGTCACATCCCAGATTTCATAAAAAGGAAGGAGATGAGAGATATTATCGATGCTTCCAAGCAGTGATAAATACTCGCTCTCAGAAACATATTTTAAGAGGCTGTCCTTATACAAGGACTGATGAATGGTGTTTATGAATATCTGCCAGAAATACGTCGTTTCACTTCTAAGATAGCTCTTTTTAGTGATTCTATAAAATTCCTTTTCGATATTCTTTATTCTATGATTATCATAATTATCCTTGTATTTATTATAAATCTGAAGAAGCTCTTCCTTATATCTTGGATTATTTTTCCTTCTATTATTTAAGATCTGGCTCTGTCTAACAACTATTTTAAGCATTCTGGATATGGTCTTAGGCGTAGCCTTAGTTACGCTTCCATCTCCCTCATAATCGCCTATGATGCCATATTCATTATCAAATTCTCTTTCCTTATAGCCGATTACCTGGCTCATTGCCTTTTTAACTGCCGACATGTTCCAATAGCAGCGTCCATAGTACATTTCACCAAGCTTAGAAGGAAGTTCTTCATCCTTTAATATTTCAGAATCAACTATGAATTTTCTAAGTGAATATTCCCAGATATACTCATAAAGGCTCCACATATAAGGAGTACATACCGTTGCTGAAACTCCGCCGTCCTTAAAGTCCGCAGTCGTCCACATATCCTCAATTCCATTGTACTTAAGGCTGGTAATGCCGCGTGCCTGCAGGATATAGAGCTTTTCATCCTTTATCGCAAACTCGATATCAAGTGGATATCCAAAGAACTGCTGAAGCTTTGCAAATTCTTTTGCATACTCTTTGACCTTGCCACTTGTTAAAATTTTATTTGAAGGATTTCTTCTCATTTCCTTCTGATTGTACCAGTTGTAAAAATACTGACAAGGAGCAGTTTTACCGCTAACAATATTTTCTCCAAGTCCCTCAGATACCTCAATGAGCATTTCCTTATCATTTCCGCTTACCGGATTTATGGTAAAGCATATTCCGCTATAATCTGAAGCAACCATTTCCTGAACAACTACCGACATCTTCATCGCAGCAGGGTCAATATTATTATTTACCACATACTGAAGAAGCACCTCACTGAACATTGACTTATAACAATCAATTACTCTTGCTGAAATATCCTTTTTCTCAACATTTAAAAAGGTCTTGTACTGTCCGGCAAAAGAATACTCTGCAAGATCCTCCTTGCTGCCGCTGCTTCTAACTGCATAAAGCTTATTCTTATCTGCTAGACGCTCGATCTCATTCCTGGTTTTATCAGGTATTTTTGCTCCATCAAAAAGGGCTGTAATTTTCCTCGATACATCAGCGACCTCAGAATCATTACTCCTTAGCCCATCTAAAGCTTCCTTTATCTTATCCGCAATAGAATCTGAACTTATTACTTCATCATAAACTTCACTATCAAGAATAAATCCGCCCGGAACCTCAAAGCCCTGTTTTTTCATCTGAAGCAGAAATTTTCCCTTATTTCCAAGTCCTTCTTCATTTTTTTCATTTTTATCAATTAATACAACCATAAACCCTCTCCAAATTTAAAATAAATTTTTTCTCAGCTTGCAAAAATATAGCAGCATATTGAAAATGATATGTGTAAACGCGCCAACTAAAACATATAAAAGATATAATCCGATTCCCAAATCGTAGAACAGCCATACCACAAGTGCACAGCCAAATATGGAATCTGCCTGATCCAGGACAATAAAAAAAGCCCTCCATGTACCTGATATAGTCTTACCTGGAGTAATTCCAAGCCTTCTTTTAAGGAAGCTGTTAGGAAGCTCAAAAAGAGCATAACCTAGTCCTAACAATATTCCTATAAGAAGATTAAATAAAAAAGTATTCTTATTATTTGCATAAAAGAAATTAAGCTCTTCAATTCCTGCCTCACTGCATACTGCTCCCCATAAAATAGCGCATATTGTATTAAGCAGTATATATCCAAAAAAGCCCTTCCAGGTCTTATTGTCGCCAAATATTCTTTTATTATCTGAAAGTGTCTTACCAAAATCCATTGGAACCTTTGCCCACTTCATCACCTTCGATTTACACCATATCATGTTTAAAACACCTGCAATAATTACAGGACATAACGTAACATACATCATTAAAAGCTTATGTAGCATTTAATCTCTTTCCCCTTTTCCATCCAAAAACACCGCCTTAGTCTCTTTATGAGCTATTTTGGGGGCAAATATTACCGGACATTTTTATTGGTATTTTTCTAAAACTTCCTTAGTGAAATTCTTCATTTTCTGCTTTACTTCCTCTGGCCCATTTATTACTATTCCTGTGCCCAGGCCAAAAACAAAGCCGTAAAACATAGGGCTTACCGCTACATCAACTATCGTCTTAAAGTGTCCTTCATCAACCGGAATAAGTCTAGTACCCTTACCGAACTGATCGACTATTACGTTTGAAAGACTATTCTCACATACTAATTCAACGCTCTTGATCTGGCCATCATACATTTTAAATCTCTTTATGGTATAGCCAGTAAGCTCCTTCTCATCAAAAAACGTTTTTCCTTCTCTTTCCTCTTCTAAGATATTTACAGCCTTTATCTTATCAACTCTAAAGTGCTTTAACTTTTCTTCGCCGTCCTTTACGGCCACAAGGTAATACTGCTCATTATCCCAGAAAAGAGCCCATGGGCTTACTCTATAAGGCTTACCATCATTAGTGATCTCTAAGTGACCCTTTTCATTCCATCTATAATACTTAAAGGTAATTTTCTTATTTTCCCTCATTGCTCTTTGTATTTCATCTACCACTATATAACTAGCTTCATTCTCATTTTTCACCCTATTTGCTACATATACCGGACGGTCTAGATTCTTAGCATCATACTCACTTAAAAGCTTCTTTAACTTTCCTATAATTTCCTTCGACTTCTTTTCAGTAATGAATCTAGATGCCCCAATGGCATCAACAAGTATCTTCATATCCGTAAATTCAAAATCACGGCTGACAAGCTTATATGAAGAATATTTTCCTACCTTGTCATTTATTATGTCATAGCCCATGTCCTTAAGGCTTTCAATGTCCTCACCGATTATCTTTCTCTCAGCCTTATAGCCAAGGCCCTGTATATATGCGCATATTTCCTCCATGCGCATGCCATGATCTATATCTGTTTTTTTCATGAACATATCGAGTAAATGTAATATTCTAAGTTTATTACTTGTTCCAGCTGAACCTGCCATTAGCCACACTCCTTATCTTTATACTCACACACAATTCTTCTATCATCAAGCCTTATAAACGGCCTTGCCATCACAGATGGTATAATGGATTTTTCCCGGAAGAACCCAATCAATGAAAGGACTATTAGAAGCCTTTGATGCAAATTCTTCCTCCTTAACAGTCCACTCTTCATTTTCTCCAAAAATTACAAGGTCTGCGTCTGCCCCCTCCTTAATGCTTGATGGCTTTAGTCTATAGAACAGCGCAGGATTGGTGCTCATAAGCTCGATCAGCTTCATAAGACTTATATGCCCTGGCTGAACAAGGCTCTTTATGCCAAGCGCAAGTGAAGTCTCAAGTCCTGTAATTCCACTAGGAGCCTGCGCCATAGGCTTTGATTTTTCCTCCTTGGTATGAGGTGCATGATCCGTAACAATCATATCAATAGTTCCATCGACAATTCCCTCAATTACCTTCTGCCTATCCTCCTCAGTACGAACAGGTGGATTCATTCTTGCATTTGTGCCATACTTAAGTACTGCATCCTCGGTAAGGGTGAAATGGTGAGGAGTAGCCTCAGCATGGATATCTGCACCAAGCTTTTTAAAAGTCCTTACTATCTCAACACTGTTCTTAGAGCTGATATGCTGAATGCAAAGAGGCGCCCCTGTATCAAGCGCAAGTACGCAGTCTCTTGCAACCATTATATCCTCAGCAGACCTGGAAGAGCCGCCATAACCAAGCTTTTCTGAAACCTTTCCCATATTAACGCCTGCCTGCTTAACGAACATCGGATCCTCTTCATGGAGTGCAACCGGAAGATTTAACTTCTTTGCTCTGATAAGTGCCTCATAGAGAATTTTCTCATCCATGATAGGTACTCCGTCATCGGTAAAGCCCGCAGCACCGGCGTCAGCAAGGCCCTCCATATCAACGATTTCCTTGCCCTTCATTCCCATGGTGACATTTGCACAGGTAAGAACCTTTATGCCAGTTTCCCTGCCCTTATCAAGAACATACTTTAGCGTATCAAAATTATCAATGTGAGGATTTGTATTGGCCATCATTACGACCCTTGTTACTCCTCCTCTTGCTGCAGCCTTTGCACCGGTATGTATATCCTCCTTAGCTGTAAAGCCGGGATCTCTAAAATGGACATGTGCATCCATAAGGCCAGGCGCTAAGATAAGACTCTTAGCATCTATCACCTCTTCATCGCCTTTTGCCGCTATTTCATCTGCCACTCTTTCAATTTTTGAATCCACGATAAGCACATCCTTTACCGCATCTGTCTTGGTAACCGGATCAACTACATGACCGTTTTTGATTAATATTTTCATAGGATAAACCCTTTCTTATACGTTTATTTTTTTAAACACATTATAATCAATTTCTCTTGTAAAATCAAGCAATAAAAAAATCCATAAAAAAATACTGGGGCACTTTTATCGTGCCTCAGTATTTTTCCCTTTTTTTGTAACAAAAAAAGTATATAGGTATGTGCAGCACTAAACGAGGGATTTGCTTAGTGCGATTATTATTGTAGCATAGTTACTTGAAAATGTGTATAATGAATCTATTTAAAAATTGTATATTTCTACTTTATTATTGTATTTTTTCTGTACTTTGATCATTTTTCAAAAAACTAAATTGCTTTTCCAAGGAACTGACTCTGATATAGATCATGATAAAATCCCTTTTGCTTCATAAGCTCATCATGATTTCCCTGCTCAATGATATTTCCATCCTTCATTACAAGAATGATGTCAGCTTCTCTTATGGTAGATAAGCGGTGTGCTACAATAAAGCTTGTCCTTCCCTCCATAAGTGCATTAAAGGCTTCTTGTATCTTCAGCTCAGTACGTGTGTCGATGGATGAGGTAGCTTCATCAAGTATAAGCATTGAGGGCTTACTCATCATTACCCTTGCTATGCAAAGCAGCTGCTTTTGACCTTGTGAGAAATCCTCAGAGTTCTCGGAAACCTCTGTATCATAGCCCTTTGGAAGACGTTTAATAAAAGAATGGATATGACATATCTTTGCTTCACGTATCATTTCCTCTTCTGAAATATCAGGATTTCCCATGGTTATGTTCTCTCTTATTGTGCCTGTCTTTAACCAGGTCTCCTGAAGCACCATTCCGTAGCCCTCATGGATAGATGAACGGGTAAGCTTTCTTAAATCAGTTCCATCAAGAAGGATGCTTCCCTTATTTACATCGTAAAATCTCATCAAAAGGTTAATGAGCGTTGTCTTTCCACAGCCTGTAGGACCAACAATTGCTACCTTTTGTCCCGGCTTTACATCAAGCTTAAAGTTCTCAATGAGCTTTTGTTCTGGTACATATGAAAATGAAATATCATTAATACTTACATTACCATCAAATTTCTCAGGGCTAAGAGCATCCTCTGTTTCCTTTACCTGACCTGGCTCCTCGATAAGGTCAAATACCTTTGCTGCACAGGCAATGGCACTTTGAAGCTCTGTGATAACGCCTGAAATTTCATTAAAAGGCTTTGTATACTGACTTGAATAACTAAGGAAGGCTGAAAGCTGACCTACTGAAAGTCTTCCGTTAATGGCTGAAAAAGCACCCACCACACCAACACTAGTATAAACAAGACTGTTTACAAAACGTGTAGCCGGATTTGTAAGTGAAGAGAAGAAGATTGCCTTAAGTGAGGTCTCTGTAAGCTCATCATTTAACTTATCAAACTTCTTCATGATGTTTTCCTTTTGATTGTAGGCCTTAACCACCCTTGCTCCTTCAATCATTTCGTTGATGAAGCCGGTCTGCTCACCTCTAATTTCTGACTGTTTTCTGAACATCTTATAGGTGCTCTTTGAAATAAAGCCGGCCACAAGGAATGAAACCGGAGTTACCACAACTACTACGATAGTTATAGCTACATTTACAGAAAGCATGAAGCAGAGAGTTCCAAGAATGGTAACTACTCCAGTAAACAGCTGGGTAAAGCCCATTAAAAGGCCATCCGCAAACTGGTCAACATCCGCTATTACGCGGCTCTGAATGCTTCCATAAGAATGTGAATCGATATAGCTAAGCGGCAGATCTTCTATTTTATTAAAAGCATCATTTCTGATATCTCTTACAATGTCATAGGTCATTTTATTATTACAAAGATTCATTAGCCACTGTGATACACCTACGATTACTGCACTAACAACTATCTTAAGTACGATAGTCTTAACTCCTCCAAAATCTACTAAGCCTTTACCTATCATATAATCCACAGCTTCACCTGTAAGCTTTGGAATATAAAGGGTAAGTAGTACTGATACAACTGCTAGAAGGAGGGATGCCCATAGGAATTTCCTATATTTGCCAAGATACTTAAGTACCTTTTTTATGATTTCCCACTGGCCGAGTTTTTGTTTATTCGCATTTTTCTTACTCATTAGCGGCCTCCTTTGGGAACTGTGAATAGTAAATTTCCTGGTAAACACTGTTTTCGGAAAGCAGTTTATCATGTGTTCCCATGCCTGCTACCTTGCCATCATCAAGAACAAGAATAAGATCTGCATACTGAACTGAAGCTGCTCTCTGTGATACTATAAAACAAGTCTGAGTTTTTCCCATCTCCCTTATTGCCATACGAAGCTTTGCATCAGTTGCAAAATCAAGCGCTGAGGCAGAATCATCAAGGATAAGGATATCAGGCTTTTTAATTAAGGCTCTTGCTATGGTAAGTCTCTGCTTTTGACCGCCCGAGAGATTCCTTCCCTTTTGCTCAACTAAAGTATCCACTCCGCCGCTCTTTTTATCTACAAACTCCTTAGCCTGTGAAGCAGTAATTGCTGCCTCTATTTCTTCATCAGTAGCGTCTTCTTTTCCCCATTTAAGGTTTTCCTTGATGGTTCCCTTAAAGAGCTCTGCTTTTTGAAGAACTATTCCCACCCTATCTCTTAGGGCCTTTATGTCATAACTCTTAACATCTTTGCCAAATACCTTAACACTGCCCTTTGTTACATCATAAAATCTAGGAATGAGATTTACAAGTGTCGACTTCCCACTACCTGTACCGCCTATAATACCCACGGTCTGACCCTTTTTGACCTTGAAGGAAATATTCTCAAGAGAATCTTCTCCTCCTCCATCATAAGCCATTGTAACATTATCAAATTCAACAGCTATATCAGCGTTATTATTGATTTCAGTAATTTCGCCATTTTCCATATTAGGCTTTTCCTTAAGGACAGCCTCAATACGGTTTCCACACGCAACTGCCTTAGTAACCTGAATGATGAGGTTTGCAAGCTTAATGAGCTCGACTAAAATCTGTGACATGTAGTTCAAAAGGGCAATTGCCTCTCCCTTAGTAAGAATACCAGTATCTACTCTTACAGCATCAGTATAAATAAGTACAACCGTTGCAAGGTTTATAAGTATATAAGTAAGAGGATTCATGAGACCTGATATTCCTCCTACAAACTGCTGAGCCTTTGAAAGAGCTGTATTATTTTCCCTAAACGCCTTAATTTCACTTTTCTCTTTGTTGAAGGCTCTGATAACACGGACACCCGTAAGGTTCTCACGAGTTGCCATCATTATCTTATCAAGGCCGCCCTGAGTCTTTGAGTAAAGCGGAATTGTTATAAGCATTATTCCAAATACGACTACTGCAAGTACAGGAATTGCAACAACAAAAATCAGTGCAGACCTTGCATCTACAGTGAATGCCATTATCATTGCACCTAGTACAACAAACGGCGAGCGAAGGAACAATCTAAGGAAAAGATTAACTCCCGACTGTACCTGATTTACATCGCTTGTCATTCTTGTTATCAGAGTATCCGTACCAAAAAGATCCATCTGTGAAAAGGTAAGGCTCTGAATATGCTCGAATAATGAATGACGAAGCTCCTTAGAAAAACCGGTTGCTGCCTTTGCCGCAAAGAACTGTGCCGTAATGGAGGCCGTAAGACCTACTACACCTAAAAGCACAAGCAAGCCGCACATCTTCATTACATAGCTCTTATCTCCATTCGCTATGCCCACATCAATTATCTTTGCCATTACAAGTGGAACAAAAAGCTCGAAGGTAGCCTCTAACATCTTAAAAAGCGGTGCTAGTATCGTTTCTTTTTTGTAATGCCTTAAATACACCAAAAGGGATTTCATTTTAAAAACTCTCCTAATCTTTATTCCGTCACGCCTGTTTTATGATTCATATTTTTTTATTAAAAACTATCTGCATTTTGTTTCTTAACAAGCTCATAGTAATAGCCTTTTTTGTCCATCAGCTCCCTATGATTTCCTCTTTCAACAATCTTACCATCCTTAACTGCAAGAATAATATCTGCATCAATAATAGTGGACAGACGGTGTGCAATCATAAAAGAGGTCCTTCCCTTTGTAACTACCTTTATGGCCTCCTGGATTGCCCTTTCTGTCACTGTATCAACAGAAGAGGTCGCCTCATCAAGCACTAAAAGCTCTGGATCAGCAAGTATTGCTCTTGCAAAGGAAAGGAGCTGTCTTTCGCCGGTTGAAAGCATTCCGCCGCCTTCTCCGACATCGCTGTCAAGACCATTATCCATCTTATTTACTACCACATCGCCCTTAACTAACTTCAGTGCCTGCCAGATTTCATCATCACTAGCCTCTGGCTTTCCGTATTTTAAATTTTCACGTACTGTTCCAGTAAATAGGTGAGGAGTCTGAAGTACATAGCCTAGATGCGAATGGAGCCACAGCTGCGAACGCTCTCTTGCATCTCTTCCGTCAATAAGCACTCTTCCCTTAGTAGGCTCAAAGAACCTACACACCAAATTAACCAGAGTAGATTTTCCTGCACCCGTTTCACCTACTATAGCCACGCTATCGCCCTGCGGCACCTTAAGGCTAAAGTTTTCAAGCACAAGCTCATCACCATCCGGGTATTTAAAGGATACATTCTCAAATTCAACATCTCCGTGAAGATCTTCCCAGTTTTCCTTTTTAGGATTAAAGGTATCGCCATACTTTTCAATTATCTCAGGCGAATCAGCAACATCCGACTTTGTATTTAAAAGATTCATGAGTCTTTCAATATTTACCTGAATGGTTATTAGTGCTGAAATAGAATTGATAATATTCTGTATCGGCTCAAGGATACCAAGTGCATAGGATAAGAAAACTGAAAGCGTTCCTATCTCAAGAACTCCTTCAATCGTCAGCTTTCCTCCGCTCATAAGAACTACAGCTAATATAAGTCCTGATAAGAAGGTAACTGAAGAATTTAAAAAGGCTGATTGATGAGCTGTCTTCACAGAGGCCCTGTACATATCCTTTGTATCCTTACCAAAGCTCTCCATCATCTTTTCCTCAGCTGCAAGTACCTTAATACTTCTTACACCGGTTATTGCCTCATTAAAATCACCTGTAATTCTTGAATTGAGCTCTCTCATTCTTCTATTATATACAACTAACTTCTTTTGAAGAATCAGTATTATTATGACAGCTACCGGTATAAAAATCGTAGCATAAAGAGCAAGCTTCACATTTATAACATACATTACTACAAATATGCTGACAATGTAGGAAAGGTTCCATACAATGTCCATAAAACGCCAGCTTACAAGCTCTCCAATCTTACCTGTATCACTCATTACTCTTGCATGCACATAGCCTACATTATTCTGATTAAAGTAAGAAAATGAAAGCGTCTGAAGATGGTCAAAGGCTTTATTTCTTAAATCCCTGTCCATCCACAGCTCCATGCTGCTGCATATCCTCATTGTATAGTAATTATCCCAGGTCTGAAATGCTAAAATTCCTATATACAGTATAATAACAATAGGGAGAGTGTCTAAGGTCTTATTTGCAATATTATTATTCAATATGTACTTATTGAACAACGGATATATTGAATCTATCAGACTGCTTAGCACTCCTAAAAACACCATTAAACATATTTTTGCGGCATAAGGCTTCATGTAAGGTGAAAGGGCTGGGACCCCGAACCATGGCAAAGCCTTTCCCTTTTCTAATTTATCATCCATATTATTCTCTCTACAATTTATTCATTTTAATATAACACATTAAACAGCATGCTGAAGGTTAAATACCTTATTATAAATGCCCTTCTTTTGAAGAAGCTCATCATGAGTTCCCTCTTCAGCAACTCTACCATTTTCAAGCACAATTATCTTATCTGCATTCATAAGAGTTGAAATTCTATGTGCTATTATGATTGTAGTAGTTCCTTTTGCTTTTTCTTCAAGCGCCTTTCTGATTTTGACATCAGTTTCTGCATCTACCGCTGAAAGAGAATCATCAAAAATCATTATAGGTGTATTTCTGATTACTGTCTGAGCTATGGCTGTACGCTGCTTCTGTCCTCCTGAAAGAGTCACTCCTCTTTCTCCGACATAGGTCTCATAGCCCTTTCCGAACTTTTCAACAGCCTCATCCAAAGAAGCTATCTTTGCTGCTGCCTTTACTCTATCCATTTTCTGTTCCTTTTGAGTAATTGCAATATTTTCAGCAAGTGTACCCGAGAAAAGGTAAGGCTCCTGCAGAACGATTCCGATATTTTCACGGAGCCACTTTCTATTTATTCTTCTTATATCCTTTCCTCCGATGGTAATTTTTCCCTCATCCTCTGTAAGATCGAACAATCTGTCAAGGAGATGTACAAGTGTAGATTTTCCCGAACCCGTTCCACCAAGAATACCTACCGTTTTTCCAGCCGGAATTGTAAAGGAAACATTCTTTAATACCTCTGCCTGCTCATCATGCTTTTTAACAGAAACAACTACAGCCTCACCTTCAGCATTTTTTTCAACTCTGTCAAATTCAAAGCTTACATTATCAAAAACTATATCCTGATTCATAGGTGCATCATCTCCCTTTAAGGCATTTTCCGCATCCTCTTCCACCTTTGAATTCATGATATATCTGATTCTATCTATCGAGATGCCTGCCTTACTCATGTCTGAAATAACTCTTCCAAGCATACGTACCGGCCAGGTCAGCATCGCATTATACGAAATAAAGGCAATGTAATCACCAGGTGATAGTGTTCCCTTAACGCAGAATACCGCACCAAAGGATGCAATGAGAAGCACCTGAAGTCCACTTACAAAATCACTGGTCGCCCAAAAGGCTGAAAGAAGCTTCATAAGATGAATCCAGGTATTCATATACTTTTCATTGGACTGCTCAAAACGCTTTTTTTCATAAGCCTCTCTTCCAAAAGCTCTTACAACTCTGACTCCAGTAAGGTTTTCCTGAACCATTGCAGAGAGCCTTCCCTCCATGGTATCTACCTTCTGGAAGGATGCTGCTATCTTGTTGTGGAAAAACAGTGAATAAAGTATTATTACCGGTACAAGTATAATAGCAACAAAGGTCAAAGGAACATTTATTCCTGCCATAAAAATAACTGAGAGTATAATCAGCACAACTACCCTTATAAGGTTTGTAAGCTGCTCTGCTACGAAATTTCTTATTGTTTCAACGTCCGAGGTACTTCTTTGTATAATGTCACCTGTCTGGTTTGCATTATGCCACGAAACCGGAAGATGAATTATATGCTCGTAAAGAAGATTTCTCATTCTTTGAACCAGCTTTCCCTCACCTCTCGCATTGAACTGCTTAAAAAAGTATCTGCAGAGCACTGCAAGAAAAGCAACTGTTGCTATAAGCCCCGCTATAAGATATAAGCGGCTTCCAAAATATTCAGAATTAAAATAATACGCATCACCTTCAAAAACTATAAACTTCTCATTAATTTCGCTTAACAAATTCACTGCAAATTCAGGTACTTTCTGTTTTTTTTTCGAAAGCACACAGTCCACCGCAAATGATATTATCTTTGGATTTATCAGGTCGAGTACCGACACAAGCATTGCAAAAATAACGCTTATTATAAAATATCTTTTGCTTCCTCTTAAAAAATATAATAGAAGCGTCTTTCTATTCTTTCCAACATTATTCATAAACTTCTTCCTCTTTTATAATTATTCCTCTTCTTCATCTTCACTTTACATTTATTTACTGTGCCTCACCGCCAGGCCTTATTCTTTTTTACTGCACATCACCGCCAGGCCTTATTCTTTTCCCCTATAAATACAAAACAACATATGAGCGCTAGTTACCCTACCGCTCATATGCCTTAAGCCCATTATCTATTCTCCAATAAGAACCTGATCATATTCATAAAGCGCTTCATTTATATCATAAATATTATAATTGCCTTTTTTTATGAAATATTCGACTATTACATCCGCTTTACTAGAATGTGATAACGCGTACCCAGCTTTTTCCAGCATTTCTTTTGTTTCCTCAAGTGAAAGCTTTAATGCAATTGCAAAGGCCAGTACCGTCGTTTTTTTAGGTCTATAATCTAAATTGCTCCTTATTTTTGAAAAAAGCCTCCTATCAATATTTGCTTTTTTATATACCTCTGAATCCTTTATGCCTCTTTCATCAATAATTCTAAGAAGCATTTCTGAAAAACTCTCATCGAGCATCTCTATTCTCTTATCCAGCTCGCTTAATTTTGCCTGTGAACAAGGTGCTGACTGGGGCATTAAAGTTTCACTTTTAGCTTCACTTTTAGCTCCACTTTTAGCTTCAAATACACTTTCACATCTTTTTCCGCGGGCCAGGCTATTAAAAAAGGACTTTTTGTTCGGCGCAGAAGCCTTTTCAGTAATAGACTCACTAGAATACTTTTCAATAGATTCTTCGAAACTCGCCGTATCATCTGCTGTATATGAGGTTTCTACACTCGTAGACTCGTCAATATAATTAAGCTCTAAATACCTGTCTATTTCTAATCGCAGTTCATCATTTATCCTACTTTTCATATTTTCCCCTTTTTACATCAAAGCCACCTATATAGTTATCCTTTTCCATAAACTGTCATATTTAATTAAATGCCCTTGATACTATATTAAGTAAAAAATATGAAAAGGTCAAGCCTATTTTCAACGCTTTTTCTTACCGCCGCTCTCATAGCTTTCATCTACCTCTTTGCGCCATGCTCCAGCTTCTTCTGCCATGCAGCCCGCCTTAGCGCTACGCTTCATTGACATGAATTTTGAAACCGAACCAAAAACTGCTCCTATTCCTGCACTGTCATTATGATAATCAACCGCCATTTCCCTTTCAATTCCGTATCTCTTTGCCGTCTCAACTGCATCAATATTAGATGCCATGAATATAAAATCCCAGCCTTCCTTCTTCTGCTTCTTGATCAGCTTTTTAATTTCATCGCTTGAATATTTAACACTTGAATTTTCCATTCCATCAGTTGTGATGACAAAAACTGTATTCGCTGGTACATCCTCTTCTCTTGCGTACTTATGTATATTCTTAATATGGTGTATTGCATCACCAAGTGCATCCATAAGTGCTGTTCCTCCGCCTACTGAATAATCCTCTTCTGTAAGCTTTTTAACCTCACTAAGCTTTACTCTATCGTGAAGCACCTCACTCCTATTATTAAAGAGGATTGTAGATACAAATGCATTTCCATCTTCCTTCTTCTGCTTTGCGATCATTGAATTGAAACCACCGATTGTGTCACCTTCCATGCCGCTCATTGATCCGCTCTTATCAAGGATAAATACCATCTCTGTTAAATTGTTATTCATAATGTACCCCTTTCCGCTGCCTCGCAGCTCTGCACTTTTTGGATTAGCTAAGCTCCTGCATTTAGTTTTACTTTACTTTTACCTTTACTATTTCTTTAGACTTTGCTTTGACTCTGCTTTTATCTTTGCTTTTATCTTTGCTTTTATCTTTGCTTTGACTCTGCTTTTGTCTTTGCTTTATCTTTTGCTTAGCTTGTAAATACATTATAAATGCTTTAAAATAAAAATGGTCGCCTGCAAGGCGACAATTTTTATTTTCATATTAACTTGAATATGCGATTATTCCGAGCACAGCAGATACCATAATCATTATGATAGGTGATGGCGCTACCTTTTTTAGCTTCTTATATACTAAATGTATGATTACTAATACCGTAAAAATTATAACTGCCCTTATATCTGCTGCCGGCTCATCTCCAATTACCTTCATTTTAAAAAGTGTACTAAGCCCCATGGTTATGGCTGTTCCAAAAACAAGTGCGACTACTGCCGGCCTTATTCCCATAAGAAATGCGGCAACGCCCTTATACTTCATAAAGTTTTTCAAAAGTGCAGCTATAATAAGAATTATTATAAAAGATGGTAAAATAACCCCAAAAGTTGCCATAAAGGAGCCTAAAATTCCTGCCTGAGTGCTCCCTACAAAGGTCGCCACATTTACTGCAATAGGCCCCGGCGTAGATTCTGAAACAGCTATTATATTCATGAACTGTTCTTCAGTAAGCCAGTTATTCATCAGCACCTTTTCTCTGATAAGTGCCACCATTCCAAGCCCTCCTCCAAAGGAAACAAGGCCTATCTCAAAAAAGGTAATGAACAATTTCAAAAAAATCATTTTTTATCTCCGATTCTTTTTATGTAATAATATGTAATACCTATAAATCCGCAGATCAATATAAAAAATACCGCAGAAAAATTCACCGCAAGAATTGAAAATGCCACCATGCTTATCACTACAGCTCCAAAAATCACATAATTAAATGCCTTTTTTTCAAGCTGTCCTAGCATCTTTATTCCTGCAAAAAGTATCATATAGATTACACATGCCTGAATTCCTCTGAAAGCAAAGCCTACCAGCTTCAGCGCTAAAAATTTATCGAGGAAAAGAGATATTAAAAACATAATAATAAATGATGGAAGACTGACCCCTATTGTCGAAAGAATTGCTCCAGACATTCCTGATAGCTTATAACCTATGTAGGTCGCCGCATTTATTGCAATAGGGCCTGGAGTTGACTCTGCTACGGCGACCATATCTAAAAATTCATTTTTATCTACCCACTTTTTCTTACTTACAAATTCATTCTCTAATAGAGCTATCATCGCATAACCTCCTCCAAAGGTAAATGCCCCTATTTTGAGAAAGGTAAGAAAAAGTGTCCTTAACTTGTTCATATTTTTTCCAACCGATCTAATCATTTATAATCGGAAATAGTTATTTTCTAAGCGCTATATTTTCAATCTTCTCAAGCTCTTCTGCCGTAAAGGTAGTATTTTCAATGGACTTTAGATTATCAAGAAGCTGAGATTTTCTTGAAGCTCCAATGAGAACTGAAGTAATTTCCGGACTATTAAGAAGCCACGCAAGTGACATTTCTGCAAGTGTCTGACCTCTTTCATCTGAGATCTTCTTAAGCTCGAACACCTGATCAATGCACTCCTTCACCTTGTCTTCATTTAAGAAGCCCTTGCCTCCGAAGGCTCTGCTGTCCTCTGGGATTCCATCAAGGTAACGGTTTGTAAGAATTCCCTGATGAAGAGGTGAATAGCAGATTATGCCCTTTCCAAGCTCTGCTGAAGTCTTCTTTAAGCCATTATTTTCAATGGTTCTATCTAAAATATTATATCTGTTCTGATTTATTATAAATGGAACCTTGCTATCAGCTAATATTTTCTCAGCCTTTGCAAGTGTTGGGCCATCATAATTTGAAAGGCCAACATATAAAGCCTTTCCGCTTCTAACGATCTGAGCTAGAGCCTCCATTGTCTCTTCAAGCGGAGTATCAGGATCCATTCTATGATGGTAGAATATATCAACATACTCAAGTCCCATTCTCTTAAGACTCTGATCTAAAGATGCAATGAGATACTTTCTGCTTCCAAGATCTCCGTAAGGGCCTGGCCACATATAATAACCTGCCTTAGTACTGATTATCATTTCATCACGATAAGGCTTAAAATTCTTTGCAAAAATTAAACCAAAATTGGTTTCAGCACTTCCTGCTGATGGACCATAATTATTTGCAAGATCAAAATGGGTGATACCATTATCAAAGGCTGTAAGACATATTTCCTCCATATTATTATAATTTGCTGCATCACCGAAATTATGCCAGAGGCCAAGAGATACTGCCGGAAGCTTTAATCCGCTCTTTCCGCATCTATTATATTTCATCTTTTCATATCTTGATTCATCTGCAATATACATATATTTCTTTCTCCTTAATTAAATTGTAAAAAACAATCATATTCCCTTTTATAATTTCCCATTATTTACAATACGAAAATCCTAATGGTATTGTAACACATATATTAATGTAAAACTATAAAATTCTTTTCCCATTTATGGTAAAAACATCTTTTTGTTTCTACGATCGCCATCTCAAAAGTCCATTAACACCCTAAGCAGTTCTTTATTTTCCTCGTGATTTTTTATGGCAAGCCTGTAAAAGCCCTTCCCTAAGCCATTAAAACTGCTGCAATCTCTTATGAGTATTTTTCGCTTTAAAAGCTCCTCATATAAATTTACTTCGCTCTTTAGTAAGATGAAATCAGTATCCGAGTCAAAAACCTTATACCCCATATCAGATAAAGCTTTCGACACATACTCTCTTTCCTTTTTTATATAGCCTGCGGAATCCTTCTGGTAGCTGGTATTTATTAAAATATCGCAGCAAAGCCTTGCCGCCGTCTGCGCCATAACTGACATGTTCCACTCTGGAAGCTGCTTTTTGATAAAAGAAATGTTTCTTTCATTCGATATCACATAGCCTGCTCTTATGCCTGGAATGGCAAACAGCTTTGTAAAGGCATCCACCACAAAAAGGCCCTCATATTTATTTATGAGTTTTTTTACACTCACTCCGTCTGAAGAAAGTCTAAGAAAGCATTCATCCACCACCACGGCACAGCCGCACTCTTTGCAGCACTCAATTATTTTTATTAAAAGCTTTTCGTTAATGCACCTTCCTGTAGGATTATTCGGATTAGTCAAAAATAAAAGGTCAGCTCCTTTTTTAATTTCTGAAATTACATCCTCTTTAAGCTCAAAATTTTCCTTTTCATGTAGATAATAATCCTTTATTTCACAGTCCCCCCGCGCCGTTAAAACATGCCTATAGCCATAAAAGCCAGGATTAATAAGCAGCGCCTTTTTAGGTCTTAAATGATTTACTATTCCTAAAAATAATTCTGAGGCACCGTTTCCTCCAAGCACCTGCTTTTCCTCTACTCCTTCAAGCACTGCTATGGCTTTCCTGAGCTCTCTCTGCTCTAAATCGGGGTATCTTCCTATTTCTTCAAAGCTCTTTTTTATTCCTTCCTCAAGACTTTCCGGGTATGGATAGGGATTTGTATTTACTGAAAAATCCAGTTTTACTTTTCTAGTAACATCTTCATATATATTTCCTCCATGAAGCATATAAAACTCCTTCTATTACCATTTATGCATTTTATATAAAGCATTTTATATAAAGCACTTTATATAAAGCACTTTATATAAAGCACTTTAAAGTACTGCAATATTCAGCAAAAATAAAGACAAAGTGCAAAAGACAAAGCATATAAATTCAGATATATACATCAGTCTTCCTGCTCTTTTTATATCTTCATTTTCAATATTTCTCTCTGCATCCCCTATGTATGGCTTTTTTACAAGTTTTCCAAAGTAGCTGGCATCGCCGGCAAGTTTTATTCCAAGAGCCCCTGCACATACACTTTCTGTCTGTGCAGAATTCGGGCTTTTATGGTTAAACCGATCTCTCTTAAAAATCTTCACAGCTCTTTTTCCTGAATAAATCCCGTTAAAAACGCCGCAGATATAGGCTGATATTATCATAAGCCCTGCGCTTATCCTAGCTGGAATAAAATTTACTATATCATCAAGCCTTGCAGAAAAGCTCCCAAAGTTCTCATATCTATCGTTGTGATAGCCCACCATTGAATCAAGAGTATTTATCGCTTTATATGCAAAGCCTAATACAGGTCCTCCTATCGCGGTATAAAGGAGCGGCGCAATTACGCCGTCTGAGGTATTTTCTGCAACTGTCTCTACTGCTGCCTTTGCTATCCCCTCATCATCAAGCTTTTCGGTATCTCGTCCTACTATCATTGAAACAGCTTTTCTTGCCTTCTCAGTATCATTTGCCTTTAAAGCCTCATACACCTTGCTGCTCTCAACAGACAGACTTTTTGCGGCAAGTATGTAGCAGGTAAGAACTGCCTCTATCCCGATTCCCAGATAAGGATTTATTGCATAGGCTCCGGCTGATATAATAGCCGTAACCAGTATTGTCACTGTTATTACATAAACTCCAAGCTTTACGCCAAGAACTCTTTCCTTTCCCGCTTCTCTATTTTTTTCCTTTACTTTCTCATCCATAAACTTATGATCTAACTTACTTATAAAGCTTCCTATAAGCCTTATTGGATGCGGAAAATTCATTGGATCTCCTATTATCAGATCAAGAAGATATCCTATCGTCAAGGCTACTATATGATACATCTTTAAAATCTCCTGCTAACTGGTTTATCTCAAATTCAAGCTCAAAGCCGCCTATATGGCGCACCTGAAAATCATAATAATCACGGCCCGTCAGCTCCATCATTATGGACATAATGCTTCCTCCATGACAGACAAAGATAAATTTATCCTTAGAGCCATTCTTTAATATGACCTCTCTAAAAGCCTTAAAGCTTCTTTCTATAAAATCCTCTCGTGCCTCTCCTTCAGGAAAAGGCAGGGTTCCATTTGAATCTATCCAGTCCTGATAAGCCTTAGTTCCATTTAACTGTCCGTAATTTTTTCCTTCAAAGGCTCCAAAATCAGTTTCTCTAAGCTCCGCAGCTATTTCATCGGCTTTCCTTGAAAACAAAAGCTCCGCACTCTCCATGCATCTCTTCATCGGACTTGATACCAGGTGAAAATCATCCTTTTTGTCCTGCATTATCCTATGAAGAATTCCGCTTCTTTTTTCTTCCAGCTCCACTATTCCCTCTTTACAAAGGCTTTCATCAGTCCTAGAGCCAATATATCTGCCTTCTAGATTTCCCTTTGTCTTTGCATGCCTTATTAAAAAGCACTTCACTCTTTTCTTTTCCATCATAATTCCTTATTACTTAGACTTTAAACGAACCTTTATCTTAGTATTCATCTTTCAGTAAAAAAAAGAAATACAAACAAGGCCTGCCACTTAAAAATAGGTTCCTACTGCTATAAGTACCAGCATTATTTCCTCTGCCGCCGTTATAAAATAGCCCGAGGTATCCCCGGTTACTCCGCCAAGCTCCTTATAGCAAAGCTGTTTATAATAGAGGCAGAAAATAAGAAGGCCTGCTAAGGCTATAGCCGCAGTTATCGGCTTTAGATATATCATAAGCGCTGCCCCTAATGCTGCTTCCATTATTAAAAGAACAAGGTCCCTCCTTCCCATTTTTTCAGTTTCCATATTCAGCATTCCATCCTTCTTTGCATGTTTTAGCGTCAAGGATAAAATACCTGCAGCTGCCCTTGCTTCAAAAAAGATTGCTGCAAATACATATACCGCGTTTTTATCATCAGCCTTTAATATCACCGACATGGCTGCTGCCCATATTATCGCAAATTCAAGCAGCTTTATCACCGAAAAAGCGCCGATATGTGGATCCTTTAATATCTTTAGCTTTTCTTCCTTTGGCTTATATGATTTAAGTGCATCCTGCACATCCATAAAGCCATCTAGATGAAAGCCTCCGGTTACAAAGAGCGGCACAAGCGAGTAAAGTGCTCCCTTGCAGAGCTCTGGAAGTTCAATCAGCCTAAAAACAAAACTGAGAGAGGTGATAATGCCCCCTATAACTGCACCGATCCACGGAAGAAAAACCAGATTATGCTTCATGTCATCTTCCTTCCACTCAAAAATCGGAACCGGTATTTTAGAATACAAAGAAAAGGCCACTATGATATTTCTAATTATTTTCATAGCTTATCCACTCGCCCTCTTTAATTTCATGTACCTTATCCACATTTTTCTTCAATCCTTCATTCACTTCGTGCATAAGTTCAACATATCTTTTGGTATCCTCATCATACCCTTCTCCATCAGGCTCAAATTCGTTAGAGACTATAACCATATTTTTAGCCTTTTTGCTAAGAGTTAAGACCTCATCAAGAACTATTTCTACGATTGTAGAATTATCTGCACTCTTATTTTCAAGCGCATGCATTTCATTTCCAATAAGGTTGGCCATACATTCTAATAAAAGCGTTGTATTTGATATATCCTTAATGGCTTCTCCTACAGATGCTATGTCCCTGGTGCATTCTATGGTAACAAAGCCCTTTCCTTCTCTCATCTTTCTATGTTTTTTTACTCTATTTAAGCCTTCCTCACCAAACGGATCCATTGTCGCAAGGTATATTCTCTTTCCATCTCCTGAAAGCTTTAATGCTAAGTCCTCTGCCCTTTTTGATTTTCCGCTATCAGGTGTTCCTATAATTAGATCTACCATTAGCTTAACCTCTCATATTCATTGACTTTAATATCCTTAAACACAGATGCATTATTATAAAAATCCAGAACCATATCAATAAGCGGAAGAGCCATAATACCTCCGGTTCCTTCTCCTAGCGCCATATCAGCATCAATGAAGGCCTTTAAACCGAGTTCCTTCAGCGCCGCAGCATGTCCCCCTTCTCTTCCCTTATGAGATGCAATATAATATTCCTTAACTCCCGCTACCATTCTTTCAGCTATAAGTGCTGCTACCGAGCTTATCAGTCCATCTATTAAGACAGGGAGTCTATTCATTGCTGCTCCTATAAATACTCCTGCAAGGGCTGCAATATCAAGTCCTCCAAGGCAGCTTAGAATATAAAAAGCTCTTTCATTATCGTTTTTTAAGTGTAAATACTTCTCATTATCGGTGCAATATTTCTTTATCCCGATTTTTATTACTTCCTTTTTTCTCTTTAGAGCCGCATCACTTAGACCAGCGCCTCTTCCAGTAATCACTTCTGCATCAAGCCCAAGAAGAGAGCATAAAACCGCGACCGAGGTCGTCGTATTTCCTATTCCCATCTCCCCTGTAATAAGAAGCTTATAGCCCTTTTCCTTAAGGTCATATGCTACCTCAATTCCAGAAATTATGGCTTTTAAAGTCTCCTGCTCACTCATTGCAGGCTTTTTTAGGAAATTTTTTGTACCAAAAGCCACCTTTTTATCATAAAAAAGTCCGTCCTTTGTTACTAAAGGCTCACTCTTTCCATTATTAATGTCCTTATTTCTTAAAGCACTAACCATATTATTTCCTGCATCCGCCGAAACTTCCCCGGCTATTCCTACATCTACAGAAATAATATCTGTCTTAGCATATCTTCCAAGAGTATTTGCCGAGCTTATTCCCTTAATAAGGGCATCACCTACAGCTCTTGTCACCTCGCTGCCGCTTTGAGATATTCCCTCCTCAACTATACCATTATCAGCTATCATTATTACAGCTGCCCTTTTAGAAATATCTATATCAGGGCTTTTCTGCATTGCTGCAAGCCTGCATATTAATCCTTCAAAACTCCCTAATCCATCTAAAGGCTTTGAGAGCAAATCCCATTTTCTTTTCGCTTCATCATATATCGATTTATCAGGTCTGTCTATATGTATATTAAATAATTCATCCTTATCCACTTTTTTACTGCTCCTGGTCATCATCCTATCTTTGTTCTTTCATTCCTAAAAGCTCATCATTATATCATTATCTACGTTCTTTCATTCCTAAAAGCTCGTATACCATATCCATATTCATGTACTCTCGCATCATTGCTGCAAGCTTATCATATTCTTTATCTTTTAGCTCCGCATAGTCAATGACCTCATCAAGCTCCAGGCTTATGCCCTTTTTCATGGCTATTTCATTTACTATTGTCTTCACTATCTGCGCATCATCGAATATTCCATGTACATAGGTGCCATAAATATTCCCCTTTGTATATCCGCTTCCATTTGGCGTAAACTCAAGAAGCGGTGCGTCCTTTTCTTCCTCAGTTTCTGCATTGCCATTACTTCCTGCTTGAACTCGCAGCAAGCCGTCTTCTACAACTGTAGTTTCGCCCATATGTATCTCATAGCCCTTATAGCTCTTTCCAGATAAACCTTTAAAGATTCCACCTGCTGCCACAATGCTGCCTGAAACCTGCTCTAGGTGCTTTTCTTCCTTAAGTAAGGTGGTCAATGGTAAAAGGCCAAACCCTTCTATACTTCCGCCTTTTTCAACGCCCTTTGGATCTGAAATTTCATAGCCAAGCATCTGATAGCCGCCGCATATGCCGATCACAGGGCCTCCCTTTGATGCATATTTCTTTACCGCACTCTCAAGCCCTGTTTCTTTAAGCCACTTCATATCATCTATGGTATTTTTACTTCCTGGTATAATCAATAAATCTACATTCTTTAATTCATTAGGTCTTGTTATATATTCTACTCCTGTAGAATCTACCTGTTCGAATACATCAAAATCAGTAAAATTTGAAATCCTAGGCAGCCTTATTACTCCTATATTTATTAGATTTCTCCTTCTTTTATCAAACCTGTCAGTTAAAGAATCTTCATCCTCTAGATTGAGTTTGATATATGGCAGAACTCCCGCTACCGGAACCCTTCCTCTTTCCTCAAGCATTTCTATTCCAGGGTCTAGAATGGTCTTATCTCCTCTGAATTTATTAACTATCAGCCCCTTTACACGCTCTCTTTCATCGCTCTCTAGTAGTTCAAGAGTGCCAAGAAGCTGAGCAAAGACGCCTCCCCTATCAATATCTCCAACAAGGAGCACCGGCGCATCAACTAACGCTGCCATTCCCATATTTACAATATCATTTTCCTTAAGATTTATCTCTGCAGGCGAGCCTGCTCCTTCAATGATTATTACCTCGTATTCCTCCTTCAGCTTATCAATGGCTGCCATTATATCCGGAATCAAAGTTTTTTTATACTTAAAATAGTCTCTCGCTCTCATATTTCCAATGGATTTACCATTTACAATTACCTGAGAGCCCTGATTATCAGTAGGCTTTAATAATATAGGGTTCATATATACGCTAGGCTCTGCTTTTGCTGCCTCTGCCTGCATCACCTGAGCGCGCCCCATCTCAAGCCCCTCCTTTGTTACATAGGAATTAAGTGCCATGTTCTGTGACTTAAAGGGACATACCTTTACTCCGTCCTGCCTTAATATCCTGCATAGTCCGGCTACAACAAGGCTCTTTCCTGCTCCTGACATTGTTCCTTGCACCATCAAAAACCTCGTATTTTTACCCTTGCCGCTCAATGCGCCACCTCTTTTCCTTAGCACTTCTTCTATTGCTATTTTTTTGTTTTTAAAATTCTAAAACATTATTTATCTACTTTCCATAAAATACCATATTATTATAAAAGTATTAAAAACATTATATCACATAAGATGAAAAAGTACACTTCTAATTATGTAGAATTTTACAAAATTTTTAATGTCGTTTCCCATTTATTTACATTTATCTATGTACGTCTTATTTTCTTCAAAATTTAAAGCTCCCCGCATACTAAAAATGCAGGGAATTTGCAGGGCGTAAAAAAAGCTGATACCCCCTGCGATATTCGCAGAAGTCATCAGCTTTAATAAGCGGTTTTATTATTAAATATATAAATATCACTATCTTACTTTAATAATATGGAAGAGCCTCATTTTTTTCCCTGATCTTCAATCAGCTTCACAAATTCTTCCTCAGGCATAGGTTTATAGAAATAATAGCCCTGTATCATATCACAGGAAACACTCTTTAAGAACTCATACTGCTCCTTTTTCTCAACACCTTCAGCCACAACTTTTGCATCTATTGCATGCGCTAAACCTATAGTCGACTTTATTATTGCCTCAGCCTTTTTATTCTCTCCTATTTTTCTAATAAAGCCCATATCCAGCTTTACTATATCAAAGCCAAAGCTCTCAAGCGTTGATAAAGAGGACATTCCCTTACCAAAATCGTCAAGCAGTATCTGCACTCCAAGAGTCTTTAGTGCATAAAGACAGTCCCTTGCATTTGTCTCAAGTGACTCATATGACGATTCAGTAACCTCTACCTTTAAAAGAGGAAGCTCCGCGTTGCAGACACTAGCCTTATCGAGGATGTTCTTCATAAGCTGACCATCAAAGAAGTCCATTCTTGAAAGATTTACCGCACATGGAACAACTATCTTTCCCTTAAGTCTTCTACTTTCAAGAAAACTAAATACCTCATTTACGACAAAATTATCAACTCTGGAAATCTGACCGCCATCTTCAAAAATAGGAATAAATTTACCTGGCGAAATCATCCCCCTTGAATGGTGCTGCCAGCGCAGCAGGGCTTCAGCTCCAACGATTTTCAGTGTCTGAGTTTCTACAACCGGCTGGTAATACACCTTAAATTCTTTTTTTCTGATAGCCTCTTTCAGCTCAGATAGAAGTACTCTCTTACTTAAATACTCCTCTCTCATTTCATCATCGTAGTAGGCATAATTTGAAACTTCGCTGTCCTTTATGTTCTTTTCTGCAAGCTTTGCCCTATCAACCATATGTACAATTGAAACATCGAGCCTGTTTATGACATATATTCCGCATCTTATTCCATAAGAATACTGTTTATAGCCATCTTTATAGACCTGCACCGCAATTTCATCTAATCTTTCCTGAACAAGTACTTCCCTATCGACTATCATTACAAAATGATCGCTTTCAAAACGGCTAAAGATATATGGCTTAAATTTTTCCTTTAAAACATCTCTTACTGCAAATATTACCTTATCGCCGTTCTTTTCACCGAACAGATCATTAATTACCTTAAAGCCCTTTATATTTGTATAAACGACTGCATATTTTCCTAAATCCTTGCTAGATAAAGCCTCTAAAAACTTTTGACCCTGATTTATGAATCCTGTTCTTGCGAAATCATCTGTCATCCAGTCATGATCTAGCGTTATAGTCGCATCATAGATATAAAGGACAAACTTACTATCATCTCCTTCAAGCTTAATTCCTCTAAAGGCCTCTGCCCTTCTCCCCTCTAAAAGATCAAAATGGACAATTCTTGCAAATGTACCATTTTCCTCTACCTCTTTTATGACATCCGCTAACTTGAACAATTCAGCAACAGTCTGCTTTTCTTCTGCCACCACCAGTTTTTGAGCCATTTCCTTCATGCATTCATCAAAATACGTGATTCTTTCAGGAACGATTCCTACCTTCGTAAATCTTCTTCCTACAAAGGAAAAATGACATATTCCGCTTTCCTTTTCAACTATAGCCGTCATGTCATATTCGACCTTCATGAGAGAATTCCATAATGAGGATTTAATTGGTACATTATCTTTATTGACTAACTCTCCTGTACAGATTTTTGTCATTTTACCATTTTCAATTACTTTTCCCGTTCCATAAAAATATGTCTTGCCATTTTCTATTAAAAAATAGCTTCCATCTGTTATTAAATAGAACTTCCTGCCATAGCTATCCGGTAAAATGACATCCTTTATCATCTGCATGCCGTCAAGTACAACAGTTTCCATATATTCACTATGTGGTATCATCCTTATATCTGTAAGTCCAAGGCCATCTGCAAAGCGAACAAAATCAGGATTCTCTGCTTCTCCTGTCATTTCAGGAATCAAATAAACATTTTCGGCAGCATTAACAGAACCTGCGCTAAGGCCTATGATAATTCCGTCAAAAGCCTCCAGATTCTCCTTTAATTTTACTTCCTTCATAAATTTATTCTGAGTTGGACAGTGCCCACCTGCAAGATAAATTACATCAGCCCATTCGACCATTTCAGCAAGACTCTTCGTGCAGCTGTGATCAAAGCTCTCTATTTCAGATATAGAAAGTCCTGCCGAATTAAAGCCGTCATACATCTGCTTTTTTACCTTATCTATTACATCTAGCGCATCAGGATCACTTGCAAACACTAAAAAGTGTGACTCTTCTTTCCAGTATTTCCCAAGATTATCAACAAAGCCATTATCTTTTGAAATTTCAGTTTTATGATTCTCATTTGAACTCTGATACTCTATAAAATCACTTGTAAGGAAGGTAACCATATAAACACCTCCTCCTTATATCCTTAGTTATCTTTAACCAGGTGTGGCAACTGAGATATAACGTTATTAAAGTCTTCGAATAAGGTTCCTTTTTGCGTATCAGAATTCTTTATCTCGTCGATCATATCTCCAGCCTTCTTAAAGCCGGCCGCACTCTCATTAACATAATCTGTAATTTCGTCGACACTCTTTTTACTTCTATCTACTGCCTTTGTAATATCCTTATTAACTCGCTCTATATCTTCAACATTTTCACTTATGTTACCAAATATTTCATTCGTATGCTCTACGTTGCTTATGCTCGCATTAAGCGCAGATTTAGAATCATCAATGGTGTTGCTTAGATTCCTCGCAGAATTTTCCACTGCATCTATACTAACATTTACATCACTTATAAGTACCTTTATTGCGTCAGCAAGCTTTTTTACCTCTTCTGCTACCACTGCAAAGCCCTTGCCCTGCTCTCCTGCTCTTGCCGCCTCTATGGAAGCGTTAAGTGCTAACAGATTAGTCTGATTAGCAATGGATTTAATACCGTTAGTTGAGCTCCTTATTTTATCTACCGTAGTAAGTAGCTCCTGAAAGGTTATATTCATCTGTTCAAAACGTTCAGTAACAGTATTGGTACTCTTTTTTAACTCAGTCACCTGCTTTTGCGCAGTATCAACAGATTCATTAACGTCATTTTTAACCTTTGTGAACTGGTCTGTCGCCTTTACAATTCCATCAAAGGTATCCTTCATATTATTACACTGATTTATCAGGTCTTCATTTTCCTTCGAAAATTCATGTATTATACCTGAAATTTCTTCAATTCCCCTAAAGGTCTTAAAATTTTCCGCTGAAAGATCATCATTATTTTTCTTTAAATATTCTGCTGCTACAAGGATTGCATGACTATTATCGCTTTTTTTGCTGCTATTCTCTTCAGGCTGCACTTCCTGAATTATTGCTTTTCTTTTGAAAAAACCCATATGCACCTCCTAATTAAACGCTATACAGCACATGGTCTGATTGACATGCTGCTTACAATAATGTTCTCCTACTCCTATCATTCCTGCATGTTCTGCAGCATCGCCCATCTTTTTAAAATACTCATTAAGATAACCCTCCTGCTTAAAGAGTAAATATCTGAACAGACAGTTTACTGAAAGAATTCCATTTACATTGCCAAGCTCCTTACGAATTTTTGTTATGGTCTCCTCAACAGTCTTCCTATAGTCCTCAATTTCCATTATTGTAAGGATATCTAGATTATTCGTCTGTTTAAAGCAGGAAAGAGAGGTTCCTACAATTTCCTTTACAGATATAAGATAGGTCTCATTACCATAAATTCTTCCAAACGGATTTTTAAAGGTCTGCTTCGCAACTTGACTCGCATTAATTCCTAGCTGTTTCTGATAAAAGGTAGCTGCTGGCTGTCCATCGACTTCTATTAAAAGATTCTTCGAAGGATCGGTCTTTGTTGCCATGAATCTTTTTCCTGTAGGTCTGTATATATTTTCCTTATACGTAAATATCCTTCCTGTTCTGTTCTTAAGAAGAAGAATCGCACAGGAATCTGAATAGATTTTACCATTTACAGACACATATTTGCCATCAACTGTTCCACCGATAAGAGGAATTTTGCGTCCAGAAAGAATCGTATTAAGCGTAGTTACAAGCTTTCCATCGTGTCCCGTCGTAAAATCAAAGCAGACTGAGTTTCCTGCCCTTGCATCTACAGCTCTTATTGCATCCTCTAATCTTTCTATGTATTTTATAGGCATTGTCGATAATTCCTCTATGACATCTGCCTTTGCATCTGCTCCAAAAAGCGCAATTAACGTAATACCCTTTTCATTTATGGTATTTCCACCATAGCTCATTCCAATTCCGCCAATACTAGGCACGTTCGGAAATGCTTCTGCAAGCTCTCTTGTATGTTTTTCAAAATTTGCTGCACTTGTAATCATTACAAGCGCGTCTGCTTCATGAATAGAGGCCGATGCTTCCCTAAAATCCCCAGATATACTAATACCTATTTCCTCTCTCATTTTCTATTCCTCCTGAAAAAATATCAGAAACTTTCAAAAATAATAATCATAAAAATATAAAAAAATCTCCCTATTAGTAATTTTACCATATATTTTAAATTTTTCATAGTAGAATTTTTACTTGCAGATTATATTTTATATGCTACAATAATTGCTTAAGGTTTTTTTGAATTTGGAGGAATAGCCTCTTCCGGCCACTAAAAAGGTTCAAAAATCAAAATAAGTAATTCAAAACAAGTAAATTATTATAAAAAATAAAGGCTTCCATATGGCTTGCAGATCTTGCCATATGGAAGCCTTTTTACTATAGCTTATGCGCAAATTTTATCTTTTCATCCGAATCAAGTTTTTCAAAGAAGAGCTTACTTGGCTCTCCTACCGGAAGCTGCACCGTGAAAGTGATTACCGGACCATCTGTCTTATTAGCTCCTCTTGAAAGATTGAAATTTGTAAAATGTATTTTATTATCTCTCATGAATGCTAAAAAATCCGTTACACTCTGATTATCTTCAAATTCTATGTAATAATCATGATAAATCGATTTTCTATGAACCTCTCTATCTAATAAATCTAAGATATAAAGAGTAAACATTATGATCATAAGAGCAACTGTAGTTCCCTCAAAGAAACCTATTCCGATTGCAAGCCCCGCACAGGCACAGGCCCATAGACCCGCTGCAGTTGTAAGTCCCCTAACATGATTTCTTCCTGTAACAATGATTGTTCCTACACCTAAAAAGCCAACACCGCTTACTACCTGAGCGCCAATTCTTGCAAGATCTACCTTTGCATCTGGAAATTGATGCATTATGTACTCTCCCGTCATCATTGTAAGAGCAGCTCCTACACATACTAGTACGTGAGTTTTAACACCTGCTCCGCGGTTTTTCATTTCTCTGTTAAGACCAATTATGATACCAACAAACATTGCTCCAACGAGACGCGCAATTATTGATATATCGCTCCAGTTCTTCATCATATTACTGAACTTGTCCCAAAATTCAAGCATATCTGCTCCTTTCCCGTTTAAGCAGCCAGCTTAACCTATTATTTTACTCTAATTTACCGATCCATTCTCTTATTTCTCTCCAGGCCATACCCGCTTCCGGATATAACCCTATTCCCATCTGAAATTCATGAAACATCCCCGGATATATGTGAAGTCTGCAGGTAGCTCCGGCTTCTATAGCCTTCACATACACTCTCTGAGAATCACTTAGCAGCATTTCATACTCTCCCACCTGCATAAGCATTTTAGGAAAGCCCGTATAATCTGCAAAGCAAGGCGAAATATGCGGATCCTTTGGATCTGAGCCTGCATAATACCCTTCCTTATATACCAGCGTTTCTCTTGATCCACCAAATAAGGGATCTGTTTTATAATTATCATCATAAGAAGCGCCGCTCTTTGTAAGGTCAGTCCATGCAGACATTGTAATAATTCCATCAGGAAGTCTTAGATTATTTTCCTTAAGATATAATGTAAGGGCAAGTGAAAGTCCTCCTCCTGCAGAATCTCCTGCTACTATCAGCTTTAACCTTTTTCCGCTTTCCTTTTCTCTCTTATCTATTTTTTTCATTATCCACTTATATGCTTCAAATGCATCTTCAAGTGCTGCAGGATATGGATTTACGGGAGCTACGCGGTAATCAGGTGATATTACCACCATTCCTCCGCTTACTATGCTATAGCAGACCGCCATATCACGGTAGGTATTATTAAAAGTACCATAATAGCCGCCTCCATGAAGCTGAAGTATGTAGCCTGGTCCCTCATCTTCTGCTGCTGATTGAGCTGCCCCCGCTTCTTCGCCGAAGACTTCCACATCACCTAGCTTTTCAAGCACATCCATCGTAAAGTTTTTCATACGATGCTTTCTTAGCTTATAACCCTGCGGACATACCCATTTTTTCTCATGCTCTGTCTTGATCTTTCTCAGCTCTCCATTTTGATTAGCTGGCCCTATTTCAGGAAGGTGACTTGTAATTTTGACAACCTTATACGCTAGCTTTCCCCTAGCACTCACCTTTTCAATATCCGCTGACTCATCCTCAAGCATGGCATTTATCTTTTCTACAATAGTAGAATTTCTCTTTGTCATACTCTAAATCTCCTCTTCATCTCACGTCTGAAGGTTCTTCCAAAGAATATTATTACTGCAAGAAGATATGTGCAGGTAATTCCATCCGCTACATAAATCAAAGTGTTGTTGGTTACAAGATTAAATATCATTAATGCTGATACTACCGCGCAGCACACTAAAAGCATAAGCAAAAGCATTAAATAAGCATACCACCTGTCTCTGTAAAACAGCATCAAAAACATTACTATTACATTTCCAAGTATTATGATTCCCGGAACTGCCCAGGTAAGTGACCATTTATGAAATCCCGTATAATAGTCTATTATTATTAGAAGCGGAATAGTAATCAGGATCTGCTTTCCGAGTTTAGAGGATATTCCAGAATCATGTCTTATCCAGTATCTCATTCCTAAATAAATATAAACAAGACCGCTCACCGCAATTAATGACCACCACATCTGCGGCGTCACTGCAGCATTTACTATTATCATCGCTGTTCCTGCCAATATGAAGATAAATAAAATCAGCTTCATTGCAAAGGCCAGCTTTCTGCTTCTTTCTTTTATGTCCGGATAAGGCGCCGGACGTCCATATTTCTTTATTACTTCTTGCTTATCCTTTTCAGATACATCGCTTAAAACCGAATTGCACATTGGACATAGCTCTGTATCATCATATATGTACATATTACAGCTTTCACATCTTTTCATTTATATAATTCCTTCTTAATTTTATCTCTTCATTTAGTAAATGCGCTTTATTCTTCCGCCCCAAAACCATTCGTTTCTACCGCTACATCAACACCTAGCTGTTTTAAGGTCCTGAAAAAATACTTCTGCACCGAGGTATCCGTTAGTATCGAACTAATTGTAAAGGTCAGAGTATCGCCGTATGATACTATAGTTCCCTTCATGTTCTGCCCCTTAGATACCGAAAGAATTACATAGAATTTATCAATATACTTTCTATATGGCTCCCTCATCTTTATATTTCCAATATTTGTTACTGTAGAAGTCGTCGCATTAGCTGAAATTCCATATACATATCCTATAGCCAGCTTTTTTATTGGAAGCGGAACGATTCTCAGTATTTTTTTCATTTGATTAGAAACATTATAAGATAGAATTTCCTCAAGATGCTCCTTGGTAATCTGCTTTTGAAGGCTCTCATGAACTATGCCCATTACCTCGTCAAAGCTATATTCATTTTCTCTTTCCTCCGGCTTAAACTCAGCGCTTACCATTGCAAAGAAATTCTTCATTGTTGTTGAGTCAAAATAAGGTCTTAAATTTACAGGTACGCAGCACCTTATCGGAAGCTTTGATGCCCTTCCATTTAAATATCCCTTATAAACTGCATAAACAAAGCATCCTACCAAAAGCTCATTTATAGTAATTCCTTTTTCCTTAGCTACCTTCTTTAATTCAGCTACACTAAGAAATCCATGCATAATGCCAAGATTTCCAGGTGCAAGCTTTTCACCCTTTAATACAAGTCCCTTTCCTGATTGATAGCTTCCCTTCCTTTTAGCAGGCTTTTTAAAATTCTTTACATAGCTATCCTCTCTATCCATATGGATACCTGTACTGATCTTATCTATTTCAGGATACTCACTTCCGGCTGTTTCTTCCTTAATCTGCGGATGAACATATCTTAAATATTGATATATTATTTCCTGAAGGAATATCGTTCCTCCAAAGCCATCTGTAAGGGCATGGAACACCTCAAGATTAATTCTACATTTGTAGAATGTAACTCTGAACATATATTGGTTATTATTATGCTTATCAATATATGAACCCGGTACCTTATATTCCTCCCTTATGCCTGGAAAAGGCCTAAGGTTTTCCTCAAAATAGTACCAAAAGGCTCCCTGTCTTAATCTCATTCTGAAAAGAGGAATCTGCTCAAGCACTTTTTCTATCGCCATTTCAAGCTTTTCAGGAATTATTTCTTCTGTAAGATTGACTGCTATTCTATAAACATTTGTCATTGTCTCATCAGCTATTACAGGAAAAAGATTTGCTGTATTATCAAGCTTATCCCAATCAAGCCTTCCGTTTGCTTTTTTGCGGTTTTCCTTCTCTCTTTCCTTCTGCTTTAATTTCAATCTTTCCTTCCAGAGCTTTCTTTCAAGCCTTTCTACCTTTTTTTCCTGTTTTTTTTCCTTTTCCTGTTCCTTCTTTTCAGCTTTGACATTATTTTTTAAATCTGCCATTAAAAATATACCTCAGTTTTTCTTCTTGCTTTATTACTCATCATCATATTGTATCTTACACTAATTAACAAGCATCTTACTATAGTTAAATTATACTATATCTGCCCTAAAAAAACAAGAAATCACACCATTTTTCCCTTGTATATCCTCTTTACAATATTTAGCTCATCATCTAGTAAAAGGATATTTGCATAATGCCCTGCCTCAAGACTTCCATAATCCTTATCTATTCCTATTGCCGCAGCTGGATTTTCCGTAACTGCCCTTACAGCTTTTTCGAGCGGCACCTTCATGTCTAATACTGCCTTCTTAAAACAGCCATAAAGATCCGTTACAGAGCCCGCAATTGTATTTTCATCCTCTGTAAGAGCTGCTCTTGTCCCTCTTTTGGTAACGCTCTGTCCCCCTAGCTGATAAACTCCGTCAGCTAAGCCTGTCGCTTCCATACTATCTGAAATCAGAATTATTTTATCCTCTTTAAAGGTGTTAAAGGTAAAACGTACCATTGCAGGATGAACATGCACTCCATCGGCAATGAGCTCCACCTGCGCATCTTTTTCTAAGGCTGCAATTATAGGCCCTGGCTCTCTATGATTAATTCCCGGCATGGCATTATATAGATGAGTCATATGTTTTGCCCCTGCTTCAAAGGCCTTTATGGCTGTATCATAATCTGCCGTCATATGCGCAAGCGAAATGCACACCTTTTCATGACAGCTCTCAATAAATTCCATCGCCCCTTCATTTTCAGGTGCAATATCCACAAGCTTTATTAGACCGCCGCTTTTTTCTAAAAGTCTCTCAAACATTCCTATATCTGGATTTCTCTGATACTTTGGATTCTGAGCCCCCATCTTTTTCCCACTTATAAACGGCCCCTCCATATTTATTCCTACAATTTCGCCTAATGAATAATTATCCTTTTCCTTTAAGACAAAATCCTTTATATTTTCCACTACATCTGTAAGTATTTCTTCTGAATATGTCATGGTTGCAGGGCATAAAGTCATTACTCCCCTATTAAGCTCATACTTTGTTATGCTTTTTAACGCATCATAGGAGGCATCACAAATATCATTGCCCGCCGCCCCATGAAAATGTATGTCTATAAGCCCAGGGACTGCATAAAGTCCCTTTGCATCTATTTCTTCACCTGGCTTTTCACTTTTATCTACTATCCTACTATCTTCTGTACTTTTTTCTACTATCCTATTCCCCTCTATAAATATGTCTCTTACATCAAAACCTCGGCCTTTAGTAAGGACTCTGGCATTTTTTATTATCATTTTCACCTCTGTATATTACCTTATCCTATTTCTTTAATCCTTTACCCTTATCTTTGGTATTTGTCTTTTACCTTTATCTTTTACTTTTGTCTTTAGCATTTATCTTTGTCTTTATCTTTGGCCTCTATCTTTGCCTTTATCTCTGGCCTCTATCTTTGCCTTTATCTTTGGCCTCTATCTTTGGCCTCTATCTTTGGCCTCTATCTTTGGCCTCTATCTTTTACCATTTTCTATATGGCTATTTAAATAAAAAAGCGGGACAAAGCCCTTCGCCTTATCCCGCAGTACTATCTGTCTTAATGAATTAAAAAGGGCTCAGACAATTATCTTCCGAGACAGATTCCCATTTTCTCAGCCTGTTCGAGCATAGGATCATCTGTTTCTATAAGTCTTGTCTTTCCTGCAACCTCTTCAATTGCAATTTTTGAAATCTGATTATTCTCTTCGCATACCATATAACCATATTCCTTATTAATAATGAGCTCTGCTGCAGCAATTCCAAGACGAGTAGCTAATACTCTGTCAAATGGATCCGGGGATCCACCTCTTTGAACATGACCAGGAATTGTAACTCTTACCTCCTGACCTGTTGCCTCAGTAAGTTCTGCACTAAGCTTATAGGAAACTGACGGATAATTTGCATATACCTCTCTTCTTTCCTTCTTACTAAGCTTAGCATCCTCTTCTGAAATTGCGCCCTCTGCCATTGCTATAATTGTAAATTTCTTGCCCTTCTTTGATCTTTCCTTAATTGTCTTGACAATCGCCTTTGTTTCATAAGGAATTTCAGGAAGGAGTATTATGTCTGCGCCGCCTGCTATACCAGCATAGAGAGTAAGCCAGCCTGTCTTATGACCCATGAGCTCAACAATAAAAACTCTGCTATGTGATGCTGCAGTTGAATGAATCTGATCGAGTGCCGTTGTAGCAATATCTACTGCTGACATAAAACCGAAGGTATGGTCGCTTCCTGCTATATCATTATCAATCGTCTTTGGAAGAGTAACTACATTAAGTCCCTTAGACTTAAGGAGTCCCGCTGTCTTATGAGAGCCATTTCCTCCAAGTACAACAAGACAGTCAAGATCAAGCTTTTTGTAAGTATCTATCATGGCCGGCACCTTATTGACGCCATCCTCACCAACATTATTAATGTACTTAAAAGGCTCTCTTGAGGTTCCAAGAATAGTTCCGCCCTCTGTGAGTATTCCGCTGAAATCCTTTTCCTTCATGAGCTCATATTTTCCATAAATTAAGCCCTTATAGCCATTTAAAAATCCATAGATCTTTACATCTTTTTCCTGCTTGTAAAGTGTCTTTGCAACACCTCTCATTGCTGCATTTAAAGCCTGACAGTCACCGCCACTGGTGAGCATTCCAATTTTTAAACCCATAATTTCATCTCCTTCTCACATTTTTTCAACCTTATGTACCGAATGAGCCCTATATAAAAGATTTATTTTAAAGAAAATTTCCAAAATCTCACCGTAAAAAAAGGACGTAAATTAGTACAATGATGAAAATATTATACTATATTTACGTCCAATAATCTATACTTTTTTCAAATTTTACTTTTAAGGTGCCTAGCCTTAATTATATTATTTATTACAAATTCAAATTCCTCTTCTGATATTTTTATATCCGAGAAACCTGCTTTATCAAGAATTCTTCCTGCCATCTTTGCATTTTCCTCAGATACTTCTATTACCTTGTTATCAAAGAGGTAATTTAGCTGCTCCTCATAATTTATCATTTCAGAGAGCTCCTTACTTCTGCGGGTTCTCTTCTTTATAAAATCATGATATTTAATGATGAGCTTATCATTGATATCTGCTCTAGAATATCTCACAAACTTTACAAGGAACATTCCTAATAAGATAAGTAAGGCAATAACTAAAACTGCTACAAGGAAGATACCCACAACATTAATAAGCTTATTTGAAAAATCTTTTAATGCTTCTCCGGTATTGTTTTCCTCTGTATTATTTGCATTAGTTTCAACCGCTCCCTGACCGTTCATAAGGAATAAATTCATAAGGAAGGAATATAGCGCATTCTGTGAGGTATCCTCTTCCTCATCAGAAGAAGGTGTCACCTCTACTGGATACCATCCCTCCTTTTCATCATATACCTCTATCCATGCATGTCCGTCAGCATCAGGTATTTCAAGCGAAATAACACCGGAGCTTCCAAGCGGATTATAGCCTACATAGTAATCCTCGACTGGATCTGATTCATTTGCAGCATTTTCAATGATTTCATTTGCATCTACCGCATAGCCCTCTACATATCGGGCAGGAATGCCTAAATATCTGAGTATGAGAGTTCCTGCCGTTGCAAAATGGACACAGTATCCCTTTTTGTTAGTTGTAAGGAAGTAGCTTACAAAGTCTTCATTATAAGGTGTTGAACCAGGCCTTAGTGTATACGGATAATTATTTTGGAAGAATTCTGCTATTTTAGCAACTACTCCATCTACACCTATTTCATTTACGGAATCTTTATCTAATCCCATGCGCATTGCCGTCTCTCTGATGATCTCCACAACATCAACATAGTTCGAAATATTTAAATCATCAGTATAAACGAATTCATCAGGTATTGCTTCCCCTAAATAATTATACACCTGATTATCAGTTACTTTTGGATAGTAGGTATAGCTTGTGGTGTTTCCGGACATACCCATCTTATCCACCTGCATCGTGTAATATGGCAGATAAACGCTTGTTGCAACAGGATCAATAACTTCCATAACAGCCCTTGCTGCTGTCATTTTATCTTCCGCTAAGCCACGTGAAATCTGATCGTCACCTATTATTTTATACGCTAAGACAGTACTATCCAAAAAGCGCTTTCTATTATGTTGCCAGGTCGTATTATTTTCATCAACGGACGGCTTTTCATCCGAATTATAAATGAAATCAAGATTGATTTTATTATCATACTCGACCATTTCCCATCTATTCTCAAAAGCCAGGTAATTAGTTCCGATAAACTGCTTTATATACATTCTTTCATAAGTATATGGCACGAACTTAATTGTAAAGTCCGTCTGATAATCATAGTTAACGGAAGCTACTCCTCCAAGCTCTCCGCTTGAAATACCTCCCGATGACCTATACCAGTTTATCATACCTGCAAGACCTAAAAGAGTGAAGTTCTCTATATATTCCTTAGTAGATTCCTTTAGCTTACTATCCTTATGATTGCTCTTAAAGGTATTTTTAGGATATATTATTCCTACTACTGATATTACTATTATGCTAAATATAAAAGAAGCAAGAAGGCCTGTAATTACTATTTTATTTCTGTAATTATAATTAAGCTTTAGCTTCTTAGTGGCTAGCGCTTTCTTCTTTTTCTTTTTCTTCTTTAGTGCATCTGCATTTTCTATTGAATAATCGGCATTAGAAAAGCTGAGCTTATAGTGTCCTCCTGCATTTCTAGCATACACTAAAATAGTGCCTGCAAGAAGCATTATGAAATATACAGGATTCGGCTCTTTGTCAAAGTATGCAGGAATAAGCCAGGCTACAATTGTATCTGCAACAAAGCCTGAATATCTCATTGCTCTTGATATCTGAATATTTGACAATAAACAAAAGATAACCGAAAGATATCCCATACCTATGGTTATTGCAAGATTTCTGTCCTCAATAAACTCATCTAACGTTCTTGTCGCATTACTATCAAAGTAATCCGAGGCAATGTTCTGAAAATCATTATAAACGGCGAACATTCCACTCGCCACATAATATCTAAATATATAGAACATGAATATCATCAGTGCTAAAAGCAGTAAATAGCCCAGGTTCTGCCATATCTTATTATAAAACAGCATACAGCAGTACATTGCCTCTGCAAAAACTATTAAATTAAGCAATAGCACCGAATAATCCGAGCCTACGGCTGATAGGAAGCCTCCGACTCCTCCCATTACTACCAGATATACTGTAAGTCCCTTTAAAAAAAGCGCCAGTAATCTGTTTTCACGCTGAGGTATCTTCTCCTGTTTCAGCACAAGGCCATCAACCAGATACATTAATTCTGGTTCCTTTATCTTCTTATTTCTAGCCATTGTCTGTCATCTCCCAAGAAACCTTTCCATCCTTTGCACCTACAGCTAAATAAGCAGTGAGGAATGGATGAAGGTTGCGTACCATGCCCTTTAAATTTGCGCCTTGTGCATTTGTCATAGGTGTCTCGAAAATATCTATATAAGCATCCTCAAGCTCTCGTCTACTTCCGATTGAATACTCGGTAAAGGTAAAGCCTGCTGCATTCCACAGCATGAGTCGCTGCTGCACATTAAGTGCCATAAAGGCATTTATTATCTGATAGGTTCCTGTTAGTACATCCTCAGAGAGCTTTTCATCCTCGCTTAGCTCCATAAGTATTACCATTTCACTTCCTGAAACTGAAACTCTTTCCTTTACCATGAGCTTTTGTGCCTTCGCACTGAGCTTCCAGTGAATATCTCTTATCCTGTCACCAGGAATATATTCTCTTATGTCGCTGACCTCAGAGAAATCACTTCCCTTCTTGCCACTTTCTTCTGACTCACTCATGGCTGAAAGGAAGCCTCCCGGCTCAAAGTCTATAGCTTCACTTCCCTCAGGAAGAGCAGTAACAGTACATGAGGATGTAACCGGTACATGAAAATAAAGCATTCCAATGAAATCCTGAAGAATGACCTTATTTATCATTACCTCATATTTTCCAATTTTTTCTATTTTCAGTGGCAGATCCATCGAACTTTCATCCTTTGGCTGAACCGGCAATGCTAAATTAAAATCATTCTTACTTCCAAAAAATATGTTCCTAGCGCTCATATCAAAGTTGCAATCAAGCGCCATGGCCCAGGTCGGATTACTTACAGAAACCCTTAAGGGAATCTCTTCTCCTTTTTTAACCCTATCTGCACCTGATACAGCCTTTACCTCGATATTTTTTGCCAAATAATAGCCGCTTGCTATTGATACCATTACCATAATGACTATTAATACATCAAACAGCCACAGGAAGTAATTATGAAAAATAAAATACAGAGCCGTATTTACAGCAAAGAACCAAATAAGCTCGATAATTCTGAATATCCTAGGCTTTATTTTTATTTTTCTATTTTCCATATGCTTTTCCCTATACTTATCTTATTTTAAAGCCTTAATGCTGATTTTATCATGTTCTAGGAGGTCTTACTTCATGAAGCAATCTGTTCATTGCCTCCTGAATTCCCATTCCCTCAGCCTTTGCTCTAGCGCTAAGATGCACTCTGTGACCTAATACATCCTTTACAACAGACTGAACATCAGAGGCATTGACAAAATTTCTTCCATTGAGAACTGCCATGGCCCTTGCCATTCGAAGAAGTGCTATGGTTCCTCTAGGACTAGCTCCCATTGAAAAAAGATCATTTTTTCTTGTCGTCTCTACTATAGTTACAATATAATCATAAAGGGCTTCATGAACAAAAGCTTTTCCTGATATTACCTGAAGTTCCTTTAATTCATCAAGTGTCACAAGTGACTGTACACTATCAAGATTATGCCATACTTCGCCTTTAAGAATTTTTATTGCATCCTCATGAGATGGATAGCCCATAGATAAACAGACCATGAATCTGTCGAGCTGAGATTCTGGAAGCATCTGAGTACCTGAAGAACCTGTAGGGTTCTGCGTAGCAATTACGATAAAAGGCTCTGGAAGCTTTCTCGTTCTTCCTTCTATACTAGCCTGTCTCTCTTCCATTGCTTCAAGAAGTGCAGACTGAGTCTTTGGAGATGTTCTGTTTATCTCATCTGCAAGGAACAGATTGCAGAAAAGAGAACCATCATGAAACTCAAACTCATTTGTCTTATTATTGTACATTGAAAAACCTAAAAGGTCACTTGGGAGTACATCAGGCGTAAACTGTACTCTGTGATATTCAAGGGAAAGAGTCTTTGCAAAGGTGGTCGCAAGGGTAGTCTTTCCTACGCCTGGAATATCCTCCATGAGAATATGTCCACCTGCGACTATGGCTGCAAGTACCTTCTGGACTACATCCTCTTTTCCTTTTATAATTTTATTTACTTCACTTTGGATTCTATCAACTAATTCACCATAATTTTCCAATTATTTTTCCCTCCATTTTTCCATCCGCAAACCACCCCTTTATCAATAGCCGCAGAAAAATATATTCTTAAAACACAAAGCCTTAATTGTGTAAATTTACTATGAACAGAGTATCTATTTCATTATAACATATATTTACTTAAAATGGTACTTTTTTTCTCAAATTTAGGCGCCATATTTTTGGGGAAAATAAAAAAGATCTCCTTAAAAAGAAGACCTTTTTTATATTATTTATTGAATTTCTCCAAGAAGTCCTTTTATTCCATCCTTCATAAAAATGTCCTTATAATATCCGAGTTCTCCTTGTATAAGTCCGTCTATTACATTCATTCCAAGAAGCTCTACCGGTGCCTTATCATCGGTAAATAAATAGCCCTTTGACACATAGCCCGTAAGTCCCGCCTGTACATTTAACATAAGGTTATAAAGCTCTCCGGCATATTCTTCTCCCTCTGCGCTCTTTTTCCTATATTCTTCCATTTCAGAATTAAAGCTCTCAAGCATAAGAGTTTTTCCCTCTACGCCTCCTGCAAAAAGCTCTCTGTTAGTGCTCCATGGAACATTACTGGTATATACCTCCGGGAACACGCTCTTTACAGTATCTGAAAGATAGGTAGTAATATCCTCCTCTCCATCACTTCCGTGCATGTTCATGTTCATTACCATCACGCCGTTTTCATTAAGGTGCTCCTTAACAAGAGTAAAAAATTCAACAGAGCTCATCTGAAAAGGAATTGTTATATCCTGATAAGCGTCTACCATTATTACATCATACTTATCATCTACTGCATTTAAAAAAGCTCTGCCGTCATAGGTATAAACCGGAATATTCTCATCTAGCTCGAAGTACTCATGTGCTAGATCAGTTATCTTTTCATCTATTTCAACTCCGGTAATGTCAGAGCCTTTAAAATACTTCTGACACTGAGTTGCATAGGTTCCTGTTCCCATTCCAAGAATTAGTATCTTAGGCTGCTTCTTGCCTGCCATTAAAGGCGCTGCAAGAGCATAATCGTAATACATATTTGTAAGTCCATCGGTTTTCATCTTGACCGACTGCACTCCGAACATTACATTTGTTGAAAGAGCAGTCTCTCTCTCTGAATCATTCACCTGTAAATAGTTATATATTGACTCACCCTCGTAGGTAAGCGAAGTTTCCCAGAAAGCAAAATTAGATCTGTGCCCTAAAACGCAGCCTAGTATGAATGCCGAGGTTCCGACAGCTACCGTCTTTTTTCCTCCGCCATTTGATACAAAATACATTATGCCAAGAAGCAGCAATATTCCTGAAAAAATGAGGAAGGTCATTGAAGTTCCTACAGCCGGTATCGTTACAAAGGTAGGAAGGAAGGTTCCGATTATGCTTCCTATTGTATTGCAGGCTCCAAGTCTACCTGCTACGCTTCCGCTCTCCTTTAAATCTGAAACTGTATACCTTATAAGAGATGGAGTAACCGTTCCAAGAAGGAAGAGAGGAAATACGAATATTATAAGACAGGCTAAAAAGGCGGCCCATATAAGAAGATTCGTATTCACCGTAACTATAAGTATTCCAGTAATTCCGACTATTATGTATTTACCTGCAAACGGTATCAGCGCTATCCATATGGCTGCAATAATTATCCTTCTAAATAGCTTTGATGGATCATTGTCCTTATCTGCCCATTTTCCACCGAATACATTTCCGAGGGCCATTGCAATCATTATTATTCCTATGATTATGGTCCATACAATCTGAGATGAGCTAAAGTACGGCGCCACCAGTCTGCTTGCTCCAAGCTCTACCGCCATTACAGCCATACCATCAAAGAATTCGGTAAGATAAAGATACCACTTATTCTTTAAAATACCTGCACCCGCTCTCTGGGGCGGATTTTTTTGCTCTGCCTTAGTACTTTCCTTTTCTTTACTCTTTGACATAAGTATTTCCCTTCATTATTTAATTTTCAGAACATTTTCATTATATCAAAAATCATATGATTTACAACCATATTCTAATCTCCGAGCCTTAGCTCCCTTAAATATCCTTCTCTTTCTTCATAATCTGGCATAACACCATAAATTACAGCATAGAATTTTTTAGAATGGTTTGCCTCTAGAAGATGTGAAAACTCGTGTACTGCTACATATTCTATTGCCCTTATAGGCGCAGCTATAAGCTTTGTATTTAAGGTTATTATGCAATCTGTTATATTACAGACCCCCCATCTTGTTTTCATGCTTCTAAGTCTGAGCCCAGGCTTTGGTATGTCATATTTAGTACTCATAAGTAAATACATCCTATCATAGACATCCATTAATACTGCCTTTACATAAGCATCAATCCAGATATTATAAATCGCAGACTTTCTGCCAAGGCTCTCCGGCATTTTTGTATGAAGCTGAAGTTCTTTATTCCAAACCAGGATGCTTTCCTTTTCATCCTTAATTACTTTTAAAACCAGCTTTTGTCCAAGTATTGTAAAAATTTCACCGTCATTAAAATCGTGACTATCCTCAGTATTTATTTTTGTCATTTCAGAATATTTTTTAAGTGCCCTAAAAATAAAATCCTGCTTTTCAATCACAAATTTATCAACTCTTTCAGCCTCCACACCATGGCCGGCCGATACCTCTATCCTTCCACTACTTTTTACATGCAAATTTATGTTTTTAACTCTTTTTTTGGTAAGGTAATAAGTAATTTCTCCCCTTTGTGTAAGTACTTTTCTTTCCATCTCCATTTTTGCGTCAATCTCTGGCCTCTCTTATTATTTTTATCACCAGTTCCTTTTCACTATTTATTATAGCAGCTGTTCCTTTTTATTTTTTATACCGGTAGCTGTTCCTTTTCACTTTTTTACAGCAGCAATAACTTTTCGCTTATATTTTAACAACAATTACTTTTTTACATTAACGAAATGTTTTTAGAGCATTATAGCATAAAAATAAGCATCCTGAAAGCTATTTCTCTCAGGATGCCTTAAATCATCATTTATCTATTAAATTTTTCTATCTATCAAATAGACTAACAAATTACTCGTATATACAATTTGCAGATATGATTGCCCTTATGTTTTTATATAAATAAGGCTTGTATTCATCTATAGGAAGCGGCTCATTGAACATTATCGAAGAATAACAGGTCGAACCCGTCAGATCAATAATTGAAAAAAGCAAAATATCCGGCTTTTCGCACTTTACTCTTGCTTTATCAAGCATCTGCTTATATGCGTTATAAAAATCAAATTCTTCGCCGTTTGCCTGATAACTAAAGGCATGCTTATAAACTCCCCAGCTCAGATCCTTTGATATCAATCTCATAAGCGGCCTGTTATTTTTCAGCTGATTTATGACATTATCAACGAAAAATATCATTTTACCTTCGATATCCCTAACCTTTTCCTCTAATGCAAGCTCTGACTTCAAATAGGCATCAAGTGCGTTTTGGAAGAGGATGCTAGCCTTATAGGCAATCAGCTTTTCTCTAAGATCGTATTTATCCTTAAAGTAAAGATAGAAGGTTCCCTTCGCAACCCCTGCTTCCTTAACTATATCTGCAATGGTCGTTTCATTAAAGCCCTTAGATGTAAATAGGTTAAAAGCAGAAAAGAACAACGTATCGCTCTTTTGCTTTTTCTTGTCTTCTACCTTGCCCATTCCGCGTTACCTCCAGCTGTAAATTCCTATACATAAATTTAAAAAACATCATTAGAATCATTTTATTATACTACAGCCGTTTTTGCAATTTTTTTTGCAGATTTTTTTCAATATGATTGCCTATATAATTATTCCATGATTACTACAAATTTTACATTAGAATCCATTTCCTCTGATGCTCCTGTAAAGCTTGTATAATCACTCGAGGCCTCACTTACTCTCTTTAAGGTATCTATTATTTCTTCAAGATCAGAATCTAGAAGCTCTGAAAGCTTACTTATGCCTTCTTCCTTATACTTCTTTACTCCGTCCTTTAATTCAACAGATCCGTCAAAAGCCGCCTTTGCTCCTTCTGTAAGTGCTGCTATGTTATCAGTAAGCTTTGCTCCGCCGTCAGTAAGCTTAAGTTTTGCATCGGATAGCTTCTTTATGCCGCCATTAAGCTTACTGCTGCCTGCATTAAGACTATCACCTGCACTGCTCAGTTTTTCACTGCCTGCATTAAGCTCTGTTATTCCAGAAGTTACCTTTGTGGTACCGGAAAGAAGGCTATCTCCTGCAATCTTTAATTTATCAGAGCCCTCGCCAAGCTTAGCCGAGCCTTCTGATAAAGCATTAACACCATCTAAAAGTGCTCCTGCACCGGTGCTTAGCTTGTCAATTCCTGCATCAAGAGCTGTAGCTCCTGCATTCAAATTTTCTGCCCCAGCAGCTAATTCTCCTACTGAAGAGTTCATGACTGCTGCCTTTTCATTAATTGTTCCAACACCCTCTGAAACCTGCTCTGCTCCTGCTGAAACTGTCTTAACAGCTGTGGATAAATCTTCTGCTCCTTTATTTAAGGTATCTGCTGCAGCATCAAGCTTTTTTGCACTAGCCTCAAGTACTGCTATTGTCTTCTCAAGTTCAGCTGTCTGCTCACTTCCTGCACCGCTTTTTTTCAAAATATAAAGTGCCTGCTTATTGGCTTCAATAGATGAAGAAAGTGCCTGCTTATAAGCTGCATTTTCATTTTTAATGCCAGCTGATAGGGTATCAAGTGCACCGTTTTCCTTAGATATTTTATTCAAACCACTAGAAACCTGCTCTGCACCTGCAGCCGCCTTGCCAAGTCCTTCAGCTAATGCCTCTGTTCCTCCTTTAAGTGCCGAGGCGCCATCAGAAAGAGCTTTGGCGCCGTCTGCGACGCCCTGTGCACCTTTAGTCAAAGCACCCATATTACTTTCAATTTCAGATGCTCCTGCACTTAAAGCCGATATTCCATCTGTTACTTTTCCTGTTCCGTCAAGGTATTCATTTACTCCTGCTACATACTGACTCACTCCGCCGGTATACTCACCTAATCCCTTTGTAAGTTCATTTACGCCGTCTATATACTGATCAGCACCTGCAACATAGCTATCTGCTCCTGTAAGATACTCTGAAACACCGTTTGTCAGTGTTTCTACTCCTGTAGAATACTCATTTACTCCGTCAACATAAGTCTTTACTCCATCAGTATATTCTATGGTTCCATCATTTAAATCAGAAAGCCCGTCACTTAGCTTTACCGAACCATCATATATATCATCTGTTGCAGTTACAAGCTGATTTATACCGTCCTTCAGCTCGCTTATTTTTGATGTATCTACATCATCAAGACCCAGGCTGCTTAAAAGATCACTTGAGGCAAAATGATAGACTGTAGGCATTTCAAAATTCTCCACATCCGCTGTTATTGTAACCGAAGTTGTAAGAGCGTCCTTTATTTCTGCTATGGTTTCATTATTATCCTTATTGCCTATTTTGTCAGAGAGGCCTGGAACTGCAAATCCCGCTATAATATATTTATCGCCATCCGAAAGCACCCTTCCATTATCTATGCTCACATGATGAAATTTATTTCCATCTAAAATGGTTCCCATCGCAACGGCAAAGATTACATCATTATCCTCTGTCTTGGAATATTCATAGGTCATCTCGAGCTTTCCTGATTTTCCATCAAGCTCACTTACCTTTACTTCTTTGCCATCTAATTTATAGGTAACCTTTATTGCAAAAGGAAGCTCCTTATCAGTTTTTCCCTGATAATATATGTCATTTCCTGCTGCCTGCCAGGTAACGCTCTCACCGTTCTGGGAAAAAGCTTCCTCGCCCTTTACATTTGTTATATCAGTTAGAGAGGACTCATCTGCTATTTCACCAGCCTTAGCAAAATTCTTTATCCAGTCACTGACTATCACATCGCTCTTTTCTCCCTGCGGAGTCATTCGTACATAGACAGTTTCTTCTTTTTCTAGAGACTTTTTCTCTGCGGAATCCTTCTTAAGAGCACTATCCTCTGTATCCTCTGCTCCCTTTGCCAATATTACTGCTCCATCCTCAGAATTGACCATTACTTTATTATTAATATCATAGTTCAATTCATCGGAATTCATTTTATCAGCATTTATCACATCAGAGTTTTCTAAAACATTTTTTTCTGCTGCGTTTGCTTCTTTAGCGCCTGCATAAACTCCTCCAAGTGCTATAACTACACCTGACATTACTGCTACAGCCTTCTTATGCTTCATATCCATGCTCCATTCTGCGGCCATTACCGCCATTATTGTTTTTCATGTTTCTTTTATTTTTGTTTTTTTTCTTCATCTGACAAAAAGCCCATTGTAGTATGTGCTATCAGCGGATCAAATAGATATAAAAATGCTGGTAGGATTGTAATTACTACGACCATGCTTATAAGAGATCCTCTTGCCATAAGGAAGCACAAGGAACTTATCATATCTATTGAAGAGTAGACTGCAACTCCAAAGGTTGCTGCAAAGAAGCCGCTAGCACTCATTATTATTGATACAGATGATGCCTTATGGGCTACTAAAAGAGCCTCTTTTTTATCCTTGCCGCTATGACGCTCCTTCTGATACCTAGAGGTCATAAGTATCGCGTAATCTACAGTAGAGCCGAGCTGAATTGTTCCTATTACAATCGAAGCTACAAATGGAAGCGTTGAATTTGTATAGAACGGAATTCCCATATTTATAAAGATAGCAAATTCAATTACTGCAACTAATATAAATGGAAGAGAAACCGATCTAAATACGATAAATATAATTAAGAATACCGCTATAATAGAAGTAAAATTAACTACCTTAAAATCATGATCTGTTATTTTAATAAGATCAAGTGTAAGAGGCGCTTCTCCTACAAGTACTGATTTTTCTGAATAATCATCTAGTATCGCATTGATTTCATTTACCTGACAGGTCATTTCATCTGATGCGACCTCATAGTCAGAGAGAATTATTTCAATCTGATAATCCTCATTTTTCACCTTACTTACCGCTCCATTTGGAAGCATTGATACAGGTACCGCCGGTCCAACTAAAGAATCAAGTCCGACCACTTGGCTTACACCGTCAGTATCCTTTATTCTCTCTACCATTTTACCTATTTCAGTCTGATTCATTTTAGAATCCATAAGTATCATATAGGCTGAATGAACATTGAAATCTTCTGCTAGCTTGTTATTTGCTATTACACTTGGTAAATTCTCTGGAAGAGAGGAATCTAGTTTATAATATACCTTTGTATGTGACTGTCCGTAATAGGCAGGAACAAGTATCATTAAGAATAGTATCATAAATACCCAGGTATGCTCGGTTATAAAGCCTGATAGCTTCTCAAAAACTGATTTGCCGCTTTTCCCGGATTTTTTCTCATCTGCTTTCTTTATCGCCTTATCAATATACTTATTTATGAATAATAGAAGTGATGGAAGAACAGTTACACACACTATAACTCCAAAAGCAACGCCCTTCATCATTACTATTCCAAGGTCTTTTCCTAATAAAAAGCTCATGAAGCAAAGTGCAAAGAAGCCTGCCATTGTTGTAAAAGAAGATCCCACAACGGATTTTATGGTATTGCTTATGGCATGTCCCATTGCTCTTTCAGGCTCATCAGGATATCTATGCTTATTTTCGATAAAGCTATTGTAGAGGAAAATACTATAGTCCATTGTAACTGCAAGCTGCAGGACTGCCGCAATGGCCTTTGTTATATAGCTTATTTCACCAAGGAATACATTCGTTCCCATATTAAATAAGACTGCAACGCCTATACTAAGCATAAAAATCAAAGGAACCACAACTGATTTCATTGCTACTGCAAGGGCCAAAACGCAGAGTAAAACCGAAATACCAACATATACAAAGGTCTCCTTATCTGCAAGCTCTCTGGTATCCTCGACAACTGCTGTCATTCCACTTGCAAAGGCGCTTTCTCCAGCGATTTTTCTGATATCCCTTATTGCCTTCATTGAAACATCTGAAGAGGTAGATTCAGAAAATAATGCAATCATCATTGTCGCACCGTTATCAGAATAAAGGATATCCTTTGCTTTTTCAGGAATCGCCTCTACCGGAACAGATATATCAAGCAAGCTGTCATACCACAGAACTGACTCAACGCCTTCGACCTTTTCAAGTTTAGATTTAAGTTCTGCTGCCTGTCTTTGATTCATCCCTTCTACTACTACCATCGAAAATGCTCCGATTCCAAAATCCTCAGTCAATATCTCCTGACCCTTTACCGTTTCATTTTCTGCTGGAAGATAGGTAAGCACATCATAATTAACTCTGGTTTTTATCATTCCCAAGGTTGATGGGATAAGAAGCAAAATTGCAATAATTACAACTAATACCCTATGGCTTGCTATCCATTTTCCAAATTTAAGCATTCTCCCTTCTTTCCGCATTTATCCATGGCTCAATCTTCTAAAAAGCAGTTTAAACTAGCCTTCTAAAAAGCCTTTTCAAAACGCTATTTTAATTTATGACCATTGGTCACTTTTGTTATTAGTGTTATACCACAAAAATGACCAATAGTCAATATCTTTTTTAAAAAAAATAAAAAAAGCGCTAGCATATTATGCTAACGCCCTTTTTATCGCATGTTTTTCATTCAAACTGCATTTATAAAACTATAGTCTAACAATTATTAATCATCAACCTGCAAACAGACAGCCTTCAAATACATTTTCAAGGATTATTCCATTTATCTTTCTTCCATAAACAGACTCTTCAAAATATCCTTCCTCAACGTACATTCTGCAGATTTCTCCATCAGCAGATACTACATCTACTATATCCTTATTCCCATTAGTTCTATATATAGTAAAGGTTTCTCCTGTTTTAAATGTCTTAGTTTCAATGTCATTTCCCTCTTCATCTACTACGTACATTTCAAAGTCCTGCTTAAGAGTCAGCTCAATATTAGAAAGTGAATACCAGTACAATACATCTGAATTTGATTCAAAGCCTTCTTTAGTTGCCTTAAAGCTTGATACAGCAGAGTATGTACTTATATTATCACAGTTAGTGCTAAGATTTACATTTTTAGAATTAGTTGGTTCTCCAACAAAAGAATAATCTTCTTTATCTACAAGTTCTAATTTATCACCGCTTAAATCGAAAAATAAAATAGTGTTGTAACCGTATTCATCATCTACCTCTATAACAAGCTTCTGAGTTCCATCAATGCAGAATATGTAAGGATTAATACCCATTCCCCAGTATAAATCATCAGATTTAAAGATTTCTCCCCTATAATTAATTTCTACCGAAGCTGAAGTATACTCATCATCTACATAGCTCTCCGGAGTATATTCAATCCAAAGCTTCTTTGACTCACCCATGTCTCCGAAATCATAAATATAGCTTCTTTTATCCTCTTCATTTACATATTCATTAAGAGACATTACATAGTTATCACCTGCATTTAAATATTTCTCATTTATGCAATCCTCACAATAAGAAAACTCTACTCTTGCAAATATGTGATTATTATAATCTATGCCTATCATATGGCCTTCTAAATAAAGATTGATACCTTTTGCATCTATTGTGAATTGATAATCCTTTATGTTGCCCTGATCGTTTAGTCTATTTTCAAATGCTGATGTCAGCTGATCCCAGGTAATCAACCCATTGTCAAGCATGTCACCTATTTCATAGTTCTGATAAACAATTGAATTAACTGCTTCCTTTGCAAAATCAGCGTACTTATCCTCCTTAAGGATTTCATCTAAATAAATATACTCACCGGTCTTTCCATCTACATTTTTTCCGGTATATAATGTATAAGATTCATCCCCAAAATTATCATCAAATTTTTCAACCACCTCAACACTAAATACATTTGAATCTGCTCTTTTTATGTAGCTATCAACATCATATGTACTATACTCAAAGTCCTCAGCTCTTCCTGCTAGCTTTTCATCGATTGCTTTTCCTAAAGACTTGACATTTATGAAAAAACTGCTCCTTATTTTTTCATTTATATCAGCTATTCTGCTCTTCATTTTCTGAAAATTTACATCCTGATTCTCTAATAATTCTATTACCGGATAATGACCATACAAAGTAAAGCTTCCAGCTTCATTATCATCATAATAATATTCTATTTGGGTATTAATGTCCGGGTAACGAATCGCACCATCATCGCTATCAGCCTCTATTACAGTAGTTGTAGCCTCTGTGGTTACCTCATCAGTTGTAACTTCACTTGTTGTGGTAGTTAAAGCCTCTGTGGCAGGAGCTGTCGTTGTAGCTTCCTCTTGCTGAGCTGTTGTTGTAGACTCCTCCTGCTGAACTGTTGTTGTTACATCACTACTTCCTCCAGAATTGCCGCAGCCCATAAAAAGCATTATTCCTGCACTTATTACAGCTGTCATCTGAATAATTTTTTTCTTCATATATTGATACTCCTTCCTCTAAATATATGTAACTATACATTTACCATCTTATTTGAAAATTTTTTAAATCTATACAAATCTTTGCATAAATCCAATTCACTAAACAAATTTATTATCTTATAATTTTTTCCAAAAATCAAGTCCCAATTATTAGTGCAGAAAAGTCCTTATTATTCAATATTTCATCATATTTTTCTCTCAAAATGCGTTTTATATCTTATTTACTATTATAATCAAAATGAAATGCGAAAAAGCCAGTGCATCTGACCTGCACTGGCTTTTTCACTTTTTGGTTTGAGTTAGAAAAAAAGTCCCCCAACTTTTCTTCTATTATTAATGTGAGCTCCAATCCCCCATTTATGGGGCTCACACTAATTTATCTCATTTTTTTCTATCCCTAATATGTATCCCTTTCGATTGAGTACATTATATCACACCATTAATGACAAACTAGTTACATATTTTAGGTCTTTTTTATCTTTTCTAAAATATTTAGTTTTAGTTTAGTTTTCCTTTAAAATTTTCCCTTGAAATACATTACGCCTTAAATTGTAATTCCATGTGTATCTATAAATCTCACAGTTACTGTCGTTCCTTTTCCTATTTCACTTTGCACTTCTATTTTTCCATGACCTAAGGTCTCGATTCTGTTCTTAACATTTCTAAAACCTACATGAGTACCATCTATATTTTTCAAGCTATTTACATCAAAGCCCGCTCCGTCATCAGCAACTGTAATTATATACTCATCTCCCTTTTTCTTAGCTGAGATTGTAACAGTTCCCCCCTCATCCTTTCTACATACACCGTGCTTAACTGCATTTTCTACAAGCGGCTGTAAAATAAGAGATGGAACCATGAAATCCAGCTCCTTAATATCATAAACGATATTTAGTCTGTCATCAAATCTCTTTTTCTCAATCGCTAAATAATTTCTTACATGCTTTAACTCGGCCTTGAAGGATATCATCTTATCATTTGATATGGAATTGATATTTCCACGCAGATAATCTGCAAACTCATCCATGGTCTCATCTCCAAGATTTTTATCTTTGGCATATAGATATTTGATCGTAGAAAGAGCATTGAATATGAAATGCGGACCTATCTGGGATACAAGTACCTCTACCTGCATATCCTCAAGCTTTCTATTCTGCTTTGCCATTTCCTTATGATATTCAGATGACTGAAAATACATATAGTAAAAGATAATGGCATAAACTATTGCTATCCTGCCATAATTATCATTATCAACAAGCGTTTCAACAATAAGAGATGCAAGGCATAGCACCATCAAGGCAAATACAATTACATTTTCGAACTTACTTCTTCTAAGAGAATTTCTAACAACTGCAATAAGTGCAATCACATAATAGATAACTACAATTACATGCATTGTAAATCCAAGTGGTCCTCTTACAAAGGTATTTCCATCATAGGAAAAGGTAATCGGTGAGAAAAATGCCGTAAAGTAAACGAACGCATTAAATAATGCCGGCAAGAATATTATTACCTTTATTTTTGGAAGCTCGTCTTCAGCAAGATAAAGTGTTATAAGAACATATATAAGAAGAGGTCTTATTATATATCCAGTAATCGAGCACACCTGTCTTAAGAAATTAAAATCAGGTAAAAGGCCTAATTGATAATCTATATATGATACTATTAATTCAATCAGGCTCAGTATCGCTGCCATTACAAATATTCTTCTTCGCTTTTTATCTATGGAAGTATTTGCTATAAGGAACAATATCATAAATATTATTCCCACTAGAGGTGCAAAATTATCTATTACGAAACCCGTAAAACTCATTATTTTTACTCCTGGTTTTTTTTTCTAATATATTAATTACTTCCATACACCTTCTGACTTAGTCTATCATTGTTTATATCGCCCCAGCTGTATTCTGACATATATTCGCCGTTATAAGCATTTAGACCTTCCGGCTTTCCAGCTAGGAAATCATAATAATCACAATGAATCTTCTTAGTATCTATGGCATATTTGTTCCATGAGGACAAAAGAGCATCCTCAACTCCCGCCTTTTTAAGCGTAGCAATAAGATCTCTTTTGATCTGTTGGAAATAATTATTTGTCTTTAAATCATCCTCCGCATCCTCCCAGAGCACTGCTCTTAATTCACCTGAGGTAACAAAACATCCTCTCCTGTCAACTAAATAAGCAAGCATCTCCTTTGATTTGCTGCGGTCAAAATCCAAACTCTTTCCATTTACCGATGCATCGAAATTACCAAAGCATCTTGCAGTAAGCTTTCCATCATTTTCTTCATTATCAATAGGATTTCTAAGATTTTTCAGCTCCTCACGGATTCTTTCTTTATTAAATGGCTTTGTTACATATCCACTTGAATGAATTTTGAAAGCATCTCCCATGTATTGCTCATAGCCAGTAACAAAAATTATATTTACATTTGGTTTTAAGATTTTCAGATCTCTAGCTATTTCAATACCGCTCATACTTCCCATTTCTATATCAAGGAACACTATGTCCGGAGCCTTTTCATCTGCTGCCTCAATCAGCTGCTTTCCAGTTGAAAAGCCTAATACCTCGGCCCTCTCTCCCTCTATTTCCTTTACTATATTGACAATATTCTCTAATGATAGCTTCTCGTCATCCGCACAAAAAATTCTCATATATCCCTCCTTGAATTAAACCCTGTTAACTCATTATAAACGTAGTATTTCTGGTCCCCAGCCTTAACACTTCGCCCATAAATAAAAATAAAAACACCAGAGGTGCCATATCTTCAAAAAAGCTATAGCTCCCCTAGTGTTATTTTACCATATATTCAATTTATTACAAGTATGTATTTTTATTTTGTACAAATGTATCCAAAAATATATCTAAAAATTACATTACAAGCTTAACTTCATTGACATCCTTTAATGCATCAGCCTTAAGGAATGGCTTATCGAGCTTTTCTCCGTTGAGGTAGAATTCCTTGCAACCAGATTCAGCGCCGTTTGGATTCTCAACAGTAATATTGAGCTTCTTTCCACGGAATACCTTTGTCATTGTGAAGTTCTTCCACTCGCTTGAAACAGCTGGTGTTACCCAAAGACCATCAATGTCAGGTCTCATACCGCAGATACCCTCTACGCAGCCAACCATACATGTTGAAGCTGTACCTGTAAGCCAATGTACGTGTGAACGTCCATTGTATGGAGAATCTGTGCTCTCTGTGAACTGACCATGTGTATATGGCTCAAGAACTCTTGTATCAGCATCATCGTTCTGTGATGCAGGTGAGCTCTCTGTGAAGTAAAGGTGTGCTCTGTTTCCATGTCCCATAAGGGCTTCTGCAAGGATGATCCATCCCTGTGTCTGTGAGAAGATACCACCATTTTCCTTTGTTGATGGGTTGAAAAGAAGTGCAAGAGCACCATCGAAAGCATGCTTTCTGTATGATGGAGCCATAAGACGAACACCATACTTAGTATTGAGCTCTCTATTAACTGAATCAAGAGCCTTTTCAGCCTGTTCCTTTGTTGCAAGGCCTGAAATAACAGCCCATGACTGTGGGTTGAGCCACATTGAAGCCTCAGGATCCTTCTTTGAACCGATAACTACGCCGTCTTCCTTGATACCACGAACGTATCTGTCATCTTCCCAGCACTTAGCATTGATTGTATCACCAAGCTCCTTCTGAGTCTTGTCAAGATATTCGATATATTCTGCATCATTCTTGTACTCAGCGTACTTACGAAGAATTGTCATTGCATAGTAGAGCTGCATTGCTACGAAGGTAGATTCACCCTTCTTACCAAGTCTTAAGCAGTCATTCCAGTCTGCATGAAGACCTGCTGGCATATTGTCATCACCAAGATGTGTCATTGAGAAGTTGATTGCTCTCTTAAGGTGATCATAAACTGTTCCCTCACCAACTGTAGCGTAAGGAATAACTTCATCTATAAATGCTACATTACCTGTCTCAGCAATGTACTTATGAACTGTTGGGAAGAGCCAAAGTGCATCGTCTGCTCTATATGCAGGATGTCCTGTCTCAGCAACCCACTCTGGATCATCAGGTGTTCCTGATCCGCCAGCCTTAAAGTCGAACTTAACAAGTGGAAGTCCGCCGCCGTTGTCAACCTGAGCTGAAATCATGAAACGGATCTTCTCAAGAGCCATTTCTGGATCAAGATGGATGATACCCTGGATATCCTGAACAGTATCTCTATATCCGTAACCGTTTCTTTCTCCGCAGTATACTAATGATGCTGCTCTTGACCATGTAAATGTAATGAAGCACTGATATGCATTCCATGTATTTACCATGCTGTTGAAGGCTGCATCTGGAGTATTTACCTGGAAATTCTCAAGCTTTGAATGCCAGAACTTCTTGAGCTCAAGGAGTTCCTTATCAACTGTTGCATCAACGTCTGCATAGCCCTTCATAATTTCTTCTGCATCGTTGTTGTTGTAGCAACCAAGAATATATGCTACGCTCTTTGTCTCACCTGGCTCAAGTGTGATCTTTGCCTGAAGTGATCCACAAGCGTTGTCATTGTAGTTAAGAGAATTATCGCACTCACCATTTTCAACTGCAACCGGGTTTCCGAATGAATGATATCTTCCGATGAAACGTGCTCTGTCACCGCAGTAGCTGGCAACTGGTGCACCTGCAAGACCGATGAATCTCTCCTTGCCTGTTGATTCCTCTGTAGCTCCACAAGTATTTTCATTTATTCTCTGAACAAGCTTATTTCCCTTGAAGTATGTTCTTGAAATGAAAAGAGTATACTGAAGGTTTACCTGATCCTGATTATAATTATTGTCATTTGAGAACTCGCAATATGAGAATGTGCTAAGAGTTCTCTTCTTGTCTGATTTATTTGTAAGCTTAAGTCTCCATACCTCGTATGTCTTATTTAATGGAACATAGTAAAGTGCTGATGACTCAATTCCTGCATACTCAGCCTTCATATCTGTATATGCTGTACCATGATGACACTCACTCTTGAATTCCTTTGTATCCTTGCCTACTGGCTGCCATGATGCTGACCAATAATCCTTTGTCTCATCATCTCTGATGTAAAGGTATCTGCCTGGCTTATCCTCCTGATTGAATACATAACGAAGAATTCTTCCATTAGCTCCGCTCTTAACAAAGCTGTATCCACCAGCATTATTTGTAATGATTGCACCATATTCAGGTGATCCTAAATAGTTTGCCCAAGGCGCTGGTGTAGCTGGATTAGTGATAACGTACTCTTTTGCTTTTTCATCAAAGTAACCGTAATTCATTCTAAGTCTCCTTTTTAAATATAGTAGCATGCATTTATTATTATGCTATGCCCACAAATCTCACTATACTTATTTTACTATACTTTAGTCAAAACTTCAATGTCATTTTATTAAGTTTTTAATGTAATTTTCTATATTTGCCACTGTAATTATTTTACTGTACTGACTCCTGGTTTTCTTTTCCTTGACTTTACTTCCAAAATGAGTTATATTTATATTACTTTATTACATTTATGCGTTAGCGTGATAAAGCGCTTAAATACTAAGACGCGTAAGTTTTTACAATTAATTTGGAGGATGTAGAAATGCCAATTACAGAGTACTTAGAAAGGAACGACAGGGAATTTGGTGAAGATGTCGCCCTTGTCGAATTAAATCCTAGCCTTCCTGATAATAGAAGAGTAACCTGGAAGGAATATAATCTAGTACAGCCAGAACCTTCTCGCCCATACCGCAGACAGATCACCTGGCACGTTTTTAATGAAAAAGCAAACCGTTTTGCTCATATGCTCATAGAGCGCGGAATTGAAAAGGGGGATAGAGTCGGTATCCTTCTTATGAACTGTCTTGAATGGCTCCCTATATACTTTGGTATATTAAAGACCGGTGCCCTTGCAGTTCCTCTTAATTTCAGATATACCTCAGACGAAATCAAGTACTGTCTTGATCTTGCTGATGTAAATGTTCTTGTTTTTGGTCCTGAATTCGTTGGCCGTGTTGAGGCAATTGCAGACAAGATTTCAAAGAACCGTCTTTTATTCTATGTTGGACCAGCCTGCCCATCATTTGCAGAGGATTATATTTCTCTTACAGCAGACTGCCCATCTAGCAATCTCGATATAAAGCTTACCGATGATGACGATGCAGCAATATACTTCTCATCTGGTACAACTGGTTTCCCAAAGGCCATACTTCATGCACATCGCTCACTCATGCACTCATGTGCAGTTGAGCAGCATCACCATGGTCAGACCAGGGATGACTGTTTCCTTCTTATCCCTCCTTTATACCATACAGGTGCAAAGATGCATTGGTTCGGAAGTCTTATTTCTGGAAGCCGTGCTGTTATTCTTAAGGGCACAAAGCCTGAGACTATTCTTCAGGCTGTTTCAAATGAGCATTGTACAATCGTCTGGCTTCTCGTTCCTTGGGCACAGGATCTCCTTAATGCCCTCGATAGTGGAGAATTAAAGCTTGAGGATTATAGCACCAGTCAGTGGAGATTATTACACATCGGTGCTCAGCCTGTTCCTCAGAGTCTTATCAAGCACTGGCTTGAATATTTCCCTAAGCATCAGTATGATACTAACTATGGTCTTTCCGAGTCAATCGGACCTGGCTGCGTACATCTTGGCATCGGAAATATCAATAAGGTCGGCGCAATCGGAATTCCAGGCTATGGCTGGGAATGTAAGATAGTTGATGAAAATAGAAAGGAAGTAAGCAAGGGTGAAGTTGGTGAACTCGCTGTTAAGGGTCCTGGCGTAATGAAGTGCTATTACAAGAATCCTGCTGCCACCGAGGAAGTTCTTGATAGTGAGGGCTGGCTCTATACAGGTGACATGGCAAAGCAGGATGAAGACGGTTTCTACTTCCTTGTTGATAGAAAGAAGGATGTTATCATTTCAGGCGGTGAAAATATTTACCCTGTTGAAATAGAGAACTTCATGCATGGCTTTGAGCCTATCGATGATGTCGCAGTTATCGGACTTGCTGATAAACGTCTTGGTGAAATTTCTGCTGCCATCGTACAGATAAAGAAGGGCTTTACCTGCACTGAAGAAGAAATCAATGCCTTCTGCGAAGCTCTTCCTCGTTACAAGCGTCCTAGAGAAATCATCTTTGCAGATGTTCCTAGAAATGCAACAGGTAAGATTGAAAAGCCTCTTCTTCGTGAAAGATATGGAAGCTTAAACCTTGTTGCTGCAGAAAACAAGAGCTGATATTTATCATTTTTAAAAGCACAAAAATCCGGAGATTTTTCTCCGGATTTTTTTTGCTTTTTCTTTTGCTGGCCTTTTACTTTTTCTTTTACTCTCTTTTTTTGCTGGCCTTTTACTTTTACTTACTTTTCCTTTTGCCAGCCTTTTTTCATTTTTCTCATATTTTTAGGTAAACTTTTACTATTCTAATTTTCTTCCGACTCTAAGAGCTTTGCATATATTTCTCTTTTAGGAACGCCTCTATCTACTGCAACCTGCTTCATTGCTTCCTTTTTGCTCATTCCTTTATCCATATAAAGCTTCATGTGCTCCTCTAGACTTACGCTTTCCCATTGCTGCTGCTCTTCCTCTAACAGCTCGGAATGTTTTTTTCCTTCTATTACAATTACAAATTCACCCTTTGGTTCATTCTTTTTATAAAATTCAAGAAGCTCTGATACCGTACCAGACTCTCTTTTTTCATGCTTTTTAGTCAGCTCTTTTATAGTCACAGCCCTCCTGTCTCCAAAGTCCTTTGAAAGAAGCTCTAAGGTCCTGACAAGTCTATGCGGCGCTTCGTACAGAACTATTGTGCGGGTCTCTCTGCGAAGATCCTCTAAAATTTCCTTCTGCTCCTTTTTATCCTGTGGAAGAAAGGCCTCAAAACAGAATCTTCTAGTTGCAAGCCCTGACATTGTAAGGGCAGTCGTTGCCGCACATGCTCCTGGAAGTGAGGTCACTTCAATTCCTGCTTCATAGCAAAGCTGAACTAATACCTCTCCTGGATCTGATATTCCCGGAGTTCCTGCATCAGTAATTAATGCTATACTCTTTCCCTTTAGCATTTCATCTACAAGTACTCTTCCCTTATCATATTTATTAAATTCATGATAGCTCGTCATTGGCGTATCAATTTCAAAATGATTAAGCAGCTTAATACTATTTCTGGTATCTTCTGCTGCAATCTCATCGCATTCCTTTAATGTCCTTATTACCCTAAAGGTCATATCCTCAAGATTTCCTATAGGTGTCGGACATAAATATAGCTTTCCTCTTTTTATTTCCTCAGCCATTTTATTTTCCTCGTCTAAATGCTTATAAGAAAAATACAGCAGAGCAAATGCTTTTATCCACATATACTCTGCATAAATTTTACTATATCAACTTTATCAATCTAATAACCATATACTTCGTGGATTTCGTCAGTATAGACACCCTTTTCCTTATAAACTATAATCGGTTTTTCCGTAATAAGTTCTTTTCCTCCGCCTTTAACAGCCTCTATCAGTACCATATTTGCCGGAGAATCTATGAAAGGATGGACCATTTTCATTCTCTTTGGCTCGAGCGAATATTTATTTAGCATCTCAAATATTTCTGCTAGCCTTAGTGGTCTATGTACCATGTAAAAACGTCCTAATGGTCTTAGCAGGAGACTGGCCTGCCTTACAACATCCTCAAGAGTAACAAGTACCTCATGCCTTGCTATGCTAAAGGCGTCTTCCGGATTCGCCTTTCCCTTACCCTTTGCCATATACGGAGGATTACATGAAACTACTCCAAAGGCAGCCTTACCAAAAAGCTTATCTGCTTCCTTTATATCTCCATTTACTATTTTGACCTTATCTAAAAGTCCATTCATTTCTACGCTTCTTCTAGCCATATCAGCCATATCCTTTTGGATTTCAAGGCCGGTAAAGCTTACGCCTTCTGTTTTTGCTGTAAGAAGTATTGGAATGATTCCCGTACCTGTTCCTAAATCTATGGCCGGCTCATTTCTTTTTACTTTCATAAAACCCGATAAAAGAACCGCATCCATTCCAAAACAGAACTTTCCAGGATTCTGGATTATTTTCAATCCGCATCTTTGTAAGTCATCAATCTTTTCATTTTCCTTTAAATAATCAGTCATCAAGACCATTCACCTTTTTCTTTTCAAGTGCCTCTAACTGCTTTGCTGCTTCCTTTTCTTCTGCGCTTACATTTTCATCAGAATTTGAACGATGTCTTCCTCTCTTATTGAATTTAAGTTCAGAAACAGGATAATCACGTCTGTCCTTATCATCAGATTCTGGATCTGATACATCTACTGTAACGCGCTGTCTAAGTACATTTACTCCAACAACAATTCCTTTTAGATCTTCCGGTGTAGTAACAAAATCTCCTACATTAGGAAGATTTTTATTAAGGTCTTCATATGCCAGCTCTTCATTTGCAAGGCAGCACATAAGTCTTCCGCAAAGACCTGATATCTTTGTAGGATTAAGAGGAAGTCCCTGCTCCTTTGCCATTTTTATTGATACCGGTGAAAAGTCTGATAAGAAGGAAGCACAGCATACTGGTCTTCCGCATATTCCTATTCCGCCCTTTACCTTGGTTTCATCTCTTACACCTATCTGACGCAGCTCGATTCTTGTATGGAATACAAATGCAAGGTCCTTAACAAGCTCTCTGAAGTCTACTCTATTATCTGCTGTAAAATAGAAAAGAAGCTTATTAGTATCAAATGTATATTCACAATCTACAAGCTTCATAGGAAGCTCTCTATATCTGATTTTTTCAAGGCATATTCTAAAGGCTTCTCTTGACTTTTCTTTATTTCTAAAATTAGTTGAAGCATCTTCATCATTTGCCATTCTTATTATTTTCTTTAAAGGAGGTGTAATCTCACTGTCCTCTACCTCATGAGGAGGTAATACTACAAGTCCATATTCAACGCCTCTTGCTGTTTCAACAATTACATGATCCTTTGCTTTTACTTCATAGCCTGTTGGATCAAAATAATATATTTTTCCAGCCGTTCTGAATCTAACTCCTATTACTGTAACCATAATTCCCTTTCTTTAATGCACGCATCACACTAAAAGTTCTGCCGCATTATCCGATTTTACGTTAGAAGAAATCATCTGCTTTACTGTATTTATATTCTTAATATAGTCAAAAATCTCTTTGTATGTATAATGCCCGGCCTGTCTTTTTATTTCTACAATATTATTCTTAAAGTAAATATTTTTAGTATCCTTTCCAGATTTATACACGGATACATCTCTATACCACATAAGAAAGATATTTATTACAAAGCCAGTGCTCTTTTTATCCGAAAATAACTCATGTATTTCTGAATATCTATCAGAAAATTCTTTTTTATCCCTGCTTTTAAGATGCCCTATTACCTTCTCAAAATTATCCCTAAAGACCTCAGATCTCGCAAAATTTAACGCTGTTCCAAGACTTCCTCTTGCTACTGCTGCAATATTTGCAGCTTCCCTTTCATCAAGTTCTGTCTCGTTGGTTAAATGCTTAATAACAGCCTCATCCGATACCCCGGGTATCTCTATTAATCTAAGTCTTGAAATTATAGTAGGAAGAAATACCTCTGACATTTTCGCTATGAATATGAACTTACAATATTCAGGCGGCTCTTCTATAGTTTTTAATATCGCATTCTGGGCCTGCTCATTCATCAGCTCGGCATCTTCTATTACATATACCTTATATTTTGCCTTGAATGGTTTTATATTAACTGTAGCATTTATCTGCTCTCTTACCTCATCTACAGATATAAGAGTTTCTTTTTCATGCGTTACATGGATAATATCCTTTATTGGTCCTTCTATCGGAAGCCCCCTGGTTATTATCATTTGCGCAAATATTTCAGCAATAAATTTTTTTCCAACTCCTTCAGGTCCATAAAATAAATATCCCTGCGAAGCCTTTTCATTTTTTGCTGCATTTTCTAATGCTCTGACAATAGTCTTTCTTTCTATTACTTCTTCAAATCCAGCCATATTATCTAATTACCTTTGCAGATAACCTCATAATAGGCTTTCCTTCTCCTGAAAATTTTTCTTCATATTCAGTCATTATATTGCCTTCGGAATATTCACTATTATGAAGGTCCCTTGTGACCTCTGAGAGCTCGAATCCATTTTCTTTAAAGCTCTCTAAGGAATAATCAAACAAATCAACATTATCTGTCTTAAATTCTATATGTCCGTCTTCTGAAAGAATCTGCTTGTATTTTTCCAGGAAAACCGGCGAGGTAAGTCTTCTTTTTGCATGCCTCTTCTTTGGCCATGGATCTGAAAAATTCAGATAGATTACCTTTACCTCTCCCTTAGCAAAGACTTCAGTAATATCCTTTGCATCAAAGCTTAAAAAGCCAAGATTTTTATCTTCAGTCTGAAGCTCCTGCGCCTTTTTTACTGCCTTCATAAGAACACTGTCATAACGCTCTATTCCTAAATAATTATTATTCTTATTTCTGAGCGCATGCTGATTTACGAACTGACCCTTTCCAGTTCCGATTTCTATATATAAAGGCTTTTCGTTCCCAAAATAATCCTTCCATTTTCCTGCCATCTTTTCTGGCTCATGAACTACAAAATCATTTTCTGCTATAAAAGCTTCACTTCCCTGAATATGTTTTAATCTCATAACTATTTCTGCCTATATCTATTATTTTCTTTTTAATATAATTATCTGCTTAACGCAATTTTCTGCTTGATAAAGCCTTACGCCACAAAGCGCGCAGTCTATAGTAATTCACAAAATCTTGCTTATCCCTTTAATTCCAACGCAAATTTAATTATATCACATCTTCTTCCAATATAGAAGTAAAAGTTTCAAAAAAAAAAGCACCAATCCTGGAGCTAATATCACAGGATTGATACTTTGTGTGCACCTCCAGGGATTCGAACCCTGGACACCCTGATTAAGAGTCAGGTGCTCTACCAGCTGAGCTAGAGGTGCTTATTTGTTTGTCTTGCGTTTGTTTATCTCTCAGACGCAAGTAAGATTATACACAAGATGAATTAATTTGTCAAGCACTTTTTTAACTTTTTTTGAATTTTTTTTGAGAATCTTTTAAACCCTTGAAAATCCTTGATTTTCAGCCATTTTTTTATTTATCTTCTTGACAAAATTAGTTTAAATGCGTATAATTTATTTGCTATGTTTCAGTAGCTCAGTTGGATAGAGCGTTCGCCTCCTAAGCGAAAGGTCGTGCGTTCGACTCGCATCTGGAACATGAAATGGCCACTGAATTAATTCAGTGGCTTTTCTTTTCTTTATCTTTTTGCTTATATAAGGATACGCACAACCGTACATTGTACGGCATTATGACAAGGCGGGCTTCATCCCATCACCTAAAGGTAATGGGTTTTCGCCCGTGGGTCATTTATAAAGTACGTTATTAAAATTTTCAGGAGAAAAATCTATGGATAATAATTCTGCTGTTAATGAAAAAGCTCCTCTATCTGGCAATGGAAAGCTTTTTGTTATTATAGGAAAAAGTTCATCTGGAAAGGATACTATTTTTAAAAGTATTCTTGAAGACTCTTCTATTCCCTTAAAAAGACTCATCACCTACACAACAAGGCCAATCCGCAGTGGTGAAAAAGAAGGCAATGAATATCATTTCACTGACGCTGCAGGACTTGCTGCTCTTGAAAGTGCTGGTCTGGTAGTTGAAAAGAGAACCTATGATACTATCTATGGTCCATGGACCTATTTTACAGCCATAAATGACAATATCAGGCTTGATAAGGAAAGCTATATCGTTATTTCTACTCCCACGGGTTTTCTTTCACTAAAGGATTACTATTCAAAAAATGGCATAGAGGTAATTCCAATATATATTTACGTGGATGACTATGTTCTTTTGACACGCGCCTTAAACAGGGAGCATTCTCAGCAAAATCCAAAATATACCGAGCTCTGCAGACGTTTTATCGCTGATTCTAAAGATTTTTCTGATAAAAAACTAAGCGATGCAAATATAAATGTTAAATTTACTAATGACGAGCTCTCTGTTTGTATTGAAGATGTAAAAAAGTATATTTTATCATTTTTCTAAAAGACCAAAATATCAGAAGTATTCAAACCATAAACAAAGTGCGAAAAGCCTTTATTTACGGGCTTTCCGCACCTATCGTGTGATTTTCGTTTGATTTTTGTTTGATTTTTTAGGACGTGATGGGAGTTGCGAGCAGTTCTGAAGGTGGGCTGCTCTTTTTTTGTTTTTTAGAGTATGTGATGTTGGGTTGAAGTCAAATTAACATCACTAGCACTAATATCACTAATCGCAAAAACTAATAATATTTACTCACACATCCTGCGTTGCAGGTAAACGGAATCAAGTTTTCACATGCCAATATCATATTTAGAAATAAGAACAGTTTGAAAATTTCAGCGGCTCCGTCAAGCTACAACCGCTGTCATAATCTGAACCATATGAATGAATAATAACACTACTTGGAATTATTTACTGTACTTCTTCCTCCAGAACAAATCCTATAACTTCTCGGCAAAACAATGTGCCATATTTTTGTAATAATCCAAATCAAGATTAGTGAAAGTATTGGTGCAACTATGTAATCGATCAATGCTCCGGTTGATGATTTTGGTAAGATTCTAAAGAACACCTTTTCTATACTCTCTAAAACAATAGGATGCATTGCATATATTAAAAATGTAATTTTTGAAATCCAACCTCCGATAGATAAATCAAAGTGATCAACAATAAAATATAGAACATATAGAAAAGATATATTACGAATCAAGTCACAATTGACGAAACTCTTGATTTTTAACACATCAATAAATATAAACATTAATGTACCAAGGCTTAAGCCAATAATAAAAAGCCAAGCTTTATATCTCGATAATACTTCGGTTACATTAATCATATTATTAGAATATTGTGTTCCTAATATAGCACCTAGATAATAATAAATCAATGCTGAAAAGCATAACAAATGAGGACCATTATACGGGATAAAATCGCCAAAAAACAAATAAATAATGATCATCACTAACCACAAAATGATAGATTTGTTTTTAAGAACTTTTATTGTATAGGAAATAATAGGATATAATAAAATTAATAATATGAGTTGATATATAAACCAAAAAGTATAATTAGACCTATAAAAAAACAATTCTTGAAAAATATCATAAAAACTAAATTGCACAATTCTATTCTCCACTAGTCCAAATAATCCAAGTATGAAGAAAGAAAACATATATAATGCATTCCAAATAAAGAATGGAACTAATACTGAACGAGAACGAGTTTGCAAAACATATTTATATGAATATTTTTTCTTATACAACAGAAAAGCACTTGAAATATAAAAAAATGGAACTGCAATTCTTGAAAGATTCTGTGATATAATTATTTCTAACCAGTAAGTAACACCACTATTGATTCCATATTGCTCTGTATTATAGGTGTGAATTAGAATTATAAGTATCGAGCAAATAACCGATAACGTCCTAATGTTTTGAGACCATTTTTCATTAACGTTCTTTTCTGTCTGAACATAAACTTCAGTATTATCCATATATATATCCTTTCAAATACTAGAGAATTCTAAATAACGAAAAAAAACAATACCTACACAGTTTCTCCAAACGTATCCGGCTTCCCCGGATCAAACTCCTCATTTGCCCACATCACGGTCACAAGATTTTCGGTATCACTCAGATTGATTATGTTGTGAGTGTAGCCGGGCAGCATATGTATCGCTTGTATCTTGTCGCCCGAAACCTCAAATTCGATAACTTATCTTATTCCTTTCCGAGAGCTATGTCAGCATGACATCACTCTCTGGTTGATGTTGCAGAAAAAAATAAGACCGACTTTAAATGCTCTGTCTTATCACAGCTTCGGTCAACTTCGATATGATGTGTTCCTGTCATAACTACCTCACACAAATGTGTTGTTAAAGTAGACATTCGTATTGTAGATAACATCGGGCATATCACCAAAATACACATTAAGCATAGTACGTCACCTTTGTTTTTTCATTGAATATACAACAACATTTTATTATACTCCATTTTCGCCGAAAAATCAAGGTGAAAGAAAAAGTTTGTATATAACCAAAATGTATAAAAACAGCATTTTTTACACCATCAACAAAAAATGTAAAAAGATAGGAAGCGTTTCCCGCTTCCTATCTTTTATTTGCAAATGTTAAATTTTTTCTTCTTTCTCTTCTCAATTTTTCTTTTCTAATAGGAAGAATTATGTAAAAATATACAAATCCTACTATTAAAATTATCACTCCTATTATGATGCTTCCTCTTACAGCCCTTTGTTTAGCACTGCTCATCTGCGACTTTGTTATTTCAACGCCTGCATCTACGATAGTTTCCTCTTCCTTCTCCTTCTCTGCATGCTTCACTGGAAAATATATGCCAGGATCAATAAGGAAGCTTGGCCATTTTTCACTAAATGCCTTTTGCGTCAGGGGGTAATCAGCCTCATAATAATATATTTCAGCTTTACCAACTATTTTTCCGCCGTACTCATAAGTAACATTTCCAACAACATTGTCTCCATGTTCATATTCTGCTGGAGGATCTAAATTTACCTTTTTTACAGCGTCTGAAAAATTCGCTGTATTAGGAAGAACTACCTTTTTGCTTGAATCTATCTTTAATAATGATGCAACACTTGCTCCAAATTCATCATTCTCAGAAAACAGCAATGGAATAGATTCATTAGAAGTTGTTTCACTATTATGAATATTATATTCCTTGTAGTTTTCAAAGGCAAAATTACAGATTTTTATTGTATCATCATATGAAGTAAGTGCATTAGCTTCATGAAGAATGACTGCAACTATTGTCATATCTCCCTTTTTAGCATAGGTTACAAGTGTCGTTTTTGCTTCATCTGTTCCACCTGTTTTTCCTGCTATTGCATATTCATAGTTAAGTGTTTTTCTTATAAAACGATGATGATTTGCTAAAGGTCTTGATACGTTCTTATTTGTCGGTGGTATCGTATAGGTTCTTGTACCTGCTATTTTTAATATCTCCGGATACTGAGCCGCTGCAACACAGATAAGTCCCATATCGTAAGCACAAGTGTAATGATTGTCATCATGTAAACCATTTGCATTTACAAAGTTTGAATTTACTCCTCCAAGCTCCTTTACCTTTGCATTCATCATTTCTGCAAAAGCCTCCATGTTCGAGCCTGAAACATGTTCTCCTATTGCATATGCTACTTCATTTGCCGATTCAAGAAGCATTCCATATAAAGCATCCTTTAATGAAAGCTGCTCTCCTGCAACTAAACCTATCCTACTTCCATCTACCTTTGTTTCTGCATCTCTAGACATTGTTACTGTCTCTGTAAGGCTGCAGTTTTCTACTGCTAAAAGTGCTGTAAATACCTTCGTTATGCTCGCTGGATAATATGCTGTATATGCATCCTTCTCATATAGAACGGTTCCAGTATCACAATCCATTACTATTGCTGCATCTGCTTCTATATCAGGTCCTATCGGCCACAGAGCATTATCAGCATCATTATTCTTTTCAGCTACCTCAGATGCATTTATATCAACAATATTCCCTTGCCCTACATCCAGAAATACAATAACTGCAAGCAGAAAAATCAACAATTTCTTTATTTTATGCATTCTGTATCCTTCTTATTGCTATTATTTCTATTTTTTCCATAATTTGTATCGATGCTATTTTTTATTTATAGTAATATTTTACACTGATTACTATTTTTGTTACATATAGCAACAATCACTACTATCTTTGATACAAATTTATGATTCATTTATTCAAGGTATGTTTAAAAATCTATATATCCCTGTAACCAGATCACTCCGTAAAATCTTCTTCCGACTAAAGGTTCACCCTCTAAATCGTTTTTATTAATCGCAACCTTAATTTTAATTCCGTTTACTTCAAGATCTAGTACGTATACCTTTCTTTTTGTAACACTATTTTCTTCTAACTTAAAACCTTCAATATTACCAAGTATCTTATAACTGTCTGCTTCTGCTCCATGTGGCATAATTGAGGTATTTACAATTGTAAAAATATCCTCCTTCATTGAACGCTCGCTTACCTTGGTATTTAAATCTAATTCGTCAAGAGTGAGATTTTCCATGGCAGAAACATCACCATTTTTAGCAGCCTTTATTAATCCTCTCTTTTTTATTACATTAAGCGGATCAGTTAAATCTAATTCTTTTGTTTTTCCTGGTAACAAAATTTTTCCTTCTAATGACAATCCTGAAAAACAAACCATTACCTGGCCTTTAAGCTTATCCTTTTTATAAATCTCATAGTCTAAAACATTCTGAAGATAAAAAACGAGTGATATTCCTGCTCTTGGATCTTCGCACATTACCGAGTATGCTTTCGTGTCTACCTTTTTCGAAAAGATAAGGTCTTCCTCCATTGAAACCTCATCACCTGTTATGTAAGGAAAATAATGATCCTCTTCAAATTTCATTTTTGCATTTTTAGTCGGTATTGTTTCACCTACTAATTTAACTCCTGCATCGAAGAATACATCATATTCTTTTTCCACAAGCTGCTTTTGCTCTTTAATTCCTGCATACAGCTTTCCATTAAAAATTTCTTCTTTGGTTTCCTTTATCATATTGGTAACGATTTTTTTACCACTGTCTTCATCAATTCCTAATGCCCTTAAATAGTCATGCATATCTTTTTCTTTCCTTAATCTAATTAACAATACTACTTATTTCCAAGTGCCTGATTCAATACTTCCTTTTCATCCTCTGAGAGAATAATTATAGGATTTTTATCAATTATTTCCTTAATGTAATTATAACAACCTTCTTTAGAATGAATAGATGTGAGAATAAAGCCAGAATTCTTTTCATTTAACATGCAAAGTGAGAAACTGAGTTTTCCTCCATTTTCTCCAAAAGCATCATACTTAGTAAGTGCCATCTTCTGAAAGGTTCCATTTAATTCACTTATTACCTTTTCACTATGAGAATCAAGCTTCTTTTGTTCTTTCTCGATTTTTTCAGCTAGCTCATTCTTATTTTTATCAATTCTCTCACTCATTTCACTCTGCTTCTGTTTGAAGGTATTTACATCCTCGATGCATCCTAGCACAATTTCCTCAAGGTTTTTAGCTTCCTTGCCCTTCATGAATTTTTTGTACTTAATCTGCAGATTTGCAACCTTCCATAATAAAAATAATACTATTCCTATTACGAAAACTTCTATTACTGCAACGATTATTATCAAAACTACCGCATATTGTTGCAATGTTGCCATATTTATTACTTCCTCTCACCGCTTTTGATTATTTTCATTATTCTCTCAAAATCATCAGCATTGTAGTATTCTATAGTAATTTTTCCTTTATTCTTATTGTTATGCTTAATAACAACTTTATTTGAAAAAATACTCTTTAATTCATTTTCAGCTTCCTTATAAACATTTTCAAGATCCTGATTTATCTCTTCCTTTTTGTCCTTTTTTGAATCTTTTTCATTCAGCCTTTTATTTACAAGTTTTTCCGTTTCTCTAACACTTAAACTATTGTCTCTAATTTCATTAGCTATTTCGAGCTGAAGATCTAAATCTTCAATTCCAGCTAATACTTTGCCATGCCCTTCTGTTATTATCTCCTGGATAAGCATTTCCTGGATTTCCTTTTTTAAACCTAATAATCTTAAAGAATTTGTAATCGCAGATCTGCTTTTTCCAACCTTTGTAGCTATTTCATCATGGCTTAAATTATAATCTTCCTTTAATTTTTTATAGGCATTTGCTTCTTCAATAGGATTTAAATCCCTTCTTTGAATATTCTCAATAAGTGCTGCTTCAAAAGTTGCCTGTTCAGTCAAGTCCAGGATTACACATGGAACTTCCTTTAGTCCTGCTATTCTAGCAGCTCTCCATCTTCTTTCACCAGCAATTATTATATATCTGCTTCCATTTTTCTTTAATACAAGAGGTTCTATTATACCGTTTTCTCTAATAGAATCTGCAAGAGAATTCAATGCATCCTCGTCAAAATAACTTCTAGGCTGATCTTTATTTGGCTCGATTAAAGCAAGTTTCACACTTAATGGCTCGCCGGTATTTTCTTTTACTATTACCTTTTCTATTTGCTTTTCTACCTTTACTTCAACCTTCTTTTCATTTTCCGACTCAGCTATTTTTTTATCTGGTATAAGCTTATCCAAACCTTTTCCAAGTCCGCCTCTTTTCATTTTCTACATCCTTTCAATCGTATATTACTTCTTCTTTTTGTTACTCTTTATAACAATTTCATTTTGTATATTTCCAAGTCCGTCTTCATCTAAGATTTCCTCTGCTAAATCTTCATAAGCTCTCGCTCCAGCAGATTTAGGATCATAAAGTGCAATTGGCTTTCCGTAACTTGGTGCCTCGGCTAATCTAACATTTCTTGGAATAACTGAACCGTAAATTTTACTATCTACATTTTCTTTTACGTTTTCTACAACCTGTGCTGACAGATTTGTTCTAACATCAAACATTGTAAATACTATTCCCATTAACTTAAGATTTTCATTCAATCTGTTTTTAACAAGATCTATTGTATGCATCAGCTGGGAAAGACCTTCAAGCGCATAGAATTCACACTGAATTGGAACTAATACATCTGAAGCAGTCGTCAACGCATTTATAGTTAAAGTATTTAGTGATGGAGGGCAATCAATTATAATATAATCGAAAAAGCTCTGTATATTTTCAACCTTCTTTTTTAATATGTATTCTTTAGATTCAACACCTATTAATTCTATTTCTGCAGCTGCAAGATCAACGCTTGATGGAAGTACAAAAAGACCTTTTATTTCTGTCTCCACCATACATTCTTCTATTTCACAGTTATCTAATATTAAATCGTAAGTAGAATACTCAATTTCTTCTTTATTTATTCCAAGACCACTTGATGCATTACCCTGAGGATCAAAATCGATAGTCAGAACCTTCATTCCTCTCATGGCCAAAGCAGCTGAAAGGTTTATCGCAGTTGTAGTTTTACCAACTCCGCCTTTTTGATTTGTTACAGCGATTATTTTACCCATTTCTTCTCCATTCCTTACTAATGTTCCACGTGGAACATTTTTCTTACTATTCCTTTTAATGTTCTACGTAGAACATTTTTTCTTATAAATTTTACATTTCATAAGAAAATATCACTAAAGTCTACGCCCTATATTCTACCACAAACTTCCGGAAATTCCAATAGATTAAAGCAACATTATCAAAAAAAATTTCAAAAAAACACGCTAATTTGTTATATTTTAGCATTCTTATTATATTTTTGGCTATAAATTTCGTATCATTTCATTTTTTTTATTCTAAATGTTCCACGTGGAACATTTCTCGTGCTAAATACAAATAATGATATTCCGTAGCAAAAATATGATATTTCACGTAGAACATTTCAGTTCTTGCTTTAATTATTGATGTTCCACATAGAACATTCTACTTTCTGATTTAATTATTGATGTTCCACGTAGAACATTTCACTTTCTGATTTAATTATGATGTTCCACGTAGAACATTCTACTTTCTGATTTAATTAATGATGTTCCACGTAGAACCTTCCACTTTCTAATTTTATTATTGATGTTCCACGTAGAACATTTCATTTTCTGATTTAATAATTGATGTTCCACGTGGAACATTCCACTCCCTGATTAAAATATAATTGTTCCACGTAGAACATTTCACTTCTAATCTAATTATTGATGTTCCACGTAGAACTTTTCATTTCTTGATTTAATTATTGATGTTCCACGTAGAACATTTCACCTCCTAATTTTATTATTGATGTTCCACGTAGAACATTTTACTCTCTTATTTAATTATGATGTTCCACGTAGAACATTTCACTTCCTGATTTAATTATTGATGTTCCACGTGGAACATAGAAAATATACTCAATAATCAAAATAAACCATTTTAATTTTAAATTTATAAATAGTTTAAAAAAAGGTGAGTGTCCATTGTTTTAAACACTCACCTGATTTTTTATCAACAAAAATTTAAACTATAAACAAACTTATCCACAAATTACAATGGTTTTGATGATGGTTTACCACCAGCTCGTGGATATTTATTTGAAATATTTCCTTTTTTTGAAATATAATAAAGAATTCTCAAATCATTTGATCCTTCTATTTTATATTTAAACTTTAAAGATAGCTTTGAATTTAAAATTGAAAATGCTTTTGCTGCTGTTAATTCATTATCAGTTTCGCTTATCATTTTATATGCAATAAATATTCCTCCAGTCTTAAGAAACGGAATATCATATTCGCTAAGTGTCTGAAGATTTGCAACAGCTCTTGAAACAACATAATCAAACTTTTCTCTATAATTTACATTACGTCCTGCTTCTTCTGCTCTTAAATGATATACATTAATATCAGTAAGCTTTAAGATATTAAATATAAGCTCATTTAAAAAAGTAATTCGCTTATTTAATGAATCAATAAGTGTGACCTTTAAATCAGGACGAACTATTTTTAATGGAAGTCCAGGAAAACCTGCGCCTGTTCCAACATCAACTAATGTCGCATTTTCTTTTATTCCAGGACCATCCTTAAACAAAGGAGCACAGCTATCAACAAAATGCTTATCAACAACATCCTTGAAATCAGTGATAGCTGTAAGATTCATTTTTTCATTCCATTCTACTAAAGTAGAATAATAATTATAAAACTGCTTCACCTGTTCTTCAGTTAACCCAATTCCTTTATTTTTAAAGGCTTCTGCTATATACACTTCTTCAGAATTCATTCTACTGCTGTCTCCTACATTTTGACTCTATGTAAACAAGTAACACTGAAACATCTGCTGGTGAAACTCCCTGAATTCTTGAGGCCTGACCTAGATTTGCAGGACTAAATTTCTTAAGCTTATCTCTTGCTTCAATTCTAAGTGACATTACATCATCATAATTAATATCAGCTGGAATCTTCTTTTTCTCAAGCTTTTTGAACTGCTCAACCTGACGAAGCTGTCTCTTGATATATCCATCATACTTAATATTAATCTCAACTTCTACCTTTACATCATCTGCAAGCTCTGGTCTATTCACATCAAGCTCTTTTAGCATTTCATAATCAAGTTCTGGTCTTTTAATAAGTTCTGCCATAGAAACAGCTGTTTTTAAAGGAGTTGATCCATGCGCTGTAAGAAATTCCTGAACTTTTGCATTTGTAGTTACCTGAGTATTATAAAGACGCTCTTCTTCCTTTGCAATTTCAGTTTCTTTAACTAAAAGAGCATCATATCTTTCCTTTGAAATAAGTCCTACTTCATATCCCTTCTTGGTAAGTCTTAAATCAGCATTATCCTGACGAAGTATTAATCTATATTCAGCTCTTGATGTCATCATTCTATATGGTTCAAGTGTTTCCTTAGTTACAAGATCATCTATTAAAACGCCAATATATCCTTCACTTCTATCAATTATAAGAGGTTCTTTATTCTTAAGCTTCATTGCAGCGTTAATTCCTGCAACTAATCCCTGACCTGCAGCTTCTTCATAACCACTGCTACCATTGAACTGACCACCAGAAAACAGATTTTCAATATTTTTAAATTCAAGTGATGCTTTTAACTGATCTGGATTTATGCAATCATATTCAATAGCATATGCATGCTTAACTATCTGAGCATGTTCAAAACCAGGAAGAGTTCTATACATTTTAAGCTGTACATCCTCTGGCATACTTGAAGACATTCCAGAAAGATAAGTCTCATTGGTATAAAGGCTCTCTGGCTCTACAAATATCTGATGTCTATTTTTTTCAGGGAATCTCATTACCTTATCCTCAATGGATGGGCAGTATCTAGGACCAATACCCTTAATAGTTCCAGAATATAAAGGAGATCTTGAAATATTATCTCTAATTATCTTATGAGTTTCCTCATTTGTATAAGTTAAAAAGCAAGGTATCTGCGGCTTTTCAATATCCTCAGCCTTATCAGTAAAGGAAAAAGGAACAACCTTTTCATCTCCTCCCTGCTCTTCAAGCTTTGAAAAATCAATAGTTCTTTTATCTATTCTTGCAGGAGTACCTGTTTTAAATCTGAGCATTTTTACACCATGCTCAATAAGGCTTTCTGTAAGATGATTAGCTGAAGGAGTTCCATTAGGACCTGTATAAATACTTGTTTCTCCTACAATGCAGCGCGCATGTAGATAAACACCTGTGCATAAAACTACAGCTTTAACATTAAAAATGCCGCCTGTAAGAATTTTTACACCAGTGATTTTGTTATTTTCATCAGTAATAATATCAGTAACTTCTTCCTGCTTGATAGTAAGATTTTCCTGATTTTCTACTACATTTCTCATATTACGGGAATATTCCTGCTTATCTGCCTGGGCACGAAGTGACTGAACTGCTGGACCCTTAGATTTATTTAGCATTTTTATCTGAAGATAAGTCCTGTCAATATTTTTTCCCATTTCACCGCCAAGAGCATCTATTTCACGAACAATATGTCCCTTAGATGAACCACCAATGTGTGGGTTACAAGGCATCATGGCAATACTGTCAGTGCTCATTGTAAACATAATAGTATTTAATCCTAATCTTGCACATGCAAGTGCAGCTTCACATCCAGCATGTCCTGCTCCGACAACGGCAACATCATACTCTCCATAAAAATAATCCATTTCTGCCTCTTTTCTATTTACCCATACAGAATTTCTCGAATATCCTATTTATCAGATCTTCGCTGATATCTTCTCCAGTGATTTCAGATAATGAATGATAAGCTCCCATAATATCAATAGTATAGAAGTCCTCTGACATTCCCATTTCTATGCTCTTTTCAATATTAGAAATGTAATTTAAGGCTTCCTTCAAATTAGAAAGCTGTCTTTCATTTGTGATATAAATATCATCATTATTCTTAAGTCTTCCACTAAGGAATTCTTCTTCAATGTATTTCTTTAATTCATCAAAGCCCTCTCCCTTTTTAGCAGAAGTAAAAATAACCTTACTATTAGTATCTTTTCTTATTTCTTCTAGTAATGCTTCATAAGCATTACCATTTAAATCTGATTTATTTAAAAGAACAACGCTCTTTTTATCCTTAATCAAATTAAAAATTTTCTTATCATCTTCACCAATACCCACAGATGAATCTATTACAACTATACAAAAATCAGCTTCCTTAGCTTTACTTTCAGCCTTTTTAATACCGATTTTTTCAATTACATCCTCAGTTTCATGAATGCCAGCAGTATCAATAATATTTAAAACTATATCACCAAGTCTTATTGTTTCCTCGATGGTGTCTCTAGTCGTTCCAGCTATATCAGTTACTATTGAACGCTCAGATCTTGAAAGAATATTCATAATAGAAGATTTACCTGCATTAGGTCTACCAAGTATAACAGTATTAATACCTTCATCTATTATTTTTCCGTCCTGATATGAATCAATCAGATTATTTAGCTTTTCCTTCATATTTCTGATATCATCATTTAACTGAACATCAAAGCCATCAAGATCTAAATTTTCAGGATCATCAAGATATGCTTCTATTCTAGCATCATCATTTAATAGAATATCCTTTATTTCATCTATTTTTTCCTTTAATCCACCCTCCATCTGCTTAATTGAATTTCTAGCTGCAAGCTTACTTTTTGCAGATATCAGATTCATTATTGCTTCTGCAGATGAAAGATCAATTCTTCCATTTAAAAATGCTCTTTTACTGAACTCTCCTGGCTCTGCAAGTCTTACCAGACCAGTATTAATAATTTCCTCAAGTATACTTTTAGTAACACTTATTCCACCATGGCAATTTATCTCAACTACATCTTCAGTGGTATAGCTCTTTGGAGAGCGCATCACAGAAACCATGACTTCATCAATGATACCATCATTTTTATCAACAATGAACCCATGATTTATGGTATGAGAATCAACTTCACTTAAAAAATGCTTTCCGCTCTTTTTTACGAGTATTTTATCCGCTGCTTCTACAGCCAGGTCTCCACTTATTCTAATAATATTAATTCCTGCCGAAGATACAGCAGTTGATATTGCGCATATTGTATCAGTATTATACATAAAAGCCTCTCTATTAACTAAACAAATAAATACTCATTAGACGACATTTAACTGATAATTTTCAAAACAAATAAATCAATTCGAATTATTAACATAAAACAAAAAGCAGTTTATTAAACTGCTTTTTGTCTAATTTCTTATTACTTAACTACAGCTTAATTAAGCATTATCACCTGATCCAGTATTGTTATTCTCAAGTAATGGATTATAAAGTGGTGATGCGAGCTTCTCTCTAGAATCTCCATTAGCTGCTCTTTCAGCTGCCTTCTGCTCACGATAAGCTTCATAATCACGCTTATAATCAGTGCTGTAATCCTTTGAATTTTCATTATTAGCACTGTACTTCTTTTCGAACTTACCATTATTACCGTAAGGCTTTCTTCCTCCGAAGCCTCTATTTCCGCCTCTACCATAAGGCTTCTTTCCGAATGATCCTCTATTATTACCATAAGAATTTCTACGATAATTCATAGCACCCTTCTTTACAGTAATAACAACTCTTCTATATGGCTCCTCACCTTCACTGTGAGTTTCAACAAACTTATCTGCCTGAAGAGCTGAATGGATAATTCTTCTCTCATAAGGATTCATTGGCTCAAGAGAAACGCTCTTTCCTGTCCTCTTTGCCTTCTGAGCAAGATTCTTTGCAAGATTTTCAAGAGTATCCTTTCTTCTCTTTCTATAATCTTCTGTATCAAGCTTTACCTTTATATATTCCTTAGTTCCCTTATTAACAACAAGGCTTGTAAGGTACTGAAGTGAATCAAGAGTAGCACCTCTCTTACCAATGAGAACACCCATGTCATCACCTACAAGGTTTACATTAATAGTTGCATCCTCTTCAGAATAAACAGCCTCAATGTTTGCTGTAATTTCCATAATTCCAAGAACCTTAGAAATGAATACCTTTGCTTCAGCTATTGCTTTATCGATATCTTCCTGTGAATTCTTTTCACCGCTATTTTTCTCAGAAGCCTCTTCTGACTCATCTGCATCCTCAGCATGGAAATCATCATCTGACTCTTCTTCCTTAGCCTCTTCCTCTGAGCTTACTTCTGTCTTAACTTCAACTACTTCAACCTTTTCTGCTTCCTTTACTTCTTCAGAAGCTTCCTTAGTCTCAACTGTTACCTTTATCTTAGCAGGCTTGCTTCCAATTCCAAGAAAGCCCTTTGATTCATGTTCAACTATTTCAAACTGAATGCTATTCTTATCAATCCCTAATTCTGCAACTGCATTTGCAATTGCCTCTTCTACAGTTTTTCCTGTAAATTCTCTAAAATCAGCCATTTTATTCCTTTCTGCGAATAAAAATTACTTCTTATATTTTTTATTTTTGTCATCACCACTAAAATAGTTTGCATATGATGAAATACTTCCAGCCTTATACTTTGTGCTATTATTAGATGTTTCTGACGAATTTTCATTTTTGCTATTATTCTTATATCCTCCAGCATACTTAGTAATTGAATTACTGTTGCTAGATGTATAAGGATGTTCGATATTCTTAGTATTCTGCTTTGCTACACTTGCTGTCTGATTACCTGTAACAATACCATACTTTTCTCTCTTCTTCTTAAGCTTTTCAACATTCTTTGCAATTATGGCATCAACACCTACTTTATCAATATACTTATTGATGCATAATGACTGAATTGTACTGATAACTGAGCTGAAAATCCAATAAATACCTACACAAATAGGCATTGTAGCACAGAAGATAATTGACATGATTGGCATGAAATAATTCATTGCCTTCATTGTCTGAGCAGTTGGATCAGGCTCATTTGATTTCTTCTTTTCATCCTTCTTAGGTACCTGAACAAGCTTAGTCTGAAGTATTGTTGTAAGACCTGAAGCAAGAGGTATTATTATACCCGGGAATTTCCAACCTGAATTATCAAGAATGTTTAATCCTGCAAACAATCCATTTACACTAATTATCTGAGTAATATTACTACCAATTGAATTAACAGCAGATGTAAATGCACTTGCATCACAAGCCTTTAAGCTCTCACCAACAGATAATCCCATAATCTTTACGCCATCAGTATTAGCTGTTTCAAGCCAGGCTGGGACACTTCCTATCCAAGAACCAACGTCCTGGAATTTTTCCCATGTACTGGTATTAAAAGCATAGAGAGTATCAATAAGATGATTTAAAGTAAGTGTTCCTGTTGCATTAACCTCAGAGAACTGCTTAATTGTACGTACCATGAGGTTATTTTGACTTACAAAATAAAGAATAGGTGTAGCATAATTATCTACTTCCATGATATTTTTAGCAACTGATGCATACATTTGATAAATATCATGAACGTAGGCTGGTACTGCATAAATTACACGGTACATTCCCCAGATAACCGGCAAGGTTATAAGAAGAGGCAAACATCCGCTCATCATATTAGTACCATACTTGTCATATACAGCCTGAATTTCTTCCTGCTGCATTCTCATCGAATCAGTATCTTTTTTTCCTTCATATTTCTTCTGAACTTCTGCAATTTCAGGTGAAATTAAAGCCTGAAGCTTAGTAGATTTCTGCTGCTTTATCTGAAGCGGCAGCATTATCATTTTTGTGACTATTGTAAACAAAACTATACAAACTGCTAATTTCTGAATTCCAAAAAGCTCCTGGAATTCATATAGGGCATTCATTATAAAACCAAATAACTTAGCAATTGGCGAAAGCCATCCTGTTTCCTGTGTTAAAATAAACGTAAACGGTGTCAAATTTATTCCTCCCTGACAAAAATAAAATTATGGCACAGGATCATAGCCTCCTTTACAAAATGGATTGCATCTTAAAATGCGCCATAATGCAAGAAGGCCACCTTTCACTGCGCCATATTTTTCTATTGCTTCGATTGCATACTGAGAACAGGTAGGTGTAAATCTACACGTACTCCTACCCTTTAACCTTGAAATATATTTCCTGTAAAATCTAATAGATGCTATAAAAAAACGTTTCATGTCATTTATATTATTCTGTGTGATTTAAGAAGCTTTACCAAAGCTTCGTTGATTTCAAAGTAATTTTTCCCTTTAGCGCTCATCCTTGCGACAACTACTATGTCGCATGAAACGGATATTTCCGGTTTAATTTTCCTAAAGCTTTCTCGTATTAACCTTGTTAATCTGTGTCTTACAACACTATTACCCACTTTTTTGCTGACAGAAATGCCAAGCCTGACATTTTTGTCCTTTAATTCTTCGCTATTATCTACATTTACATCACTACTAGATGTAAGAACATGTACGACAAGCAGACCGTTCGCTCTATGACGGCCATTCTCATAAACTCTGGAAAACTCTCTCGAATTTTTTAAACTATATTTCATATTTAACCTTTAAGGTCTGGTCCTTTAGGAAAGACTGGCAGAACAAATATAATTATGTTATGCTAGCCTACCTACGGACAAATAGTAGACTTATAATTAAACTGTAAGCTTATGTCTACCCTTAGCGCGTCTTGCTGAAAGAACCTTTCTTCCGCCCTTTGTGCTCATTCTGCTTCTGAAACCATGAACCTTAGCTCTCTGTCTCTTCTTTGGCTGATATGTCATCCACATGATAGAATTCCTCCTTTTATCATTTTAAGTAAAGTCACAAAAACATCATATATTCTACTTCATTTATTGCAAGAAGTCAACCAAAATTTTAAAATTTTTCATAGTTACCCACAAAACATATTATTATAGAAGAAAATAGTGCCATTATATCCCCAAAATATTATCAACTTATCCACAAATCGTGGATAAGTTGTGCATAACTTTACTTTATATTCATTTTATTACTCGTTTTAAATGTCCAATTCTTAATACTTTCAAAAGTTAATTTATTATAAACAGGTTGTTGATTATCTAATTTTTAACAATTAATTTGTTGATAACTATTACCTTTCGTTCAAAAAAGTCATATTTTATAAACACTTGCAAAAAAACTGAAAATGTTATATGATATAATTCACGGAGTTTTGCGCACAAATTACTTTTCCTTCTATGAGAATTAGTTTTTTGTGTATTAATAATGGAGAAAAGTTATGGAATCAAACATCAAAAACATTCAGGATAACTGGAACGAAATAACCGATTTTCTAAAATCAGAATTTGAAATGTCAGAGGTTTCATACCGTACATGGATCAAACCTCTTTCACCTTATTCATTAAAAAATGATATTGTTACTATTGTGGTCAATGATGAAATAATCGGATCTAATAGTTTAGATCATATCATAAAGAAGTATAGTGAAAATTTAAAAACATCCATATGTGCAGTAATGGATCATAAATATGACATAAGCTTTGTCTTAAAAAGTCAGATAAATGAAGAGCTCAAGCAGTCTTCAGTTGAAAATGATAAGGAAGTAAAGAAGGAAAGACCTAAGGGAGATATTTATTCTTCACTTAATACTACCTATACCTTCGATACCTTTGTTACCGGACCAAACAACAATATGGCTCATGCCGCAGCACTTGCTGTAGCTGAAGCACCTGGTACCTCATACAATCCTTTATTTATATATGGAGGAGTTGGTCTTGGAAAGACTCACCTTATGCATTCAATTGCAAATTTTGTTCTAGATCATAACCCTGATGCTAAGGTAGCATACGTTACTAGTGAAAAATTTACAAACGAGCTTATTGAAGCAATCAGAAATAATGGATCTAAGACTTCAGCTGCAACACCTACTGAATTTAGAGAAAAATACCGCAGCGTAGATGTACTTCTTATAGATGATATTCAGTTCATTATAGGAAAGGAAAGTACCCAGGAAGAATTTTTCCACACCTTCAATACCTTATATGAAAATAAGAAGCAGATCGTCATATCATCAGATAAACCACCAAAGGATATGATCACTCTTGAGGAAAGACTTAAATCAAGATTTGAAAGCGGCCTTACTGTGGATATTCAAAAGCCAGATTATGAGACCAGAATGGCAATCCTTAGAAAGAAGGAAGACATAGACGGTCATAAAATAGACGATGAAGTATTAAAGTACATAGCTAATAATATAAAATCAAATATTAGAGAATTAGAAGGTGCTCTAAATAAATGTACAGCATTATCCAAGCTAAAGAAGACTGAAATTAATCTTTCTCTTGCTGAAGAAGCATTAAAGGATTATATTTCTCCAGATTCTAATAAAAAGGTAATTACTGTACAGTTCATAGTAGATACTGTTGCTGATAAGTTCAAAATCTCACCTAAGGACATAGTATCAACTAACAGAAGCAGAAATATTGCTAATCCTAGACAGATTGCAATGTACCTTTGCAAGAAATTTACCAACCTTTCAGTTACTGATATAGGAAGACAAATGAATAAGGATCATTCAACTGTATTACATGGAATCAATAAAATCGAAAGTGAGCTTAAATCTGATCCACTTTTACAGAATGATATTGACCAGCTTTCAAATATAATTCTTCCTCGTGAGAATAAATCACAAAATATCAACTAGAATTTTACTTATATATATAAGAAGAAACTGCAATTATTTTATCCACAGTTTATATACACATCTAATTTCCTAATCAACAAACCCGTGGATAAGTTTTTAGGCCGATTTTTTTATAAACAGCAATAAACACATTTTACAGATCGAATCAACACCTCTGTAAACATTTTGTAAAACGCTATTTTTAAGGCATTAAACCACTTATGAACATATAAACGGCCCCTAATGCTACGGCTACTAAAAATTACTATTAAAAAAAATAAAAAAAGAAAAATCAAAGGAGCAATTTCAAAATGAAAATCATTTGTGGACAAAAAGAACTTTTAAAGGGAATCCAAATTGCAACTAAAGCAGTAACACCAAAATCATCTGATCCAAACATGGAATGTATAGTAATAGATACAAAGAATAATGACATAAGATTAGTTGCTAATAATATGGAGCTTGGAATTGAAACTATCATTAGCGGCGAAATCATTGAAAATAATTCAGTAGATAGAATTGAATTAACTGCCAATTTATTCCAGAATATAATTAAGAGTTTACCAGATACTAATATAACAATAGAGTATAATTCTGGATCAAAGGCAACTATTTCAGACAGCAGCGACAGAAAATTTGAAATTAATGTTACTTCTGCAGATGAATTTCCTTTTCCTACAAAGTTAAATAAGTCAAATCCTATTGAAATTTCACAGCTTGCATTAAAGACAGCCATTGGTCAGACCTCTTTTGCTGCATCTAAGAATGGAAATGGAGATATGATGACAGGTGAATCCTTCAAGATCGTTGCTCCTTCAACTCTTAGATTATCTGCTTTAAATGGACATAGAATTGCAATCAGAAATGTAACTCTTGATAAAGAATATGAGAATAGTTCGATAATAATACCTGCAAAATCAATGGATGATATTGCATCAATATTGTCTACTGATGACGATAAAAAGGTATCTGTATATATCGGTGCTAATTCTGCAATGTTCGAATTCGATGATACTACTATAATTTCAAGACTTATAGAAGGTAAGTATTTTAATGTTGAACAGATGCTCTCAGATGATTATGAAACTCACATCATAGTAGATAAGCAGAGCATAGCTAGCTGCATTCAGAGAACTAAGCTTGTAGTTTCTGATTCTGAAAAACGTCCTGTTATTTTAAATGTTACTGATGGTAACGTTCTAATTACCATGAATGGTAGCAAGGGTAAGTTCGAAGAAAATCTTGAAATTGAAAAAAATGGTAAGGATATTGAGATAGGTTTTAATCCAGATTATCTTATTTCAACCTTTAATGCAATTACAGACGAAAAGGTAGACATGTATTTTATAAATTCTAAGGCTCCATGCTTCATAAAGGATGCTAATGAAGTGTATATTTACCTTATTTTGCCAATTAATATCAATGTTAACTAAAAAAGGATGAAAATATGGACAGCTATAAAATTCATGATGACTTCATAAAGCTTGGACAGGCACTTAAGGTAGCAGGCTATGTAGACGATGGTGTAGAAGCGAAGCTCGTTATACAAAATGGTGAAGTAACTGTAAATGGTGAAGTCGATACACGCAGAGGAAGAAAATTAGTTCCTGGCGATGTAGTTGAATATGATGGAAAAACACTAAAGATAGAATAGTATGATTATAAAAAGCATAGAATTGAGTGATTTTAGAAATTTTGAAACATTGAAAGCTGAATTTTCAAATGGAGTAAATATTTTTTCAGGGCAGAATGCTAATGGAAAGACTAATATTCTTGAGTCAATATATTTAGGTTCTACCACAAAATCACAAAAAGGAAGCAGGGATAAGGACATAATCCGTTTCGGAAGGGATGAAGCTCATATCAGATTGTATGCCGAAAAAGCAGATATAGTGCATAAAATAGATATGCATCTAAGATCTGGTAAAGCTAAACAGCTTTACGTGGATGGTATGCAGATCAGAAAATCTACAGATTATCTTGGCATGATACATGTAGTATCATTTTCTCCGGAGGACCTCCTTATGGTAAAGGAGGGACCTGCTCTAAGAAGGCGCTTCTTAGATTTAGAGCTTTGTCAGCTTGATGCAATTTATTTGCATAATTATGCATCTTATAATAAAGTTCTAGAACAAAGGAATAATCTTCTAAAAGAATTAAAGGCTTCCTTTGGATATCAGAATCCAAGAACAAAGGATACTTTGTCCGTGTGGGACGAACAGTTAGTCATGTATGGCGGTCCTATCATAGAGGCAAGAAGGAGCTTTATAGATGAAATATGCTCATATGCCAAAGAAATTCATAGCAAGATATCTAATGGTCTTGAAGAATTAAAAATTGAATATGCTCCAGATGTTACTGAAGAAAATTTTATTAATGTCCTTAAGGAAAATTCGGATAAGGATATAGTTTTAAAATCTACTTCTTCAGGCCCTCATAGGGATGATTTTATATTTTTGATTAATGGTAATGATGCAAGAAAATATGCTTCGCAGGGACAGCAGCGTTCATGCGTTTTGTCATTAAAGCTTGCAGAAATAAAGTATGTAACTGAAAAAACGGGAGAACTGCCTATTCTTTTGCTTGACGATGTTTTATCAGAGCTAGATAGAAGCAGACAGACAAATCTTTTAGACAGCATAAGTGATATGCAGACCTTTATAACCTGTACTGGTCTAGAGGAATTTGTTAGCGGAAGATTGAATACTGATAATGTATTCAGGGTAGAGAATAACACTTGTCACAAGGATAATAGAACCGGAGGTAGTGATGCTATATTATGAAGATAACAGCAAGGATAAGGATTTATTGAATCTAGCTGAAAATGGTGCCAATAAAAATGAATCAGTAGATAATTTTGATGGCTCTGAGGATGATGAGAATAAGACAAGAGTAATTGACATTGATGATTCAGGTCTTGAGAATATTGACTATGGAGAATCAGTTGATCTTGACAAGATAACTCATACTGACAAAGATCAGGAATATGGTGCAGATCAGATTCAGATCCTTGAAGGATTAGAGGCTGTTAGAAAAAGACCAGGTATGTATATTGGAACTACCTCGCTAAGAGGACTGCATCATTTAGTTTATGAAATAGTAGATAATTCCGTGGATGAAGCGTTGGCTGGTTTTTGTACAGAAATAAACGTGACAATTAACCAGGATAATTCCATAACTGTTATAGATAATGGTCGTGGAATTCCGGTAGAAAAGAATAAAAAGAAGGATATTTCTACTGTAGAGGTAGTATTTACAATTCTTCATGCCGGCGGTAAGTTCGGAGGCGGAGGATATAAGGTATCAGGTGGACTTCATGGTGTAGGTGCATCTGTTGTTAATGCGCTTTCAGAATGGCTTGAAGTAACAGTTGAAAGAGAAGGAAAAAAATATACTCAGCGTTTTGAAAAGGGAAAGCCTGTTACTAAGCTTGAAGAGGTAGGAGATAGTGATAGAAATGGAACTACAGTAACCTTTAAGCCTGATGCTACAATTTTCGAAGATACAGAATATGATTTTGCGACATTAAAAACAAGGCTTCGTGAAATAGCTTTTCTTACAAAGGCTTTGAAAATTACTCTTGAAGACAAAAGAGAGGGAATGAAGCAGTTAAAGACCTTTCACTACGAAGGAGGAATAAAGGAATATGTTGCTTATTTAAATAAAAATAAGACAATTCTTTATCCTGATATAATTTACTGTGCTGGCAATAAGAATGACATAGAGGTAGAGGTTGCCATGCAGCATAATGACAGCTATAATGACAGTACTTTCTCGTTTGTAAATAATATTGTTACTCCAGAAGGAGGAACTCATTATACAGGTTTTAAGAATGCAGTTACAAAGACCTTTAATAACTATGCAAGGAAGATGAAATTCATAAAGGAAAATGATAGTCCTCTCATTGGAGAAGATATAAGAGAGGGTATGTCTGCCATTATATCAATCAAGATATCCGAGCCTCAGTTTGAAGGACAGACCAAGCAAAAGCTTGGTAATTCTGAAGCTAGAGCAGCTGTAGAATCAGTAGTTACTGAGCAGCTTACATATTTCCTTGAGCAAAATCCAGCTGTTGCAAAAATAATATGCGACAAGGCAATTCTTGCTCAAAGAGCAAGAGATGCAGCAAGAAAGGCAAGAGATCTTACCAGAAGAAAGACTGCATTAGAGGATGCTGCTCTTCCAGGAAAGCTTGCTGATTGTTCAGATAAAAATCCAGAGAACTGTGAAATATTTATCGTAGAGGGAGATTCTGCCGGAGGTTCAGCAAAGAGTGCTAGAACTAGAGCTACTCAGGCAATACTTCCGCTTAGAGGTAAAATATTAAACGTAGAAAAAGCAAGAATAGATAAGATTTTTGAAAATAAAGAAATAAAAGAGATGATTACTGCCTTCGGAACTGGCATACATGAAGATTTTGATATTTCAAAGCTTCGTTACAATAAAATAATAATTATGACAGATGCCGATGTAGATGGTGCTCATATAGCTACTCTTATGCTTACCTTTTTGTACAGATTCATGCCAGAGCTTATTAAGCAGGGACATGTATATCTTGCACAGCCGCCTCTTTATAAGGTCGAAAGATCGGGTAAGGTGTGGTATGCCTATAATGACGATGAGCTAAATGAAATAATGCTTCAGATAGGCAGAGATGGAAATAATAAGGTTCAGCGTTATAAGGGACTTGGAGAAATGGACCCAGAACAGCTCTGGGAAACTACTATGGATCCTAAGACAAGAACCCTTCTTAGAGTATCTGCAGATCAGGATAATGAATCAGATGTTGATATGACTTTTAATACTCTAATGGGAGATGCTGTAGAACCTAGAAGAGAATTTATAATAACAAATGCAAAATATGCAAAGAATATAGATATCTGATGATTTTGTTTTATGAAAAGGAAATAATAGATGGATGAACATATTTTTGATAAAATAGATGAGGTCGATCTTAAAAAGACCATGGAAAAATCTTATATTGAATATGCCATGTCCGTTATTGCATCAAGAGCACTTCCTGATGTAAGAGATGGACTTAAGCCTGTTCAAAGAAGAATTCTCTATGCAATGGTAGAGCTTGGTAATTATCCGGATAAGCCTCATAGAAAGTGTGCGCGTATTGTCGGAGATACCATGGGTAAGTATCATCCTCATGGAGACAGCTCTATTTATGGAGCGCTTGTAGTACTTGCGCAGCCATGGAATACCAGATATACCTTAGTTGATGGACATGGAAATTTTGGTTCAGTAGACGGTGATGGTGCAGCTGCAATGCGTTATACAGAAGCACGTCTTTCAAAGATATCTCTTGAGATGATAACTGATATCAATAAGGACACTGTTGATTTTGTACCTAACTTTGATGAAACTGAGAAGGAACCAGTTGTTCTTCCATCAAGAATACCTAATCTCCTTGTAAATGGTACAACAGGAATTGCAGTAGGTATGGCTACAAATATGCCTCCTCATAATCTTGGAGAGGTAATAAATGCCGTAGTAAAGGTAATAGACAATAAAAAAGAAGGCCTTGATACAACTCTAGAAGAAGTAATGGAGTATATAAAGGGACCTGATTTCCCAACAGGTGCTACAATTATGGGAAGGCAGGGAATAATGCAGGCCTATAGCACTGGCAGAGGAAAAATCACTGTCAGGGCCGTATCAGAAATAGAGGCCATGAACAATGGTAAGACAAGAATTGTTGTTACAGAACTGCCTTATCTTGTAAACAAGGCAAATCTTATAAAGAATATAGCAGACCTCGTTCATCAGAAGAAGATAGATGGAATAACCGGACTTCGTGATGAATCAGACAGAGAGGGAATGAGAATTGTAATAGAGCTGAGAAGAGATGTAAATGCAGGAATTATCTTAAATCAGCTTTATAAGCATACTCAGCTTCAGGACACCTTTGGTGTAATAAATCTTGCTCTTGTTAATAATGAGCCAAAGATACTTACACTTATGCAGCTTTTAAAGCTTTATTTAAAGCATCAGGAGGATGTAGTAAGAAGACGCACCCAGTATGATCTTAATAAGGCAGCTGAAAGAGCTCATATACTTGAAGGTTATCTTGTTGCAATAGATAATATTGATGAGACAATTAATATTATCAGAAGTTCAAAAACTACTGCTGAAGCTAAGGAAAGACTCATGGGAAGATTTTCTCTTGACGATCCTCAGGCTCAGGCAATCCTTGACATGAGATTTAAGGCCCTTACTAATCTTGAAAGAGATAAGATAAAGGATGAGTATGATAATCTCCAGAAGCAGATGGCAATTTACAAGGAAATACTTGCAGATGAAAATAAGCTTTTAGATGTTATTAAGACTGAAATTCTTGCAATCAAGGAAAAATTCGGTGACGAGAGACGTACAAAGATAGAATACGATTATGCAGATATCAAAAATGAAGATCTTATTCCAGACGAAAACACCGTTATTGCACTTACAAAGCTAGGCTATATTAAGAGAATGTCTACTGACAATTTTAAGAGCCAGCATAGAGGCGGCAAGGGAATAAAGGGAATGAATACGATAATGGATGATTATATTGAGGATCTCATTATGACCACAACCCACCATTATCTCATGTTCTTCACAAATAAGGGAAGGACATATAGAATAAAGGCGTATGAAATTCCTGATTTCTCAAGAACTTCAAGAGGAGTAGCAATAGTAAATATTTTAAATATTGCTAGTGATGAGAAGATAACTGCAATGATAGCCTATAAGGAGGATGTAGATAAGAGATACCTTATTATGGCTACAAAGAGCGGTCTGGTAAAGAAGACAAAGCTATCAGAATATTTCAATATCAGGAAGAAGGGATTAATAGCAATCAGTCTTCGCGATAATGATGAGCTGATAGAGGTAAAGGCTACTAACGGAGAAAGAGATGTTCTTATTGTTACAAAGAACGGAATGTGCATACGCTTTAATGAAAAGGACGTTCGTTCAACCGGAAGAAGTGCAATGGGCGTAAAGGGCATTACACTTACGGATGATGATGAAGTAGTGGCAATGCAGCTTGACGTGCAGGGTAATAATATGCTCTTTATTTCTGAAAACGGACTTGGAAAGCGTACACCTATAGAGGCATTTAAACCTCAGTTCAGAGGCGGTAAGGGACTTAAGTGTTATAAGATTACAGAAAAATCAGGTGTTCTTGTAGGTGCTAAGGCAGTAAGTGATGATAATGAAATAATGATAATCAATACTGAAGGAACAATTATGAGAACTCCAGTTGATGGAATAAATATAAGCGGAAGAATTACAACTGGCGTAAAGCTTATGAATCTTGATACAGAAAATACAAAGATAGCAAGCTTTACAAAGGTGAGAGAAAAAATGAGTGATGATAAGACGATTGAAGATCTCTCAAATGAGCTGAAGGAAGAGGATGGACCAGTTACTGAAGGAGAAGAAGCTGATTTAAATGATCCTGAATATGCTGAAGCAGAAAGAAATGGCATAAAGGAAGAAGAAAACTCTGAAGAAATGAATGTATCTGATGAAGAAGACATAAGCGATACAGAAATTGAAAAGCTTATTGAAAGAGCATTAAAGGATAAGCAGGAGCAGGGTGAAGATGAATCAGAGGAAGAATTTGATGAAGATTCAGAGGATGGTACAGAAAATCCTGAAGATAATTAAAGTAAACTACCACATATCTAAAGGAATGTGGTTTTACGGCTTAAAAATAATAAAATAAATAAGTAATAGTCCTTTCTATGATTGTAGAATATTCTACAAGAAAGGACTATACTTTTATAAAAGGAGAAAAAAATGAAATTAATATCCTGGAACGTAAATGGAATAAGGGCCTGTTTAACAAAGGGCTTTTATGAATCAATAGAAAAAATGGATGCAGATGTAATATGTCTTCAGGAGACAAAAATATCAGAGGGACAATTTGAATTAGATGCAAAATATGACTATAAGACATATTTTAATTATGCAGAAAAAAAGGGATATTCAGGAACAGCAATATTTACAAAGAAGGAGCCTATATCAGTAACATACGATATGGGACTAGATGAATTTGATCATGAGGGAAGAGTAATATGTGCAGAATATGAGAAATTTTATTTAGTATGTGTATATACACCAAACTCAAAGGAAGATCTATCTAGACTTGAATATAGGGGAAGATGGGATGATGCGTATAGAAATTATTTAAAGTCATTAGAAAAGAAAAAGCCTGTAATAACATGCGGAGACTTAAACTGCGCTCATAAGGAAATAGATCTTAAGAATCCAAAGACCAATAGAAAGCATGCAGGCTTTACCGATGAAGAAAGAAATAAATTTACAGAGCTTTTAGATGCAGGCTTTATAGATACCTTTAGATATTTCTACCCGGAATTAGAAGGTGCATATTCATGGTGGTCTTATAGATTTAAAGCAAGAGAAAAGAATGCAGGCTGGCGCATAGACTATTTTCTTACCTCAGAAATACTAAAGGATAAGCTTAAAGGGGCAAAGATACATTCAGATATATTTGGTTCTGATCACTGCCCGGTAGAGCTTGAAATAGATGATAATTAAAAAAAAAATATTCAAATATATGGTGTGTGGACTTAAAATTCATACACCATATATTGTGTTTTATGAGAAAAATAAGGCGTTTAGAGCGAAAAATAAAGAAAAAAGTAGTTGACATAAATAAAATGTTTTGTTATAATACTTAAGCACGTCGAACAATGACGACAGAATAAGACATACTGATATTTCTAAAGGTTTAGCTTCAAAAGATTCTAGATTTTTTCGAATGTAGTTTTTCTAAGTTCTATCTCACTAAAGTGCAATATATTATTAAATATACAATTAAATATCATATATTTAATTCAGAAACTGGAGAAATACTCAAGAGGCTGAAGAGGCGCCCCTGCTAAGGGTGTAGGTCGCTAACGCGGCGCGCGGGTTCAAATCCCGCTTTCTCCGTTCTCATTTTTGTCAATTTTCAATCCTAAAATTTGTAAAAATAAGCGGTTTGAAAAAAAATCAAAAAACTTTGAAAAAAGTACTTGACAAATAAAATGAGGTGTGATAAAATCTCACACGTTGTCGCTTCACGAAGCAGCAAAATCAAGGCTTGCATGATACGAGTGTAAGCAAACACAAAAACGAGGTCAGCAAAAAAAAAATAAAAAAAGAGCTTGACAAACTAAAGTTGATGTGTTAAAATGATTAGGCTGTCGCAAAAAAGACAGCAAATAAAAAATCGAACATTGATAACTTAATAATGAAACAACCTTGAAAATTCCAAATAAATTTCGTTCAGTAATGAACAAATCGAATGGAAACATTCAGAATCTGAATTAATTCAGAAAACGGATAAACACAACGCGTAAGCTTTTAAAAAAGCAAACAAAGTTAACGTTTATTTTGAGAAAAACAAAGAATCAAACTTTTAACATGAGAGTTCGATCCTGGCTCAGGATGAACGCTGGCGGCGTGCCTAACACATGCAAGTCGAACGGAGT
>Ga0247611_10000383_pt1 | contig 90731 bp, 59 predicted proteins | sample 177DNAGHGhighgp2_FD_192422 | JGI IMG/M metagenome (GOLD analysis project Ga0247611, IMG submission 192422) | Sheep rumen microbial communities from Palmerston North, Manawatu-Wanganui, New Zealand - 1770 DNA GHGhigh gp2 | ecosystem: Host-associated > Mammals > Digestive system > Stomach > Rumen...
CCCTCAATCCCCCTGTTTAGGGGGAGGAAGACCCCCTCAATCCCCCTGTTTAGGGGGAGGAAGACCCCCTCAATCCCCCTGTTTAGGGGGAGGAAGACCCCCTCAATCCCCCTGTTTAGGGGGAGGAAGACCCCCTCAATCCCCCTGTTTAGGGGGAGGAGATTGATGAAAGAAGAAAGATGGAAGAGCAAGTTCATATACATGATAAGGAAGTCCTCCCTAACCAGGGAGGATTTAGGAGGGTCTCCAAACAGGGAGAATTTAGGAGGGGATGGATGACCGCTGATCCAATAGAATATGGATTGCTGAAGGAAAATGCCAAGACAAATCGTAAGAATATGACCGAGGCAGAAAGTGTATTTTGGTCTTTGGTTAAGAGGGGTGCCTTAGGTCAAAGATGTTTGAGACAACATATTATTGGAGATTACATCGTTGATTTCTTATTCAGAAAGAGTAAGGTTATTGTAGAAATAGATGGAGGATATCATTTCACAGAAGAACAGGAAAAAGAAGATACAATACGTACAGAATGGCTAGAAAGGCAAGGCTACAAGGTCGTTCGTTTTACAAATGACCAAATATTAATGGAAACAAATAAAATAACTGAAATTTTAAAGTCCTCCCTAAACAGGGAGGATTTAGGAGGGTCTTTTATATGATTAACGTAGTTTTAGCGGCAGGTTATGCCACAAGACTGGGGGAACTGACGAAGAATTTCCCGAAGCCCCTGTTGAAGATAGGAGAGAATACCATCTTAGGACGTATGCTAGATGATATCGACAAGATACCTGAGATTGACGAGCATGTGATAGTTACGAATCATAAGTTTGCTCCCATCTTCGAGGAAGACCCCCTCATTTCCCCCTGTTTAGGGGGAGGCTCAGACCGACGATGGAAAAAGCCTATTACAATCATTGACGATGGTAGTACAACGAATGATAACCGATTAGGAGCCGTTTGTGACTTGCTCCTCGCCCTAGACTATCTCGATCACAAGAAGGGTACTGTTTCCACTCCCCCTAAACAGGGGGAGATGGAGGGGGTCTTAGTGGTCGCTGCCGACAACCTGCTGTTCTTCTCGTTTCAGGAGTTTGTCGACTTTGCCAAGGAGAAACAGACTTCCTGTATTATGTGTCATGAGCAACCCAGTATTGAGAAACTGCAACGGACGGGAGTCATCGTGGTCGACGAGCAGATGAAGGTGCTGAATATGGAGGAGAAACCGCAGGAGCCGAAGAGTCATTGGGCAGTACCTCCTTTCTATATCTATCTGAAGAAAGACCTTGACTTGGTGCGCCACTCTGTAGAGAACGGTTGTGGAAAGGACGCCCCGGGTAATCTCGCCCACTATATGGTCGACCATACCACGATGCACGCGTGGCGAATGACGGCGGGACGTTTCGACATCGGCAGTCTCGACACTTATTATGAGGCAGTAGAGAAATTTGGATAAGAGACCCCTTCCTAACCTCCCCCTGTTTAGGGGGAGGAATAAAAAATAAGTGATTTATTTTGTTCTTTGCTCACTTATTCGTACCTTTGCACCCGAATTATCAAGGGGTGCCGTCTGTTGGCGGCTGAGATGATACCCTCTTAACCTGATGCGGGCAATACCGACGTAGGGATGATAGAGTTCGAGATTCAATACGACCCCCTTTATTTTTATGAATTAAAAATTAAAGGAAACAATGAAAAGATGGTATCTTTTAGGTCTGCTGGGTGTTGTGATGACAGCACAGGCAGAGGAGACGGACACGTTGAAGAACGTGGAGTTGCAGAACGTACAGGTGGTGGCGACACGTGCCACGAAGAAAACACCTATGGCATTCACGAACATGAGCAAAGAGCAGTTGAAGGCAGTCAACTACGGACAGGACGTGCCTTATCTGTTGTCACTGACACCTTCTGTGACGATGACCTCCGATGCAGGTAACGGTATTGGTTATACGACACTCAGAGTACGTGGTACGGACCCCAGTCGTATCAATATCACCGCGAATGGAGTACCGATGAATGACGCGGAGAGTGCCCAACTGTTCTGGGTGAATATGGGTGACTTCGCCTCTTCCGTGCAGTCGATGCAGATCCAGCGTGGTGTGGGTACCTCCACCAATGGTGCCGGTGCCTTTGGTGCCACGATTAACATGCTGACAGAGAATATCGGATTGAAACCTTTCATCGGACTGGACTTCAGTGGCGGCTCGTACTATAGTCATAAGGAGACAGTACGTTTTGGTACAGGACTCATCAACGAACACTGGGGAATCCAAGGTCGTCTGTCGAATATCGGTTCGAAGGGTTACCTCGACCGTGCCTCTACAAAACTGAACTCTTATCTGCTGCAGGCAGGATGGTTTGGCGATAATACCGTGGTGAAGTTCATCACATGGAATGGTGTGGAGGAGACCTACCATGCCTGGAACTATACCTCGAAATACGAGCAGAGTCTCTATGGACGTACCTACAACTCATGTGGTGTGATGGGTTTTGATGATAATGGGAAACCTACTGGCTATTATGACAACCAGACGGATAACTACCACCAGCAGAACTATCAGTTGATCTGGAACCAGCGCATCAACCATGTCCTGTCTTTGAACGCGGCACTGCACTATACCCATGGTGACGGCTATTACGAGCAGTATAAGTTAAACCGCAAACTGAACAAATATGGATTGGGCGAAGATGATGAGCGTGGTAACCTCATCGAGCAGAAGAAGATGAAGAACGACTTCTATGGTGCTGTCGCCTCGTTGGTATATGATAATAAGAAAGGACTGGAGGCTGCCTTTGGCGGTGGTTGGAACAAATACGATGGTGACCACTATGGTAATGTGGTAGGTGTTCCCAATTACGAATACTACCGTAACAATGCCAAGAAGACCGACTTCAACATATACGGTAAGGCAAACTATGTGTTCTATCAGGGAGTGAGTGCCTTTGTCGACTTGCAGTACCGTCATATCAACTACCGTATGCAGGACCCGACAGATGAGTATGGTTTTAATCAGAACGGGCAGTATATCATCGATGACAAATTCAATTTCTTCAATCCCAAGTTCGGACTGAACTACCAGATCAACAAGCATCATCAGGTGTATGCTTCCTTTGCCATTGCCCATAAGGAACCCACACGTAATGACTACGAGGATAATCTCGGCACGGAACTGAAGGCAGAACGATTGAACGACTTGGAGGCTGGTTATAAGTTCCAGTCGGAGAAATTCTCCGCAGGTGCCAACCTCTACTGGATGTCGTATAAAGACCAGTTTGTGCTGACGGGTGCGTTGAATGAGATCGGTGAGGCAATAGCCACCAATGTGGGTAAGAGTTACCGCTTAGGTATCGAGTTAGAGGCTGCCTGGCAACCCGTCGACTGGTTCCGTTGGGATGCCAACGCCACCTGGTCGAAGAATCGTGCGAAGGACTGGACCATCACAGATAATGACGGTGATGTACATAACCTGGGAGATACCCCTCTGTCGTTCTCTCCAGACTTTATCCTGAACAACATCCTTACTTTCACCTATCAGGGTTTCAAGGCATCTGTCCAGAGTCAGTATATCAGTGACCAATACTTGACCAACACAGGTTTCAAGGAGATGGAGTGTAAGGACTCTTGGGACGATAATGCCCATACGACTTATGAGACGATGTTGCTGAAGAGCCACTTTAATACGAATGTGGATCTGAGTTACACCTTTGCCCTCAAACAGTTGGGTATCAAGGAGACGACGGTGGGTCTGACCCTGTATAATATCTTCTCCGCAAAATATGATAATAACGGATGGGCAGCACCACAGTTTGTGAAAACCGGCAACGGTGGTGTGAAGGCGGTGAACGAATGGGGACTGCGTGACATGGATGCAGCAGGCTTCGCTCCCTCGGCACCGTTTAACCTCATGGCACATCTGTCGATTAACTTTTAGTTTAGTTCATAGTTCATAGTGCATAGTTCATAGTTGGGCTGCGCATCAAAAAACTATGAACTGTGAACTATGCACTATGAACTCTGAACTATGCACAGCGATTGGCTTGACATATTGACAACGGTACTCGGGCTGGTATATATCTGGCTCGAGTACCGTGCCAGTATCTGGCTATGGTTGGTAGGTATCGTGATGCCAGCATTGGATATCGTCCTTTATTGGCGACATGGGCTCTATGGTGACGCTGGTATGGCGGTCTATTATACTCTTGCCGCTTTCTATGGTTTTGTCATCTGGCGATTCAAGAAAACCAGGAAGGAGCATCAGCCATTGCCTATCAGCCACATGCCGAAGAAATACTATCTGCCTGTGACTGTGTCTTTCTTTGTGGCGTGGGGAGTGACCTATTATGTGCTCATCACTTGGACCAACTCCACCGTTCCTATGCTCGATGCCTTTACCAATGCCCTCTCGTTCGTGGGACTATGGGCACTGGCTCGTAAGTTCCTTGAGCAATGGTTGTTCTGGATAGTGGTCGACGCGGTATGTACCTATCTCTATATTACCAAAGGTATTCCCTTCAAGGCGGGACTCTATGGACTCTATGTCATCATCGCTATCGCTGGCTATTATAAATGGAAGAAAATGACTAAGATCACGAAGTATGAAAGAGTTTGAGGTGGTCATCTTGGCAAACGGAACCTTCCCGACACATCCCATTCCTTTGAAGGTGTTGTATAAGGCTGAGAGGGTAGTGGCGTGTGACGGAGCCATCAAGACTTTCCCCTCTGCGGATGTTGTTATTGGGGATGGTGACTCCGTGCCTAAGATGTATCACGACCGTCTGATACAGGTGGACGAGCAGGATGACAACGACCTGACGAAAGCGACACGCTATTGTCTTCAACAGGGATGGCGAAAAATAACCTATTTGGGATGTACAGGAAAACGGGAAGACCATACCATCGGGAATATCTCATTGCTCATGCGTTATTTCCGTAAATACCAAGTAGAAGGGGTGATGTATACCGACCATGGTTTCTTTGTCCCTGCAAAAGGTGACATGACTTTCGAGACTTTCCCTGGTCAACAAGTCAGCATCTTCAATTTCGGAAGCACGGAGTTATCGTCAAAGGGACTGAAGTGGCAGTGTTACCCAACTACAGAATGGTGGCAAGGAACATTGAATGAAGCCTTAGGCACTTCTTTTACCATCCATGCAGATGGGTTCTATCTGGTATTTAGGACGTATCTTCCTAAATAATCTTTATTCTTTTCCTTTTTTCAAATAATATTCGTACCTTTGCCAGCATTAAAAAATGACAAAGATGAAAAAGACGATGATATTCCTGGTTGGAGCCTTGTTGCTTCTGACCGCTTGCGGAGGAGGACTGAAGTCTCTCTCCGCTGATAACTTTAAGGTTGTGCCGAATCCTTTAGAGGTAGAAGGCGGAAAAGTACAGGTAACGATTAACGGTATGTTCCCGGAAGAGTATATGAACCGTAAGGCGGTGGTGACGGTGATACCGGAACTGCGTTATATGAAAGACGGTGTGCAGAAAACCTTGATGGGACAGTCTGCGACCTTCCAAGGCGAGAAGGTGATGGGTAACGACCAAGTCATCTCCTACCTGTTGGGCGGTCATTATACCATGAAGACGGCATTCCCCTATGTGCCGGCAATGCAAAAGAGCGACCTCTTCCTGACCTTTGACGCTAAGGTGGGTAATAAACCTGTGAAGGTGCCTGCCGTCAAGATTGCCAATGGTGTCATTGCCACCAGTGAGTTATACCACCAGACAGTGGCGACAGCACAGCCGTGTGTGGCGCAGGATGCCTTCCAGCGTATCACGGAAGAGAAATATGACGCGAACGTGAAGTTCCTCATCCAGCAGGCAGAACTGCGTAAGAGTGAGTTACAGTCGAACTCCGTACAGGACTTCGTCAAACTGTTACAACAGATAGCCCGTGACCAGGAGGGACTGAACCTCGCCGGTGTGGAGGTTTCCGCTTATGCTTCTCCCGATGGTGGACAGAAACTCAACGAGCAGTTGGCGACCAAGCGTCAGCAGAATACCGAGAGTTATGTGCGCCAGCAGATGAAGAACGCCAACTTAGAGGGTGGTATCAGTTCCGAGTATACTGCTCAGGACTGGGAAGGTTTCCAGGAACTGGTGAAGGCAAGTAATATCCAGGACAAGGATGTCATCCTGCGTGTCCTCTCCATGTATCAGGACCCACAGGAGCGTGAGCAACAGATCAAGAATATGAGTCAGGGCTTCCGCGAACTCGCCGAGGGTATCCTGCCAGAGTTGCGTCGTGCCCGTATGACCATCAATTACGAGGTGATTGGTCGTGATGACGAGCAGATATTCAACCAGTATAAGCAGGATGCCTCCAAACTGAGTGTCGAGGAACTGATCTATGCCGCCTCTATCGCTCAGACAGATGCGGAGAGAGAGGATGTCCTGAAGACGACGGCACGCCTGTATCAGCAGGACGCACGAGCCTATAACAACCTCGGTACCCTCGCCATGCAACAGGGAAAGAACGAGGAGGCACAGCGTTATTTCCAACAGGCACAGGCTATACAGCAACTGCCTGAGGCAAGTGCTAACCTCGGACTGATTGCCTTACAGAACGGTGATACCAAGACGGCAGAGAACCTGATTGCGAAGTCGGCTGGTGCCTCAGGACTTGCTGAGGCGCTCGGTAACCTCCATCTGGCGCAAGGCAACTATGCCCTTGCCCAACAGGATTTCGGTTATCATCCCAGTAATAGCGCGGCACTCGCCCAGTTGTTGAACAAAGACTATGCCCGTGCCCAGCAGACCTTGAAGAATGTCGAGAACCCTAACGGTATGACCGACTATCTCGCTGCCATCGTACAAGCACGTCAGGGTAATCAGGAGGCGGCAGTCTCCTTCCTGCGTAGTGCCTTGCAGAAGGATCCTTCGCTGAGAAAATTTGCAGACAAGGACTTGGAGTTGGAGAAGGTGGTTAAGATGTTATAAGGAGTTAGGGAGTTCATGAAACGATTTTTGGTTGGTCTTGCTATAGCCACTTTACTTCTAAGTTGTGGTCAGGAGGGCGACAAGTTCCGCTTGTCGGGTCGTCTTCGTAACATCAACCAAGGAGAATTCCTGGTGTATAGTCCTGATGGCGGCTTAGTCGGTGTGGATACCATCAAGGTGCGTAACGGACGGTTCTCTTATGAGCGGGAGGTGCGTAATGCGGTGACCTTGATGATTGTCTTCCCGAACTTCAGTGAGCAGGCAGTCTTTGCCGCTCCTGGTGAGGAGGTGGAGATCAAGGGTGATGCCACCCACCTGAGGGAGATGACCATCAAGGGAACGGATGAGAATGACGAGTTGACGAAACTACGTATCCGCGTTAATAAACTCACCCCTCCCGAGATACCTGGTGTCATTGCTGAGTTTATCGAGGAGAATCCTACTTCTGTCGTCAGCATTTATCTGCTTGACAAATATTTCGTGTCTGCCAAGACACCCGATTATGTCGAGGGACAACGCCTTGCAGCCTTGATGCTGAAGGCAGACCCGGATAATGGTAAGTTACGGAAACTGAAGAAACAACTTGACGGACTGAAGAGCAGTCGCCTGCAGTCCTCCATGCCTTCCTTCTCCGCTACTGATATTAAAGGTAGGAAAGTGGATAACAGTCTCCTGAAAGGAAAGGTAGGTGTTATCAGTACATGGGCATCATGGAACTATCCCAGTACGGATATCCAGCGTAGGTTACGCAAACTCCAACGGAAATACCCTAATACCCTCTCCCTTGTCAGTATCTGTCTGGATGGAACCAAGAAAGAGATGCGTCTGCGTGTTGACCGTGATACCCTCGACTGGGCTGTCGTCTGGGATGGTCAGTTGTTCCAGACTCCTCTGGTGCAACATTTAGGATTGTTTGTCGTACCTTCCATGATTGTAGTCAACAAACAAGGGAAGATTGTCGCTCGCGACCTGGAGCAGAAGGAAGTGGAGCCTGAAATCGAGAAACTCCTGAAATAGAATAGTTATACATCGGGGTGGAAGAGAACCACCTCACCTGTCTTCAGCGATGCTGGTACATCGATGAGGCGTTGGTTGCTGCTGCCCCGGAACAGCAGGGACTCATCCCGTAAGGACTTGATGAAAGGACCGTCCACCAAGACATCAATAAGTTCAAGCAGTTGTCGCTGGCGGGGGTTATGCAACAGTGTCTCGTAGGTGAATCCCGTGAAGCACCAGATGTCTTTTGTCGTACGCTCCCGAATGGCACGAGCCAGTTCGGCGAAACCTTCTGGCTGGTACATCGGGTCACCCCCCGTAAAGGTTACATTGGCATAGGGATCCGCCTCGATAATCCGCATGATCTGTTCTGTCGACATCGGATGACCGCCACTGAAGTCCCACGACTGTGGGTTATGGCAACCGGGACAGGCGTGGCGGCAGCCGGCACAATAAATAGAGGTCCGGAAGCCCGGACCGTCTACCATGGTGTCTTCGAGGATGTCTAATACGGAGATCATTTTTCTAGTATTCCTAGTATTTCTAGTATTTCTAGGTTTCCTAGAATAATTCTTGCTGCTGGGAGCCCTTGATATGAGTCACACGGTCGTTGAGTTCACAGAGTTTTCCGTGGTTCCAACGGTCGGTGGTGCCTACAAGATAGCCCGTGATACGCTGCAGTTTGTCGATATGGGTGCTGCCGCACTTCGGACATTGCTCCAAGTGAGGTGCCGCATTCTCATAACCACAGTCCATACAACGGTTACGGTTATGGTTGACAGAGCCGTAACCCATATTCAACTTATCCATCATATCCACCACACTCATGATGACCTGTGGGTTATGGGTGGCGTCACCGTCAATCTCCACATAGAAGATATGACCGCCACGTGTCATCTCATGATAGGGCGCCTCCACCTCTGCCTTATGACGAGCCGAGCACTTATAATAAACAGGTACGTGGTTGGAGTTGGTATAATAGTCACGGTCGGTGACACCAGGGATGACACCGAACTCCTTACGGTCTTTCTTGGTGAACTTACCACTGAGTCCCTCGGCAGGGGTGGCAAGAACGGAATAGTTATGCTGATAGCGGTCGCAGAAGTCATTGATACGCTGGCGCATATAACTGATGATCTTCAGTCCTAACTCCTGTGCCTCCTCGCTCTCTCCGTGGTGCTTGCCGATGAGTGCCACCAGACACTCGGCGAGTCCGATGAACCCGATACCTAAAGTTCCTTGGTTGATGACACTCTCGATAGTATCGTTAGGACTCAGTTTGTCGGCACCGATCCACAGACTGCGCATCAGCAGAGGGAACTGCTTGACGAAGGCTGTCTTCTGGAACTGGAAACGCTCGTCCAACTGTTTGGCGGCAATCTCCAGCATGTCGTCGAGTTTGGCGAAGAACTGGGCGATACGTGCCTCCTTATCCTTGATATCCATACACTCGATGGCGAGGCGTACGATATTGATGGTGGTGAACGAGAGGTTACCACGACCGATGGATGTCTTCGGTCCGAAGCGGTTCTCAAAGACACGGGTACGGCATCCCATCGTCGCTACCTCATGGATATAACGCTTGGGGTCGTCAGCACGCCACTCGCTGTCTTGGTTATAGGTCGCGTCAAGGTTCAGGAAGTTCGGGAAGAAACGGCGTGCCGTCACCTTACAGGCGAGTTGGTAGAGGTCGTAGTTAGGATCCTCCGGGAGGTAGTTGACCCCACGCTTCTTTTTCCATATCTGGATGGGGAAGATGGCGGTCTCACCATTACCCACACCCTGGTAGGTACTGTTCAGCAGTTCACGCATGATGCAGCGTCCCTCGGCGGAAGTGTCAGTACCATAGTTGATACTGGAGAACACCACCTGGTTACCGCCACGAGAGTGGATGGTGTTCATGTTATGGATAAACGCCTCCATCGCCTGATGTACGCGTCCCACCGTTTTGTTGATGGCATGCTGACGGATACGGTCAATACCAGTCAGTTTGTCGAGTGGTTGTTTGATATAGTCCATGAGAACCTCGTCATAAAGGGCACTGTAATCGTCGCCGTTCAGGTCCTCTAATGCCTTTAACTCCTCGATATAGGAACTGCGGACGTATGGTGCGAGATAGAAGTCGAAAGCGGGAATCGCCTGTCCGCCATGCATCTCGTTCTGGGCACATTCCAGGGAGATACAGGCAAGGACGGCGGCTGTCTCAATACGCTTGGCAGGACGGCTGGCACCGTGACCGGCGATAAAACCCTGTGTCAGGATGTTATCCAACGGGTGTTGCACACAGGTCAGTGACTTGGTGGGATAGTAGTCCTTGTCGTGGATATGCAGGTAGTTATGCTCTACCGCCTCACGGCTCTCAGGGGACAGCAGGTAGTCGTCGACAAACGGTTTGGTGGTCTCGGAGGCGAACTTCATCATCATACCGGCAGGTGTGTCGGCATTCATATTGGCGTTCTCACGAGTCACGTCATTATTCTTGATGTTAACGATGTCCAGAAAGACATCACGGGTCTTTGCTTTACGGGCGATAGAACGCTGGTTACGGTAGGCGATATAACGCTGAGCCACATCCTTGCGGCTCGACTTCATCAGTTCCACCTCCACGGCATCCTGAATCTCCTCCACGGTCATCTGTGAATTGCCTTTGGCGGCAATACGGTCGGTGATGGTCTGGAGGAGGCGGTCATCCTCCCCTTTCTCCGTACTCAGCATCGCCTTGCGAATGGCTGCCATGATTTTCTGTTCGTTAAATCCCACAATGCGTCCGTCACGCTTTACGACTGTCTGTATCATAGTTTGTTTATTTTTATAGAATGAATGGTTTGTTTTCTTAAAGAGATTTGCGGTAGCAACGATGGCGGCGGTGCTGGATCGCCTCTAAGTATTGCCATTGTCCACGCATGTGCTCATTGGACTCCATCTGTGGCATCGCCTCTGCCCATTTGAAACCATAACGCTGGAACCATTGGATGAGGTCGTCGAAGATCAAGGAGTTCGCCCCTTTGGCACGGTATTCTGGCAGGACACCGATGAGCAACAGGTCTACCACTTCCGTCTTGTGCCATTTCAATACCTTGAGGATATGCCACCAACCGAAGGGGAATAGTCTGCCGTCCCGTGTCTTCCGCAAGGCATTGTTGAAGGACGGGAAGGTAATGCCGAAGCCCACCATCTTATGGTCGGGGGTGTTCCAGTCCTCGATGGCGGTCACCAAATTCTTGTCAACGACCTTGATATATTGGTCTACCAGTTGGTTAATCTGTTTCTCGGAGAGTTGCGAGTAGCCATACAGATCCTTATAGGTGGCATTGATGATATCGAAAATCTCTTTGCCTTTGCCTCCGCTTAACAGTTCCTGGCGTGTGAACTTCCTCACCTGCAGGTTATAGCGGGTGCGGATCATCTGGGCGATCTTATGGAATTTGTCAGGCACCTGCTCAGGTACTTTCACGCGGTACTCCATATAGTCATTGTCTTTCTCCATACCGCCCCATTGTTCCAGGTGCTGCACATAATAAGGGTAGTTGTAGTTGATGTACATGGTGGCTTCCTCGTCATACCCTTCGATGAGCAGTCCCTCACGGTCCATGTCCGTAAAGCCCAGTGGACCGGCTATCTCCGTCATCCCTTTCTCCTTGCCCCATGTCACTACCGTGTCAAGCAGGGCACGGCTGACTTCGGTGTCGTCGATGAAGTCGAGCCATCCGAAGCGTACCTGCTTGCGTTGCCACCGTTCGTTGGCACGGTGGTTGATGATAGCCGCCACGCGTCCCACCATCTTCCCGTCTTTGAAAGCCATGAAATAGTCTGCCTCGCAAAAGTCGAAGCAGGCGTTACGGTCCCTGCGTAGTGTGTTCATCTCTTCGGAGAAAAGGAAAGGCACCGCCTGGGGGCATTTACGGTATAAATCATAGTGGAACTGAATAAAAAGTTTCAGGTCCTTTAGGTCGTTGACTTTTCTAATGTCTATAGTTTTCATAGTACCCCGACCGAGAATCGAACTCGGAACTAAGCTTTAGGAGAGCCTTGTTATATCCATTTAACTATCAGGGCGTCTAATTTTGTGCAAAAATACAAAATATAATTGATAATTGAGAATCAACAAATGAGAAATTTCGTACCTTTGCAGCAAATTTATATTAATTATCATTTATGGGAAAATTAGTGATTAACTCGTATGATGAGTTTGCCGCCCATCTGGGCGAGGAGTTAGGTGCATCGGAATGGCTGGAGGTTGACCAGGATCGTATTAATCTTTTTGCGGACGCGACCCTTGACCACCAGTGGATTCACGTGGATGTGGCGCGTGCCAAGGAAGAGAGTCCTTACAAGAGTACGATAGCACATGGTTATCTGACATTGAGTCTGTTACCCTATATGTGGGACCAGATTATCGAGGTGAATAATATCAAGATGCTGGTCAACTATGGGATGAACGACATGCGTTTCGGACAGCCTGTCATCACTGGCAGCCGTGTACGCTTAGTGACCACGCTGCATGCTATCCAGAACCTGCGTGGTATCTGTAAGGCAGAGATCAAGTTCAAGATAGAAATAGAGGGCCAGCGTAAGCCAGCCCTCGAGGGTATCGCGTCTTTCCTTTATTATTTTGAATAAGGTCAGGAAATAGCCGTTCCTATTTCTTCAGTTTTATCTTTCTCCAGTCGTTCTGCATGTCAGGTGAGCATGTGACGACTGGAGTCTGCATCTTACGGTTAATCACCACCGATTTCTGTTTCACGTTCTCGATGATATACTGGCTGAGTTCGCCCAGTGTCGTGTTACCCTTCGTGCTTTGGAGTTTCTTGAGGAGGAAATAGGTGAAGAGTCCGTGACGCTGCTCCTTATAAGGATAAGCGGTCTCGTCGCCAGAGGCGGCACTGAACACCACCAGGTTTCCGGTCGGATTCTCTTGTCGTGCTCTCAGATTGATACCACGGGCTGACGCCATGAGTGTGGTTCCGTCACCCGTCGTGCCGCTGAAGCATGCGTCAAGGAAGACGACGACGGACTGGGCACCCAAGGATGACAGTTCGTTGTAGAGTTTCTTCAGCGGGTAGCAAGCCTCGGTCTGGGAACCGTCAGCGTCGATAGGCAACAGGAAGGCATCACGTGTCTTCTCATTGGGAATACCATGTCCTGCATAGTAGAAGATAATACGGATATCCTGATATGCCTTGGCAATATTGGTGATGTCCTGGATGGCACGTATCATCTTTCCATAGGTCGCATTGGGGTAGGTGAGAATGTTCTCCTTCGGTATTCCTAAGGTCTGCTCACAATACTGTGCGAAGATGTTTCCGTCGTTGCCAGCCATAGGTACGGTAGGTACGAGGGTATAGTCCTCGTTGGCGATGATAACGGCGAAAGTCTTGGTATTGTTGCTCCTGATTGTCGGGATATTCACGTCGACATCCGACAGACCGACCACCACTTCTGTCTTGCTGACTTTAACCTTGTTGCGGCTGCCCTCGGAGTTGGCAAGCATACCATAGTCGATAGGCGCGAAGTTAGCAGCCACCTCCGTCTGGTTATACGCCAGTACCTGTTGGTTGTTATACTCATAGAGTTTCCCTGTAGGTGTGGAGAAGGTCAGGCTTGCCAGTGCCAGTTTCTTGTCGGCAATGACGAATTTCTGGTTATAGACCTTCACGCTTGCCCAGTTCTCGGCAAACTGGCGTGCCTCATTATTAGAACGGGGGACTTTGAGTACGATATCACCGTAGGGTGACTCGATGAGGAACGACTGGTTCTCCGCATCATAAGGCATGATCTTCATGTCCGCGATCGTCATGTTCTTGGCGAAGCGCTGCACATACTCGTCCATCAGGATTTTCTGCAGTTCCTTTTGCTTCTCCTTTGCCGTCTCCTCATTCACACGTTCTCTGTATTCCTGAATCGTCTCATAGGGATCCTTCTCTTTCCATTTGTTCATGCTCTTTTCGATGGACTGTTTGGCAAAGACATCGAAATAGGGGATTCCTTTGTAGACATCCTCAAACTTCTCCTCACTCTTCTTTTTCTGTGCCAGCAACCCCTCTGCCTCTTTCAGATAGGCAAGGACACGGGTGTGTTTAGAGGCGTCAGTCACGTCCATATACTCCTTCAGGTAGATGACAGCGTTCTCATAGTCTTCCTTATTATAGGTACGTGCGGCTACAAAATACACCAGTTCAGAATAATAGTTGTCCTTTCGGAGATTCTTGTCTGCCATCTCTTTCATCATCGCAAGGTCGACAGCCTCTTTGGCAAAAACGATGGCAATGGAGTCTTTCTTCGCCTGTGAGTTGTAGCCGGCGCCAGCCTTCAGGAAGGGATAGAGCGATGCTAATAGGGTTGCCGACTTGTCGTAGTTCTCCACACCCTTCGGTGAGGAGATGAGGACTTGCTTATAGGCACGGCAGCACTCCAGAGCCTTAGTATAGATATCCTCTTTACTGATGGAGTCAATGCTCCGCATTTGGATGAACTCCCGGTATGTCTGGTCAGCCTGCTGTATAGTCTGACCACTGACAGTTGTGACACAGATGAGAAGAATCAGCACAACCCATAATGGCTTGTTCTGACAGATGAGATATTTAATGGTCTTATTCATTTTTTAGAATGCGTCGATGAATGTGCAATGTACGCTGATGCGGCGGAATTTACTTCCCTCCTGCTCAGAAACCTCAATGTGATATTCGTAGTCACGGTTCATCTTCTCGAATGTGGCAAGTTCTTTCTCGATATAGTAATTGACACCGATGGCTCTGGCAAAGGCGAGTTGGTCGTTGGTGGCAATACCGTCTTTCGGATTCAGGCTCACATTGGTCATCTCATTGTTCTTATAGACAGGTTCTCCGTCGTACTCTCCGTACTTGCCGTCATAGGCAAGAGCACGTGCGATAGGAGAGGCGTCAGCAGTACCCTTGATGGCAATCTTCACACGCTTGCCGTCCTTGATATATTTCGCGAAATCGTTCTCGAAGGCTGTTCTCATAATCTTCAGCATCGACATGGCGGCACCCGACTCCTCGGTGTGGTAATGACCGGGCTTGAAGTCGTCACGGGCGGAGAACTCCTCCTCTACCTCATAGGTGAACTCCACGTCGTAGTTGATGATGTTCTTACCGTCAGCATCCACCGCAGGCTCCGCATGTGTCTTCACGGAGATATGTGTCTTGTCGGAAATGGTATTCTCTTGTTTTGCCAGACTGATGATGTCCTCCTTGATACTCTCCAGAACCAATTCCTCCATGTTGGTGGCACGGATGACATCGATAGGCACGAAATTGGCATCTTCCGACATGAATGACAGGGACTTGCGCTCCTTGTTGTCGAAGATATAGGTCTTGCCGTTCTCGGGGTTATAGACCTCCGCGTATACTATCTCAAACTTATCGTCGGGGTTCAGTCCATACTGGACATTGCGGAACTCCAGACGGGCACCTTCGGAGAACGACTTGATTTCCTCCAAGGGTACTTCTAAGAAGATGTCTGGCATGGAGTTAAAGAGCAGGGTCAACATCTTGGTCTTGGTGTTATAGTCACCCACTGACCATTCACTGTTTTCCAGCAGTCCGTCAGCCATCCTGGTGGCTATCTCCCGCTCAAGTCCCATTGCCATCTCTTTACGGGAAGCGTCATTGACACGGGCGTTGTATTCCTCCAAGGTCTCACCGGGCATCTGCTTCATCCACTGATCCAGTTTCTCGTTCAGTTCACTGCTCATCATCTTATTATAATAAGGTGTGAGTCCTTCCAACTGTTGATAGACAAGGGCATTGTTGGTATTATAGATGATAATGTCTTTATTATTGTTATAGTTGTAGACACCACTGATCTCGGACGCACCACCGTCAGCATTGTCGATAAACTGACGCTCGGTGGGGTCCAGCAGGTTGATGACATTGATGCGGTTAGGAGAAACCAGCACGTAAGCATATTTTCCACTGTTGTTCGCCTGACATGCCAAAGCACTGCCAAGGTCGTCAATGGTGTTCTTGACACTGAAGGTCGTCGTGTCATAGACGGTCAGTTTACCGTCGGCGGTAACCACCAGCATCTTACTGTTGTTGTCGGCAAAGGTGACACCGTTGACTTTTGCGTCCATCCTGATGGTCTGGCGAACGGTTCCTCTCTCTACATTCCATATCTCCATCGTCTTGCCTTCTATTGCCACGAGGAAGAAGTTATTACCGCTAAAGACCATCTCTCTGGGAGTGATGGAAGATATCAGAGTCCGCTCCACCTTCTTGCCAATACCGTCATAGAAGAGGATCTGCTTCCTGCTGGTGGCAGCGACGAACTGGCGTGCGTTGGGGGTATAGGCGATAGCCGTCAGGTCCTGTCCTTTTAACTTGATAGTCTCTTGTGGAAGCATCTTCTCAGTGATTCTATAGGTCTTGGCGAACATATTTCCTTTCTTGGTCTTCTCCAAACTTGCCACCGTACTGAATGACGGATTGATTTTCAGATTCTTGATGGTATCACCGCTGAAGAGTTCCATGCCTCGGTTGTTGTAGACGGTCTTTCCGTTATAGAAGAGTACGGCAAAGGAGGTGTTGTCATATCCGACAGGTTGTATTTTCTGTTTCAATGTACGCGTTTTCTTTTCTGTCTGAGTGGGGGCTTGTGTCTGTGACGAGTTTTCATTCCCAGCCATACAGACATTTCCAGTAAAGAGTGTTAATAGTAGAAATAGACTATGTTTTTTCATTTTGATAAAGTGTTATTGTAAGATGATTATTAATATTCACATTTTCTCCTTATTAATAATTTGCAAATTTAAGTATTATTCATGAAACAACAAAATTATTTCTTGAAAATTGATGAATTATCGAAAAAAAAACATACTTTTGCAACATAGTATATGTTAGAATAATAGTATCTGATAATGAAAAAACTCTTTTTGTTGCTATTTTTGGCTATCTCCTTTTCTGTCTCAGCACAGGACGTGCGGACGGTGAATGCGGAATATACCTATGTCGTACCTGAGAATGTATCAATGGCTGATGCAAAAAAGAATGCCCTTGAGAATGCGAAGATTCAGGCTATTGCCGATGCCTATGGGACGGTGGTGTCACAGACGAACACGATGAGGATGGCAAATCGGAACGGACAGGAGTCTGTCGACTTCCTCTCGATTGGTGGCAGTGATGTGAAAGGGGAATGGATTGAGACGATCGGTGAACCGGAATATCATGTTGAGATTGATAATAATAGCGGACAGATGGTTGTTCATGTCAAGGCAAAGGGAAGAATCCGGGAGTTGACGACGAAGGCGGTGGAGTTCCAGGCGAAGGTGCTTTGTAACGGGACAGAGGACCGCTTCGAGTCGGATAAGTTCTATAACGATGACAGTTTTTATCTCTCCTTTATCTCACCAGTGGCAGGCTATCTTGCCATCTATCTGGTGGATGTGGGGAATGATGCCGTTTGTCTGCTGCCTTATCAGAAACAGCAGGACGGTATCTACTCGGTCAAGGCTAATCAGCGCTATGTGTTTTTCAGTGCGCAGGATGCTCCTGCGGTTGAAGAACCGTTGGTCGACCTCTATTATATGACAGCGCTCTATCCTGTAGAGCAGAATCAGGTGTATGTCATTTTCTCTCCCCATCCTTTTGTAAAGGCGACAGATAGCGGTGGTAACGGACAGTTACGCCAGTTGAAAGGGGATGACTTCCAGAAGTGGCTTGCCAAGTGTCGTAAGCGTGACGTGGACATGACCGTCAAAATGATTCCCATCTCCATTTGGAAATAGTCCTTGGATAATGCTATAAAAAAGTAGTCCCTTCCGGTGAAGAAGGGACTACTTTTATTTTGACGATAAGATATATCGCGATTAAGCCTCTGTAGTGTCGTTCTCGCGGATGGTCTTACCCATTACGAGGAAGGCTGTAGGTGCAGCGATGAAGATAGACGACAGCGTACCGAAGATCACACCGAGGATCATGGCGAAGGAGAAACTGCGGATGCTGTCACCACCAAGGATGAAGATACACAGCAATACAATCAGGGTCGTCACGGAGGTGTTGATGGTACGTGCCAGTGTCTGGTTCAGCGAACCGTTGAACAGACTCTGACGGTCACGCTTCGCATACAGGTTGAAGTTCTCACGGACACGGTCGAATACTACCACCTTATCGTTGATAGAGTAACCGATCACGGTCAGGATAGCACCGATGAATGTCTGGTCAATCTCTAACGACATGGGAACCCAGCCCCACAATACGCTGTAGAATCCGATCACGATCAGGGCATCCAGTGCCAGTGCCACGATAGAGCCTACAGAGTAAGCCACGTTGCGGAAACGGATAAGGATATAGAGGAAGATGGCTATCAGGGCGATAATCACACTGATGATAGCACCGTAGGTGATATCCTTAGCCACTGAGGGACCTACCTTTGAAGAACTGATGATAGAGCCTCCCTGACGGATGTCAGGATTCTTGAAGGCGTCTACGCTAGTCTGATTTACCAGACCGGCTTTCTTCAGGGTGTTATAAAGGATGGTCTCAGCCTTGTCGTCCACCTGTGGGTTGTTAGACTCAATATCCCAGTTGGTAGAGATACGAACGGTCTTGCCATCGGTACCGAGGGCGATGACACTCGTGTTAGCCTCCTTGCCGGTATTCTCACCAATGGTGTTGATGAAGGCACCAGCCAAAGTGGTACGAACCTGCTCTACAGGAACTTCCTTGTCGAGGGTCACCACATAGTTGCGGCCACCAGTGAAGTCGATGCTCTGGCTCAAGCCGCGAACGACGAAGGATACGCAGAACAGAAGGGCAGCAACACCCCAGATGGTGAATGACTTCTTATACATACCCATGAAGTTGAACTTGGTGTTCTGCATCATGTTACGGCTATAGGCGGTAGAGAAGGTGAGGTTCTGCCACTTGTCCTTCTTCATCTTGGCATCATAAACCAGACGGGTCATGAAAACGGCAGTGAAGAATGATACACAGATACCGATCATCAAGGTCGTTGCGAAACCACGGATAGGACCTGTTCCGAAGACATACAGGATGATACCCGTTATCAACGACGTGAAGTTAGAGTCGAAGATAGCGGAGAACGCATTAGAGTAACCGAGGTTCAGCGCTTCCTTTACACTGTGTCCTTTGCGTAACTCCTCCTTGGTACGCTCATAGATCAGCACGTTAGCATCCACGGCAGTACCGAGGGTCAGCACGATACCGGCGATACCCGGCATGGTCAATGCTGCCTGGAACGAGGTCAGAATACCGAGGGTGAAGAACAGGTTGAACAGCAGGGCGCAGTTGGCAAGCATACCGGGGATGAAACCGTACAGCATTACCATGTAGATCATCAGCAGTACGAAGGCTACGACGAATGAGATGACACCCTGTTTGATAGACTGTGCTCCGAGTGACGGACCGACAACCTCTTCCTGTACGATACGGGTAGGAGCCGGCATCTTACCAGAGTTCAGCGTGTTGGCAAGGTCCTTGGTGTCCTCAATGGTGAAGTTACCAGTGATTGATGAGTTACCTCCGTCAATCTGGGTGAGGATACGGGGAGCACTGTAAACAGCGTCGTCCAGTACGATGGCAACGCCACGACCGATGTTCTGCTTGGTGATTTGTGACCAACGGCGTGCACCATCAGAATTCATCTGCATCGATACGGAGGGGTGACCCATCTGGTCGAACTCATCCTTGGCATTGGTAATCACGTCACCCTCCAGTGGAGCACGTCCGTTAGGCTCTGTGATCTTCAGGGCATACAGGGCGAAGATGTCACCCTTGGTGTTCTCACCCCCGAAGTCCTCAGCCTTGGCACCCCAGCGGAGTTTACACTCTGCAGGGAGTATCTGACGGGCGATATCAGAGTAGATGACCTTATTGACATCAGCAGTATCACGGGCATTGGCATAACCCACGATGGCAAGACCCTGGGGCTGTGGCTGGAAGACAGCGAACAGCGGGTTCTGCTTCAGGGCGGCAGCCTTTGCCTTGGCGTCAACTGCCTTGTCGTTCTTCTTAGCGAGTTTTGCAGCGAGGTCGCTGGAAGCCACAGCAGTGGTATCGGTAGCGACAGCAGCGGAATCCTCAACAACCTCCTCAGCCTCACCGCCAGTGGCAGCGTATTTCTGATTCAGTTGAGAGAGCAGCGGAGCAATCTCCTGTGAGTTGTAGGTCTCCCAGAACTCCAGGTTGGCAGAGCCCTGCAGCAACTTACGAACACGCTCAGGCTCCTTGATACCAGGCATCTCAACCATGATACGACCGCTCTGTCCCTCCAGTTTCTGGATGTTAGGCTGTACGACACCGAACTTGTCGATACGGTTGCGGACTACGTTGAAAGAGTTGTCAACGGCTGACTGTACCTCTGCACGCAGGGCACGCTCCACCTCGGCATCAGTGCTGTTGGTGCTCACCTTACCCTTCATCTGCTGGGTGGCGAAGACAGCGGCAAGGGGACGACCGTTGCTGTTCTGTTTCCAATACTTGATAAACAGGGAGATAAAGTCATTCTGACTGGTCTCCTCCTCTTTCTTTGCCTCTTCCATCGACTTCTTGTAGGCAGCGTCATTCTTGTGGTCGGCAAGTACATCGACAACGTCGGGTACAGAAACCTCAAGAATCACGTTCATACCGCCTTTCAAGTCAAGTCCGAGACCGATCTCCATCTCGCGGCACTGCTTGAACGAATAGATTCCGCAGTACACTTTCTCGTTCATGATAGAGTCGAGGTACTCCTGACCTGCCTCTTCGCTCATGGCTGCTGCCTTGTTCTCATGGTAGCGAGTCACAAACGAGAAGGAGAGATAGAAGCAGCACACGAGTATCAAAACGAGTGCAATAAACTTTACAATTCCTTTGTTTTGCATTTTGTTTGTTATATAATTTTAATTTATGATTCCGCTATTTTAGCCTGCAAATATACGTATTTTTCTTCACTTACCGAAATTTATTGTGGAAATTCGTGTTTTTTTCAGTCTTTTCCACCTATTTTTAGCCAACAGATGATAGGATAGTGGTCACTTGCGTCTATTTTACTGTCTATCTTACAGTTGTAAGGTGTGATGTCGTCGGAACAGAAAACATGGTCGATACGGAAGTGAAATCCATTCTGATTATATGACAAACCGAGTCCTTTTCCCGTACTGACGAAACAGTCGTTGAGCGTCTTGGCCATTTTGTGTCGGGAGTAGGAAATGGGGGTGTCGTTGAAGTCGCCGCAAAGGAGGATGGGATACTGGCGGTGCTCCTCGATATAACGGCATACCTTCTCAATCTGGGGCGCCCTTCTGGATGCCGACTCCGCCAAGGTGACTAATAGTTTCTTGGACTCTTTCCGTACCGTGTCACCTTTCATCTCGCCTTTGATAATACCTTGGTATGCCTCCCGCTCTTCGAGTGACAGATGGGTCCCCTCGAAATGGTTGTTGATGACCAAGAGGGTGTCCTTGCCGACTTGCAGGTACCAGGCGACACTGCCGTTGCTGGAGGAGCGGTAGGGAATGCGCTCCCTGCGGATAATCGGGAAACGGGTGTGGATGCCTACCCCGTTGGTATTCAGGTCACTATGGACAAAATGAACGGTGTCGTTATAGGCGAAATGCTTCTCATAATGCTTGAAGCAATAACGTCGCCAGGTGTCTACATCTTCCTGTAGGCAGACGATGTCTGGGTCTTCCTCAAACAGATAGTCGCGGATTTTCTCAAAGCCTTGCTCGTATTTGTAATTACCCCCATACTCGCATACGTTGTAACTGATGAGTTTGATGGCTCCCTCCGGCACGTCGGCACCCTTCAAATTGAGGGGCATATATATATTAATAGGTACGTAAGAGAGGATAAAACCCAGTATCGGAATCCATATCATCCGGAACTTGAACACCAGCCAGAAACAGAGGAATAACAGGTTTGCTAACAAGAATAGCGGGAAAGTCATACCGACACACGACAATACAGGGTGGTCGGCAGGACTTAGCCTGTCCGAATATCCTATCAGGCATGTCACGATGATGGTGGCGATATTCGCGCCAGCAATCATCTGAACCGTAAACTTCTTGAGTTGCTTAATCAATTTTCCTGACTTTGCTCGAATAACTTCTTCTTCTCCTCCTTTGTCAGACTGTCGTAGCCACTCTTGCGGATCTTGTCGAGAATGGCATCTATCTCGTCCTGATTGGGGCGCTTGGGCTTCTTGGGAGGCTCCGGCTCCTCAGGCTCGTCAGCCCAACGACGACGGTTGTTGTTGGAATGCTGCTGACGCTCGTCGAAACGACGTTTCAGGTTGTCGAAGAACTCCTGACCGCGACTGCGACCGAATCCAGTGCCATTCCCCGGGTGTTTCTTCCAATAGCGTATCATGATGAAACCGAAGAGCATACCACCTAAGTGTGCCGTATGGGCAACACCATCACCGGGACCACTGAGGGCGGAGAACAGTTCGATGGCGATATAGCCGACAACCAGCCACTTCGCCTTGATGGGGAAGGGGAACGGGATGATGAACAACCGCTCGTTGGGGAAGATCATACCGAAGGCAAGGAGGATGGCATAGACGGCTCCCGAGGCACCAATGGTCGTCCATAGGTTGAGGTAGTCGGCTGTCGCCATGATGCTACCCCCGAGATTGACGCTCTCATAGGCGGCAAGACCTTCTGCCATATAATTGACGTATTGGGCGACCTCTTGTACCATTCCTGCTCCAATACCACATGAAATGTAATAAAAAAGGAATTTCTGAGGACCCCATACGCGCTCTACCACGGCTCCGAACATCCAGAGGGCGAACATATTGAAAAAGATATGTGTAAAACCGCCATGCAGGAACATGTAGGTAATGAACTGGTATAAATGAAAATCTTTTGCCATAAAAAAGTGGAGCCCTAACATCGATGTCAGGTCGATGCCTCTCAGTTCCAAAACCCAAGTTGCCACAAACGCCAGAAAATTGACGATGAGCAGGTTCTTGGTCATTGTCGGTATGCTATTCATGTTAATGCTTTGCTATGCAGCGATTTATTCTTGTTATAATTCTTATTCTGTGCGCAAAATTACGAAAAATATCTGTTTTTGGGTACAAAAAAGGGGGTATAAGTACTTTTTTTCAAAAAAAATCTCACTTTTTTCGTATTTTTGTTTGTTTTTTTAATTCTTTCTCCTATATTTGCACAGAAATCGAGTGAAAACCGACTTAAACTATTAATAATTAATTTTTTAAACTTCAACATTATGAACAAGACAGAATTAATTGAGAAGATCGCAGCCTCTGCAAATCTGACTAAGGCTGACTCTAAGAAGGCATTGGACGCTACTATCGAGGCTATCACCGCTGCTCTGAAGAAGGGTGATAAGGTTCAACTTGTTGGTTTCGGAACTTTCGCAGTAGCAGAGAAGCCTGCTCGTGAGGGTATCAACCCCGCTACCAAGCAGAAGATTAAGATTGCTGCTAAGAAGGTGGCTAAGTTCAAGGCTGGCGCAGAACTCGCAAAGATTGTGAACAAGTAAATTTTGTCAAGAAAAATGAGAGAGGCTTTCCGTCACGGAAGCCTCTTTTTTTTGTCTTTGGAAGTACCATACGCTTGTTTACGGCATACTCCTTCAGCATATCATTTCTGAAATTAGACGTATGGTCTCCCAGCACTGTTGCTGTAGACGATGAAGCAACACTCACCTACAAGAGCGGCGAAGAAGTGATAGCAGTGGCTTCGTTCAAGGTTACCGCAACCGACAAGGCTACCACCTACTATCTGGCTGTGCCTGGTGAGACCCTTGAAGGCGAGCAGACACTTACCTATAAGAGTGGAAGTAATGAAAAGAGTATCACCCTCTCTGCCACCAAGGCTGCTTTCACTGCTGGTAAAACTTATAAAAAGGAAGTGTCTTTCTTAGATACCAGCAAAGAATTCGTGATAAACACAACCACAAAAACTAAGCCTTGGTTTGGTAGTGGTGATTATTATGAGGCTGTACAAGACGATTTCAATAATGAGACGACACCCAATCCTACTCTAAAATTGAACGTTGATTTGAACACTGGGTGGGGAACTGGAAATGATGATATTATCATTACACGAAAAGACGGTGTGTTTGACCTTAATGGACACAAGTTATACCAGATTTATGTCAAGAACGATGTGCTTGGCTCTGCCGTTACAGTAAAGAACGGAACTATCACACATGATTTTGAAGGTGGTGGTACTACAGAGTCGTTAGCACGTTTTTATGGAACGGTCATTCTGGAAAACATGACTGTTGAACAAACCTTATACAGTGACGGACACGCTCTCGTAATCAAGGGCGGTACGTATAATACCGTTATCAATGAGACTGATTCTGGAAAAGGATACCCCGGTACTGTAACGATTTACGATGGCAAGTTCAGTGTCCTTTCCGCTTCAAAGGTATCTGGAGTTGAAACTGGAACATTCATCCTCAAAGGAGGTAAGTATAAGCAAGATGTCATGTCAATCACCGTAAATGATGGAACTGAGAGACATTTGTGCGTACTGGCAGATGGCTATTCTTTCAAGGCAAACACCGACTCTGACAGTGCAGAATATCCATATATTGTCGTTAAAGACTAATTTCTCTATCTATATCAGCAAAGAACCCGGCAACCGTCACGGTTTACCGGGTTCCTTTTTTTATGCCAAAAACAACGGCTTTCTAAGGAAAAACCATACCTTTCTGGAACTAATCTCACTTCATAACTTTGCCCTTTGGTCGAAGGTGGGAGCATCGGAAATACTCAAAAGAATTTGGTATTTTTCGAAGGGTATTATTTGGGTTGTTTGCCGATATATGCGAGGATGCCACCGTCCACATACAGCACGTGACCGTTGACAGCGTCAGAGGCATGAGAGGCAAGGAAGACAGCGGGACCACCCAACTCATCGGGATCTAACCAGCGACCTGCCGGGGTCTTCGCACAAATGAACGAATCGAACGGATGGCGACTGCCATCAGCCTGACGCTCACGCAGCGGAGCGGTCTGTGGTGTGGCGATATAACCTGGACCAATGGCGTTACACTGGATGTTATACTCTCCATATTCTGAGCAGATATTACGGGTCAGCATCTTCAGACCGCCCTTGGCGGCAGCGTAGGCACTGACGGTCTCACGACCTAACTCTGACATCATGGAGCAGATATTGATGATCTTGCCCTCACGACGCTCCATCATCTCGGGGATGACTGCCTTTGTCATGATGAAGGGACCTACGAGGTCGATGTCGATGACCTGCTGGAACTCCTCCCGTTTCATCTCATGCATCGGGATACGCTTGATGATACCTGCATTGTTGACAAGGATGTCAATCTTTCCTAACTCACGACGGATGTCAGCCACCATCTTGTTGACCTCCTCCTCGTTGGTGACATCGCAGATATAGCCGTGTGCCTCGATACCCTTAGCCTTGTATTCGGCAAGCGCCTTGTCCAAGTGCTCCTGCCCACGACAGTTGAAGGCGATTTTCGCGCCGGCATTAGCCAATGCCTTGGCGATAGAGAATCCAATGCCATAAGCGGCACCAGTGACGAGTGCCGTCTTTCCCTCTAATGAAAAAATGTTTGCCATAGTTGTACTGTTTATTTGTTTTAGTATATTTATAATATGCAAAGGTAGCAATTTTTTTGAAACTGCTACCTTTCTATGATACGATTTAAGTTTGATTAATACTTAATACTCCAGAATCAGTGACTGCCGGGGTCGTAACTGGAGATCTTCTGAGAGAGCGTAATAACGTCCTGTCAGGATATCCTTGGCACGTTTGGTGTCACCAATCACCTCAGCATAGCGCTTGACATCCATGGTGGCAGTCTTGCTGGTACCGTTGAGGATGACGAGCGCCGTCTTGCCTTGATACTGGCGGGCGATGACATAGACTCCTTGGTAGGGGATGAACTGGGTCATCTTCCCTTTCGTGATCACCTCGTTGCCCTGTCGCCAGTGCAACAGCCGGCTGGTCCATCGGAACATGTCCTGCTCCGCCTTGGTACGACCCTCTTTCGTGAAGGCGTTATGGGTGTCGCCGGGGAATCCGCCGGGGAAGTCCTTGCGCACGTTGCCGTCGGTCACCTCTTTGGTACCGTTCATCAGAATCTCCGTACCGTAATAGAGTTGTGGGATGCGATTGACGGTCAACAATAAGGTGAGTGCCTGCTTGAGGGCAAGTGTGTCACGTCCGTTACCCAAGAAACGGTCAGTGTCATGGTTGTCGATGAATGCCATGACAGACGACGGGTTAGGGTAGAGGTAGTCGTAGACGAAGGAGCCGTAGATGCGGTTCAGCCCGTTCCACCAGGGATCCGTCTCCTCATTCTTCGCCTGGTTGAGTTTGTCGAAGAACGAGAAGTCCATGACGGTCTTCAGGTAACTGTTCTCCTTTGACAGTTTGCTATCCTTCTGCCAGGCGGCGGTATAGGCAGGCTCCGTGACCCATGTCTCCCCCACGGTATTGAAGTTAGGATACTCCTCATCGAGTTCTTTCATCCACTGTGCCATGGCATCGGCATAGGCGTATGGATAGGTGTCCATACGGATGCCGTCGATACCCACGGTCTCTATCCACCAGATACTGTTCTGGATAAGATAGCGCATCAGATGCGGGTTATGCTGGTTCAGGTCAGGCATGGTAGGTACGAACCAGCCCTCTGTCGTCTCTTTCAGGTCCACCTTAGAGGCGTATGGGTCTCTGACAGGTGTCAGTTTATAACTGGTCTGGAGATACTGGTCCTTCTGTTGTTCCTTCAACCATTCCGGCGTGTTCAGCCAGTCTTTCGACGGCATGTCCTTGATCCAGGGATGCTCAAAGCCAGAGTGGTTGAAGATCATGTCCATCACCACCTTCAGTCCTTTGGCATGAGCCTCGTCGCACAAGCGGCGGTAGTCCTCGTTGCTTCCAAACCGTGGGTCTACCTTATAATAGTCTGTGGTGGCATAGCCGTGATAGGTAGAGAAACCGTTTTCCGAGTCAGGAGAGTTATTCTCCAGAACAGGTGTCAGCCACAATGCCGTCACTCCGAGTTCGCAGAAATAGTCCAAGTGCTCACGGATGCCGTTTAAGTCGCCCCCATGTCGAAGACTCGGTTGGGTACGGTCCTCCTTATAAGGATTCATCCCTTTCACCTGTGGGTTGTGACCGGCACCTTGTGCGAAGCGGTCAGGCATCAGCATATAGAGCACGTCGGCATTCGTGAACCCCATCCGCTGGTTGCCAGCCTTCTCCCTCTGTTTCAGGGTGTATTCCACTTTCTGCTTGTCCAACTTCAGGGTCATGGTGCCTGGCTGAGCCCCTTGCAGGTTCAGATAAACCAAGAGGTAGTTGGGAGAGTCGAGGCGTACGACACTATCGATGCGGACACCGGGATAGTCTGTGGTGACCTCTTGTACTGAGGCGACCCCCTTGCCGTAGACCATCAGTTGCAGTTGCGGGTTCTTCATCCCCGCATACCAGTCGGTAGGCTCTATTTTGTCAATTTTCACTGCGGCGTTCATTCCTATAATATGCAACGCAAGGAATGTGAGAATTATTATCCGTTTCATTATCTGACCCTGTTTTTAGTTATTAATCCAGGGCAAAGATACGAAAACCTCCGTATGTTGCCATTCTTATCCTCCAAGAGTTTGTGAAACAGACTGGTTAATCGTTTGCACTATCATTATGTCTCTGCTCGTTCATGTATTCCCGGGGTGACATACCGTAGAACTTCTTGAAGATGGTGGAGAACGAGGCGGCGTTATTAAAGCCACAGGCATACATCACCTCCGTGATATTCACGTTCTGGTTGGTAAGCAGGTTAGCCGCCTGTTTCAGTCGTATGTTACGGATGAAGTCATGTGGCGTCTGTCCTGTGAGTTCCTTCATCTTACGATGCAGGTGGACGCGGCTGATACCTACTTCCTCCGCTATGCTGTCGACGCTGAGGTCGGCATTACCGATATTCTTGTTGATCACTCCCATGATACGCTCCAGGAGTTTGTCGTCAGGAGACTTGACTTGTAAGTCGTCTACCTTTTGCTCCAGATGGTCATTGCGTCCATACTTCAAGCGCAGCATCTGGTTGGTATGGATGAGATTGACGATGGTACGGCGAAGGATCTCCATATTGAAAGGCTTGACGATATAGGAATCGGCACCCGTCTCCAGACCCTCCAACTGATCTTCGTCGCGGTTCTTTGCCGTCAGCATAATCACGGGGATATGGCTGGTGACAGGATTCGACTTCACCTTAGAGCAGAGGGTATTGCCATCCATCTCCGGCATCATGATATCCGTGATGAGCAGGTTAGGAACGGTTTTCAGTACCTCAGTCAAAGCCTCTTTACCGTTCTCACAGCCGATGACCGTATAGTTATCGGAAAGTTCCTGTATCAGGTATTCACGGATCTCCTGATCGTCCTCCGCAATGACAATGGTCTGCTTTTGGGTGGCTTTAGGAATAGTTACCCCCCCCAGTTCCTCCGAACTGTCCGTTGTGCTGTCGTCGTCAAACAAACTGGTGACCTGAACGGTATCGGTATCCGTATCCGATGTGTCGGTCATCATCTCCTCGGGTTTCAGGTGCTCGTTACCTAACGGGATAGTGACCATAAACTCGCAACCCACTTCTTCGTTGTGGGCGGAGATGGTTCCGTGATGTAATTCTACCAATGAGCGTGTGAGGTCGAGTCCGATACCCGTTCCCACCTTGCGGTCGTTGACAGAGGTCGGTGACTGGTAGAAACGCTCGAAGATGCGGTCCAGTTTGTCTTCAGGAATCTTCTCGCCACTGTCATAGATCCGGATGGTAGCATGGCTGTCGTCATGGGTGATGCCCATGCGGATGATGCCGCCTGTCGGGGTATACTTAAAAGCGTTGGACAAGATATTGACAATGACTTTGTCGAAATTGCCACGGTCAATCCATACAGGCAGTGTCTGTGTGTCGTACTCATAACTGAACTGGATGTTCTTCGTCTTCGCCTGTTGGGTGAAAAGGGTATGGATATCGCCGACGAAACTGATCAGGTCAGTCTCACACATGTGCATCTGCATCTGTCCTTTGTCAATCTTACGGAGATCCATCATCTGGTTGATGAGTCCTAAGATACGTTCCGCATTGCGTCGGATGGTCTCATAGATGCTGCGGCGATGCGGGTCGTCATCTTGTTTCATCAAGGACATCAAGGGAGAGACGATGAGGGTCATAGGCGTACGTATCTCATGACTGATATTCATGAAGAACCGCAGTTTCGCCTCACCCATCTCCTCCGCATGGATATGCTCTTGCAGATGCAGACGGTCTTGTTCCTTGTGGCGGCGATAGAGCAGGTATCTCCAGACGAGGAAGGCGAGAATCAGCAGGTAACAGACGTAAGCGAGATAACTGCGATACCAAGGCGCATGGATATATACAGTGAAGCATCGCTCTTCTGTTGTCTGGTTATTACGCTGTGCAACGACACAGAAATTATAGTTGCCTGGAGCCATGTGGCTGAACGTGATCTCGTTGGTTCCCGGTTGCAGGCGTACCCAGTCTTCGTTGTTGATACGATAACTGTAGATGATGTGCTCGGGGTTATCGTATGTCAGTGTAGACAACTGGATGGAGAACGAGTTGTCGCCGCTGCTCAGAACAAATCTGTTAGAGGCAATCACAGTCGTATCCGTGACATGATACCATCCGGACTTGGTTTCCGGGGTGACTATCTCCCCATTGATAGAGAAAGCCGTCAGTTTGACATCCGCCTTCCAGTTTGTCTGTTTGATGTCAGCGGGATTAAACCATGTCACGCCACCGACACCTCCGAAAATCAGTGTGCCATTAGCGGAACTGCTGGAGGCACCGTCGCTGAACTCATTGCTCTGCAGCCCATTGTCCACAAAGAAACTCTGGGTCAGTCTCGTCTGTGGGTTATAACAGCAAAGTCCGTGGTCTGTACCGACCCATACCCTCCCTTGCTGGTCTTGCTCGATAGAGGCGATGCCGTTGTCGGCAAGTCCTTTTTCCATATTCAGGTGCCGGAATTTCTTGGTGGCGAGGTTAAAGGCGTAAAGTCCGTCATTCGTTCCTATGCACAGATGGTTGTTGATTTCCTGTGCCACCCGAGTAGGAGTACCGTAATTGATGGTATTGCCTCCAAATACCTTCGTCCAACTCTCCGTGGCGATATCGAGACAGCAGACGCCCATTGTCGTGGCGACATAGACACGCTGACCGTCAGGAGACAGCGTGACCTGTGAGATATAGTTGTTGACGATGCTGTTGATCCTGCGGTCAGTGTCTGCTTTCTCCGCTGCCACATACGCCTTCACCTCCCCCGTGCTCAGTAGCAGTCGCAACAGTCCTTCACCCATCGTGGCAATCCAAAGATTTCCTTGCTGGTCGCATTTCAAGCCGAAGACACTGATCGCTTCGCCTTGAGGTAATGACTGGCGATGGAACGCATGGCTCTTGGTATCAATCCATCCACATCCCTCTCTGAACGAGCCTATCCAGATACGTCCTTGGTTGTCCTCTGTGATACTAAGAATCGTACTGGGGAAATTCTCCTTATAATGGAATGCGGGCTGGTCGTTATTGTCAAAACTATACAATCCGTCCTTGTCGGTGCCTATCCATGTCCATCCTTTGCTGTCAATCAGGACACTGGTCACACAAGCCTGTCCGATCAAGTTGCGGGTCCCCAGTTTGTAACCCATATATTTAAAAGGTGTCTCTGTACGGGGCTGCATATAGATACCTTTCTGCAACAGTCCCAGCCAGACATTTCCTGTCTGGTCTTCTGCGATAGAGTAACACTTGCTCAGCGAGAGATCCACCTCCCTGCTATAATAAGGATTATTCTGTAACATACCTGTCAAAGGCAGGAAGATGCCCATACCCTTTCCGTCATAGCCTAAGAGCAGTTCCCCTTTACTGTTACTGTATATTGACACTACAGGGAGGTTGCCAGTAGCGGCGATATGCTCAAAGACACCTTTCTCCGTCAGCACCCAGAGTCCGTTCTTCGCCGTACCGACATAGATTTTTCCGTCTCTTCCTTCGCATACAGAACGCAGTTGGGTGCGGAAAAAATTATCCTCGAAATAGCGATAGGTCTTATTACCGTTATAGCAGACCAGTCCCTGCTCTTCTGTGACAAGCCATAGCCGTTGTTGCTGGTCTTCTGTCATGGCATGCACACTGATGATGTCTGAAAGAGTACCTCCAACCTGATGGGCGTTCTCCTTGTCGGTCAGTCGCAACAGTCCGTGTCCGGATGTACCAATCATGATGTCTCCGTTTTTCCGCTCCGTAAAACAGGTGACGTATGGCGGCATGATATGGTCTAACAAGTCATGAACCTTGATGTCCTTGAATCGGTAGCCGTTGAACGACTGGAGTGCTCCATACATTCCGATATAGAACATACCGTTACGGTCCTGAATCATACAGTTGACATAGTTACTCGCCATGCCCATCCCTGCCTCTTTCTCCTTTTTATATATACGGAACTGGTAGCCGTCGTATTTATTCAGTCCATTACGGGTTGCCACCCAGATGAATCCATCCCTATCGAGGTAGATCTCACTGACGAAACTACTTGACAACTGTTTGTCGGCGTCAAATAACTTACCTGTTTGAGCAAGGATGCTCAAAGGCATCATAAAAACAAAGAATGCAAGAACTTTACTTTTCATTTTAGTTTGCAATAGTTATGATTATGTTACATCAGAACAAGTGCAAAGGTAATACATTTTGCGAAATGTATCATCGTTTTCTTGTAGAGAAAGTGCCGAAATGTTACATTTCGCAAAGTTTGCGTTACAGGAGATGCCAACTGCTATGTATTATTCATTAAGAAAAAGTATGTCAGAATACCTTTTTGAATTCATCGATGCTAGTCCTGACTGGCTCAATCATGAACTCTGGGCGATTGTAACACTTCAAACGGAAAGTGTTCTGCTCGGGATCTTCCTGTGGCAGCATAAATGCCTTTTCCACTTTCCCATTGTTGAAATAGGAGAAATAGACACGGCTGAAGTTGCCGTCACCCCGTCGACTGGAACACATGATCCAATGTCCGTTACTTGACCATGTTGGATAGCTGTCAGCAAAGCCTTGACTGTTGAACTTGGAGAGATCCATGAATGAAGGAGACGCTTTGTCAAGCTCCATACAAATAATATCACCGTCTGTGTGTCTGATGTGGAAACAGCCATATTGTCCTTGGGCAAACAGCAGATAGCGTCCGTCGGGGCTGATGCGAGGCAAAGTGGCACTCTTGTCTTGAGAGGCTGCGTCATACACCAGTTCCTCTTCTCCGAACTGATGTGTCGCCAAGTCGAAAGTACGGCGATAGAGGTTATATTGTATTTTCTCGAAAGTGGATCGGATATCCTTATCCCGTAACTCCTCAGGAAGTGGGACAGACTTACAGTAATAGAGGTATTTGCCATCGGGTGACCAGGTGGGATACACTTCCAGTAATTCAGGATCGGCACAGATGACACTCACCGAGTCAGTCTTCACATCGTAGAGAATCAAGTCGCTGGCAAGGTCGTAGACCTCAATCTTATTAGGATTTGCCGTATGGAATGCCTGTCGTGTCTTATTGGTCGAGAAGGCGATCAGTTTGGCAGTAGGATGCCATGACGGATAGACACCGGAAGAGATGGTGTAGTCGCGTTTCAGATTGACTTTCGATACCTTTCCATCGTTGACGATGACTGTGCCACCGTTAGAGAGACGTACGTGGAACAACATATTGTCAGTCTTGTAGTTCTGATAACTGTGACAGTTGATGCACTGTCCTTTCTCCCTGTCGGTACTGGTTATCTCGTTATTGAAGATCTGTGATTCCTCGAAGGTCGTGACGTTACGCTGTACTATCTCCATGAAACTCCATGCCACATACGATGGTTCGATGAGTCGATACGAAACATATTCGTCAATCGGTTGTTCTGCAACACGTATCTCATAAGTGTTGAAGGCGAGCCATTCGTCTTTTTTCTTGCCCCATACCTCTACCTTGATACTCTTGCCCTTTGCGGTATTCAGCATGTCGTGCCATTCAGTCTCAGGGATCTGTACCTTCACCCCGTTGCCGTAGGTCTGCTGGTTGCCGTCAGGAGTCGTAAAACGAGCCACGCACTCCTCATATTGGTCAGCAGGGAGCATGAAGTTAAGCGGTGCGATATTATACGGCACCGTGACATTACAGTAATCGGGGAAGATGGCAGGCAGACTCTTAGTCTTACGACTTGACGTGGGAACATCAGGGTGATTCACACATGATGACAAGAGCAGTAAGGTGACTGCCAGAAACAGGGAACAGAAGTGGATATCTCTTTTCATAGTTTTCTTATGATTGTACCTCATGGTCTTTCCTTACAACAGAATTAGTATATTGTCTTCCGAAGAGGTTATAGTACCAGTAGGTACCTCCCCATTCTCCACGCATTTCCTCCGCCACTTTCCCCAGATTCTTGCCAGGTCTTACCAGCCCCTTCAAATCACTCCAGAACTGTTTGTACCGATGATAGATTTCCTGATTGACAGGAATCATCATACGCTTCTCCTCAGGTGCCTTGTCCATGAACAGGATATAAGCCTCCTGTGCATGCTCAGGAAATTCCTCGTCCATGTGCAACTTCACAAAGTTGCGCAGCGATGCCCAGAAGCGGCGCGAGTCGCAACGTATCATGGCATAGAACAATGCTTGTTCTGAAGCCACTTTACTGTCAGACTCATACCAGAGACTCACCCCATTGACAATATAACTGTCGCTGTTCTCCACACCCGTGATCTCATCGGGGTATGCTGTTTGCAGTGACTTAATCTTAGCATTGACTGGAGCCGGTTGCCAATCGCCATAAAACGGCAGATGATGTAACAGGGTAGTATAACGTTCCAGTAATTCTTGATCTCCTGCTGCCAGTGCACAACGGGCAAGCATCTTCAGATAGAACGGTGAGAAGCCTGCCTGAATACCATTCTCGAAACTCAGACGGATGGACTCATTGATCATGCCATAGTTGTAATAGACCAGAGGCGACGCAATGTCCAAAAGGGTTACATGAAGGGTATCGGGATTATAGATAGGATGACTGATGTTGCCCATCTTAAACGAACGGTCGAGTAGTCCTCCCTCGTTCATCAGGGCGATATTCTTGAGGAACACCATCGTGGTCGTTGGTTTCTTGTTTGCTTCCGCCATACGAAGTACCTCCTGCCAGTTGTCAGTTTCAGCGTAGCGCACCATACGCATCTCATCAATGTAGTTTTGGTCTTTGAACATGAGAGACGTGGTAAAGAGGATACCTGCAAGGGTACACAACGCCGGAACGAACCATTTCGACAGATAACGGGTACAGAGTGGAATGAGTACGGAGACAACACCAAGCACCCAGAACGGAATAGATAGATGTTCTGTCTTGTCGCTGGGTGTGATGAAGCGGGGCAAGCCAGCCAACACCACATCGTCGAATTTCAGATTCGAATAGAGCAAAGTACGCCAGATAGCGGCGGTAAAGAGGAGCAAGAAAATGCCTAACAGTTCTCGCCAGGTGGGTTTTTCAACAAGTGCCAGACATAATACGAACAGCAGGGCAAACCATCCTAAAATAGGATAGACGCAAAAGCCTATTAGATACCATACAAGGTGCCATTTCCGAGGGGTATAACGGGCTATCCACAAAAGCACCAGCATGACCAGATAGCCGACTGATTGTGAGAACCAATAGCCTCTGATGGTGGACACATACACCCAATAACCCAGATCGACAACCGAGACAAGCAGACAGGCAACAGGCAAGAGCATCAGTGCCGTGGCACTGCCTTGTAGGCGGAAAGCCTTGGTGCCCACCCAGAAGATGAGTGCCCAGATGATCACCAACACACTTGTACCTATAACTGGACGATGGAATAGTTGTGTCAGCCACGCTCCAATGTATTGTATGATACCAAAGGGCTTCGATAATATTCTATGGAAAAAAGGAGAGCCCCATATAAACTCAGAGCGGTCATGTGCCGTATAGAATACTTCCATGTTACTGGAGAGGATATATACGACAAATAGGATGAAAGTCAACAGGCTTACATAAAGGAGGGTGTTAGAAACTTTACATTTATTCATTATCTCTAAGTTATAATAGGCTGACTCATTGAATTGAGTCAGCCTATTTGTATGAAACCTATATGGAATGATTATTCCTCATAGTAAACAGATTTGATGGTGCAAGAACCAGAAGTGACCATGAGGTCGAGGTCTTTACCATCGCCTCCCTTCGCACAGTCTTTAGCCATTTTCTCTGTGATCGGGAGTTCCCACAAACCATTTGTGAACTGAACGTCTTTCTCATCGTCATAGCGTGCACTCCACCAACCATTCATGACACGACCAGCACAATCTGGAGTAGCGTCTGTGATTTCGAAGATAAGAGTCTTGAGACCGAAGTAAACGTCATCAGAAATAGTTGGGAAGTGAGCACCTTCAGTAGAACTGAAACGCATAGCGGCAGCATCCCAAGCGCCAGGACTGAATGGTGGCTCCTTTTCAGGATCTTCTCCATATATCCAGTACTTTGTGAGCGGGTCGGTGATTTCCTGACATTCTATAGGAAAATCTAAAGAGAGTTCAGTACCGTCAGCGCAAATGGCTGTCATAACCACGGAATGGCTACCGAGTTTCATCTTTTTCCATGCGTAGTTACCAATGAAATTCTTACCACCGATATTCCATACTGCATTTACCGGTGCAGAGGTTGAACAGGTAACCACGTTACCATTCTGACCACTGGCAGCCTTATCGACTGTTACAGTCGTCTTCGCCTTGAGTTCGTCAATACTGATGTGACCAGCATTGTCGATTTTCTCATGAGTAGGATCGCATGCTGCTAACCCACAGATGGCGACAAATAGCAAAAATATCTTTTTCATATTGATTACTTATTATTATTAATATAGAACTTTGTATTGAGTTTCAGGATTAGAAGCATCCCAGCCTGGGTTCTGCTTAAGATTTCCGTTCTTCACAGTAATCTCAGTCTGAGGTTTAGCCAAGAAACCGTTGGTGTCGTTGTAACGCTTGGTCCATGAGCATGTCATGTGCTCCATGGTGCGTTTGTTAGCCTTGTCGCCTAAGCAAACAATCTGCTTGCCGCGCTGAGCCTGAAGGGCATTAGGAGCATATTGGCTGTTTGAACAATCCTTACCTGTCCAACGGCGCATATCGTTGAAGCGGATTCCCTCGAAGCAGAATTCCCAACGACGCTCGTCCTGAACAGCCTTCAGAGAGTAACCTGTTTGAGGAACGCCTGCACGCTTCTGAACCTGATTCATGTACTGGGCATCACCAGTAAGTTCGGTAAGCATCAGCAGCACGTCAGCATAACGCATCAGGTAGAAGTCCTCGAAGTGGTCACCCTGCATCTTGTTTTCGAGTGAACTGCCAGTATAGCCAGGAGCCTGAGACCACCAGGTGTCATTGTTGGCTTCGCAAGCGTCAAGGTTCACCTCAGCGTACTTCTTGACAGAATAGCCAGACTCCTCACAGTCGTCCTTTTCATATACGTAACCTGCGAGTTCGTTATCGAGATCAATGATAGAAGCCTTTTTACGAAGGTCGGTATACTCATGACCTGCTCCACCGCTTCTCTCTGCATCTGTCCAATCGTCCCAGATGTTGCAGGAAGGAGTTCCCTGTCCCCAACCCTGGTTGAATGGATAAGTCTTCTCACGGTCACCGTTCGATGCAGAAGCACCGTTACGAAGTCCCCAGAATACAGAGATATAGTTGGAGTACATGCGCTGAGCGTTATAAGTTCCACTAATGCTCCAAGCCGAAGCATTCATGAACTGAATCTGGAAGAGTTCCTCTGTGTTTCCGTTACCCATGCCAGGCATGTCGAAGCAGTTGTTACGGTCCATGTCAGCGATAAAGTCGTATGCATGCTTCTCACCGTCATGAGCCTCATCCCACAGAAGACTGTTAGAGTACTGCCATAGTGAACGGAAATCCTCACAAAGTTTGTATCCACCATTGCTAACAATGTCTTTGAGACCATTAATCACATCAGACTGAGAAAGAGATGCGGCATCGCAACCTTCTTGCTCTACGAGATCAATAGCAGGAGCAGAACCGTTAGCGAGTTCGCCAACACCCTTGTAGAAACCAGCCCAGAACATATATGCACGGGCCATGAACGCCTCGGCAACATACTTGTTGGCATGTCCGTCGCCATATCCTCTTTCGGTTCCCATGAGGTTCTTTGCCGAAACGAAGTCAGAGAGAATCTGTGGGTAGATAGCCGTTTCTGCGTCAGCCTCCGCTTCCATTTCTGGGGTAGCAACAGAAGCGGTAATCAAAGGCACATCACCAAACAACTGGGTGAGCCAGAGGTAATAAAGACCACGCATGAAGTAAGCCTCTCCAAGGAGTTGATTACGTAGAGCCTCCTGGTCTGATTTCCAAGGCACGTTGTCAATAGTCTCAATAGTAGTAGTGGCACGAGCAATACCGCCATAGAGAAGTTCATAAGGTTTTGCATACTGATTCACGCTCATCTCTACCAGATGGTGGAGAGACTTCACCTTGTTGTCCTGCAAACCGCCACTTCCATAGCAGTTATCAGACATAATTTCCCACCAATAGAAGATATTCTGGTTATCAGAGTCACCACCACCCATGGTATTCATGATAGCATAGGTTGCTGAAAGTTCAGATTCTACATCCGCAACTTTACCAGGGAAGACAGCGTCGGTAACCTCTGTCTTACGCGGGTCTGTGTCCAACGAGTCGTTACAAGATGTAAACATAGTTGCTGCTGACAAAACAGCTAACGATGATAAAATATATTTCTTCATAATTATTATCAATTAAAATTTGATACTTGTACCAATCAGGAATGTACGAGATGGTGGGTATAGACCCAGGTCAATACCAGAAGCCCAACTTGTATCACCACCAGCAGAACCAACCTCAGGATCGAGTCCTTTGTAACCAGTGATAGTCCAGAGGTTCTGAGCCTGAACATAGAGACGGAGTTGTTGGAATGGACAAGACTTCCAGATGTTCTTGAAGTCGTAACCGAGTGTGATGGTCTTGATCTTGAAGTAGTCAGCATCCTCCATATAGCGTGTAGAGTTCCAGATAGTATTCTGATGACCATTTGCAGAAATACGTGGCTGGTCATTTGATGTACCCTCACCATGCCAACGATTCAGGATGGTTGTGTCGTAGTTCTGGTAAGGAGCATCACCGTATGAACGGTAAGAGCGCATAATCTGCTGACCGAATGAACCCGCGCCGTTGATGGCGAAGTCAAGTCCCTTCCAATTCAAACCAAGGTTGATACCCAGGGTTACGTCGGGGTTAGGATTACCAATCTCGTGGCGGTCACAGATGTCTTTGCCCTCAGCGTCAAAAGCCTCAGCATAAGTAATCACACCGTCGTTGTTCCAGTCATCCCAGATGCAGTCACCTGGCTGTGCGTTATCAAGAACAGCCTTTCCTGCAGCACGTGCAGCGTCAATCTGCTCCTGGTTCTGCCAAATACCGCTGTAAGACATACCATAGAAGTAACCGATAGGATGACCTTCCTCCATACGTGAGATGTATTCAGTTCCCTGTGAGAGGATTCCACCATTACCGTTAATATAGTGATTCAAGTTGTTTACTCGAACAACCTTATTCTTATTAGTAGCGAAGTTTACACCGATGTTGTAACCAAAGTCCTTACCAATTTTGTCGTTCCAAGAAATAGCAAGTTCAATACCTGTATTACGGATGTCACCACCATTGAAGTAAGGAGACTCTTTACCTGCGTCATACTGTGGGTCACGAATAATCAGCAGGTCCTTTGTTGTCTTCTTATACCAATCGAAGTTTACACCTAAGCGGCTGTTGAGGAAGCGGGCGTCGAAACCAAAGTCAAGTTGCTCTGACTTTTCCCAAGTCAGGTCGGGGTTAGGAACATTCTTTGCATATGCTCCAGGATTTGGAGTTCCTGCAACGGATGTCGCCATGTCTGAACCGAACTTGTAACCACCAACGCTGGACATAATGATTGGAGAGATGTATTGGTACTTAGCCACGTTACAGTTACCATTCTGTCCCCAAGATGCACGGATTTTGAAGAAATCCAACCAACTCTTGGTCTTCTCCATAAATTTCTCGTTGGTGACAACCCAACCAGCAGATACAGATGGGAACCATCCCCAACGCTTGCCATCGGCGAAGTGGCTTGAACCATCAGAACGTAAAGTGAAGGTAGCCATATAGGTCTCATTCCAGTCCCAACTTACACGACCGAACCAAGAAGCGATATAATCCTCATCATTTGGATAACCACCTATGGTAGCATCAGTGACATTTTCAAGCAGGACGTTTGTAAGCCATGCAGAATCCCAATCCCTTAGTGTTGCGAGTTGCTGACCATAACCAACCTTATTACTTGCATTGAGGTTCGTGCTCCATGCAGAACTCTCGAAACTTTGTCCAACCATCGCAGTAAATTTGTGACCATTGAAAATAGGGAGGTCATAGGTAAGCGTGTTGGAGATAGACCAATTGGTGCTCAACCATGTGCTCTGGTTAACACTGTAGTTGTTGACGATAGCGGCACCTTCTGCTGGAGCACGTGGAGTACCAAAGTTACGGTAAGCACCAGAACCCCAGGTATAGTTGAACTGGGTGCGCCATTTCAGATTCTTAATAGGCTGGATAACAATGAATGCAGTAGCAGCGGTATTGATGTTACGGCTTTCTGCCATTGAGTTGAAGCCACCCTTAGAGAGGTTCTCCCATGGGTTGTTGAACATAGCGGGAAGCCAGCCCCTGCCATTAGTGAGTTCACCGTCAGCGTTCTGCCAGTTGTAAATCTCGCCATTGTCATCGTACTGTGGCAGGAGTGGAGAAGTCTGAAGCAGACTGTGGATATAACTCCAGTACATACCATCCTCAGCGAGATCGTGGCTCTTATTGTAACTGATAGAGATGTTCTCACCGATGGTGATGGCATCAAAGTCCTTCACTCTCAAGAGCACATGGTCGCTATTGAAGCGAATAGTGTGACGCTTGTAGAATGAAGCCTTATCGGCACCCATAACACCTTCATTGCTGGTAAAGGTATAAGAGCCCATGAACTTAGAACGGTCAGAACCGCCAGTCAAGGTCAGAGAATGGTTATGCTGAACGGCATTCTTGTTGTTGAAGACATCCCACCAGTCTGTACCTTTCCAACCAGCAGCGACCTTGTCGATGATTTCCTGAGGAACGTTAGATGCCCAGTTCATCTTTGCGCCAGAAGTGTTGAAAGAATACTCGTCCATGATAGTCATGTACTGCTGAGCATTGAGCAATTGTGGACGCTTGTAAACGTTAGACCAACCGATAGCACCGTTGTAGGAAAGTTCAATCTTACCAGCCTTACCCTGCTTGGTAGTAACGAGGATAACACCGTTGGCGGCACGGGCACCGTAGATGGCTGCAGAAGCGGCGTCTTTCAATACATCAATGCTCTCGATATCTGCGGGGTTGATGTTGTCAAGACTTCCAGCAACACCGTCGATAACGTACAGTGGGGTAGTGCTACCATTGGTACCTTTACCACGAATGACAACATTGTATCCCTTACCAGGCTGTGAAGAAGATTGTGTGATCTGTACACCAGGAGTGTTTGACTGCATAGCCTCCAGTGCGTTGGTGGTGTTCAGTTTGGCGATGTCCTCACCCTTTACCTGAACAGTGGCACCTGTCACCAGTTTCTTCTTCATCGTACCATAACCAATCACGACAACATCATTCAAAGTGTTGTCATCTTCTTTTAAGGTTACGGTAATGTTGTTTTTGCCACCTACGTTCACCTGCTGGGTCGTATAACCCACGTAGGAAATGATAAGTGTGGCATTGGAGGGAGCGCTGACACTGAAATTACCGTCGAAATCGGTAATCGTACCATCATTGCTACCTTGTACTTTGACTGTGGCTCCGATAATCGGTTCGCCAGCATCGTCACTTACAGTTCCTTTAATAATGCTCTGGGCATTCACCCCCACTGCTGGGAGCAAGCAGAGCAGGAACAGTACTGCTAAAGTTTTTTGTAGCCTTTTAAAGTTCCACATACTTAATAGATTAAATTTGTTAATTAATAATATAAATAGGTTTATATAAAACTTTCGTTACGAACTTCACACAATTCGCCTTTAAAGACGTGGCAAAATTATAAAATAAGTGTTAATATGTGTTTAGGGCACGTAACACGAAGTTTGCGAAACGTAACAAAGTAGTATCGTGTTACATTTCGCAAACATTTTGGTTACAAGCACAAAAGGGGGAGTTTCTTTTATGGATGGCTAAATTCGGCTTTTTCTATGTTGTTTGTGTCAGGATTTTTCCCTAACAGGAACTTGTCAATGAATGCCTCTACTTCAGGATATTGGTTTTCGGGTAGCAGGCAATGGGGATGACCACCTACGATGGAATAACCCATGCGGTCGGCAATACCGAACTGCTGCCATACTTTGCGTGCCGCCTTTGCCGATACCAGTGCCGAGCGGTCAGCAAGCCATTTGTAGTCGGGGTTTCCAAGGATAAGCAGAGCACGGGGACATACCATCGCACATAGTTCATGATGGTCGTAGGGCATACGGTAGACACTGTCACCTGAGAACGTAGTGCGCATGTTTTCCAAGAACCAGTGGTAGTCGGTCTTCTCCAGACACTCTACACTATCCAACTGATGGGAGATACGCCAAGCGGCAGCCCCGCCGCCTCCAGGCTCCTGAGCGATAGTCAGGGCGATACGCTCATCGAAGGCTCCACAGAACAGAGCCATTTTACCAGCATACGAGCAACCTGTCACTCCGATATGGCTCATATCTATCTTTGTCTGCTCTTCACCTAATAATTGCAAGCCGTCAAGGAGACGACTCATACCCCATGCCCATTCGCTATAGGCGCCGTTTTCCTTTAGTTCAGGATAGAGACGGTCGAAGTGATGCTCGCCTCTGTCATGGTGTGGTCGCCATTGGGAATAGTCATTCACCTGATCCTCATGGAACGTCATCGTGGCGATAGGACGGTTCTCCAACAAAGGCTTGGGAAGACTGAGCATACTGGTACCGATCATCAGCGCATAGGGCGCCTTGCCAGTCTTAGGATAATGAATGGTGGAGCGTAGTGTTAAGGTCTCGCCATTGACAGTGACATCAACGATAAGGGTATCTTCATCTATCCGTGCCTTGACCTGGTCCTTGCTGACAGCAGGTTTCTTGCCAATACCATAATGCTGTATCTCTGCGGCTATCTCACTACGTCGATGTGCCCATTCGCTGAAATGGGTCACCTTTCCTTGTCCGTTGCTCCAGGCAAGAGGGTCTGGAAGTTCCCTGCATTCGGGCAGTTGGTCGTAGCCTGGCATGACAGGGGCAGCGAAATGACTACCCGTATGTTCCTGCTGATAGACCAAAGGAAGTTGTTGGCTATAAGCACTTAACTTATAGCCAACAACAAAGAGTAAGGATATGATTGTCCTATACATATAACTTATTTAAATAATAGTTGCGCCATCTGGTACAGACTCCTACGCCAAGTCAGGAACTCATGGGCGGTTCCCTCGGAGATATAGCCGTGGGCATTGAAACCAGCCTCCTTCAGACGAGCCGTAGACTCCTTGATAGCGTCAGGACGCTCCTTGTCACCACAACTCTGGAAGATGACCTTCACTTGTTTCTTGTCCTTGATGTCGCTGGGCTCATATTGTCCACCGCTCAGCAGACCATAATAGCCGAATACCTCAGGACGACGCAGGGTGATGAGTTTAGTCTCAATACCTCCCATTGACAGACCAGCCATCGCACGGTTCCATTTGTCTGCCTTGGTAGCGAAGTGGCTGTCGATATAAGGTACTAACTCATCGACTAACAAGGTCTCAAACTCCTTGGCGGTAAACTGTCCGATGGTACCAAACTTAATATCATTGGTCAGTCCGTAGGTCATCACGATGATGAAAGGCTTGATCTTTCCGTCGGCAATCAAGTTGTCCATAATCAGGTTAGCATGTCCCTGGTTGCTCCAAGCGTTCTCATCCTCACCCCATCCGTGTTGCAGATAAAGCACAGGGAAACGCTCCTTCTTGTCTTTGCCATACGTTGGGGGGTATATACCAAGGCTCGTGCCATAGCACCCGTACTCTTAGAGGGTAACAATACCTGTTGTACGTTGCCATGCGGAATATCCATGCGGCAGGCATAGAAGTCCTTGTCGTGAGCAGGAATCTCGATACCACTCTCCCAACGGCAGGAACCGAAATAGTTATGCGTGCCGGGGTCATTGAACACACCACCGTCAATGGTCAGGTGATAATAGTGGAAGCCCTCGTCCATCGGACCCTCTGTCGTACCTGTCCATACACCGTCCTTGTCTTTACGCAAAACCGTACCGCCACGACCACCAAGACCGAGACTGACGATGACAGACTTTGCATCGGGGGCTACGACACGGAAGCGGGCATAACCCTCAGAGTTCACCATCGGGTACTTCTGTCCGTGCTGGTTCAGTTCGTTAGGACGGAAGTCCTCCTTAGGTTGACGGTTGTCAAGAGACTCGTCAAAGTTCTTGATAACCAGATACGACTTCTTAGGCTTGTAGTTCTCGTCGAAGGGCAGTGGATGGTTGTTCACACCCAGCCATGAGTCACGGTCGGAGAGATTCCAGAAGGTGACACAGTCAATCACATCCTTATGCTTACGGAAGATGCGGAAGATACGGTTGTACTGGTCTTCCTGCAAGGTAGCGATATAGGGAGCCTGTGGCTTCGTCTCACCACGGGAGAAACGGAGTTGTCCGCCCTGCTCTGTATTGGTGCGCAGATCCAGTTCTGTCACATGGATATGCTTCACCAGTTCTGCATACTTGGTGATAGCAGCGTCAATGTCCTCCTCAGAGGGACCATAGATATTATAATGTCCCTGCATGCCGATGCCATGGATGGGCACACCCTGTGACTGCATCTTCTTCACCATATTATAGATGCGGTCACGCTTGCCGGGATCACACTCGTTATAGTCGTTATAGAACAACAGCGCATTGGGGTCTGCCTCGTGGGCAAACTGGAAAGCCTTGGCGATGAACTCGTCACCACAGAGTTTGTAGGCAGTGCTCTCTCTGTAAGGATTGGCAGGGTGTCCGGGCCATCCGAAAGCCTGATCGGTAATAGCCTCGTTCACGACATCCCAGCAATATACCACATCCTTATAGCGGTTCACCACTGCATGGATATGCTCACGAAGACGCTCGTAGAACACCTCTTTCTTGACAGGTTTTCCTTTCTTGTCGTAGAACATCCAGTCGGAAAACTGAGAATGCCAGCACAGACAGTGTCCTCTCAGTTTAATACCTTTCTCACGGCAGAAGTTGGCTATGCTGTCGGCACCGCCCCAGTTCCATACGCCCTCCTTGGGATGTACGGAGACGGGTTTCATGTCGTTCTCGGCAGTAATACTGTTAAACTCCTTTTGAATGAGTGCCATTTGCTCAGGAGTCACCACGTTTCTCTGGTTGACGGCAACACCAATCGAGAAATAGTTTTTGTAGGTGTCCTTCATACCGAGTCCCGCATTGGGGTCAGGAGCCTGTCCCCATTGTGCTTTAGCGATGCCACATACCATCATGAGCATCAAAGTCAGTCTAATAGTTCTTCTCATAGGTCTTTTAGTAAGTTTTATGATGAATGATTTTTCTCGCTGCAAAGATACATCAATTTCTTGACAATCTATTCGTTATTTGTATCACAAAACAACATCCAATGTAACAATTACCTTTTTCTTCGTAACCTTAAAGTACGAATTTAATTTCGTAGTCATCAGAGAGAATGTCTCGGGGTCGATGGTGAGATCGACATTATCGGTACGAAGGGTATAGTCCTGGTCTATCTTCTTTCCGTGAGTTGACAGAAACCTTAAGAATAATAAATTGTCCTATGGTGTATGATGACGCATATCATCATGAGTAACAAATAGTCCCGAAATCGTTCAGGATTCCGGGACTATGTAATACTTTGAGTCAATGGCTTATTTCAAGACGACTTTTCCACGGGTGACATAAGTACCGTGAGGCAGGCGGTTCCAGTCGTTGGCAGTGCCGACCTTAACCCCTTTCAGGTTGTAGACGGCATCATCAGCCACCTTCTGGAGTTGTGGTACTTGAATACCTGTCGTGGGGTCTTCCTTAACACTTCTGGACATGCCCGCCCAGTCAAGGATAGACCAGTTGGAGATCTCGTCAGACTCGAAGTTGCCATTGGCAATCATCTCGGTGGTGCCTCCCTCTTCCATGCACGACACATCGTCGAAATAGACATTGCCGGCACCCATCTTGCCGATGGCGAAGATCAGCACGTCGTGGGTGAATTTGGCACCGCTGCATTTCCACGTGAGTTCCTGAGGTGATTTCGTGACGGTATTAGTAGCGAGATACTCGATATCAGCACTATTGCCCCATTGGTCGCGGTTTGTGCTGGCATCCCATCGGGGCCATACAGCACAGTCGCCCTCATTGTCACCCCACATGGTGGCTCGGATGATATAGGTCTTTCCTTTCTCCATAGGGATGGCGAGTTTGCAGATCGCCTCCTTGTCCCATTGGTTGGAACCTGCGGAAGTTCCGTTATTCACAACCAACACATGGTTAGGACCTAAGTCCGACACCTCGACATTGATATCCAGCGTCTGGGTGTTTCCTAAGAAATCGGTATAGGAAGCCTTGACGACACCCTTCTTCTCCTCGGAGCCGATAACAGCACCGTCCTTGATGGTGAAGTCTGAACTGGTGAAGGTAGCCTCGTTGACGAGATCCTCTACATGACCGTCAGCAAAGGTTCCCTTGAGGGTCAGCACCTTACTGCCTCCCTTGCGGATATTGATATCCTCCACGGGATTGAGTTTGCTGAGGGTGTAGACCTTCTTCAGTGCCTCGGTCCACGCATAGTCACTCTGTGCCTTGGTGTCCTTGCCCATCACACGCAGTGCCTCGTAGGCATAGCGTTTTCCCATGGTGCGGTAGCCTGCCACCGTGAAGTGGATATTGTCACTGGCACAGGGGCATCCGTTGGAATGAACCACATGGGCGGTAGGGATGACATCGGGCAGTCGGGCGATCACACTGTTATGTGCAGAGCAGGTACCACCGACGTCGGCATTGACTGTCTCACCGGCGAAGAGGGGTACGTCCGCAGCCTGAAGGTGGAGGTCAGTAAGCAGACGCTCGTAGATGGTCTTTACCTTCTGGAGCCATTCCAACTGTCCGTTGTTTGACTCACCCTGATGGAGCAGGATTCCCTTGATGACACCCGACTGTTGGGCAATCTTCGCCATCTCTACCAGTCGTTTATAGGGGTCGTTGTTGTAGGCGGCGAAGGAATTCTTCATCCAGTCTTCCTGGGTCTTCAGGTAGTTCTCCACCTCTTCCGACATAAAGCCCTCGATGGCGACACCGCCGATCGCTACATCTACCACACCGATCTTCACATCGGAAGGCAGGGCTGCCACCATGGTACGACCGAAATAGTCTGCCATACCGATTTTTGTCCAGTCACGGACGATAGGACACTTGGCAGGATACCAGTTGCCCTTGGTACGCTTGGGGTTGGTTTGATTGAAATCGACACAGGCAAGCATCTGGAAACGGTTGTCAACAGTATTGTCGACTGTCTCTGGCTGTGCCTGTCCCTCCATGTTCGACTGTCCGAAACACAGATAAATGTAGAACTTTTCATCGACTGCCGCATTCGCTCTTGCGAACAGGGAGAGCAGCATCCCTAACATTAGTAGTTTTTTCATTGTTATGTAGTTATTTAATAGTGAGTTGTGTGCCTTTATATTTCACAGTCTTTGTCTTGCCATTTGGCAGGATGACGCGGAACTTACGTGTCTTCTGCATCGTGCGGAACTCACCCTGACGCTCGCTGACGGTCAGCCGTCGGGCGGTATTGTCCCATTGGAAGAGGATGCGGGAACAGGCTCCCTGCTCGTAGTCGTTGCTCTCTCCGTCGTCCTCATAGAGACAGAAGGTGGCATCGGCACCTGTGTAGATACGGATGTCGAAGGTCTCTGTAGCAAGGGGCAGGATGCTGCCACCACGTACGAAGACGGGGATGCGACGCTTGTCGACAGCAGTGCTGACTGTCTGTCCTCCCTCATAGTGTTTCCCGGTATAGTAGTCATACCATCCTGCCGCATGCTTGGGAAGATAGGTGTTCCATGTCGTCACGTTCGGTTCTGTGACAGGACTGACGAGCAGCGACTTTCCGAACATATACTCGTATTTCTGTTGTAGTGCCTCAGTATCGGTGGGGAAGTCGAAGACGAGGGGGCGCATCAGGGTGCTACCCTCGTTGGCGATGGCTGCCGCATAACTGTAGATATAAGGTTGCAGACGGTAACGCTCCTGCAGACACTGTGCGATGATGCTTTTAGCCTCCTCACCATAGTTCCACGGCTCTGTATTGCTCATATAGCCATGAACACGCATCAGGGGGAGATAGACACTCGTCTCTATCCAGCGTAGCATGCGGTCGATATAGTCTTGGTTGGTATACTGGTCGTTAGGACGGAAGAAGCCGCCAGCATCATACGTCCACCAGGGGATACCTGCCGCCTGCATACCCAGACCTGCCGTGATCTGTCGGCGGAATGTCTCCCAGTCGTTTCCCACGTCACCCGACCACATGGCGGAACCATAGCGTTGGATACCCGGGAACCCGCAGCGGGTCAGTATCATAGGACGCTGCTGGGGACGGTCATGACGAAGTCCCTCATACACGGTCTTGTTGACCAGCAAGGGATAGACATTACGCACCTGTTCCCCCTTCCATCGCCCATGATTCACCATCCTGCCGGCAAGGTCGTCGTTCTCTGGTTCTGTGGCATCCTGCCACCATGCGTCGATACCCAGAGGAACCAACCGCTTGCTGAAATGCTGCCAATAGGCTTGTGCCGCATCAGGGGCGAAGAAGTCTATCCAGTCGGTGTTGGGGATATAATGTCCCTCTTGTTCCATCTGCTTGCCCACCTCCGAGTTCTTGTCGATCTTAGACCATACGCTGACCATCAGTTTGATACCCTGTTGATGCAGACTGTCCGTCAGTTGCTTAGGGTTGGGATAGAACTCCTCGTCAAACCGCATGGAGTTCCAGCCGTACTTGCCCCAGTACTGCCAGTCTTGCACGATGACATCCAAGGGCAGTCGCTCCTCACGGAAACGGTTGACGGTCTGTAGGATCTCCTCCTGCGAGTGATACCGCTCCCGGCAGTGGATATACCCAGTAGCCCATCGGGGGATGAGGGGTGCCTTACCAGTCAGTTCCCGATAGGAGTTGATGACCTCGTCGGCACTGCCGATGAAGACGGTATAGTCTACGGCAGTAGCGACAGGAGAGTGGAAGACCGTCTCGTCATTGACGACCTTATAATACAGTACAGGTGCGTCACCTTTGGCAAGTTCAGCGGTCACCTGGTGCTGTCCTTTCTCCAGATGTACGATGGTGGAGGTGGTAGGTGGCAACCATACGTTCTGCATTTCTATGACCGTCTGTCCGTCGATCGTCAGGTTGTGGCGACGAGCCATCTTCTGTCCCACATCCAGCAGGAGGGCATAGTCCCCTTCTTGCTCCACTTCAAAAGTCGCCTGATAGATATTACGTTCCCTGACCTCCTGCTTGCCGCCCTCCGTAGAGGTGACATTGACAACCTCTGTCGCTCCCTTGCCTTCCATCTTCTTGAGTTCCACCTGCTGGTCTGCCGGGTTGAAGTCAGTAAGTCCGTAGTTATTCCAAAGGATGCCATAACCCTTGCTGGAAATCAGCATGGGCAGACTGATCTGGGTATTGACCTGCGTCAGTCGGCGGGACAGTCCCCGTACGTTACTATAGCCGTCCTGAAACTGTCCGAGTCCATAGAGGCACTCGTCCTTAGGAGCGTCGAACACGAGGGTAGCCCCTGTCTCGTCCAATTGGTGACGGGTGGCGGAGAAGACGGTGTTCCCATCCTCGTCCATGACCCTGATGCCCCCTTTCTGTGCGTTGATATAGAGTTGGAAGTCCCCATCCACCTCGTCGTGCTTGACATACAACCAGTCGGGCAGGTCATTAGCCGTCTCCCCTTGTGTGTATTGGATACGTACCGCATTGGGTGCGACGGTCGTCATCGTCAGTTGTCCCTTCCCAAAGGGAATCGTTTTTGCTTGCAGGGAGACAGCCATCCATAGTAGCAGGCTCCATAAAAAACTTCGTTTCATGGTGGCAAAGATACTACATTTTTTTATAATTGAATGTGTCTATATCCACAAATCCACCATTTTTCTTAGTGGCATAACAGAAGATACCGAATTTTGTACCCATGAAGAAACGCTGCCAGTCGAAGCGCAGAGGGTAATTGGCAGTACCTATCTGTGTCCATTGCTCCCCGTCCAGACTGTAGTAGAAACAGGCGGTGTCCCCTCCGTGACCGTCTATGGGACGGAAGTCGGCATCGATACGGAGGTGCAGGGTGGTGCATTTCGCATTTAAAGGAATACTTTCTATCACCTTCTCCTCAACGTCCGTCACTTCCTTGTCACGCTCTGTGAGTTTGACGGATAACTCACTCATCTCCAAGACGAGTCTCTTACCCTGTCGCTTGACCGTCAGAGCACCCGTGTCACTGTTGAAGGCGGCAAGACCGGCACAGTCGCCGTCCCTCATCTTCGAGATATCCATCGTGATACTGCCACTGCATGTGGGACCTTCCATGCGCTGCGTCAGGGTGTTGGGGGCAAGATAGAGGTTGTCGACCACCCTGTTGGTCTTCAGTCGGAGGAACCCTGGACGCTCCGTCAGCGACCAAGCGTTATCAATGGGGTTATGGTTCCACTGCCAATGAAGACCCAGACGGTCAGTGGCAAAATCGTCACTCTTCACGATAGCGGTAGCGGGTTGTCCGTTGCAGAGCGGACGCATGATGTCTGGCACCTTCCCGTTCTCGTCGCCCAGCATAGGCCAGCCGTCAATCCAGCGACAGGGCATCAGGGTCAGCACACGTCCCACACCCCCACGGTCTTGGAAGATGATACCATACCAGTCGCCATCCTGTGTGTCTACGATCGTACCTTGTGCCTCGTAGGAGAAACCGCCGAACTCACTCTCGAGGATGACCTGTTTCTCGTAGGGTCCGTGAATGTCGTCGGCACGATAGCATACCTCCCGACGGTGTCTGCCCGGGGCATAGGTATGGGAGATCATCAACAGGTAGTACTTGCCGTTGTGTTTGATCATACGACTGCCCTCCAACAGTCCCCGCTCGTCCTCCTCACGCTGGAAGATCTGCTGGTGGGTACCCTCTATGACATCCGACAGGTCGGGCTTCAGTTCCATCATCTCCCCCGTGCCATAGATGACATACACCCGGTTGTCGTCGTCGAAGAACAGGGAGCAGTCGTGGAAATGACGCAGACGGGACACGATAGTCCAGGGACCCTCCGCTTTCTCTGCCGAGAAGATATAGGTGTCACCCATCGCCCCTCGCTCGTTGGGAGCAAGCAGCGCATAGAACTTCCCGTGATGGTATTTGAGGGAGGTAGCCCATTGCCCACGCCCATATACCGTCCCTTGCAGCAAGTCGTATTTAGGGGAGTCCGTCAGTTTGTCGAAGAGATAACCGATGGTCTCCCAGTTCTTCAAGTCCTTCGATGCCATGATGGGAGCCCCGGGCATCAGGTGCATCGTGGTGGATACTAAATAGAAGGTGTCACCCACCCGGATGATGTCGGGGTCGGGTACGTCAGCCCACAGCATCGGGTTCTGAATCTTCTCTTCGTGCAGCGTCGCATAGTCGTCCGCCTTGATCTCCGAAAGGGTAGGAGTCAGAGTCAGGAGCGTCGCTATCAATAGTACATGTCTCATCGTTGGTTGATTTTGCCTACAAAGGTAGTAACAATTTCTTTAACCTACCTTATGAGATGTCACACATAGTTTGTATCGTGTAACGTATAATAAAAAAAATCTTTTTTATAATCTGACTTATTCGTATCTTCGCAACCTAATTGATTCTTCATTGAAAACAAACGTAAAACTTAAATACTATGGGAAAGAAAAGAAACATCGTTGTTGTTGAGCCTGCTTCAACTGGATTTAATCTGATTGATGACGTGAAGGCAAGGGGCTATCAGCCTGTGGCTGTGATTGCTCCATCGCTTGGTACTGATGAAGATCGTGAGGTGAACCGCGAGTTCGTGGAGAAGTTCTTGGTACGTCTGCCGAAAGAGGTGCCTGTTATTGGTGAGAATCCTAACTACGAGGAAGTGCTGGAGGATGTGCGGAAATATGACCCATTACTGGTACTAGGATTCAATAAATGAGGAAGCCCCGCCAATCGGCAGGGCTTCCTTACATGTCAAAGATACCAGCATGCTCCAGTTCAGGTCTGGTATCGAAGATACCTCGTGTTATCTTAAAGTTACCCATGACTGTGTCATGGCGATTTCCAAAAGTGATTTTACTTTGTCACTTTCTTCCCGTTGTAAATATAGATACCTTTCTGGGTCGGCTCACCTTGCAGGCGACGCCCTTGCAGGTCGTAATAAGAGTCACTGCCCTCAGAGTCGCGCAGGATGTTACCGATGCCGTCTGTGTCATCGGGAATCTCCACGTCACAGTCGAACTCGTCGGCAGGGAATTCGGTCATGTCGCCACTCTCCACCCCGTTACTCGTCGGGATGAACTTGATGCGATAGACATCACCTAACGTTGTCTCCAGTGCCTTGAAGTAGGCGCGGTACGGGTTGACACACGGGTTGCTGGAGAACTTCTTGTTGATCAGCCGGAAGGTACCGTTTTGCTGGATGATATAGGCTTTCTCCTCTATCAACTGGTCGTTATCGAGTTTCTGGAACGTGCCTATCCACCAGCCTACCTGCTTGGAGGCATCGGCATTCATCACCTCCTGCGGCTCCATGGGCACCTCCTGCACCAGCACGTCCTTAGCGCTGAAGGTCAGCGATCCTTTGTTGACAACCACCACGTAAGGCTCTCCCGCCATCAGGACGGGGTAGTCGTTGGTGAACTGGAGCGCCTTGTTGACCACATCCACCTCATGGAGTTTGTAAACGTTGATATCCTCTGCGTTCTCCAACTGCTCCAGCCGCATGGTAAAGGGCAGACATACCGAGTACGCCCTGCTTTTCCATGTGCCGTTCGACCGCTGTGTGGCGGAATAGGTACGACCGCTGAGTGTGAGGTCATAGCATATCCGCTCCTTCGTCAGTCCGTGTTCCTGCAGGTACTCGTCACGTTTGTGCAGCAGGTTGAGGAACGGGGTGTTGTCCGTATCGTCGCTGACCTCCGGCATTAGTTTCGCACGGGGGTCGCTGAGTGTAGGACATGTAAAGTAGCAGTCCTTGATGGTCCCGCTCTGGCGAGTGCCGACGACAGCATGATATTCCGCATTTGCCGTGATGCTATTTCCCAGATAGATACTGTTCGACACCACGCCAGTGGTCAGCATACCGACAACACCACCGACACTCGCGATACCCTTCACGGTGGCATGACTGCTACAGCCAGTCACAAGAGAAGCCTCGTTGTTGACGGCTGCTACGACACCACCGGCACTTGTCTCCGACTCGATGGTGACATCCTTCAGCACGTGACAGTTCTCGACGTGTGCGCCACCCAGTACCGTTCCTGCTATTGCCGCAGCGGAATAGCCCTTGAGACTGCTGTTTTGGACGATGACGTTTTTGATGGACGCACTCTCATCAAGGGTTCCAAACAAGGAGGCATTCTGATAATCAGTCAGACTGATGTTCAGACCGCTGATGACGTAGCCGTCGCCGTCGTAATGCGCCTTGAAGGTCTTCACGGGTGTGTAATTATTGGTGACAGTCTTGTCGAACGTGATATTGGCGTTCTGACGGAAGAACTTACCCTGTAGTCTCGCGGCGTCAGAGCCGTTGAGTGCCTCCGACATCTCGTTCAGTTGTTCCGCATTCTTGATGATATAAGGATTAGCCTCCGTACCGTTGCCGTCCCAAGAGTAGGCGAGTTTCTTCTTGAAGGTGAAGTCATCACCTGACTCAAAGTAGAGTGACACGTTGCGCACCTTGCGGTTGCCATCCTGGTCGTACAGGCTGGGAATCATAAAATAGCAACTGAAGGCATTGATGACCTCTGGTGCTACGGTGATGCCGTCGCCGTCCATGGTAAAGTACTGTTCGCACTCCGTCTCGTCGATGGCAAAAGTCTCGAAGGTGCTCCACAGTTCGACGCTCTCATCACCGGGCTTCCACGACGACTGTGGCATAGCCAAGCCGAAGAACTCGCTGATGATGACATCCTTGAACTCAGGAGTGTCGATGTCCTCTCCGCTGCCATTAAAGCGGTAGAAGTATGGCTTTCCTGCCTGCAGGAAGTTGACGGTCTTGAACGAATAATCGTATTTGTCGCCAAGCAGTTGTGGTAACCAGACCTCATAGACTGTGGCTCCCTTCAGTGGACCCTCTGCCGATGTGGAGATATCGAAGGGCAGGCTGATGGGGTGTATCTTGCCGTCTTTCCTGATGGTCATGTTGGCGATGGTGACATCCACTTTCAGGTCTTGGTAGGCAGCCAACTTCGATGTGTTCTCTTCACCGTCAATAGCGTCGAGCAGGAGTTTCGGGTTGGTCTCATAGAAGAAGGTGAGTGCCGCCTGGTCAGTGAACTGATAGGTGATGCCAGTGCCCCGGTTATACGTTGCCGTGGCGTTATAGTGAAGTTCGCCGAGCGATGTCTCCGTGGGTTCCACCTTCGCCTCGGTATCCTCGGTGATGGTGGCGTTCAGTGTCCGCGTGTCGTTGAGGATGGCATTGCTGATCTTCACCGTTGCCGTCTCGCGGGAGTCGTCCCACGTCCACTCCGCCGTGTAGTCGTAACGGTAACGTGCCCAGTAGGTGAGGTCGTTGTTCGGGGTGACCACCTCGCCGCCGTCCCTCAGACTGCTTATCTCGCTGTCTTTCATCTCTATTCCGTCGGCCGACGTGTCCTGCAGGTAGCCCATGAAGATGATGCCGTCCATGGGCTGTGGCACGGGCAGCATGTATTCCTTGCCCTTCACCACCTTCTGCTCCTCAGTGGTGTAGGTCTTGCCGTCGGTAGTCTTGTGGATGGTGACGGTCCAGTACTCCACGGGAACCACCGGGACCTCGGGAGCCTTGTACTTATCTCCGCAGACGCAGTCAGCGGTGCCGTCATGCTTGTGAGCCTCCTCGCGCTTGTAGCCGCATGCCTTGCAAGTGTAGGAATGCTTCTCGTCATCGATGTAGGCATAGGTCAACTGAGTACCCCGATGGTCGCACGGCTCTATCACGGCGTATGTGTAATCGGGAGGCATGAGAATCGAGTTGCGCCTGCTTGCATCTTCCTGTAAGGTGAGGCTGGTCGGTGCTGCATTATAGGCGTTTGCGTCTTGGCTATATGACACTTTCAGACCGGCGTCTAATGACAGCGTGCCGTCGTTTTCACCCTTACCACCGCCGATGAGTGCTGAAGTGCCACTTCCTGTTTTCAACTTCATCACGGTCACTTTACCACCCTTGATGGTCACATTGCTGCCAGGTCCTTCATATCCGCCGCCGATGGCAGGCGCAGAATAGTCATCTTTACTATAGGTTCCTCCTTTGGCAAGAACCGTGCCGCCGGTAATCTCACAGGAGCCGCCGCCATATTTATAAGAACCGCCGATGCCGGCAGCACTTTGTCCGCCATAGGCTTTCACGTCGCCACCATAGATATGCACCTCGCCTGCCCGTCCCTGGAAGCCGCCGCCGATACCGGCACCTGTACCGTTTTGACCTGTTGCCACAACTGTTCCGCCATAGATCTTGACGAGTCCGCCATTGCCTTTTACAGAACCTGTGTCCCAAGTGCCGCCACCAATACCTGCGCCTCCATTTCCTTTTGCCACGACATCACCGCCATAGATGATGATGGGTCCGCCTTGATTGGCCTTGCAACCACCAATACCAGCACTATTACCACCACCTTCGGCTTCCACTTTGCCGGCATAGATAACCACTTCATGACTCATGCTGATTTCTCCCTTAAATCCGCCACCGATGCCAGCTGCGCCATATCCATAACAGGAGGCTTTGACGTAACCTCCATGCACATAGAGACTGCCCATGTTTGCCTTTTTACCGCCTCCAATGCCTGCAACACTTCCAAAATCATCATTCCTGAGTTCTATTTTGCCTCGCTTGTCGCCGTCACTCTGGCTGTGGATGTGCAATGTCCTGCCCGTCTCCAGTTTGATGTGCTTGCACTTGAGTGTGGCACCGTCTTCAAGAACCAGGTGCACGGTGCCGCTCATAATGTTGAGCACCTTATAGGACACGTCACCGCGAACCACATAGTAGCCTTCAGTCAGTCCTACCCATTCGCCAGCGTGATTGCCCTGAAACACATAGCAGTCCTTGGTTTCCTGTGTGGTCACCACTTTCTTGTTCTTGTCGTCCCACGAGCGTGTGTTGAACGTCACATTGTCGGCGCTTGCCCAGCCAGACACCATCGTCAGCAGGGCGAGCAGGAATAATCGTGTAAATATCTCCTTCATAGTTATGCTAATATAATGTTGTATTGTTTTTCTGGGTGCAAAGATAGTGCAAATTGAGTGAAATGCCAAAGAAATTATACAAAAATTGAGGAAGCCCCACCAGTTGGCAGGGCTTCCTTGCTTACATACAACTCGTCACTCCAAGGGTGGTGGCGATGGCGGTGAAACATTGTTATCGCTCCGCACATTCTTATTGTTGAAATATCGGTTTTGTCTGTGGTTATTCGAGTCCGTTCTTCTTCATTAGTTTACGCAACTCGCGGTTGGAGATGCTGGCTTGGTCGGACTTGTCATATATGATGACGAGTGTAATGTCGGCACCATCGCTTTCGACAAGCACGGTATGGGTGATGACCCTTGCGCCACCGCTTTTGCCCTTGGCTTTCGAGGCGATGGGAAAGCGCACCTTGCGGAGATGCTTGCCCAACGGTTCGCCCATGAGTGGTGACTTGCGTAAGGCATCGAGGAAGTCACGGTAGTCGTCCTTCATCGAGGGATAGCGTTTCGCCAACTGCTTCAGGTCGCGGGCGAAGTCGGGCGTGGTGTCAATCTTACAGTTCATTGAGCAAATCCTCCGCATTGACACCTTGGAGTTGACCGTCTTTCATCTGGCGCAACTGCCCGAAGGCATGATCAACCTTGGCAAGAGCCTGTTCCTTTGGCGTGGCTGCTGTGCGCACCACGTCGGCCTCGCTGTATGTCCAGCCCATCTTCGCTATCATCTTCTTAAAGAAACTGACCTCGTGATTGGGGATGTTGATTGTAATTGCAGTCATAATGTTATCTAATTTATAAACTCGCTACAAAGATACAAAGTTTTCTCGAATTTAAACATAGATATTCTGTTTTTTTCACTACTTTTATTGTAGCCTGCCACTTGAGGATGTTGAATGCCACAGAGACAGGTGAGTGAAAATAAATGAGGAAGCCCCACCAGTTGGCAGGGCTTCCTTGCTTACATACAACTCGTCACTCCAAGGGTGGTGGCGATGGCGGTGAGGATACTCACGATGAGTTGGATCACCATCTTCCAAGTCTGTTTCTTCATCATTGAGACCCTCTCTAACTCCCCCTGTTGAGGGGGAGAACCGATATTGAGGGTTGACGGTTTGGGTTAGTAAAATTCCGAGACCCCGGACCCCTCTAACTTCCCCTGGTGAGAGGGAGAACTGGGGTGGAGGTTTGATTGTTTGAAATTCCTCCCCCTCAACAGGGGGAGGTTAGGAGAGAGGTCTTATCCTTCTGTCTCCGCAACCACGGCATTCTCATGCGCCTCCTCGAAGACGATGTCCTTCACCATCACCTTCTCGACGGTGAACGGCTTCACGATGACGGGGGCACCGTTCTTGCCCTCACGGATCTCAGGCTGTCCCTCCACACGGACGGTCTCGGGGGTGAAGAGCACACGTCGGCCGTAGATGCTGTTAGCCGTCACGTCGTCTGCCTTGGCGGAGCCGAGACTGGAGAAGCCTACCTTGAAGGTACCGATACCGTCGATCTTCACCTTCTGTCCCATCTCCATGTAGTGCTTCAGGGCGGCACCCAGTTCGTCGAGCACGGCGATGCAGTCTGACTTCTTCACGGTAGCCTGCGTCTGGATGAAGTTGGCGATCTCCTTGGTGGAGATGGGTTTCTTGTCGTAGACCGCACGGGCGAAAAACTTGCCGAAGGCTTGTGAACGGACGTTGTTGTTCTTGTACTTGATGAATTTCTGACTCATATTCTAAATGTTTTAAAGGGTTAATAACTGGCTATCTGCACGTGGCTTCAAGCGTTTCGTTGAGAGCGATGCCTTCTATCACTGTGGCGGATGCTTTCTCTCGCAGAGGGGTCAGTCTCGTATGCGCCATCGGAGACTTTCCTATCCTTGATCGGAGGCACCGTCCATTGGCGGCGCAGGCATCTGTCGCTCTCGGTGTGGTGTCCGGAACACTGGTGCAAAGGTACACCAGTTTTGCCGCCTCCGCAAGCCCCCTCCCCCTGCCGTCAGCAGCCTGTCTGCATTCCGATGCCTTCTATCCCTACTCTCTTAACTTTTGTTTAGAATTTTGTCCATTCCGTTTAGTTCCGTTAACAAATCCGCCCGTTTTCACTTTTCACTTTTCATATTTTCATAATTAGGTAGTTTTTTACTGCCATGTTGCCATTTTCATAAAAGTACATTAAATTATTATATAATTATAATTATATAATAATTTATTATTAATATTGACTTTTAAAATAGTACCTTATTATGAAAATATGAAAAGTGAAAAGTGAAAACTTTTGTCCCGAAAACACTGTTTTTTGTGATAAAAGATGTAAAATACTTTGCACATTGTAATACATTTCGTATCTTTGCATGACATTTGGGCTGAGCCCGTAGTATTCGTATTCCACAATAGTCCACAACTAAAAGAGAATTACGTCTACGAAGACTACCTGCTCGCACCCTTAGGGGCGCGTGTCTTGGTGGTGTTTCAACAGACGTAAGGGATAGTGGACCCCTGTGGAATATGTTGTTTCTAACCATTCTTTGCGCCCCTTCTTTATTTTAATAACTGAAAAAAGCAGACGCAATGAAAAAGTTCTTGGACACCTCATGAGAAATGATTGATATATTATTATCATCTAGTCATTGGTATTCTTCACAGATTACTGACGACTTATTAACAACAGATTTAAATAACCTACAGCAATAATTATGAATCAAATAGAGGAGAACTCTCTGTTGGCTCTCATCCGTGAGAGCCTGACCAGTAACAGTCAACCGACTATCATTAGTATCAACGTTCACGCCACCGGGCAGTATATCGCCCATGTGGATCAGTATTATCAACATGGTAATTTCGTGGAGGCGGAGGAAGTGAAGGAGACAGACATTCCTGATGTGCTCAAAACGGAACCAGCACAGCAGATACTCGACAAGTTGATGAAGGCAGGACTGCTGACAGAGGATTGGCAGCCTGTTGACTTGAAAAAGCCGGAGCAGGCGCTATTGGCAAAGATCATCAGCGACAGGTTGGAGATCAGTGATGTCTGGCAGGTGTTTGGTGCGCTATGGCATGTACGCACGGAGACGTTACGGACTTACTTCAACAGGGCGCTTGACCAGAGAAGGTCTTTGGATTTCCAAGAAAAAGTGAAAAATATACTGGGCTGACAGTCAGAAACTTATCTTGTACCGTGACCGCTACGCGTTACAGTAACGTAGCGGGTACGGCTCCTTTATATATCCTATCTTTGCAGCGTCAACAGTGACACAGAACATCCAAAAAGCAATGATATGTTTAGTTTACAGTACCATTTAATGATGCCCACGCAAGGATGCACGAAGGAGGACTTCTACAAAGTCGTCGGCTCTGACCGGGTGAAGAACAGGATTGCCGAGTTCCGACGACTGAAAGCGGAGGGCAACGACAAGGAGGCTGATGCCAAGAAGCGGTCATTGCCTATCTTCATCTACCAGGCGACCTTTGAAGAGACAGCATCCAAGAACGGCTCCAAGGCTTGTTGGCGCAAGCAGCAGGCGGCACACCTGAACGGACTGGTGATGCTCGACATCGACCACCTGGGGCAACCCCTCCTCCAACCCCTCCCGGGGGAGGGGAGTAATATGTCGCTCCCACCTCGGGAACTATTTGCGAAATGGCAAAAAGAACACCCCGAACTATTCTCGTCCCCTTTGGGGAAGTCGGAAGGGGGTTCCATCCTGCTCGTGCATATCACCCCGTCAGGTAAGGGTTTACGTGTCGTGTTCAAGGCTGATACGGCGATTGGTGACCTGAGTGCCAACCAGCACCATCTTGCCAGTCTGTTAGGGGTAGAGCCTGACGAGGCTTGTAAGGATGCCAGTCGTGCGTCCTTCGCCCCCCAGCAGGATGATATCCTCTTTATCAACGATACCATCTTTGACTATCAGGACGAGGAGTTTGAGAAGCAGTTTGGGGAGCAGTACCGTAAAGGGCAGAAGACCCTCTCTAACTCCCCCTGTTTAGGGGGAGAACAGGGATTGAGGACTGACGGTTTAAAGCCCCTCCCCTCAACAGGGGAGGATGGGAGGGGTCTCTACCGTGGCATTCCCTATTCCAAGATCATTGACGAGTATTGGAAGCGGACAGGCGGCATCCCCGTCGAGGGTGAGCGTAATGTGAAGTTGCACAAATTAGCGGTCAATCTTCGTTCCATCTGTGACAACAAGCGAGAGTTATTGCTTCAGGTGATGCCTCGATTAGGTTTGACGGAGCAGGAGTTGGCGAGTGTCGTGGATCACGCCTGCAAGGAGCCGCCCAAGGGTTTCTCCCGACAGATGAGAGCCGTGCTGAAGGCGTTGGGTGTCAATATGGATGAAGACCGACAGGGACGAGACGACGGGATACCCTATGACGACTTCGCCCGACGGCTCAAGCCCCTGTTATGTCCTCCCTATGATGTCGCCTGTGCCGGGGTGGACGACGCTAACAAACTGGGTGCCGTCTTTGTGGCTGGTGCCATGTACTGCACCCTGATGACCCGTTGTTACTACAGACACTATGACGGACGTATGCAGCGTATGAACCCACAGGTGTATATCATCGGTGAGCCGGCAAGCGGTAAGTCGTTCGCCACCCGACTCGACAAACAGATTATGGCGGCGATGAGGGCAGTTGACGAGCCTGCACGACAGGCGGAGGAGGCATATAAGAAGGAGGCGAAGGCACGTACCACCTCCACGAAGGAGCAGAAGAAAGCGGCGCTGGAGCGTCCCGAGGGGATGATACGCTATCTGCCGTCACGCACCTCCAACCATGTGTTCTACCGTCGGCAGATCAATGCCAAGGAGGTGGTGAACGGTGACCTGCTGCCCCTCCATCTTTATACCTTCGACTCGGAGTTGGACTCCTCGCTGACGGCACAGAGCGGTGGCGCCTGGATCGGCAAGCACGACGTGGAACTGAAGGCGTTCCATAATGAGGAGAGCGGTGTGGACTATGCCAATGGCGACAGTGTGAACGGGGTGATCCCCATCTTCTGGAACCAGGTGATCACGGGAACGCCCATCTCCCTCTCCAAGAAGGTGACACTGCGTAATATCAATGACGGTCTCTGCACCCGTATCGCCATCTTCCGCATGGTGTCGTCGCAGTTCCAGATGATGCCGAAAGGAGAGCAGCGTGTGAACCATGAGCAGGATGTGAGACTGAAAGAATGGGGTTTCCAGTTTGAGCAGATGCGGGGTGAACTGAGCATCGGCAAACTGGTGGACCATGTCTATGCCCTCTGTGAGCAGACGGCAGTGGAGGCGGCACTCGCCAACGACACCGTGCTGGACTACCTCCGTAAGCGTGCCGTGTTCTATGCCACGTGGTTTACCATCCCCCGTATCTACGGGCGACAGTGGGAGAACTACCGTAAGACGGGGAAGGTCACCATCAACAAGGGTGACTTGCAGTTTGCCACCCTTATCTATGATGCCGTGCTCTACTTCCAGGATTACTTCTTCGGGCAGATGCTGGAGGACTCATGGGAGAACGCCACCAAGGACTTCGTGCCACGACGGAGGCGAAACGCTACCGTAGAACTCTATGAGATGCTGCCCGACCAGTTTGGGGCGGAGGATATGATGAAGGCTGGCGCTTTCTCTACGAACAAGACCGCGTCAAATCTTGCCGCTATATGGCAGAGGGACGGACTGGTGAGACGGGTGCGCCAAGGGGTCTATCAGAAAATCGTTAAGCATATAACAGTATGAAAGGACACCGACGATTATCCCCCCACTTCACACTGGGACAACTGATGGAGGTGAATGTGGAGCATCGGGGCAGGAACCTGCCTGCACAGGACACGCCCGGTCAGGCGGTCATCTGTCATCTGGAACTCCTGTGCGAGTGTTATCTCGAACCGCTGTACCTGTCGGGTGAGGAGCCACGGTTACGATGTGCCTACCTCTCGGAGCGGCTCAACGATTATCTCGGGGAGCGCGAGGACGACTGGCATACACGTGGCTCCGCCGTGGACATCTATTGTGACGGACTGCCTCATGCCATCCGTCTCTTCAACATCATCTACAAGCGTTTCCTCTATGAGGGTGTGGGCTTCGACGAGTTGTTTATCTATATCAGGGGCAAGACCACGTGGCTGCACGTCAGTTACGACTGCTCGTGTGACCCCCGACGGGTAAAGGACAACCAGAACAGTCTGCGATATGGTATTTTCAAGTATAATCAAAGAATGAGACATTATGAGTAAACAACAAGCAAGAGGACTGCGTAACTGCAATCCATTGAATATCAGAAAGAGTCAAAAGGTATATTGGATCGGGGAGAAGATCAAGGGTGACGACCCGGACTTCTGCCAGTTCGAGAGTATGGGACTGGGTTTCCGTGCCGCCCTGAAACTGCTGCGCACGTATCATCAGAAGTACGGGTGTACCACCATCCGTAAGATTATCTGCCGATGGGCACCAGAGACGGAGAACCAGGTGGCGGCGTATATCCAGACCGTGAGCCGTCTCACAGGCTGGCATCCTGACGCGCCCCTGCCTCCCATGAAACGTGAGACGGAAGTCATCTGGAGTGACCTCGTCCTCGCCATGGCATCGGTGGAGTGCGGACTGTCAGCACGGGGTAGGGACGAGCAGAAAGATGCCGTGTACCATGGCTGGGTGATGCTTTATCCGTAGGATTGAAGTAATCGTCGCAAGACGCTTTTACAAAGCGAAGCGACTAAAAGAATTTACCCTATTACTTAAACTGCCACCAGTCGAGGTGGGTATCACCCTGTGTCTTGTCAAAGCAGAGATAGAGGTCGTGGACTGCTGTGGCATCCTTCACCTTGGTGCTGAACGTCTTGTAGCGGTCGACGGAGCCTGTGCTCTTGATGAGGGCAGTGCCGATGACGGGACCGTCCTGGCTGTCGAGACGGAGGGTGACAGTCACGCTGCCCGTAGAAGCGGCAGTGATGCCGAACTGCTTGGCACCTTTGGCGAAGTCGACCCCACGCAAGCGGATGTACTCCCCATCGTTCACGTCGTAGATATACATGTTCTTCTTGCCAGTAGACACCGGCATGTCCTTGATGACACCCGTATTCTGAATCCCCATCTTCGCTGATTTCAACCCGAAGCCCCATGCCATGGTCTCCGCCTCCACACGCTGGTAGGGGTTGAGCCAGTGCAGTTGCTGTATAGGCTGTTGGTCGAGCCAGTAAGGTACCTCCTCGATGGTGCCGTCAGGGAGATACTTGATCTCTGTTGCCGACACACTGCGACGCTCATGGTGTACAAAGGTCTCTAAGTGCATCAGGTCGTAGTTCTGTCCGAAGATATAAGAATGCCCCTTATAGTCCGTGATACCGGGGTGGTTGCCACGGTCACGCTGGGTTGGTCTCATGATATAGCCCTTGCTCTTCCAAGGACCAGTGGGTGAGTCGCTCATGGCATAGCCCAGTGCCTCCGGACAGCAGGTAGTGGCATAGGCAAGATAGTACTTGCTCCCCTCGCTACTTGGAGAGGGGTTGGGGGAGAGGCTCCTCTTGTAGAACCAAGGACCTTCCTGGTAGTGGTCGATGTGATAGTCGAGTTTCACGATGTCACCCTTCAGCGAGATCATGTCGTCGTTCAGTTTCGCATAATAAGTGTTGGGATTGCCCCAGTACATATAAGCCTGTCCGTCATCATCCACAAAGACGGTAGGGTCGATGTCGTCCCAATGCTCCTGTTGCCATACGAGGGGTTTGCCGAGCGGGTCCTTGAAAGGTCCGTAGGGGGAGTCAGCCACCAAGACCCCGATGCCATGACCATGAAGAGGGGCATAGAGGTAATACTTACCATTCCGCTCCACCGTCTGTATCGCCCATGCACCATTCTCGCGGGAGCGCCAAGGAAACTCCTTCAGCGAGGCGACGGCACCATGCTCCGTCCAGTTGACCATATCGGTGGTCGACCATAACAGCCAGTCGTACATGAAGAAACCAGCGGAGTTCTTCTCGTTCACGTCAGGGATGTCCTCTGGTGAGGCATCATGTGAGGTGTAGAGGAAGAGGGTGTCACCCACCACCAGTGGTGACGGGTCGGCAGTGAACTTCGTCTGGAACAACGGCATGTTCACCTGTTCCAAGCCACGCATCTCCCACCAGTCGAAGTTAAAGAGTTTAGGACCTTTACGGCCAGTGAAGACGAAATACAGGTCGTGGGGAGTGGAGAGTGGAGAGTTGAGAGTGGAAAGTTGATAGTCGAGGTCGATGGTCAGGGTCTGCCATTGCTCCCAGCCACCGGTGGCTGGGACCTCCAGACGACCTAACAGTTGTCCGTTGATGCTGTCAAGATGGATCTCGATGGCACCGCCACGCAGTCCACTTGCCACCCGAGCCGTGAAGGTACGAGGGGTCTTCTTGCCAAACTCCACGTTCTGCAACTTGATATAGTCACCATTGTGGATATCCGTCACATAGACACCCACCTGTTCGTTCTGCTCCGTCTTCACACCTTTGGAGAATGCCATGGTCTCCGCCTCCACCTTGCGGTAGGGGTCGAACTTACCAATGGGTTTTACTCCCTCGTCAGTCGGCATGATGGTGGGGAAACTGCCATCCGCATTGTATTGGAACTCCTCGACGGCGACACTGCGTCCGAAGCCCCCACCGTTGGGCAGTTTACCCGTATGGTAGAAGAAATAACTATGTCCCTTGTAGTCGGCAACACCACAGTGGTTGGTAAACGAGTTCGTGTTACATAGCGGCATGATCTCCCCCGCATATTTCCAAGGACCCGTCGGTGAGGATGCCGTGCTGTAGGAGATATGCTCAGGGACACCACCAGCGGCATACAGCAACTGGTAGACACCCTTACGCTTAGTCAGCCAAGGACCCTCCACATAACTGTCTTTGTATTGTTTCCCTTTCTCCCGTTTACTCATCATAGGACCGCCGAACGCCTCCTCCGTCATGTCGAGGAGTCCTAACTCCCCACTGTACGAGATCATATCCTCGTTCAGTCTCAGGTAGTAACACTGCGGATTGCCCCACATCAGCCACGCCTGTCCGTCGTCGTCAATCAGCACGGTAGGGTCGATATGGTCCCAACTGCCGTTCTCGAAGAGCGGTTTTCCCAAAGCGTCATGGAAAGGACCTGTGGGCGTGTCACCCACAGCGACACCAATCGCCATACCATTAGAGAGTTTGGAGTGCGCACAGATATACCAGTAGAACTTGCCATTGCGCTCCACACACTGACTTGCCCACGCACGGTCGTCCGCCCATGAGAAACTCTCCAGCGCAAGAGGAGAGCCATGGTCAGTCCAGTTCACCATGTCCTGTGTGGAGTACACACGCCACTCCTGCATCCAGAAGAAGTCGGCACCGTCCTCGTCATGACCGGTATAGACATACATAGTCCCATCGTGAATCATCGGGGCAGGGTCACTGGTACACCACGTCTGCACGAAAGGATTCTGTGCGAGACAGGGTAAGCCTCCCAAGAGGCAAAGCATACTGATAAGAGTTGTTTTCTTCATTATTTTCTTGTACTGATGATACTTTCAGAGAAGTAGTGGTCTCTGAGCGGTTTGCTGACGGCATTACCTTTCAGGACGACCTGTTGCTGGAGACGGATATCCGTCGATGAGGCTCCAACCTTGACGGTGAAGGTGCCAGGCTGTATATTCCACTGGCGTTGTCCCTCATGACTATAGAATCCCATCTGTTCCACATAGAGTTTGGTGGTGACAGTGCGGGTCTCTCCAGGTTCCAGTGCCACACGGGCAAAGCCCTGTAACTGGATAGGACGGATATGCTGATCGGGGGTTGTGGGAGAGAGGTAGACCTGTACGATCTCGTCGCCAGCGACCTTCCCAGTATTCGTCACTTGGAAGGTCAGTTCGACAGCCTCGTCGGTTGTCTGTGCCTCACTGTTCACCTGCAGGTTCTTGTATTCAAAAGAGGTGTAACTCAAGCCATAGCCGAAGGGCCATTGTACCCGAGCGTCTTTCTCAGCGGAGTAGTTATAGCAAAGTGGCTCATAGACCTCCGTATTCGGATAACTGACAGAGAGTTTTGCCGATGGGGACACCTTACCATAGAGGATGTCGGCTACGGCATGACCACCTTCCTCACCGGGGTACCATGCCTGGATGACAGCGGCACATTTCTCGGCAAGTCCCGAGATGACCTGTGCCCTGCCGCCGAAGACAACCAGAACCACAGGCTTGCCCGTCTTGATGAGTTCCTCCACATATTGCTCCTGTTTTCCGGGAAGACGCAGTCCCTGACGGTCACGGTTCTCACCGCACAGCATCACATTCTCGCCGACAGCGGCAATGATGATATCCGCGTCTCTCGCCATCTGGAGCGCCTCAGCCTTGTCGGCTTTCTCCCCGGCATCCACCTTTCGGTGAAGGATATAATACTCCCACGCACGCTCATCACCACCTTTTCCGAACTTGGTCTCTATCTCCTCTGTCCAGTCACAGCCACGGGAGTAAAGGAGGTTGACATCCGCAGGCTTATGGTCTTTCATACCCTCTAACAAGGTGATCACATGAGGATGGTCCAAGTCTTTCTCCACCATCTTCCAGAAGAAGGACATGGCGGGGAAAGAATAGTCGCCGCACATCGCCCACATGGAGTTAGCGTTAGGACCCGTCAGCAGGATATTCTTGGCGTTCTTCAAAGGAAGGACATCCTTGTTCTCCAACAATACCACCGACTGGGTGGCAATCTCGTAGGCAGTCTGACGCTCCTCAGGTGTGTCCAAGGTGATCTGCTCAGTGCTATATAAATAAGGGTTGGGGTCAAACAGACCGGCACGGAACTTCTGGCGGAGCACATTCTTGACGGCACGCTCTAACGTCTCAGGCTTTACCAGCCCTTGGTCGATCGCCTGTTGCAGATACTGGTAGTTGGCACCCGTCGGGAAGTCTACGTCATTACCCCCGTTGATGGCAGCCGCCGCCTTCGTGACAGCGTCTTTCTGGTCGGGTATCTGGTCGATAGCGGTATAGTCGCTGACCACCATACCGTCAAAGCCCACATAGTCACGCAGGATATCCTGCAGGATCTCACTGTTGGCAACACAATTAGTACCATGAACGGCATGATAGCCAGGCATGACAGCCTTGCTGCCGGCAAGACGGATCATCGTCTCGTGGGGCAGGAGGATCTCCTCCATCAGTTCCTTCTCCTCAGCATCACCACCGCCTCCGTAGCCGAGATAATGCTTGGAGCAGGCACCCACCCCTTTCTTGAGGTCACCTTGTTGCAGTCCGTTCACAAAGGCGCATCCCATCACAGCCGACAGATAGCCGTCCTCACCGTATGACTCCTCTAAACGGTTGAAACTGGGGGTACGGCATACATCCACCATCGGGGACAGGGAGAGGACACCACCCATCTTACGCATGGCAGTACTGGTCTGACGGGTCTTCACCTCTGCCAGGTCAGGATTGAACGAGCAAGCCTGTCCGATCTGTTGTGGGTAGATGGTGGCACCCCGTGTGTTGACTCCCGACAGGACCTCCTCATGGAAGAGTGCCGGAATACCGTTCGGTGTGTTGTGCATCAGCCAGTCCTGAACGGCAGCCACACGGTCGCGGAGGATATTAGGATCCATAGGTTTCTGCATGGCAAACTGCGAGAAATGTCCGATACCATTGGGAATCAGTTGACGGCATTTTGCCGTATCCAGTTTTCCCTGCTCGTCAAAGAGCACGTCCATATAGCCGCTTCTCAACTGGGCTATACGCTCTTCCTGCGACATCTTGTCGTAGAGTTCATTCACCTTCTGTTCCATGTTCATAGATTCGTTGCATCCTGTCAAGAGACAGAGCGCGCATAATGAGATCACTTCTTTTATTCTCTTTTTCATAGTCTGTAATGGTTTTAGTATTATCATTTATTGTTGGCGGAAATTCCATTTGGAGTTGTCGCTGTTGAAGTCATACACTGCCAGCGTAGGGGTGCTGTCACCGGCAGAATAGAGACAATACTGCTGGTTGGATCCCTCCTGTCCGGGAATACCCTTAGGCATGATCCTGTAAGTGCCGTCGGTCAGTTGCTCAATCCACCAGAGTTGGCTGTCCTGTTCCTCATACTCTTTCGAGGAAACCTGTAAGTTAGCAGTCGCCGTCAGTGCACGGGTAGTCCCTTCGATACATATCTTATAAAGCGGACCAGTCAGCCGTCCACCCTTCTCAGGTACTGGCGTGACATGCCAGTGCTGCCATGGACGGAACATATAGTCGCTGCAACGGACGGCAATGTCACCTTCCGACCAAGTACCGACGACATCCTCCAGTTTCTGGTTAGGAATAGCCTTCACAGGCTCGTTAGGATCCATCTGCCAGAAACGCTGGCGTTCCTGTTCCATACGGACGAAATCGACACCTAACTCCAGACTATAGCCACGACGCTCGGAGAGGATGGCAAAAGTTCCTTCTTTGAGTTGCTCACCAGCCACGGGCCATCCGTTCTTCCATAACAGCGGGAGAATACCTAACACAGAGCGACCGCTGCGGTCGAAGTCTGCCTCGAAATGGCAGGACATAACCTCCACACCCTCGTCGACGACGGTACGTCCGAAATGTCCGGGACCCGTCTTACGGTCGCCGGCGGCAATCACCATCCTGCCTCCACCATGGAACATGTCACGTCCTACATTATCTTTATAAGGACCCTCCACACTGCGAGAGCGTCCTACGACGATATTATAGGTGGAGTTCACACCGTCGCAGCAGGTACCATGTGTTCCTAACAGGTAGTACCAGCCGTCCCTATACAACAAGTCTGTTGCCTCACAGTCGATGGCGATGTCTTTCTCCTTGTTGCCTTTCACTCTCTCACCCGTCTTCGGATCCAGTTCGATGAGACGGATCGTCCCAAAATAAGTGCCGTAACTTGCCCATAGTCTTCCTGTGGTTGGGTCAAGCAACAATCCCGGGTCAATAGCATCCTGGTCTTCCATACCATCCGAGGAGCACACCTCGATAGGCGTTGTCCATTTAAAATCAGGAGATTTCGGATCCAGTGTCTTGTTCCACATCGTCAGGATGCGACCGTTATGACCACCACCCAGTCCACCACCCGTGGCACCATAGATACAGAGGTAGCGGTCACCAATCTTCAGCACGTCGGGAGCAGCACCGCCACCCGGTCGGTCAGCACCACCATGCCATGACCATCCGTCTTCGCTGATGAGTCCGCCACCACCCGTTCCGAAGGTGTAGTATTTCCCCTCACACTCCGCGATGGTGGAAGGGTCATGAATATAAGGAGCACCAGTCTGTGCGTTTGCTGATACGGCAAGAGTCAGTGCCGTGAGGATATGATATACGCTTTTCATCATTATTGTGCTTTCGTCAAATAGTTCGTAACAGGTTTTCCATTCTCATCCAAGAGACGGACACATAAGTCGGCAAGACCAGGTCCGTTGATGACGGCAACACGTAATGTGTTACGTCCTTTCTTGAGTGTCAGTCGAGGAGACATCCCGTCATCCTCCACCATACGGCGGTCGCCCTCCAGCATCAGTACCTCCTCGCCATTGAGCCACCATAGAGAGGCACCGTTAGAGCCGCAGGCGAGTCGGACATTCCGCATCTCCTCAGGACAATCGATGACCGTCTCACACCAATAGAACGAGCCATAGGTCTGTTTGCCGTATTTCTCAGCGAAGCGGAACAGTTTCATATTATAGGTCTCGCTGTCCAGCGTGTACCATTTGTTTTTCTGTTTAGGTAATTTCGCCAACTCCTCGTCGAACTTGTTACGCAACCATGAGTAGGTGAAGATGATGTTGGAACGGACATCGACGGCAAGAGGCTCCATCAGTCGCCAACGGCGGATGAACCCGTTATCGTCAGGTCGCAACGGACTTGCCGTCGGGGAGACGGGAGAGAAGTACTTAGGGCGATTCTTGAACTGCACCCAGTTGATGCTGAAAGCCGCATCCCCCTCATTGGTAATCACCAGATCGGTGACTCCCTTCGGAAGATATTCCAACGTTGCCGTCATCGTCAGCCATTGGTTGCTCTGGTCACGACGGAAGGGAGTCGCCATCCCCGGGAATCTCGTCTCACTCTTAACGACCATCGGTACCTTGGCGATGATTTTCCCCTTTGCAGACTTCTCTCTGATAAAGAACTCAGTATTGTCGGCTGCTTTGACATTCACCACCAGATAACCATCCGTCACCGCACTGAAATCCACATCGTTATAACGGAGCCAACTACCTTTCTGAGGTAATACGGCTTCAAAACCACGGAAGGTATTGATGGTGTCAATCAGTTGGGTCATCACGTTGTTGCTCGCATTGCTGTAGCGGTCGATCTCAATCATCTCCGTCGCTTGGTTGATACCCACGCCACGCATGGTCTGTCGAACCTCCTGAATGGTACCGTCAGCATTAAACGCAATCCTCTCGATACGAGCCGAGCGGCGCTTGTCCATGCTGGGGGAGAAATCATTACGGTGGTAGAAGATATACCATTGTCCTTGGTATGCTATGATACTATGATGATTGGTCCAGCAGTGGTTGTCATGCTCTGCCATGATGATACCCTTGAAGTCCCAGGGACCAAGGGGCGATGTCGACATGGCATAGGCAAGCGTCTCTGTGGGATTAGCACCATTGCTGGTGTCCCCACGCACCCATGGGAAGGTGAGGTAATACCAGTTGCCACGCTTGAAGGCGAAAGGACCTTCCTTGAAACCGTCAGGCAGTCCCTCCATCAGTTGACCACCGACCTTCATCGGGGGCATCTCCGGCATCCCGTCTCTGTGAGGGATCTTGACTTCCTGTAATGCCCCGTCCAGTTCCAGCATATTGTCCTTCAGTCTCGCACCACGGATACCCATCCCGCTCCAGTAGATATACGCTTTCCCGTCATCATCGATCAACACGCAGGGGTCGATGCCAGACACCCCTTTGATAGGCTCCTGCTCACAGACGAACGGTCCCTCCGGCTTGTCGGCAGTAGCAACACCAATGGCAAAGCCCCGTCCGCTCTTGGGCGCATTGGGGAAGTAGAAATAGTATTTCCCGTTCTTATAGACACAGTCAGGTGCCCACATGGAGTAAGCGTCCGTCTTTCCCCATGGTACCTGTTCCTGCGAGAGAATCATGCCATGATCCGTCCAGTCCGTCAGGTTCTCAGAGGAGAACACATGATAGTCTGCCATGCAGAACCAGTCCTGACGTTGACCCTCAGGGGCAGGAATGTCATGGGACGGGTAGACATACACCTTATTATTGAAGACACGGGCAGTGGGATCGGCTGCGAACTGGTCTCTGATGACCGGGTTCTGTGCCGATACAGCGATCGCACTGAGCAAAGAGCAAGACAATATGAAGTTTCTCATATCAATTATTTAAATAGATGGGGGATAAACTGACGGAAGCAGCGACGCCATGTGAGCCATTCGTGGTGCGTACCAGGAGATACATAGTAATCAGTCTTGATACCTGCGTCACGCAGACTCTTGACTAATGCCTCAGTACCGAAGTTCTCCTCACTGCCACAACTGAGATACAAGTAATGTATCTTCTTGTTGAACTCATCTGGCTTGGTGAACACACCATTGTAGGCAGTCTTCACGTCGAGTCCGAAGATAGCGCCGCTGAAAGCACCCATATAAGAGAATTTGTCCATGTTGTTCAGGACAAGGTCGAAGGTCTGGTGTCCGCCCCACGACAGACCCGCCATCGCACGATGGTCACGGTCTGTCAGGGTACGGAACTTCGAGTCTACGGTTGGTATCAAGTCTTGTATCATCACTTTGTAGAAACTGGCACCATATTCGCTGAATCCCTGACGGTTGTCACCCCCACGGAACGGAGCCTTCACGTCGCCACTCTCCATGACGACAATCATCGGTACCACTTCCTTGCTGGCAATCAGGTTGTCCATGATATGCTGCATGTGTCCCTGTTTGCTCCAGCCGGTCTCATCCTCACCCATGCCATGCTGCAGATAAAGAACAGGATAGCGTTTCTTGCCCTTCTCATACTCCGCAGGGGTATATACCATGGCATGTCGCCACTCTTGGGTCGCCTTGGCATAATAGTAGATAGAGCGTACCTGTCCATGCTCAATGCCCTGTTGTGGACGATAGTAATCGCCCTCGGCTCCCTCAGGTATCTCGATACCTCCAGCCTCCCGGTTGCATCCGAAGAAGGTCTCCGTGGCTGGGTCGATCACATTCACTCCACCGATATTGATGAAATAGTAATGGAATCCCACTACCAGCGGATCGGTGACGGCACACCAGATACCTTTCTCATCACGACGCATATCATATTTCTTTCCGCAGATATCTACGATGACACTATTCGCCTGAGGAGCATTCACACGGAAATAAGCACGACGCTCTTTGTCCACCTTGGGGAATTCATTCCCAGGAACGGTAGTCTCTGCCGTGACCGCATCCTCAGGAACGGCAAACGGTGAGCGGACATGGTAGCCCATCAGTTCCAGCATCTTCTCTCCATAACGACGACCTAACTCACGATAGCCAGCGGCATCGAAATGCAGTTTGTCGGGACCATTAGAGCATCCCGTAGAGGAAATGACTTGTGAAGTATGAAGCGTCTTTGGTAACTCGTCAATCTGTTTGTTCATGGCAATACACTGTCCTTCTCCATTCGCCTGAACGACCTCACCGGCAAGTAAGGGTACTTCCTCGGGTTTCAGTTGGAGGTCGCCTAACAGATGGTCGTAGACATTCTGTACTTTATTAGCCCATTCGGCATCACCCGTATTAGACTCCCCCTGATGCATGAGAATACCTTTGATGACACCGTCCTTCTGTGCTTTCTTGGCAAGGGAGACCAGTCGCTCATAGGGGTTGTTGTCGTATGCCTTCAGCATACCTGTCATCCAACCGGGAGCAGTCTTGACGAACTCGTCCATGCCCTCAGGCATAAATCCCTCAATGCGAATACCACCGATAGCGACATGGATCACACCGACACGGATGTTCTCTGGCAGATTCTCTGTCAGCGTGCGACCGAAATAGTCGACAGGGGTTAGTCCTGTATTAGGACGGCAGAGTGGGGGGAGTGCCTGGCACCATTCGCCCCTCTTACGGTTGCGTGCGGGGTCGTCAACGGCAGGCATTAGTAAGAAACGTGGACTCACACCTTCCATGTCCTGTGCCTCAGGACGGGCAGCACCCTCCATGTTGGATTGTCCGAAACAGAGGAAAATGTAAAAATTGGGGTCTTGCGCAAAGGATGACACCGCTGCACATAGACAAGTTACAACCATTAGGATTTTCTTTTTCATAACTTGAGTGGAATAGTTTGGTTTTTAATACGTTGCAAAGGTACTACTTTTTGTAGGAAAAACTATTGCCAAATGAAACTTAATCTTTTTCTGGTGTAACAAAAACGGTGTTAGGGGGCAGTGTGTTACAAATGAAAAGGTTCGTGTAACTTCTAAATTTGCAATATTAATAAAAGAGGTATAATTTTGCAGCAGAATCGAAAAAAGCATTTAATCGCTTAGGTTAGATTTGAAATATTTGATTAGTAGTTATGCTAGTTATGGTTTTAGTCGTGGGGGGCTGACGTGAGTCACCTCCCCATTTAATTTGAAAAGCAATGTAAATTCAAAATAACTTATATACGTGATGAATAACATAAAAAGAAAAGTAAGACTTTCGTGGTTGTTAGTTGTTGGTTGTTGGCTGTCTGACCTACAACAAAGGGATCATTGATCAGGTGATGTCCGCGGGTTGGAAAATGACTTTCGTCCGTCAGCACATGGATCCCTATTGGAGTAACGATGTTCCTGCCGGTGTCTGGAATGTTCCGGAGAGTGATATCCAGTATTTCAAGTTTGACCGTTTCAAGAAATATCTTGATGAGGTATTTGTGCCCATGGCAGAATATGCTATCTCCAAAGGACTGTATGTGGTGATGCGTCCACCAGGTGTCTGTCCAGAGAAGATAGCAATAGGTGATGCTTACCAGCAGTACCTGATCAAAGTATGGGAGTATGTGGCACAGCATCCCAAACTGAAGAATAATGGTGCCGTTCTCTTTGAACTTGCCAACGAGCCGATAGGTATTTATAATAATAATGGCTTGCGCGCGGGTGACAAGGAAATGACAGCGTATTTCCAAGCAATCGTCGATGTCATGCGGAAGTATTGTAATAATATCCTGCTGATCTATCAGCAAAAACGCTTTTTCTTCTCTTTAATGGAGGATAAGTGCGGATTGTGGAGAGACCGAGATAGACTTGTCTGTCAGTGTTCCTAATCCCTGTTCGTCCATACGTCCATCCTTGGCGACGATGGTGTAAGTGCCTTGTGGAATAGTCACCTTCTGGGGTTTCTCCGAGGCATTCAGGATGACGATGATCTGTTGCCAGTCGTCAATACCCTTCAGATCTTTGAGTCGGAAGGCGACCACCTGCTGGGGAGTCGGCATAAATTCCAAGTGCTTGCGCACCAGGTCGGCACTGCCCAGACGGAAGGCGGGATGGTGCTGACGCAGGGCGATGAGTTGTCTGTAATACGCTAAGACCTGTGGATAACGCTGGAGATTCGACCATTCCAGGCGGTTGATGCTGTCTGGCGACTCGAAGGAGTTATGGACACCCTTCTTGTCACGTAGCATCTCCTCACCACTCAGCATGAAAGGAATACCTTGCGAGGTGAAGACAGCCGTCTGGGCGAGGAGGTCGAGACGGATCAGTTCGTCCATCTTGATACCAGGCTTACTGGTCTTCAGACGGTCGACCAGACACATGTCGTCGTGACAACTCACATAACTCATCATCTGGGTAGGCTCAGCAGCCCATGGTGCTTTTGAGTAGTTGACCTTCGTCATGTCAACCTGCGGATGCTCGATAGCACCGGTGATACCGAACTTCAGGCTCTCCTCGCAGTCAGGAACGCCCAACAGGAAACCGCCTTTGGTGTCGTCGCTGAAAGGACCGCGCAAGGCATCGCGTATCTCGTCAGAGAAGGCGGCGAAACGCGGCATCTGCTGTATGTTAGCCTTCATACCTAACTGCTCGTTGGGCAGGGCACAGGCTCCGGCACTCCATCCCTCTCCATAGATGAGGATATTCGGGTCGATGGCATCCATCGCCTGACGGATGGTGTTCATCGTCTCGATATCATGAACACCCATCAGGTCGAAGCGGAACCCGTCGACATGGTATTCCTCAAACCAGTATCGCACACTCTCCATCATGAACTTACGCATCATAGGCTGTTCGGAGGCAGTCTCGTTGCCACAGCCAGAGCCGTTGGAGTATGTCGGAGTGTTCTGATTACTCTGACTATTCTGAATCATCCGATAATAATAATCGGGATAGGTGCGCTGGAAATTAGAGTGCTCGATATCGTAGGTGTGGTTATAGACCACATCGAGAATCACGGAGATGCCTGCCTGATGGAGCGCCTGTACCATCTGCTTGAACTCACGGATGCGGCAGACCGGGTCGTAGGGGTCGGTGGAATAGCCACCCTCCGGTACGTTATAGTTCACGGGGTCGTAGCCCCAGTTATACTGTGGCTCATTCAGACGTGTCTCGTCCACAGAGCCGTAGTCGTAACTGGGCAGGATATGGACGGCATTGATGCCGAGGTCTTTCAAGTGCTGGATAGCCCATGGCTCCGTGAGGGCAAGGAACTTACCGGGATACTTCGCCTCCGGACGGGCTATCGAGAAGTCGCGATGGTGCATCTCATAGACGATATAGTCTTGGAGAGGACGCAGCACATGTCTGTCGTTAGCCCATCCCTCGGGATTGGTGTCTGTCATGTCCATGATAACGCCTTTCTCGCCATTCACCGTCACAGCCTTGGCGAAGACACCTGGTGAGGCTTGCCCGTTGACTACAAACTGATAGGTTTTCCCTTTCAGGTCGCCCTGAAGGGTTGCCGTCCAGATACTGTCTGACTGCAACACCATATTTGTACTGTCGTTGTCGACGACCACCATGCACTTGGCGTCAGCAGGTGCGAACAACTTAAAAACGGTCTCTTGCGGCGAATAGGTCACCTCATCGAAGTGAAACGCTTCCTGACTGGGCTTACATGCTGTCATTAATGCCGCCATTCCTATCAATAGTAGTTTTCTCATACCGTTATTTATTTTCTGCCGCTTTGGGTGATGAGTGTCCTGATGGTCTCGTTGAAGTCATCAGCCTTCAGCAAGTCCTCAATGTTCATGTGCATCCGATAACGCCAATAGTGGCGTGGGTTGGCAGGGATATTGATACGCTCCGCGTTCTGGTCGGGCAGGCGTAGTTTCTCGTCCATCGACAACCAGTCTTGTAAGGATAGCAGGCAGAGCATGGAGGGAGAGGTGAGATGACGGCTCACAATCTCCTTGGCAAGCCAGCCGGGCAGTGGGTGAGGTGCCGCACCACCACGGTAGAGCATGGTGTTGAAGTATTCCTGTGTGCGTTCCTCGTCCTCGTCCCACCACTGGCGGAGGGTCGCCATGTCGTGGGTGGAGATGGTGCAGACGGAGCGGTAGGGGTTGCGTGACAGGTGTCCGAAGCGTACCTTGTCATCCTTCGGCATCGACTGGATCTCCAACGAGAGGATGCGCAACTCATTCATCACCCAGGGTACACAGTCAGGTACCATACCTAAGTCCTCAGCGCATACCAGCATACGGGTGGCCTGCGTCAGACGAGGTAGTTTTTTCATCGCCTCCTGATACCAGAAATGGTTGTTGCGACGATAGAAATAGTCGTTGTACAGACGGTTGAAGTTATATTTCTCCGTATCGCTCAGTTCCTCGTAGCCCTGCTGATACTGGACGGCAATACGAGGGTGCCAGCGGTCCTCCCGCTTATGGTCTACTAAGAAGAGATTGTCACGGAAGGGAACACCGTAGGCGGCTATCTCCTCCTTGCTGAGACCGAGGGCTGGCGCAAACTGTCCCATCAGTCCTGACTTCTCGGGTACGGGGATCTCCCAGATACGGAAGAAGCCTAAGACATGGTCGATACGGTAGGCGTCAAAATATTCTGCCATCTTACGGAAACGACGTACCCACCAGGCACAACCGTCCTTCAGCATCTCGTCCCAGTTGTAGGTGGGGAATCCCCAGTTCTGCCCATCGGTAGAGAATGCGTCGGGTGGGGCACCTGCCTGTCCGTTGAGGTTGAAGTATTTGGGTTCTACCCATGCCTCCACACCATCACGGCTGATACCGATGGGGATATCACCTTTCAGGATGACTCGATGCTGACGGGCATACTCATGTGCCGAGTGCATCTGCTGGTCGAGGTTGTATTGCACGAAATACCAGAACTCTACCTCCTTGTCGGTCTTCTTCAACGCCTTTACTGTTGCCTCCTTGGGCCACTCCGAGAAGACTGCCGTACCGTATTTGTCACGATAGTAACAGAAGGCTGCGTAGGGTACGAGCCATTCCTTGTTCTGCTCAAAGAACTCTTTGTATGAGGCACGACGTTTGGTGGAAGTCCATTCCTGCTCGAACAACACATGCAGATAGTCTAACTTCGCCGTGAACATCCGTTCATAGTCAATCTGGGGCAGGACGTTCAGTTCCTGTCGCAACTGCTCGAACTGTGCCTTCTTCTGTGGGTCTTTGATCGCAGGGAGTTGGCGGAAGTCAGTATATTGCGGATGCAGGGCATAGATACTGATACTGTTATACGGATAACTGTCCTGCCAGGTATGGGTCATGTTGGTGTCGTTGATAGGCAGTACCTGAATGATACGCTGGTTGGTCTGGTCAGCCCAGTCAATCATTAGTTTCAGGTCTCCGAAGTCACCCACGCCGAAACTGCCCTCACTACGTAGGGAGAAAATGGGGATGACCGTACCGGCTCCCTTCCACGGGTAGATGGGGAAATACGCCTGTGATAGTTCGTAGACAACGACCTCGCCATTCTTCATCTGGGGTAATACTACCGTGCGGTTGACTCCATTCTCCCAGAGTGGAGTGACATCCTCTTCTTCATCAAGAACCACAAACTTGAATTCGATGGTGTTTGACAGTTCACAGGCATCCAGACTGATTACCCACTCATGACTCTCATGCTCTGTCATCCTCAAGGCACGCTTTGCCTCCCAGTTGCCTAAAGACTCACCACTGCCAAGCAGGGCGAGTCGCTCGTTGTTACGTAACTGTGGGGCACGTACTTTCAGCCGTACCGTCTGACTAAAGGGCGCCTCGTCGCTCTTCTCGCATTTGCGGACAGCAATGCAATCCGTAAAGGCGGAGGAGTACATATAAGAGTCCTCTGGGATGTCAAGCCAGTGGTCGTAAACCGTGTAGCGACTTGCCTTTGGGGCAATGATCTCTAAGCGGTGAGGCTCCATCAACCATTCATGGCGAGTCTCCTCGTCACCACGAATCACACTATAGTAATAATCGAGATGAGTACCAGTCTTTGCGGCTTTTGTCAGTTCATAGAACCAATGGAGCCCGTCAAGAGTCGTCATCTTGTGTCTCGATACCTTATTCTTGTCTTCTTCGGAGAAGATATTGAGCATCATGTTCTCACCGAAAGTGGTCTGATATTCCACATTGAATAATAGTTTCATAAGCGCATATTTATAGTTTTTTTCTTTAATCATGCAAACGGTTGCATCCTCTGCTATTTCTGCCGGATGACAGTCACACAGACAGCACCGATAACTAACAGGCAGCCGGACACTATCATCATGGTAGACTGATGACTGCCTACTAGTGAGAGGACGATACCTCCGCAGAGTGCTGCGATAATCTGGGGGATACAGATCGTCCCGTTGAAAAGTCCCAGATAGGCTCCCATGTGACCATAGCCCTGTAACGCATTGGTGACAAAGGTGAATGGCATGGCGAGCATTGCAGCCCAAGCACATCCGATTAGCAGGAAGGGGATAAACTGCATATACTGGTCATGGATAAAGGGAATGATGGCAAAGCCGATGCCGCCGATGATGAGGCTGATGGCGTATGCCACCTTGGTGTTCTTGAATTGGGGAAGAATAGCAGCCCAGATAACAGAGCCAATAGCCTGTACCGCAAAGAGAACGCCAACCCAATTACCTGCTGTCTGGAAGTCTTCGCTGGCAGGGTCTGTGTTGTTCCATACCGTCTCGGCGATAGCACCCGTCGAGTAGTTCCACATGTATAGGAAGGCAGCCCAGCAGAAGAACTGTACCAGTCCGACCTTCCAGAATGTGGAGGGGGCTTTGCGTAGCAGTGTTAGCCAGTTGCCAGAGTCCGTCTCATTCCGTGCCTTCTCCTGCTGAGAGGTGTCGGAGGTGAGACTGTTGTATTCCGCATACTCCTGCGGATTCCATTCCTTCACTTTCAGAGTAGTATAGATGACACAGAGAATCAAGATGGCTGCACCAATGTAGAACGACCAGATGACACTGTCGGGTACCACTCCCTTCTCTGCGACATTGCTGATACCGATATAGGTGAAGAAGAAAGGAAACAGGAAACCGACAACACTACCAGCATTACATAGGAACGACTGGATGCTGTAGGCTTTTGCTTTCTGCTCCTCGTTGACCATATCACCTACCAGCATCTTGAAAGGCTGCATTGCCATATTGATACTGGTGTCGAGAAACATCAGGGCGATGAGTCCGAACATCATAGCGGCACTGACGGCAAGACCTAATGAACCGGCATTGGGTAGCAGGCACATCACCAGTACGGCAACTGCGGCTCCTATAAATAAATAAGGTATACGACGCCCGAAGCGTGTCCATGTCTTGTCACTCAATGTACCGACAATCGGTTGTACCAGAATACCCATCAGCGGAGGGAGTATCCAGAAGTAACTCAAGTTATGCGGGTCTGCGCCTAAGGTGGCGAAGATACGGGAGATGTTGGCACTCTGTAGTGCATACGCTATCTGTACGCCAAAGAAGCCAAAACTAAGGTTCCATAGTCCCCAGAAGGGTAAATTCGGTTTTTGTTTCATATTTTTTATTATCTAGTATTTCTAGTTTATCTAGTATTCCTAGGGGCCTAGGTTATCTCGTCGTCCCTCTTATAATCAGGCGGGTTCTTACGATTCTGCGTTCCATCTTGTCACGGGGGATCGTTCCCTCCACATGTCCTATCAGGATGTCGGCAGCCTCTTCGCCCACCTTCACGCCTCGCTGCTCTACCGTTGTCAGCATGGGGTCGCAGGAGACGGCACGTTGACCATTGGTAAAGCCACAGATGGAGATGTCGTCGGGTACTTTGAATCCCATCCGCTTTGCGGTATAGAGGATACCTATTGCCGTATCGTCGTTGACGGCAAAAAATCCATTGGGGGGGGTGTTTCCTGATAATATTCCAGGGGTGATAGCCTCGGCGTCTGTTCTGTTGTCGCAGTTGCAGATAAGTTCCGGGTCAGGTTGGATACCATGTTTCAGTAGTGCGTCCTTATAGCCGTTAAAGCGGTTCTTGGAAATCTCCATCGTCATGGAGGAGCCATAGAAGGCGATTCTGTTACATCCTGTCTCTATCAGATGGGTCACGGCATTGAAGGCTCCCATATAGTCATCCACCACCACACGGCTGGCATTGACTCCCGTACAGATACGGTCGTAGAACACCAAAGGGACACCAGCGTCAATCAGTCGCTGGAAATGGTTGTATTGATGGGTGTCCTTTGCTTGTGAGACAATGATGCCGCAAACCTTGTTCTCATAGAATGACCGGCATATCTTCACTTCCCGCTCATACTGTTCGTTGCTTTGTGCCACCATGATACGATAACCCCTTGCCGATGCCTCCTCCTCAATGCCGGAGAGAACCGAGGAGAAATAGTAATGTGCAAACTCAGGGATGATGACCCCGATGACCTTCAAGGGCTGGACTTTAGAATGGCGTAATGACTCTGCAATGAAATTAGGGGTGAAGTTGTGCTCACGGGCATATTGCTGGATGGCGGCACGCCGCTCCGCAGAGATGCGGGGAGAGTCCTTCAAGGCACGTGAGACGGTTGCCACGCTGATACCAAACTCACGGGCAATATCCTTCATCGTCAAAGTCGTACGTTCTTCCATTGCGGTTCTTAGTATTGTGATTGCAAAGTTATTGAAAAGTTCTTTTTGTGGTACGTCAACCTTATTTATTTATAAGCATTTACGAATGCAAACGTTTGCATATTCCTAATAACGTTTTTAACTCAAAAAAAGTATTAACGAATCAAAACATCTTCTATCTTTGCACTTGATTTAAATCAAATGTCTCGAACAAGTGAACTAAAATATATTACTAATTCTAAAAAAGAAATGATGAAGCAGGTAAACTTTAAAACTCCGTTAAGGATGTTCGTCCTTTTGTTAGGACTCTTTCTTTCGGTAGGAGCCTTTGCACAGATTGATGTCAAAGGACATGTTAAAGATGCTCAGGGCGAACCGATTATCGGTGCGACGGTGCGTGTGGTAGGTACTCAGACCGCTACCGTGTCCGATTTCGACGGTAACTTCGTCTTGAAGGCTAATCAAGGTGCTGACATTAGCGTGTCGTATGTGGGCTATCAGACCCAGACCGTGAAGGCTACCGCTAATCTCGACATCACTCTTCAGGAGGATGCCGCAGTCCTCGACAACGTGGTTGTCATCGGTTACGGTCGTGCTAAGAAAAACGACTTGACTGGTGCTGTTACGGCAATCAAACCAGACGAGATGAGTCATGGTTTGCAAACCAGTGCAGATGACATGTTAAGTGGTAAAGTCGCCGGTTTGAATATTATCAGTGAAGGTGGTGCTCCTGGTGCTGGTTCTAAGATCCGTATTCGTGGCGGTTCCTCCCTTTCCGCATCCAACGACCCGTTGTATGTGGTTGACGGTTTACAACTTGACCCAGCGGGAATCTCAGGAATGAACCCATTAGCATCTATCAACCCGAACGATATTGAGTCATTCACTGTGCTGAAAGATGCGTCTGCGACTGCAATTTACGGTAGCCGTGCGTCAAACGGTGTCATTATCATTACCACCAAGAAAGGTAAGGCAGGTCAGAAAGCAAAGGTGTCTTATAATGGTAATGTGTCTATCTCAGTCAAGAAGAAGACCTTGGACGTATTTGACGGTCCCGGCTTCCAGAAGTTTGTAGGTGAGACCTTTGGCGAGGATAGTCCTGAGTACGCCTTGTTGGGCTATCGTGACGAGAATGGTGTGCAGCAGTTTGCCAATACCAATTGGCAGAATGAGATTTATCGTGTTGCCATCTCTACCGACCACAATATTACAGTATCAGGCGGAACCAAGAATATGCCATATCGTGTGTCTGGCGGTTTCACTTATCAGCCAGGTATCGTAAAATCTACCTTCTTCCGCCGTTATACAGGTAGTTTCAACCTTGCTCCGGTATTCCTGAATAACCATTTGCGTTTGAACATCACAGGTAAGGTGATGTCAGCCCAGCGCAAATGGGACAATGGTGCCGTAGGTGCTGCTGCCTATATGGATCCGACAAAGCCTGTTCGTTTGAATCAGCCTATTTACAACCAGTATTTTAATGGTTATTTCCAGTGGGCTAAGGCTGCAGGTTTCCCCAATGATAATGCTTGGGAATATGCATGGGATGGTAATGCTACGGCAAACCCTGTCGCATTGGTAGAGAATAATGGCACTAAGTCGAATGCTACCACTTTCCAGGGTAATATCAGTGTTGACTACTCTATTCATGGTCTTGAGGATTTGCATATCCTTGCTAACTTGGCAGGTAATCTTACCAAGACGAAAGAGACAACATGTAACAGTCCCTATACTACTTCCAGTTATTACTATGGATGGGAAGGTTGGAGCAAGAACAAGAACTATAACAATATCTTCAATATCTTCTTGCAGTACACGAAAGAACTGAAGAAGGACGTTCATAACTTGGACGCTCAGATCGGTTATGAGTGGCAGCGCTATCATGCAGAGAGTGATAACTGGGGATATGGTGTCATTCCTCAGACAGCCTCAGTAGATGCAGGCAATCACTATGGTGAGCCTACAGGTATCACGCAATGGAAGTCAGAGAACCGTCTCCGTTCATGGATCGGTCGTGTGAACTACACATTGTTGAATCGCTACCTCTTCACCTTCACCATGCGTGCTGACGGATCATCTCGTTTCGCCAAAGGACATGAGTGGGGCTATTTCCCTGCAGCCGCCTTTGCTTGGCGAGTAAAAGACGAGGCTTTCCTGCGTGACAATAATGTTATCAGCGATTTGAAGTTCCGTCTGACTTTCGGTAAGACTGGTCAGCAGAACATTGGTTACGACTTCTATTATATTCCTGCCTACACGGCGAACTATAACCACGCATACTATCCTCTTTTCGGTAACGGTCAGACAGTACGTCCTGGGGTATATAACTCAGACTTGACTTGGGAGAAGACCACTACTTACGATGCTGGTTTCGACCTCTCGCTTTGGAATGACCGCTTTAGTCTTACTGCCGACTGGTACTATCGTAAGACAACCGATCTGATTAATAACATCTACGTTCCTGCTGGTGCAAACTTTGGTGCACAGACAGTAGGTAACATCGGTAAACTTCATAATGTGGGTGTGGAACTCATGGCGACAGTACGTCCTATCGTTTCTAAGGATCTGAACTGGCAGATTACCTACAACTTTACGTATAACAAGAACAAGATCGATGATCTGGCTTCTGACTTGATCGAGTACGGCGGTATTGGTCTTTCTAAAAACGGACAGGCATACCAGACAGGACATGCGTCAAGTTCATTCTATGTTTATCGCCAGGTTTATGACGAGAATGGCAAGATTGTACCCCATACCTTTGTTGACCGCAATGGTAATGGTATACTTGACAGTAACGACCGTTACTTCTATTATCATGCTGATCCCGATGTAACGATGGGTCTGGGTTCTAAGTTGACTTACAAGAACTGGGACTTCAGTTTCAACTCTCGTGCAAGTTTCGGCAACCATGTCTTCAATGCCAATATCAATGGTACTTATATCAGTGGACAGGGTTTAGGCTCAACATTGAACTTTATGCATAATATCCCGACGCTGGCTCTTAAGTATGGCTTGACGGATGCCTCCGAGGCACAACCTGCGTCAGACTGCTGGATTCAGAACGCATCGTTCTTCAAACTTGATAACGTCACTGTGGGATACTCTTTCCCGAAACTCTTTGGGGCAAACATCGATGGTCGTGTCTATGCTACATTCCAGAACATATTCACCATCACCAATTACGACGGTCTTGATCCTGAAATACAGAGCGGTATCGAAAGTAACATCTATCCTCGTCCGTTCACGACTGTTTTGGGCGTGAGTCTGAACTTCTAAACTTACCTTATTAAAATAATAAAAAGGAAAATCGTTATGAATATCAAAGGTATTAAAAATATGATGGCTGTGGCTATGATGGGTGTTGCCACACTTTGCTTTACCGCATGTGCTGACGATGCAACCATCATTGGTGGATCATTACATCCCGACAACCCCAACCCACAGCAGACTACCACAGCGGATTATGATGGTATTCTGAATAAGATTTATGGCAACCTTGCCTTGACAGGTCTTACAGGTCCTCACGGTAATAGTGACCTTCCCAGTGATATTGATGAGGGTATGTCAGTGTTTATGCGTGTTGTATGGTATGCTAATGAACTGTCGTCTGATGAGTCTCTGTGTGCATGGCTGACAGATGCTGGTATTCCAGAGTTCAATCGCGGTACTTGGGGTGACAACCACGCTTTGCTGCGCGGTATCTATTATCGTTGCATGTTTGGTATTACTCTTTGTAACTTCTTCCTCGACAATGCGCCTTCAGACATTGACGAGTACTCTCTGAAAGTCGCAGAGGTTCGTTTTATGCGTGCCTTGTACTATTACTATCTGATGGATATGTTTGGCAATCCTCCATTCATTACCCATGTGTCTTCAGAGGCTCCCGTACAGGCTTCTCGTAAAGAGGTCTTTGACTTTGTTGAGAGTGAGTTGAAAGACGTGATAGGCGAAGGTGAGGGAACTAATGTGTTGGCTGCGGCAAAGAGCAATAAGTATGGTCGTGCCGATGTTGTGGCAGGTTACATGTTGCTGATGCGTATGTATCTGAATGCTGAGGTATATACGGGAACTGCCCGTTGGGAGGATGCTCGCGCTTATGCCGAGAAGGCAATCAATTCTGGTTATTCTCTCAGTACCACTTCTATGAATGGCTACAATGGTTATCAGTTGCTGTTCATGGGTGATAATGACACCAACGGTGCTCAGAATGAGATCGTATTCCCCATCTTGTTTGATGGTGAGTTGACGCAGAGTTGGGGTGGTGTATTCTTGGCAGCAGGTTGTGTTAATGCAGACGATATCGCTGCTTATCCAACTGGTATTAGCAGTAACTGGGGTGGTATTCGTGCCAAGAAATACTTCATAGAGAAGTGGTTCCCCAATGATGACGCACCTTCAGGTACTCCTGCCGACTTGGCAGCCGCTGCCAATGATGACCGTTGTCTCTTCATGACGCAGGGACATGAACTTGAAATTAACGCTGAGGATAAGTTCGAGGAGGGTTATGGCTATGTGAAGTTCCTGAACACACATGCTGACGGTAGTGAGACACACAATGCCGAGCATACAGACTATGACTTCCCGCTCTTCCGTCTTGCTGAGGCTTATCTGACTTATGCAGAGGCTGATGCCCGTTTGAATGGCGGCAATGTCAGTTCAACAGGTCTTGAGTACATCAAAGCATTGCGTAACCGTGCTCATGCCAATAGCAATATAAATGTATTCTCACTTGATGATATCGAGGACGAGTGGAGCCGTGAGTTCGGTTTCGAAGGTCGTCGTCGTATGGATATGATTCGCTTCGGTAACTTTACTGGTGTGCGTCGTATATGGATTGGCGGTACTGCTGCCGGAGGAACCTTGTCTGGTTATCGCAGTATATTCCCCTTGCCTTCAAGCGACCTGGTTGCAAATCCAAACTTGAAGCAGAATGAAGGTTATTAAGCCTGTATAGAAATAGCAACAACATTTTTAAATCAAAAATGAAAATGAAAAAATTAAGTATATTAGCATCCATGCTTATGGCGTTAGTAGCGTTTACTGCATGCTCTACCAATCGCGACGATAATCCAACCTTATCGGTTCCCGAAGATGGCAGTTTTGTGCTCTATGCTCCTGGCATCTCAGCCAATACCATTGACTTGGATAATTCTACCAGTCTTACTTTTAAGGCTGACCAGCCTAACTATGGTTATACCGCTCATATCACCTATATGATGGAGTTTGCTGCATCGGAAGATGGCTCGACATGGTCTGAGTGGCAATCGACAGAGACCAGTAATGAGGATCCTCTGGCTATTACAGTACCTACCAGTGAGATTGCGGGTGCTGTCACAGCAGCATTGGTGGAACTGGGCCGTGATGAGGTGGATTTCCCACTCACTGCTAAGGTGAAGGCTCGTGTTCATGCTTACCTGTCGGGTAAGGAGGAGACGACATCTGTTTATTCCAATGAGGTCATCATGACAGCCACTACGTCTTATGTGTTGCCTCCTGTTCCAAATCTGTTGTTCTATATTGTTGGTGCACAGCCTGGCTGGACAGGTGCAGCCGCTTCCACGGCATTGATGTATCCAGAGGGTGGTGATGTGTATACCTATACCACGAAGTTTACTGGTGCATGGGACCTGAAGATATGGGCAGAGGAAGATGCGCTTATCGAAAACTGGGACGCAGCCTATGGTTGTGCGGTTGATGGTGACAACTCTCCTGAGGGTGCTATCATTAACGTTGAAGCACAGGCTATCTCATCACCTACCGCTGAGTACTATACCTTCACCTTCGACAAACATCACATGAGTTACTCATGGACTAAACTTGAGAATCAGGAGCCTACCGAGTATTCCTCTATCTCTTTGATAGGAAACTGGACAGACGACTGGTCTAATGATGTTGACATGACTCAGGTGACTCCTCATAACTGGTATGTTGAGCACACCTTTACCAATGACGATGTGGAGTTTAAGTTCCGTGCCGACCATGACTGGGGTACCAACTGGGGTGCTGCTTGGACAGTCAGCAGTGAACAGTTCAGTGCACTGGGTGTAGGTGGCGGCGACAACATCAAGTGTGCCAAGGGTACTTACCGCTTCTACATCAACGATATCACCAGCAAGATTTGTGTGGTTCCCGTTGTGGCTGAATAATATTAATTCATTAACACTAAAATGAACGAAACAATGAAAAAGTTATCTATATATATGATGCTCGCAGTTGCGGGTTTGTTCATGACTGCCTGCGGTCCTGAGGATAACGAATTCGCTGGTCTGAAGAAGGCGGAGGCTGATGCCGCTGTAGCGGTTCCCGGCTTCACAGCCAGTCAGATCGGACTGATTGACCTTAACACCGTAGAGGTGAGTGCGGAACAGGACGTGCAAGCATTCTCAGTGTCAGAGACTGCTTTGCCAGAAGGTGTTGAACTCTCGAAGGCTGAGATCGTGTTTGAGGACGGCACCGTGCTGCCTGCTACCACTGACGGAAAAGTATCTGGGGAGGCTCTTTCTTCCTATATCGCTTCCATCTTCGGACTGCGTCCTGAGGCTCGCTCAGTGACTGGCACTGTCTATTTCTATGCTGTACAAAACGGTGGTGCCGTGAAAATTGACGCTGGTGCCGTGACCTTCCAGGTTGTGCCCAAGGCTCCCGTCATCGCTTCTGCCTACTATCTTACAGGTACTATCAATGGCTGGGATAATAGTAATACGGACTTTGAACTGTCAAATGACGGCGACGATCCTTACGCCAATCCAACTTTCACCTGCACGATTGAGACGGCTAAGATTGGAAATCCTGAGTCGATAGAGTTCAAGGCTACACCTATTGATGGACTTGGTGGTGACTGGAGCGGTTGTCTTGCCGCTGGCGATGAGGGTAAGTTCAACTACAACAACGATGGTGGCAACTTCAAGATTGAGGGTATCGCTGCCAATACGGTCATGATCCGTCTTACCTTCAATATGCTCGACCAGACTTGGAGTTATACGGAAGTGGCATTCAATGACTATATCTATGAAATTGGCAATGAGGGTGGTTGGACAACATCTCACCCACTGTTTGGTGCAAATGGCGATGGTAAGTATCAGGGCTATTACTACCTGAACGGCGAGTTTAAGTTCAAACCTAATGAAGACAACTGGGATGGCGACTGGGGTCAGACTCCAGACCAGCCTACAGGAAACCTGACTGCTGATGGTGAATGGAACTGCTGGCTCGACAATGGTGAGGGCTTCTACTGCATCAATGTTGATATTGCTGCCATGACATGGTCTCTGACAAAGATTAACAGTGTGTTTGTGGTAGGTAGTGCCGTCAACAACGACTGGGATACTGGCGTTGAGATGACATTCAACACTGAGAAGCAGTGCTGGGAGTGTGACGCTACCTTCACTGAGGCTGGTGTCATCAAGTTCAAAGGTAATGGAACTTGGGATAATGCTGACGGTAACTGGGGAGGTACCATGGATAACATTATCAATGGTAGCAACGATAATATTCCTGTTAGCCTAACGGGTGATGTACATATAGAGTTCTATCCAAGTTGTGATACGAAGTCGTACTGCACCATTACAGCAAAGTAAAATAACCCCTAAACAATAACCATGATCGGGCGGACAGGCTCAAAACCCTTGTCCGCCTGATTTTGATTTAATAAGCGATGAAAAGGATCTTTATATTATTAATAGGTACGTGGATGGCAACGGTTGCCGCTGCCCAGCAACGGTATCTGGGAGGCGACTTGTCCATGTTACCGTCATATGAGGAGGCAGGGACGGTATATCGCGACTCGGCAGGTAAGAAGGTGAAGCCCTTGAGGTTCTTAAAACGGCAAGGGTGGAATGCGGTACGTGTCCGCTTGTTCGTTGACCCTCGCTTTGCCAGCAAAGAACATCAGGGAGAGGGAGTATGTCAGGACTTGGACTATGTCATCCGTTTCTCGAAACAAATCAAGAAGGCAGGACTTGCCCTGATGCTTGACTTCCATTATAGTGACACCTGGGCTGACCCTGGTAAGCAGTTTATGCCGAAACGTTGGAAGGACGCGGCTCCAGAGACGTTGCCCGACTCGGTCTATGCCTATACCTGTCATTGTCTGCAGCGGATGATTGCTGCCGGTTGTGTACCAGAGATGATACAGGTGGGCAATGAGATTACCAATGGGATGATGTGGGAGGTAGGGCGTGTCGACCCTTCACGAAGTGAGCATTTCGATGTGCTCTCCCGTTTGTTGAAGAGTGGAGTCCGTGCCTGTCGTGAACTCTGCCCCCATGCGAAACTCATTATCCATACGGAGAAGGCTGGAGTCTGGTCTATCACCAAGAACTTCTATGAGCAGATGCGTCGCTATCAGGTGGACTACGACGTTATTGGACTGTCATATTATCCGATGTGGCACGACCGTCTGCCCGTACTCCATAACACCCTCGATTCCCTCGCCGCCGTGTTTCCCGAGAAGGAGGTGATGATCGTGGAGACAGCTGCTTATTACTCCCATGAGAACGACCGGTGGGCGAAGGGTCCCGACCAGTATAGTGAGTTCTACCCGATAACCACAGAGGGGCAGCGCCAGTTTACTGCGGAACTGATGGCAGAACTGCGTCGTCACCGGCATGTGACAGGTGTCTTCTGGTGGTTCCCTGAGGAGAATGAGAGTGGGCGACAGGTCACCAACTACTGGCTGAATCGTGGCTTGTTCGACAACCGTACAGGTCGAGCCAACCCCGCACTCTATGAACTAAAGTGGTGAATCGCTTATATTATTTGAACAAAGAATACTCTGGTACCTCCCAGGCAAGGGCACTGGCTCCTAAGACATCACGCTCCTGGTCGTTCAATTCTGAGAGGGTCACCAACACCTTGTCCCGCATATTACGGAAGACATGGTTCTCGAATGACTCCTGGGTAGGCTCTAACAACCATTTGCCGGCATGGGAGACACCTCCCGTGATGATGATCGCCTCAGGGTTGACGATAGAGGCATAGGTGGCAAGTCCGATACCAAACAGATAGCCAGTGCGGCGGTATACTTCTATGGCAAGTTCGTCACCTTCATCACACAAAGTGGAGATTACCTTGGCATCCAAGTGCTCTATGTCACGCATCTTCGAGGGGGCATCGCTCTCCGCAAGCAACTCCTTCGCTGTCTGGACAATACCAGCAGCGGCAACGTAAGTCTCCAGACATCCTTTGAGTCCGCAGGGACAGGGTCTGCCGTTGTCCTTCAGACAGGTATGTCCAATCTCACCGGCATAGCCTTGGGCTCCTTGATGCTCGTGTCCCTCGGAGAAGAAACAACTGCCCAGTCCGACACCGAGGTTCAGCACGATGAAGTTCTTCATACCATGGGCAGAGCCATACATCTTCTCACCCAGTGCTGTGTTATGGGCATCGTTCCCTAAGGCGACAGCGATTCCCAGTCGGTCGCGAAGCATGGCAGCCAAGGGTACGATACCTTTCCAAGGGAGGTTGGCGGCATTCTCGATGCAGCCGGAGGTCTGGGAGGCACTCGGACAACTGATGCCTACCGAGCGGATGGTCTCGTAGCCACCGTTTGCCTCTGCGATCTCCACAATACTCTCCGTCAGTTTCTCAACATACTTATTGATGTCGGGATAGTCGGTGGTGGCAAACTGGTCATGGGCTATCACGTTACCACGAACGTCAACAATCGCATAGGAGGTCACGGCATTACCGATGTCTACACCGATGACACGTTTCTTGATACTGGTTGCCTGCATAGTCTTTGTCTATAAAATAGGTTTTAAGTTCCGCTTGCAAAGATAAGCAATATATTCCAAATCCCCCCATTTTTTTCCTAAATATTCCAAAAATCTCACTATCCCTGCTACAATGTGACTGGAATGCCGATAAATAAAGGGCGGAGCCTGTAGCAGGGTTGCGATTTACCCTGCTACAATGGTGCTACAACCCTGCTACAGCATTCCTCCCTGCCGTCTATTTTCTGAGAGTCAGATAATAGCCGCGAATACCACTGATTCCTCCCCTGGGGTAGTTGAGTTTCTTGATGGCTATTCCCAAGGATTTCAGATTGGGTACATCGCTGGCTTTCAACTGTTTGGCGATTTCTTTCTGGATGTCCGTGGTTTTCCAAAGATTCTCCTTGCAATGCTGGTCAGCCGGCTCAAACAGACTCTGCAGGATCAGTTCGGGTGACGATAGTTGCTGATAGGACTTGTTATACTCCTGTATCTCCTGCTCGTCCTCACTGGTAAACCAGTAGACACAACCCTTCTGACGCAACTCCGTCACTGCCTGCGCATACATCTGCTTATAGGGAATGGGGGCTG
>Ga0247611_10000384_pt1 | contig 90710 bp, 69 predicted proteins | sample 177DNAGHGhighgp2_FD_192422 | JGI IMG/M metagenome (GOLD analysis project Ga0247611, IMG submission 192422) | Sheep rumen microbial communities from Palmerston North, Manawatu-Wanganui, New Zealand - 1770 DNA GHGhigh gp2 | ecosystem: Host-associated > Mammals > Digestive system > Stomach > Rumen...
AAAGACCTGCAAATTTAGTGATACTTTGCGACTCCAAGCATGATAATTTGCAATATTTTTGTTCAAATTGATTGAATAGCCCTCGGTTTTAACAAAAATTCAAAGCGCTAAAGATTAACTAACACTTCTAGCAAGACTTAACCCACTCATTCCACTGCCTCTACACTCATTTATCAATAAGAATTAATTGTAAATTTGCACATTCTTTTTTCATTGCATTGCAAAAAAAACACAATGGTCGTGCAGTCTTTCCATCAAATATGGCATCATATCAATAAAGGACAACTTTACTGGATGGACATGGAGCGTGTCATCGGGGCAGCTCGGGCTGGTGACCAACAGGCTATCGCCAAGCTATATAATGCGTATTCCCACAAGGTGTTGGGGATATGCTATAACGTTGTGGGCAATCGTGCTGTGGCCGAGGAATTGTCCCATGATGCCTTTGTACTCGCTTTTTCCAAACTGGATCACTTGCGCAACCCAGAACGATTTGACGCTTGGCTTTCAAGCATTGCAGCCAACGTGGCGTTGCGGTACAAGCAACGAAATCATACGTTGACCACTGTTCCTGTTGATAACATTCCAGATGAAACTTGGATTGAAGATGAGCCCTTGGACATGCCGACGATGGCCGAAATCATGGCAGCGGTAAACGCCCTGCCCAATGGTTATGGCAAAGTGTTCAAGATGGCGGTCTTGCAGGATATGTCCCACAAGGAAATCGGCGAAATCCTGGGCATTGCCGCCCATTCCTCATCATCGCAACTGGCACGCGCCAAGAAGATGTTGCAGCATCAATTGGCCAAATATTGGGCTATCATCCTGCTTGTGTTGCTCACGCCCCTGGCCTTGCTACTCCTGCGCCAGCCCAAGACAATCGTTGAGCAGCAGCCCAAGACGGCTGAGACGAACGAGCCTGCTGTCACTGAAGGCAATTCACTTGAGACCCGGTCCGCCAGTCAGCAACGCAAAGAAAGCCGCAACATGGCCATTACTGTCCCCAAGAGATACGAGCAGCCAAATGCGAGCGCCACAGACACGGCTCAGCATGAGGATGTGCCAAGACAGATTGTTGACACTACTACTGTTCCTGTTGAAAATGCGTTGCCTCACCTCAAACTGAATGGCGACATCCACTTTGCAAACGTCGGTCAAGGCACCACTATCCGGCCCTCGAGAGACCATTTCAAGCGCTGGTCGGCCGATTTGGCCTACACGGGGCAACCCTCTCCAGAGGCAGATAGGATAACTCCTCAAAACTTCATCGTCCCCGATTATATTGCATCAACCGTTCCAGGAGAGCCTGATCCCACTTTGACGATTGATAATTGGAGTGATTATATTGCTTATCTCGAAGAAAAGAGTGATATCTTTGGTGAACTATCTGAAGAGGAACTCATCATGCGCAAGATTGCATTGAGCAACGTGCCGCTAAACAATGGCGTAATTGTGCGCAAAACGCACCACAGTCTGCCGATGACATATTCATTATCATTGAGGTATCAAGCAAACAGGAGAATCGGCTTGGAGAGCGGTATTCAGTACACAAGACTCAACTCAATGTTCCAAACGGGAGAAGGCATCAACCGCATCGATGAGAAACAGCGCATTGATTACCTGGGCGTGCCGTTCAAGGTCTCTTATCGCATTTGGAGCGGCAAGCATGTGGGCATCTACACTTCGGCGGGCGTGACGCTGGAGATTCCAGTAAAGTCAACAGTCTCGACAGAGTATATATTGAACAACCAGCCACAATTGCGCGACAGCCATCACATTGATGTGCCGTTGCAGTGGTCAACGGGCATTGGAATAGGTGTTCAGTACAATATCACTCCCAGCATCAGCATCTTTGCAGAGCCTGGCGCACAGTACTATATCCCTGACGGCAGCGGCTTTGAGACCTACCGCACACAGCATCCGATCACCATCACGATTCCGGCCGGCTTGCGATTCACGTGGTAGTTAAAATCAGCAAAATGATGCAGTCATTTTTAGGCTTGTGGTATCATAGATTATAGAACGATATAATCAGCTTTAATAACCTAAAAAAATAACTGCTATGATGAAAAGAAGCATTATGTTAGTAGCCCTCGCCGTGATGGCGGTGTCACAGGTTGCGGCAAACGAGTACATGTATACGCCTTTTGTACGCGAAGGCGTAAAGTGGGTTTACTATTATGTCAATGAGGATGGTTTCTATCCGGCTGACCCTGCATTGGGGAAAGGTAAAGTCTATATGAACCTCGAATTCAAAGGCGATACCGTCATCAACGGAATGACCTACAAAGCCATGCACAAGTACCACGGCGGTGCCATTAACGCCAATAATGACACAGTGCCTATCTACATGCGTGAGAAGGACAAGGTTGTATATGCAATCGTGCCTGACGGCAAAGTATATCTTGATTGCCCTATCGGCAACTCCTATTCACCCGACATTTATGACCTCATCAGTGAAGGCAAGGAGTTTATCTTATATGATTTCAATGATCCCGTAGCCTATTGGGATAAACTTGTAAACCAGTCAGGTTATGATGACCAGTATCAACATTTATACACCGACACAATAGCACTTGGCACTCATCTGGCCAAGCAATATGTTGGAAACCTATCTGGGGGCGATTTCTGTATCATTGAGGGAGTGGGCATCGATGCATTTTCAAGTTACACGCTTAATTTCTTCATGGTGTTGCCAACGGGTTACGGTACCTATTATGGCCTGAGCCATGTTGTCGAAGGTGGTGAAATAGTCTATAAAGGGCAGAAGTTTGACGAGAGCATTTTGGAAAACAAGCGTGGTGATGTCAACGGGGATGATGAAGTCAGCATCTCAGATGTCACAACCTTGATTGATATCTTGCTGGGACGTTAAATCCTCCACATTGGCACGATAACACTGTTTTATCGCATTTCCTATGCAGTCCTTGGTTGTTTGGTGGAATCTCAACTTGTAGAAAACCAAACCACCAAGGATTTTTATGTACAAACTGACGGATTACCTTTTCAACGGGCTATTGTATGCCAACAACATGGCACGGCCACGGCACAAGCGGTTGAGCCAACTGATGATTTATGCCACAACGGCATGCCAGTCACATTGCAAGCACTGCAACATCTGGCAGAAAAAGTGTGAGCACCTGTCGCTCGACGACATCAAACACATCATGCAGAGCCGCTGCATCACGAGCAGGACAACCGTCGGGCTAGAAGGCGGCGAATTCATCCTGCATCCTCAAGCCGATGAAATCATGGCATGGTTTCATGAGCACCACCCCAACTACACCCTGCTCACTAACGGCCTTGCTCCACAACGTGCCATACAGTCCGTGAGGCGCCACCGTCCTCGTCACCTGTATATCTCACTCGATGGTGACAAGGAGACCTACAAGAGAATGCGCGGCTGCGATGGCTATGATCGTGTCATTGAGGTCATTGAGACGCTGAAAGACGAGGTGTCGCTATCGCTCATGTTCTGCCTGTCACCCTGGAACACATTTAAAGATATGGAGCATGTCATCAATGTGGCCTTGCATTATGGCATTGACGTGCGCATCGGCATCTACGGCACAATGGCGTTCTTTGATACCACGAGCGAGCTGATTGAGGCGACCGATTTTGTTGGCCGTATTCCCTCTAACATCCACAAGACCCAAGAGAACTATGACTTTGTAGCACTTTATGACCAATGGCGGAGTGGCAACCTGCGACTTCGGTGCCAGAGCATCATGAGCAGTCTGGTCATTCACAGTAATGGTGATGTACCCTTGTGCCAAAATCTTGATGTCAAGCTGGGCAACATCCACAATCAATCCCTGGACGAAATCTTCAACGGTCATGCTAGTGCGCTCACTCAGTGCCGATACTCCAGGCAGTGTAACGGTTGCTGGATTAATTTCCATCGCAAGTATGACATCATCCTGATGCGCAACCTTGAACGCTTCATACCCAAACAGATAATTGAACGATTCTATGGTCCTTATCAATGGTGCAACAATCCCAAATTCACTTATCGCAAACATCTTCAATCATTATGATACAACAACTCATCAACCGCTACAAGCGGATGCGCACCGAGCGCTATCTGAATCAAACCTACAAGAGTCAATATGCCTTCGTCGGCATGGGACAGCACAGCTTGACCAACCTCTATCCCGTGCTTCACTACCTGCAAGTGCCGTTGAAATACATCTGCGTGACCAGTGAACGCAAAGCACGGCTCATCGAGAGGAAATTTAAAGAAATAAAAGCCACTACCAGGTTTGATGACGTCCTTAATGATGAAAACGTGAAAGGTGTACTGGTTGCCGCATCACCCAGTGCTCATTTCACTATTGCCTCCCGTGTCTTGCAGCGTGGCAAGTCGCTGTTTATCGAGAAACCGCCTTGCCAATCGGTCGCCCAACTCAAGGCACTCATCGCCATGCAGCAGGCTAGCGGGTCAGGGATAGCAATGGTGGGGATGCAGCAACGTTATGCGCCAGCTGTCCAGGTAATCAAACGCCGCTTGAAAGGTGAACAACTACTCAACTATGACCTGCACTATCTCACGGGGGCTTATCCCGAGGGCAATGTCCTGCTCGACTTATACATCCACCCGGTAGACCTGGCCACATGGCTGTTTGGTAAGGCCGAAATCGTTTCCTATTTAGAGATTGATGAACATTCCTATATCCTGATGCTTCGGCACCAACACATTGTCGGCACGATAGAGTTGTCCACCTGCCACTGCTGGCAAGACGCGCGACAGTCACTCACAATCCACACCCGCTCAGGCAGCTATCACCTGGCCCAATGTGAAGAGTTGAGTTTTGTATCCAAACAGTCTGTCATCGCAGGCGTTCCCATCGAGAAACTTCTTTCTCGCCGTCAATCGGTCGAATACCTGTACCGTCACGACAGTTTTTCCCCCACCATTGCCAACAATTCGGTCTACACTCAAGGTTTTTTTCAAGAGGTTTCCACCTTTGTCAACGCCGTTGAGGGAAAGAAGGCGAATGTCCTTACCGACCTTCAATCCGTTGAACCGACACTAAAACTGATTGACGAGATTATGGGATAATGGCTTATCGTCAATTTTATGGATTAGTCCAGGATGCGGGGTTCGGGAATTTCTTGGCCGCGGCAGAAGCGGACGGAGATGTGGCGGTCGTCGCCAACGTAGATGAAACGTTCAAGGCGTTGGGTCAGTGTGTAGCTGCTGTGGTTGAGGCTGCTGTCGTCAATCACGAGGGCATCGAACTCGTAGCCTGGCTCAAAGCTGCCCACGCGTCCGAAGAAGCTGCCTGCCGACTTGGTGGCAATCCAGAATGCCTCAGAGAGCGAGAGGAAGCGCTTGTCCCTATACTTCTGGTAGTAAAGTTTGCTCTCCTGAATGGCATATACCATCACGCGCATGATGCTCATGTCATGGCCTCCGCTGATGTCGCTACCTAAGCCCACCCTGATGCCCTTTTCGAGGAAGGAGCGGATGGGCGCGATGCCGGTTATCAGGTTGATGTTCGACGTGGGGCAATGCGCCACCATCACATCGCGACGGCTCATCAGCTCCAGCTCTTCGCCTTCACTGAAGACGCAGTGTGCCATGATGGTTGGTGTCTGCCCGAACAGACCGTAGCGATCGTAGGCGTCGCCATAGAAACGGCTCTCGGGCTCCAACTCCCGCACCAAGGCGATTTCACCCAGGTTCTCTGACAGGTGAGACTGCACGGGCACCTGGTACTTTTGTGCCTGTTCGCCGCAGGCCTGCAGCATGGCAGACGAGCATGAGGGAATGAAACGTGGCGTGATGATGGGTCTGACGAGACCGTCGGGGTCGTTCCACTCGGTGATAAGCGCCTCGTTACTGGCCACAGCCTCATCGATGCTTTCAAGCAAGGGGTCGATGGCATTGCGGTCCATATTGACCTTGCCGACCAATGCACCCATGCCAGCCTCGCTGAACAGTTCCATGAGCAGGCGCGTGCTCTCCAGATGGGTGGTGGCAAATGTAGCTGTGCGCATTGTGCCATAGCGCCACAGGTCGTGCACAAAGCAGCTGTACATGCGCCTTGCGTAGCGCGTGTCACTGTATTTTGCCTCCTCGGGGAAGGTGTAATTGTTGAGCCAGTCCAGCAGTTCCAAGTCCATGGATATGCCCTGGTTGCGGTATTGTCCCGCATGCACGTGCATGTCGTTCATGGCTGGAATGAGCAGGCAGTCGCCGTAATCGATCACTTCTTCGGCTTGTTGGCCAAAAGCATCGACGCTACTGGCCACGTCCACGACGCGCCCATTCTCCACGCCCACATAACCATGTTCCAAAACCTCAAAGTGATCCTTATCGCGAGTATAGATGATGTTAGCCTTGTATAGTTTCATATTATTTAAATCTAGATTTGGATATATAATGAATAGCTTGTTGCAAAGATAGCTATTTTTTTTATTCCATGGATTTTTTATTGACAATTGCTCGGTAATCCATAAATAAGGTGTTAACCACATCCAATAAGTCTTATTTAGTCTTAAATATCAACGCCGGGCCAGTACTATGAGCCCGCCCTGCCAGTTTTTTGTTCTACATTTGCGGCAACATAATCAACAACAAAATCTACATGATGAAAAAAGCAACCACATTTTTGCTGACTGCTCTGGCCGCTATTTTCTCGTTTTCCTCGTTGGCACAAACCACCATCACGGGGCTGATTACCAACGAACGGGGCGAGGGAGTTGAATATGCTACTGTTGCGCTTGAGAGCGATACCATCGGTACTCTTGCCGATGCCCAGGGACGATTCTCCCTAACGATTCCCAAAGGCAAAAGGAATGACCTGGTCATCACTCACGTTTCCTATGACAGGGCATCAATCCCCTTCTCGTCCTATAGCGCAGGCAAGCCGTTGCCTATCATCGTCAAGGATAAGAACGTGAAGCTGGACGAAGTGGTCGTTGGCAAGAAGAACAAGATGAAAACCATACTGGGCAAGAAATTGCCGGGACCGACGGCCAGTTTTCGAGGTAAAGGACAACAAAACTGGCTGGAATGGGGGCCAACGTTCAAGGCCAAGAAGAATTGGGTCGTGAGTGACATCTTTTTCACCATCAAGAAAAGCACTTACAGCCGATGTATTCTCAGTTTCACCATCTATGAGGTCAGAGGCAAAGAATATGTCAACATTCTCAACAAGCCCATTTATAAAACAGTAAGCACGACGGCTCAAAAGACTAAACTCGCTATCCAACCTAACGAGAATATCATTCTTAAAGCAGGCAAGCAGTATTACGTCAGTGTCACCATCGTTGACAGCGATGAGAGCGGGATTCTGGAATTCAATTCTCAGCTCAGGAGCTGCATTGCACGCCGCCTGTCCACTGGCAAGACTCGAAAGTTGCCAGCTGGCCCCGTCATCACCTTGTCGGGCTACGAATTGGGCTAATAACGGGCGAAAACCGGTAATCTTTGACAGATTTCGCACAAAAACGGGATTATTTAATCGCAAAATATCATCAGGTTTCAATTGGGTATTGAAGAAATTGTGCTATCTTTGCATCAGAGAATAAAACCATAAATACATCATGACTTCAATTACAGTTCATATTCCCAATAATGAAATCGGTTTCTTCAAGAAAATAATGGAGAAACTGGGATGGTCCTATCAGGTCATGAGCAAGCCCCAAATCATCGATCCCGAAACAGGAGACAGCCTGAACGAAAAGACGATGAAAGTCATCGAGGACGCGCGCGACGGTAAGGGCATTGAATTCACTGGCAGTGTTGACGAGTTTAAGCAATGGGCTGAAGCGCTTTAAAAGATGGCTAAGTATCAAGTTTCCACCACAGGCCAATTTAAGAAAGATCTGAAACGCGCAAAGAAACGTGGTCTGAATCTGCAAGACCTAATTCATGTCGTGGAATTATTGGCAAATGACGAGCCATTGCCTGAATGCAACCATGACCATAACTTACATGGTGACTATGAAGGTTATCGTGAATGCCACATTTCCCCAGATTGGCTGCTTATATATTTAAAAGATACCGTAATACGAATCATAACACTTTACCGTACGGGAACCCATTCTGACCTCTTTAACAAGAAAAAGAAATAACAAGCCCTCTGTTTTGCACCTTTAAAGCCAAACATCGGACATATTTTTCCTGTACTGCGTGTTGTCAAAGCATAACTGGCTTGAGGTGATGTTGAAAACTTTGTTTTTTTATTGACAATTGAGTGAGGATTCAAGAAAAAGTAGTAACTTAGCGGTGGAAATGAATTTGCTTTAACATAAATTCAACTAACTAAATATTAACTAACATTTTAATCTGTTTTTTTACAATGCAAGTAAAAGATCTGAATCCGCAAGCAGTATGGTCGATCTTTGATGAGATCACCAAGGTGCCCCGCCCCAGTGGCAATGAAGAAGGCAAGTTAGACAAAATCCGCGCATGGCTCGTGGACTTCGCCAAGAAGCACAATCTGGAGTACAAAATCGACAAGACCGGCAACGTGGCCATGTTCAAGCCCGCTGCTCCCGGCTACGAGAAGTGCAAGGGCATCGTGCTGCAAGGTCACATGGATATGGTCGCCGAGAAAGGTCCCGGCTCGACCCACAACTTTGACACCGACCCCATCGAGACCATCGTCGATGGTGACTGGGTGCGCGCCAACAACACCACGCTGGGTGCTGACGACGGTATGGGCCTTGCCCTGGCACTTGCTGCCATCACCGAGCCGACCCTGAAGTGCGGTCCCCTGGAGGTACTTGCAACGGTTGACGAGGAGACCGGTTTGACCGGTGCCAGCAACATCGAGGCCGACATGCTCGTGGGTGACTACCTGCTCAACCTTGACGAGGAGGAAGACGCCACCATCACCATGGGCTGCGCCGGTGGTCTGGTGAGCATCTTCAAGTTTAACTATAAGCCCGAGGCCGCGCCCAAGGATCGCACCTACTTTGAGATCAAGTTTGAGCACTTCCACGGCGGCCACAGCGGTGCCGACATTCACCTGGGTTATGCCACGACGACCAAGCTGAGCAGCCGTCTGTTGTGGAACATCGGTGAGGAGATGGACTATGTGCTGGCCAAGATAGACGCCGGTAACCTGCACAACGCTATTGCCCATGCTGCTACCCTCGTTATCGGTATCAAGCCCGAGGACAAGGAGAAGCTGAGCGTCGTGCTCAACACCTTCATCGACGAGGTGAAGAACGAGTACAAGCGCACCGAGCCCAAGATGGAAATCACCTGCAAGAGCGTTGACGCTCCTGAGACCATCATCGACACCGACACCGCCCGCCGCGTTGTCAACGCCGTTTATGCAGCACCTCACGGCATCGCCGCCATGAGTATGGAGGTTCCGGGCCTCGTAGAGACCTCGACCAACCTTGCCAGCGTGAAGATGCGCGAGGGCAACCAGATTGTTGTGGAGATGTTCCACCGCTCCTCACTCGAGAGTGGCAAGTATGACCTGACCCACAAGTGCGAAACTATCTTCCGCATGGCTGGTGCCGACGAGATCATCAGCGAGGGCGGCTACCAGGGTTGGGAGCCCATCAGTGACAGCCACCTGCTGACCGTTGCCACCGAGCAATGGGAGAAACTCTTTGGTGTGCGCCCCAATGTTCGTGCTATCCATGCCGGTCTGGAGTGCGGTCTGTTCCTGAAGGTACGCCCCGACATGGAGATGATCAGCTTCGGTCCCACGCTGCAAGATGTACACTCGCCCGCCGAGCGTTGCCACATCCCCGCCGTAGAAAAGGCGTGGAAGCAAGTACAGGCCGTCATCAAGGCCATCGCCGAGGAGAGCAAGTAATTTTTTAAGCGAGCGCTGCTCGCAGTTTAGAGTTTAGTGGTTAGAGATTAATGGGGTATCCGCCATAACCTTGCCACTGAACTCTAAACCTTAAACTCTAAACTTTATAATTATAGAAATGGACATCAGAGGTAAAATTATCCAGAAGATGGATCCCGTGGGCGGCGTCTCCAAGGCCGGCAACCAATGGAAGAAGCAGGAATATGTGCTTGAGACATTGGATAGCTATCCCAAGAAGGTGAAATTTGACTTCTTTGGCGACCGAGCTGACCAGTACCCGCTCGAGGTGGGTGACATCATCACCCTGAGCTATGACATCGAGAGCCGCGAGTTCAACGGCCGCTGGTACACCGACATCCGTGGCTTCAAGGCCATGAAAGAGGATCCCAACAGTGTGCCTGCAGCTGCCACAGCCGCCGCACCCTATCAACCGGCTGGCGAACCCGCGCCCGCACCTGCGCCTGCCCCCAATGGCAACATGGCTCCACTCCCTGACAGCACTTTTGATCAGGGTGGAATGGGCGATGACCTGCCCTTCTAATGGCGTCATGCCACGACATCAACATCAAGCCGCTGGACTCCAAGAGGTTCCAGCGGCTTTTTTATCATTTTAATGGATGTAATGCGTGGTTTGAATCACGGGGTGCCCACGATGAGGCATTGGCCGTCGTGGTACTGAATGGTGACAACACCCATGCTGTGTAGGGACATCACGATTTGTGTGGCACTCTCCTCGCTGATGTGGGCCAAGCGCTTGTAACCCTCGAGGGTAATTCCCCCATGATTGCGCAGGTAGTCGAGCAAGACCTGTTCACACTCACTGTAAGTAATGGTGCGATCTTGGAAATCTTCGGTTTCGGCCGCATTGCTCATGATGCGCTCATGCAAGCGGCTAGCCAGCACATTCTCGTCAGCAACGCGATAATAGGCATGCCAGTTGCCATTGTCATCAGGAGCCTCGACAGGCTTCTCGGCAGCCTCGGCGATATCAGCCTTAACCACCGATTTGCCGTTGATGTTATACACCTTGAACGATACATGCTGCTCAGGCCGGCAATACATCTGGGCTGCAGTCTCGATCATATAAATCTCCTCATCACTGCGCACACCGGCAATGTTGCCGTTATCCTTCACGCCGATGAGCAGGTGGCCACCGCTGTTATTGGCAAACGCGGCGATCGAGCGAGCGATCTTGCGGGCATCGGTAATCTGGTACTTGAAGTCCTGATGCTCGTGTTCGCCCTCGGCAATAAGGTCCTGTATATAATGGCTTTTCCTGGTCTTCATTTCCTTCTCAATAAAGTACTAACTTCACGAATTATGCTAATTTATTGATTATCCAATAGTTAAATTAGTATAATTCGTAGTTTAAATATCACCTGGGGATATCCACACCGGGTTCCTGCGGGATGGGGGTGCCATCGAGGACGGCGCGCAGGTAGGGCTCCAGCTTTTGAGCATACCACCAGAACCCGATGTCGGTCAAGTGGATGCCGTCAACGGTGCCCTCGTTGTTTGGGCCATAGAGGTCTTTACAGGTAATATAATAAAGGTTATTGGGATTATCGGCCTTGAGTTTCAGGTAGTTCTTGTGGTACTCGTTATTCTTCTGCGGCAAGTACTCGCTATAGAACCCGCTATACTTGGCATAGCTGTACATCTGCCCCTCGACCATGAAGATGGGCACCTCGGGGCGTAGGGTGCGCAGGATGTTCACAAAGCCATAGGTGAGCGTGTCACACATGTCCTTGGTGCAGTTGGGAATCGGGTCAAGGATATAGGCGGCCACATCGGAGATTGAGGCCATGGCACGCGCCATGCAAGAGTCCATCTTTCCCTCGCCGCTGAAACCCAAATTCACACACTCCACGTCAAGATCACGCTGGATAATGCTCGTTGCCACCATGCCCGGGCGGCAGGCGCAACCGCCTTGCAGGATGCTCGTGCCATAGAAGACAAACTTTTTACCCTGCTTGGGTGAATTGAGCATGGGTTGACGCAAAGTCGCCGTACTGTCCACGCCAATCTCGAGCCAGCGGACACCGTCATAGAGCGGCAGATAAATCATGTACTCATGCATCTTGCCATCAAGGCGGTCCACATAGACCTTGCTCTGGATGGAATCCTGACGCGGACGGATGTTGTTATCGATGCGCACAGGGCGGTTGCAGTTCACAAACTGCCAGCTGTGGGTGTCCTCGTCCCAGATATAAAGGTCAGTGCCCTTGATGCCCGTGTCGGCCATGTGCATCATGTGCATGTTAGTCAACAGGTTGTAACGCACAGCCACAGCACGGGAATCGGTAGCAAAACGGAACGCCTTGCCACTGGTGCAGTAAGCACGGTCCCATAACGTGGGACGCACACTGTCCTTGAAATTCAGCGGGATGCGTGACGCCAAGGTCCTGTCAAAAGCGTAATTGATCAAGCGGAACTCCATGGCATCCACATAACGCAACGTGTCCTTGTTGGTAAAATCCTGGGCATGCAACACACTGGGCATCAAAGCGAGTAAAGCCATCGCCATGCCCAAGGCTAATCTATTCAGCTTATTCATAATGGTGATCTATTGAAAGGATGATTAAAGCACATTAAACAAATTCATGGCTTCGATTCGTCCGCTATTAAGCAACGTGGGATAATGGGCATCGCTATTGAAAACGACTGGCGCATTAAATCGCTTGAGCATCCCAAAATACTTGAGATTGGGATAGAAACGGTTGCGTTGCAGCCATGCCTTGGTGTTGACCTCAATGATCAGGTGATGATCCATGATGTTTTCAAACAAATCGATGACCAACTTGTCATACCACGGTTCTTCCTCAATATTCTCGTTATACTGGCTGGCGTTAAACCCTATCTTATCCATGTGGCCCACGATATCAAAACCGCCCTCATCCACCATGGCCATCATCTGGGAGAAGAACGTCTTCACAACATACTCGATGTCACAGTTGAAGTACTTTCCCATCCTCACCTTGAAGTCAGGGAACTTGCCATCCACATCCACCATCACACTGGGATTATCGATGGCCGGGATAAAGTGTACCGACCCAATGCGGTAATCGAGCGGCAACTGCTTGAAATAATCGTTGGCGGGTCCATCGCCCACGCTCACATAGTCAATCTCCATCGATGTGTAGAGCGTGATGCGATCACCATAAAGCTTGCGCAGGCGCTTCACCTCGTCAAAATAGGTCGGGACACTCTCAAGGCTCATGTTGCAAGGGCTCTCGACCGAAATGGGAGAATGAGGCGTAAAGCCCAGATGAGTTATGCCTTGGTCAATCGCTTCGGTCACAAACTCTTCCATCGTTGCATGACCGTCACAGAACTGCGTGTGAGTGTGCAGGTTATATAAATCTGTCGATTGGGTTATTCTTTTATAGTCAAACATGTTGGGATTGTTCTTTTTAGGGTTAAAACATTTTGGCAATCTGCTCCATGGGAATCATGCTGATGATAATTTTCCCATCGGGTGTGTAATTAGGTTCCGGCAGTTTAAGCAAATCGGCAACAAGGGCCTCCATCTCCTCCTGAGTCAACGTGCGACCGGCAGGAATGGCAGCCGACTGTGCCACCTGGAGGGCCAAGTGATCCTGGATGCGCTTCTTGAGCGGCATGCCGCCCTCATCCACCGACTCGATGATCTGGTGAATCATCGACGACACATCCACGCCATCAATACCTGACGGAATGGCATTGACCGACCAATCATTCCCGCTCAACTGAGACAGGACAAAGCCCATCGCCTCCATCTCGGATAACAATCCCTGTAAGGTCACACTCTGAGCTGCGCTCAAGTGCAGCACCTCGGGGAAAAGGATGCTCTGAGACGACATGGTGCCCATGTGGATATTACCGACATATCGGTCAAACAGGATGCGCACGTGGGCACGGTGCTGGTCAATCACCATCAGCCCCGACTTGGCGGGAGACAGAACATAACGCCCCTTGAGTTGCAGATAAACCGACTGTACATCGCCCACAGGCAACACCGAATCGGACTCACCACCGCCGGCAATGGCATGAGTTACTCCAGCCGAATCCTGGTCCACAACTTCATTTTTATTGCGCTCAAAGTTCTTGAACAATTCATCCCAGTTGCTCATCTGCTGATGAGTACGCGCCTGGTGAATCTGTCCCATCGACGGCTGTCGCTGTGTCTTGAACGGGTTATACTGTGGATCAATCTCAATTTCAGGACGGTGCACCTCAACGTGGCCGCCATAAGCAGGTATCTCGGGAGCTCCTTGCGTATCAAAGTCAATGGCGGGCACCTCGCTGAAGCGTCCCAATGTCTCCTTGACGCCAGCCGCAAGAATCTGCCAGATGGGCACCTCGTCCTCAAACTTGATCTCGGTTTTGGTGGGGTGAATGTTCACATCTATGGACTGGGGATCAACGCTAAATCTCAAGAAGTAATTAGGCTGTTCCCCCTCAGGAATGAGTTGCTCATAGGCCGTCATGATGGCCTTATGGAAATAGGGATGACGCATGTATCGGCCATTGACAAACAAGAACTGAAGGGCATTGCGCTTGCGGGCATTCTCGGGCTTGCCGATGTATCCCTGCACCTCGACGATCGAGGTGTCGATATTCACCGGCAGCAGTTGCTGGTCCATGTTGTTACCCATCAAGGCGGCTATGCGCTGCCTGAAAGTACCCTTCATGAGCTTGTACATCACGTTGCCATTGTGCATGAGCGTGAACTCCACCTCATTATTAATCAAGGCCAGTTTCTCAAATTCCTTAACAATATTGCTCAACTCAACCTGGTTGGATTTAAGAAACTTGCGTCGAGCCGGCACATTAAAGAAGATGTTCTTGATCATGAAGTTACTGCCCACCGGGCACATATCGGGTTCCTGGCTCTCGCACTGCGAGGCATTGATAACCAACCGCGTGCCTAACTGCGCGTCATGCCGGCGAGTGCGCAATTCCACCTGAGAGATGGCAGCAATAGAAGCCAACGCCTCGCCACGGAAACCCATCGTGTGCAGGGTGAACAAGTCATCGGCGTTGCGTATCTTGCTCGTGCTGTGGCGCTCAAACGCCAAGCGCGCGTCGGTCTCGCTCATCCCCACCCCATCATCAATGATCTGGATGAGTGTGCGGCCCGCATCCTTGAGAATAATCTGGATGTGAGTCGCCTGGGCATCTATCGCATTCTCTACCAGTTCCTTGATAACGCTGGCAGGACGCTGGATGACTTCACCGGCGGCAATCTGGTTGGCAACCGAGTCGGGCAGGAGTTTAATCACATCGCTCATGGTTGTGCTGGCGTTTGAAGGGTTGGTAGTGTGTTTTCAGGGCTCTCCACCTGGGTCGTAACGGTAGCAGCCGAACCCGAGCGACGACGCGTGCCGCCCTCGATAGACTGCATGAGAGACTTGAGTTCGTCGCTCACGTCATAGATGTCATCGGGCGACTTGGGTCGCAGGGCATCATACCACTTGAACTGTGGCAGATACATATCAGCTTTCTTGGCAAGGTAAAGCGGAGTCACTGTCCCCGATACCTCGGGCCACATGGTGATGCGGTCCACTTCTTGCTTGGGCTTGAGGTTCAAGCGCATGTGGCTCGACTCGGCATTCACCATCTTGTTATAGGATGAGTCCTTCTCCTCAGGAAACATGATGACCTGCACGTTACCGTCAACATCAAGTTGGCGCAACTCTTTTTCCTCAAACCACGCCTTCATCTTCTTGCCACTCAACTGGTCATAATAGATTTCGCCCAAATGTTCGGACATAAAACCACCCGTGGGCAATGTGGCCCAGTCGGCAGCGCTGTCATTCAAGTGGATATTGATCTCATCGCCAAAGATTTGACGTTCAAGGTTCCACACAACAGCATGACGGTACATGTTGATGATGGTGTCGGCCTCGCTGAGCTGCAGCGAGTCACAGATGCCCTGCACGTCGCTGCGATAAAACCTCACCTGGTTAAATGCCCGCAACACGCGCACCGAGTCGTTTACCGAGTCATTCACAATGTGGTTGATGAGCGTGCACAACGTGTCGGCATGCAGATAAATGGTGTCCTTTTGCGAGAACTCCCTCGCCCTGGCCTTGCGCGTCACATAACTGTAATGGGAATTATCGTCGTGGTAACCGTAATCGCCGTCAAGAATGACCTTGTTGCTGGGGTCGGTGATAATAACGTTGCCTCGCGCCTCGCCATAGTTGCGGTTGCGGTTATAGTAGACCGTGTCACCCACCAGTGTCTTGCCATCCTTGGCAGTGATGAGCGAACGCTCATACAGCGTCGCGTCATCGACACTGGTGTTGTACCATCCGTTGGTCGTGTTGATGGTGTTGCTATCGCTCACGATGAGCGTCTCACTCGAGATTTTGGCGATATGGGACTGCGTGTTGTAGTCGAGCAATTCGGTGAACATCTCATAACGGTCGTTGACCAGATGAACATCGCGGGAGAACTCGGCCTGCTTGGTGTCCAGCTCATATCGGCCAAATTTAGATGTGAGCTCGGTGTTGTTGCGGTTATCAACGATAGTCCCGCCATTGAAGTAGTAGCTCACATTGGAGTTGATCTCATAGTCAAGGTCATCGGTCAGCAGCGTTGTGCTGCGATTCTCCAATCGCACGTTGCTGCGCAACTCGGCCACACCCTGGTCACCATAATAGTGCAACACATCGCTATACACCCACAGCGTGTCGCCCTGGGTCATGCGCACGTTGCCAAAGGCGTCGAGCGAACTTGTCTCGGGATAAAAATAGGCGCTGTCGCAAAACATGTACATGTCGCCACGGCGAAAACGCACATTGCCCTTCAACACCTGATAATCGGTACTGATGGCCTCGTTTGCCTTCAGGATATCGGCATTCTCGAGAAACACCTTGTTGGTTTGGTTACGGTTGGCCTTGGGAATCTGTGGTGTGATGCGGCTCACCTTGGGTCCTTTAGCCCCCTTGCGTGCCGCCTGGACCGGTTGCGGATTGGTCGGACGCTTCGCGTTAGTGACACGTGGCTTCACCGCCCTTGAGGGACGTTGTGCCAACATGACAGGAGACATCACCAGCGCCATCAAACAGAACACGGCAATAACGTGGCGCCAGCGGGTTAAATCGTTGGCGCTCTCATTCTTGCTGGCCGATTGGTGTCTCTTGTCTTGCGGGACGAGCATCTTGCCAAATAAGTTTTATTTCTTGTTGGTTTTGAGCCAGTCGTACTTGAAGTCACAGTTGCGCCAGCTCTCCTCGATATAAACGTAAACGCTTTTCTGTTTCTGGACGACCCAATCGCGCAGGATCTTCTCCTTAGCACGACCTTCACACATTTCCTTGATGACCATGTAATCCTCGGCCAGGTCAGCCTTGTGACCGTCAATGCGCTTGTTGAGTCTCACGATAGCCACCTGTTCGCGGCGGGTCTTGGGATTGATCATCACAAACGGCTCGCTGATGTCGCCAGGTTGCATGGTGTTGACCTTCTTACCCACTTCGGTGGGCAGGTCGGCCATCTCAAAACGGCCGCTGTGGGTCTTCTCGTTGAGCATGTTGCCCTTGTTGTTGCGCGAGTCCTTGTCCTGGGAGATGACAAGCGCCATCTCATCAAACGAATACTTGCCGGCAACAATGTCGGTGCGCACCGAGTCAAGACGCGACAGCGCGTCGGTCAAGTCCTTGTCGCTCACCTTGGGGCGCAGCAGGATGTGGCGTGTGTTGATGCGGTCACCTCGTTTCTCAATGAGCTGGATGATGTGATAGCCGTCATCGGTCTCGACGATATTGGATACACGCTTGGTGTCATTGAGGTTGAAAGCGGCTGTCGCATACTCAGGCAACAGTACAGATTTACTCTGGAAACCTGTCTCGCCGCCATAGACCGCAGTAGCCTGGTCCTCACTATAAAGAATGGCGAGCGTAGAGAATTCACGTTCCCCGCTATTAATCTGCTGAGCATAATCACGCAACCTTGACTTCACCTCGTCAATCTCTTGCTGGGGAATGACAGGATTGATGGTAATAATCTGAACCTCAACCTGCATGGGAATGTAAGGGAGAGAATCCTTCGAGATGCTGTTATAAAACTTGCGCACATCGGCAGGCGTGGACTTGACATTCTTGGTCAACTCACTCTGCACCTGCTGGATGCAGGACTGCTCACTGAGCACCTCGTTGAGTTTCTCGCGCAAGCGGGGCAAGGGCATGCGGAAGTATTCCTCCACCTTCTCCTTAGAGCCCAGATTGGCAATAAAGTAATTGATGCGGTTCTCGACCTCGGCGCTGATGCCTGACTGCTGCACCTCGACAGTGTCGATGCGAGCCTGATCCAGGAACAGCTTATCTACTGCCATCTGCTCGGGAATGACGCAATATGGGTTGCCGTTAATAGGGATGCGTTCATCCAGTGCCTGACGGTACTGTTCCTCAATATCGCTCTTGAAAATGGGCTCATCACCCACAACCCAAGCGACCTCTTCGGCCACATTGTTCTGCGCCATCAAGGGCAGTACCACGAGGGCCAGCAACATTGCTGTAAAAAATCTCAGTTTCACTTTATTATCGTTTTAGTTTAAGTTCACACTATAAAAATCTCACTGCAAGACATCACCTCTTTAATGCTCACTGCTTGTTCAAGTGAGTGAGCGCTTTCTTGCAGATGCCCTCATGACGCGTGATCATGTAAATCAGCAACAGGTTGAACACCACGACCTCAAAGGCGAAATACAACCAGGGCACATTGATGATCACCGCGATAAAGCAGACAATGATGCGCGTGTTGAACGTGAGGATGTTGGTGTACTTCATCAGGGGCAGGCTCAACTGGCGGAAATAGTCACGGAATTCCTGTGAAGGCACGCCGTCCTCACCATATCGCTGCTTGAGCGCGGCACACAGGCGTTGCATGTTAGGTGTCATGCGCTCCTGGTTAGCGGTATAGCCACGATAGAAGAACAGCGGCAACTTGCTCCAGAAGTTCATGCCCCAATCCATGCGTTTGTACTGCTCATCAAGCTTGGAAACGCTATCGAGCTCACTACCCTGCTGGCCCTTGAGGAAGAACAGGTGGAATTGCCTGTAATAATCGGCGATCGCCGCCTGGAGGGCATGGCTCAGGCCTGACAGAATGGCCAAGGCCCAAATCTGCCACTGATGGGAAGCGAAATAATCTCCCAACAAGCTGTCGCCAAAGTCCAGTTCCCTGAAAACCAGGGCAAAACTGATGGCAGCAAACCAGAAATCGCCGCTCACGCCGTCCAAGATGCGGCCCATGCGTGAGTATTGTTGGGTCATGCGCGCCAGCTGGCCGTCGGCGCTGTCAAAGGTGTCGGCCCATGTGATGAGCAACATGCCCACCCAGTTGAGCCAAGCCAGATGAGGCTGATGGAAATAGAGCATGATACCACCTGCCACACCCATGAAGATGCTGGCAACGGTGATCGCATTGGGGCTTACGCCCAATTTGGCAAAAAACTTAGCCCACAGGAAACCTAACGGACGGTGAAAGTGCAAGTCAAACCATTCCTCGGTATCCATCGACTTGAGTGATGACTTATATTCTTCTTTTAATGTCATGTTGTGCTAACGGTTAATGGTGTGTTCATGTGATTAAAGTCCCAAGTGTGCTTTGGCAAGAGCCAGCACCGCCTTGGCGATATGGGGGGCAGACTCGTTGCGGCAAGGAGCGAAACTGGGCCAGTCGTTGAAGTCGATGATGCGTATCGTGCCATCGGGATCAACAATGCAGTCACCACCATAGATATCAACGTTGAGCTCCTCGGCAGCGCGCGAGCAGATGTCCTTCAGTTCCTTCAGGTCAATGTCAATACCCTGGGAATGACCGTTCACCTCTTCCCAGCCATACTTGCTGTGCCCCTCGTCAAAGGGGTAGAACCAGTAGAAGAACTGCGAACCGCGCACGCCATAGAACTTCACCAGGTCACCCACCAGATGCACGTTGATCACGGCACGGGTGATGCCACGGTAGAAATACTCCTGCAACACCTCTTGAGCCTCCTCGGCATGACGGACGTAGCTCACGTCCTCCTTGTGCATCGCGTGGAAGTCGCCACGCTTGATCCAGCAGCTCTTGAAGCCCGCTTTTTTGAGCTGGCCCTTGATGTTCTCGTTGGTGTTGACAATCAAGCTATCGGGATAAGGGATGCCGTTGCCCAACAGGATGCGCGTCATGCGCTCACGGGTGCAGTTCTCGATGCCGTAGCCCGAGTTCACTACCAGTTTACCGGCGTCCTCCAGTTGCTGCAGCTTGGCAATGCTTGCCCGCTCACGGCACATGGCCAGCACGACAGGTTCCTCAATCTCTTGATTATTAAACTGTTCCTCACTATACACATTCACCTGGCAACCGCGCTTGCGCAGCTGCTCAGCCACTAGGTTAAAAATTGCGGTATCGTTACCGATATGGTTGGGCGAATAGGCCCCGGCACGCATGATGCCTGCTATTGTTATGTCAGCCATTTCTTTTCTTGACTTTAATTTAATGATTATGGGCAACCTTGCCCATCTAACAAACTGCAAAGATACAATAAAATTGTGAGAGTAACGACTATTAACCGCCGCAAAATGAAAAAATAGCATTACGGCAAGCTCCCAAATGAGCCAATGAGAATGATTGGTGCGAAAAACATTGACGCCCACGACGGCATGTTCATCATTGTGAACACCACATCCGGGCGCCAATTAAGTCTATTGAATCTTGATTATTTCGCTCTATCGCTTGCTCCTAACTGGATATTACAGAGTGAGGACGATGTTGTGCTCCTCGGCCATGCGGCGCATATTCAGGATAGCGTAACGCATGCGGCCCAATGCCGTGTTGATGCTCACACCGGTGGTGTCGGCAATTTCCTTGAAGCTCATGTTCTTGTAGTATCTCATGACGAGCACCTCGCGCTGGCTATCGGGCAATGCCTTGACCAGCCGCCTCACGTCGTCGTGAATCTGAGTGGTGACGATATTTTCCTCGATTGTGCTGTCGGCCAGCTCCTTGCGGTTAAGGATATTCACCTCGTCATCGTCGGTTGACTGCAGGTTCTCGGCCTTGACTTGACGAAAGTAGTCAATGATCAAGTTGTGTGCAATGCGTGTAATCCATGCCGGGAAATGGCCGTTTTCAACATAGCGGCCCTGCTTGATGGTCATTATAGCTTTGACAAAAGTATCCTGGAAAATGTCGTCAGCAGCATCCTCGTTTTTCACCGAATGATATATATACATGTAAATGCGGTCCTTGTGTCTCTCCAGCAGAGCATCAAAGGCCTCGTTCTTGCCATCGACATACAGCGATATCAGTTGCTCATCGCTCTTGTCATTGTAAATCTTCATTACTATATATTATTTGGTCAATAGAGTAATGTTAGTCGATAGGCAGTTATGTTTTTAGTCGTTTATAATCATTATTAATTAAGCACTCACTCGATGAAATCCAGTATGATTTCGGCTGCAAATATAGATAAAATCAAAAAAACAGCAACAAAAATTGAAAAAAAAGTGACTTTTGACCACTTTTTTAGGATTTTTTGGGCACTTGCAGGGCCTAAAACGGGCTCTCAGTTAACCTTTTTTAATAGCGACGACGGCGTCGGTTGTTGCGCAACCCCATGAGCCAGCGTGTGAGACGGAAACCTAACAGCACATAATCGGCGGTCTTGAGGTGGGAAACGGTGTCCGGGCTGAACATGAGCGCACGCACTCCGTTGTTGGCCACATTGGTCTTCAAGCCATCGATATTATACTGCATCGCAGCGCGCCCCACCTCGCGACGCACGAGCGCCTTGCCCCGGGCACGCTTCAAGTCCTCGAGGGTCATCCCCTTCCAGTCATTGGCCCCATCAGGCACAGCCACGGGCAACGGCTGGGTGCCGTCTGTATTCATGGTCGTTTCACTCATTGTCTTCAGGTTTTAAGAACAGTTTGCTCACAAATCGCGCGATGGGGTCCACGATCAATTGCTTCTTGAACGCAAACACCACGAGCAGCAGCACCAGCAGGATGGCGACAGCTATCAAGTTGGCGCCCCAAGCACAACCCATCGCCTCGGCGAGAACCGAAATCAGCGCCGAGAACAGGTAATGCAAGGCAAACATGCCGATGATGATCACCACTGCGACAAACGCGATGGCCGACAGCAATATGGCCAGCTTCTCGACGGCAGTCAGCTTGGTGTAGTCCCACTCGAGCGAGAAATACTTTCGCGCTTCGGTGAAAAGTTTTTTATAATCGATCTCGTTCATAACTTTAGATGGTGTGTTATAATTAATCTGCTGGAATGATAACCGCCCTTTGGGCGGAAAATTAAAACAAATTTGTATTAAAAATTTTAAAGTATTTTTTCAAATAATTTGTTTAAATTTCCCGTGCGTAGCACGGTTAAATATTGCGACATTGAATTATGACACAGCCACGGTTAGAGTTTAGAGTTTAAAGGTTAGAGAGGGATGGTGAACTGCGACATGTAGCAGCAGCCATTGGCAGGCGATGTCATGTTAATGGGTGACACCGCCTGTCATGGTGCGTGTAATTTTGTCAGTCCTCGATCTGAGCACTGATTTGCTTCACCAGCTGCTCTACCTCATCATCGCTGAAGTCGATGCCGTTCTTCTTGAGCATCTCCTTGATGCGACTGCGCAGGTCAGAACCCTTCTCGGGGGCGAACAGGATAGCTGCCGAAGCGCCAACCAGCGCACCGCCCAGGAATGCGTACAATAAACTTAATCCTCTCATTGTTTCGTCAATATTTTAATCGGGTTATTAATCAATCTTGTCCTTAATCTCCTCGGCGATGTCATCAACAAGGTTGTCGAGTTTTGAGCCTTTGAGCTTCACACCTTGTTCACGCAGGGCATCAGCGATGCGTTTGCGGGTGTCATCACCTTTCTCGGGGGCAAAAAGCAAGCCCACTGCCGCGCCGGCGATTGCGCCGCCCACGACTGCCATTACAATGTTAATCGGTTTCATATCACTAACAATAAATTAAAGATTAATAATGTCTTAGTTATGGTCCAATCCTGCAATTATCATGCCACGTGACATGAAAGCCATCGGATTCGGGCAATAAAATTACTACTTCTTTTTATTTCTGACAAATAATTTGACAAAAAAGCAAGCCGACAACATCAAAATGACTACTTTTTCAAACAACAGGCTGAACTTTTAATAAAACTACGAATTACACTGATTGAACTGATTTTTGGCATCCACATTCTTAAAAAACTACGGATTATTCTGATTTTTCTGAGGCTGCCACGACTTGTAGGGCCTCGCCTTGGCGTGGCCGCTACATCCCATGCTAAGGCGCAAAGCCGCAAAGATTTTATTTTGGCATCTGCGCTCTTGAAAAACTACGGATTATTCTGATATTTCTGAGGCATCCGCCAACAAATGACCGTGCTACGCACGGGAAATTAAAAGAAAAAATTAAAAGAAAAATATTATAAAAATTTTAATTCAAAATTTGTTTTAATTTAGATAAGATTGGCTACGTCTCAGCAAATCAAGCAAGCTTGTTTGCGTTCGACTTGCACAATCTTTTCCGCCCGCAGGGCGGTTATAATTCCAGCAGATAAATTATGACACAGCCACATACACAATCCAACAAATGGATGGGTAGATTTAACACAAAGAATTGATTATTTGCCCGTGTCGACAATTTTGAGTATCTTTGCGGGCTCAATTCATCGGCAATGGCTACTGGAGGAGACATCATCATCAAGGGTGCCCGCGTCAACAACCTGAAGAACGTTGACGTGGCAATACCGCGCGGCAAGTTCGTCGTCATCACGGGCCTGTCGGGCTCGGGCAAGTCGTCACTGGCTTTTGACACGCTTTATGCCGAGGGCCAGCGCCGCTATGTGGAGAGTCTGTCGTCCTATGCCCGCCAGTTTATGGGCCGCATGACCAAGCCCGACTGTGACTTTATCTATGGTCTGCCGCCCGCTATCGCCGTCGAGCAGCGCACAGTGACCCGCAACTCGCGTAGCACGGTGGGCACGAGCACCGAGATATATGATTACCTCAGGCTGCTTTATGCCCGCGTGGGCAAGACTTACTCGCCGGTGTCGGGCCAGTTGGTGAAAAAGCACACCTCTAACGACGTCATCGACTGCATCAACACCTATCCCGACGGCACTCGCTTGGCACTGCTCACCGAGATCATCGTGCCCGAGGGGCGCGACCTGCGAGCCCAACTTGACGTGCTCATCAAGGGAGGATATTCCAGGCTGATGAGCCGTGACGGCAAGTTTGTTGACATCTCGACGGTCATTGCCAGCGAGGGCGAACTCGACGCTGCCGACTATCGCCTGCTCATCGACCGCATGGCGGTAACCCACAACCGCGATGACGAGATGAGGCTGCTGGACTCGCTGCAGACCGCTTTCTATGAGGGCAAGGACGAGTGTATCCTGGTGGTGTGGCAAGAAGATGGCCAGATTGTCGAGCACCGCTTTTCCAAGCGGTTTGAGCTGGACGGCATCACCTTTGACGAGCCCAGCGACCTGATGTTCAACTTCAACAACCCGCTGGGGGCGTGCCCCACGTGCGAGGGATTTGGAACTGTCATCGGCATTGACGAGAGCCTGGTTGTCCCTGACAGGGCGCGGTCGGTCTATGACGACGCCGTGATGTGCTGGCGCGGTCAGGTGATGAGCGAGTGGAAAAACGAGTTTATCCATGTGGCTGCACGCCACGGTTTCCCCATCCACAAGCCTTATAACGACCTGACGCCCGAGCAACTCGACCTGCTGTGGCATGGCACGGGTGACAACGAATGGAAAGGCATCGACGGCTTTTTCGCATGGATCCAGAGCAAGGCCTACGCCATCCAGTACCGCGTGCTGCTCGCGCGCTATCGCGGCAAGACGGTGTGCCCCGCATGCCACGGCACGCGGCTCAAGCCCCAGGCCGAATATGTCAAGGTGGGCAGCAAGACCATCAGTGAACTGGTGCGCATCCCTGTCAAGGACCTGGCACAATGGTTCCATGACCTGCAACTCGACGAGACCGACGCGCAAATCGCTAAACGACTTCTCACCGAAATCAATAGCCGACTGGAATACCTGTGCGACGTGGGCGTGGGTTACCTCACGCTCGACCGCCCGTCAGCAAGCCTGTCAGGCGGTGAGAGCCAGCGCATTAACCTGGCAACAGCCTTGGGCAGTTCACTCGTCGGTTCGGTCTATATTCTTGACGAGCCGTCCATCGGACTCCACTCACGCGACACCCACCGGCTCATCCACGTGCTGAGGATGCTGCAACAGCTTGGCAACACGGTGGTTGTTGTCGAGCACGACGAGGACATCATGCGCAGTGCTGATTACCTCATCGACGTGGGACCTGAAGCAGGACGAAACGGCGGTAGGATTACTTATCAAGGAGCGGTGAGCGACTTAGCTGCAACTCAAGAGAGCTACACCGCCCGTTACCTGACCGGCGAACTCTCCATCCCCGTGCCCAAGCGCCGCCGCAAGTGGAGCCAGTTCATCGAAATCAAGGGCGCCACCCAGAACAACCTCAAGAACATCAACGTCAAGTTCCCCTTGGGCGTGATGACCGTGGTCACCGGCGTGAGCGGATCGGGCAAGAGTACCCTCGTGGGCAAAATCCTCTACCCTGCCCTTGCGCGCCAGCTCGACCAGACCGCCGACGCTCCCGGAAGCCACAGCGGCATCGACGGCGACTTGAGCCGCCTGCAAGCCGTAGAATTTATTGACCAAGGGCCCATCGGCAAGAGCACCCGCAGCAATCCTGCCACCTACCTGAAGGCATTTGACGAGATACGCCAGTTGTTCGCCCATCAACAGTTATCCAAGCAGATGGGCTACAACCAAAGTTTCTTTTCGTTTAACTCGCCTGGCGGCCGATGTGAGGAATGCAAGGGCGAGGGTACCATTACTATTGAGATGCAGTTCATGGCCGACATCACCCTCACTTGTGAGGCTTGTCACGGCAAACGCTTCTCGCGCAACGCCCTAGACGTGACCTACAGGGACCGAACCATCAGCGACGTGCTCGACATGACCGTCAACCAGGCCATCGAGTTCTTCAGTGAAGAAAACACTTACAACGAGCACAAGATCGTGCGCCGCCTCAAGCCCTTGCAGGACGTGGGGTTGGGTTACATCAAACTGGGTCAGTCATCGTCCACACTCTCGGGCGGCGAGAACCAGCGTGTGAAACTCGCCTTCTACCTGAGCGGTGAGCGGCAGGGCAACACGATGTTCATCTTTGATGAGCCAACGACGGGTCTGCACATCCACGACATCAACACCCTGATGAAGTCATTCGACCAACTTATCGGCAACGGGCACACGGTCGTGATCATCGAGCATAACCTTGACGTGATTAAGTGCGCCGACCACATCATTGACCTGGGTCCCGAGGGCGGCGATAACGGCGGCAGCATCGTCGTCGAAGGCACACCCGAACAAGTGGCCCAATGCAAGGAGAGTTACACTGGTCACTTCCTGGCCGAAAAACTGTCTTCTTAAAACTACGAATTACACGAATTTAACTGATTGGCATTCGCACATACTGCCTCACGCTAAGGCGCAAAGACGCTAAGATTTTTATGAACACAACGATTCAAGATATATTAAGGGAAATACGCAAGGAGTTTTTTGCCTTTCGCAACGGCATTATCGCCGACAAGCTGAGAAAAGCCGGTGACCCGCACTCGATAATTATGGGATGCCTGCTCGTCGATGTTATAGCCATTGCCCAAAGGACTCGTGAATCCATTGGTGATGAGGAAAAACTCGCAGCTATAGCCCTGGAGTTGTGGGGCGATACCAACTCCCGCGAATGCCGCCTGGCTGCACCCATGCTCTACCCCACCAGACTCATGACAAATGATTTGGCTCGGGAATGGTGCGAAACCGTCGAGACGGTTGAGATTGCCGACAACCTGTGTCACAAACTGCTGAGACAGTTGCCTAACGCCAGATCCCTTTATAGGCAACTCATCGGCGATGAGCGCCCACTAGTCAAGTACACAGGCTATCGATTGATGCTCAACCTGTTGCTGCTTGGCAAAGAGCCGTCAAGTGCCTCACTCAAAACCATCGTTGAGGCTGAGGCCAAACAAGCCCAACAGCCCCTAAAATCACTCTTGAAAGATATTCTGGAAGAACTGGATTGACATTCATTCGTCCCACATCAGGTCGCGAATGATGCTGTCGCTCAGCATAATACCGTCACTGGTAAGGATATAACGATCATCTTCTGTCAAGCGCAGATGGCCAGCATCGATGTGGTGCCGAGCTTCACTGGTGAAATAATTCCACGCGGCCTCGCCAAAATCCTCTCGCAACCGCGCTATATCTACGCCACGGGCAGTGCGCAATCCCAGCATCACCCGCTCGTCATAGCGCTGCCACCACTCCAATTGCTCTTGTTCAAAAGCTGGTGAGCCCGCACTGATGCAGCTGATATACTTTTTCAAGTCACAGGGATTGTATCGCCTGACCTCACCGTCATAGCTGTGAGCTGCAGAGCCAAGCCCCAAATAGGGCGTGCCGTCCCAATAGGACGAATTGTGGCGCGAATAATAGCCAGGCAAGGCAAAATTGGAAATCTCATAATGCTCATAGCCTGCCTCTTTCAACTCTTCAACCAAGATACGGTACATTTCCAGGCATTGCTCCTCGGGGACCTCGGTAACCTCGCGGCGCTCGCGCTGCCACCACAACCGCGTGCCTTCCTCATAGGTAAGACCATAGGCCGATATGTGCTGGGGGTGCAAATCTATGGCCCGATGAACCGATTCGGTCCATGATGCCAGCGTCTGACCCGGCAATCCAAAGATGAGATCGATGCTGATGTTGGCGATGCCCGCATCCCTCAAGCAGGAAACCGCCTCGACGGCCTGGCCCGCTGTGTGACGGCGGCCAATGAGCCTCAAGATGACATCCTCAAATGACTGCACACCCATGCTCACGCGATTCCCACCCAATCGCCGAAGCGCGGCACACCAGCGGGGGGTCACATCATCAGGATTAGCCTCGACCGTACACTCTTCCACTCCACCCAAGTCGAACACTTCATTTAACCCCGACATCAGGGTCGAAAGTAACGGCAAGGGCAACTGTGACGGAGTGCCGCCTCCCAAGTATAGCGTTTTAACGGGCTCGCCACGCTGTTCATCACGGCGCAAACCCGCCTCGACAAGGACAGTCTTGACATAGGTCTCGCCCACTGCGTCTAAACTCAATGTCGAGTAAAAGTCGCAGTAAGAACAGCGGCTAGCACAAAACGGGATATGGACATAGATTCCTGCCATGGATAATCATCAAAAACGGTCACAAAGTTACGCCATTTTCCTGAAAAACAGAAGGTGTTAAAAAATTCTTTTTAATAATGTTGTGATAAACAGTAAAATTTAGTAATTTTGCAGGCTGTTTAAAGGAACAAAACAACAATTCACTAAATAACAACATTTTAACAACAAAATTCACTAATGAAGGTTTACAAAACAAACGAGATCAAGAACATCTCTCTCGTCGGTGGCAAGGGCGCTGGCAAAACTACTCTCACCGAGTCGATCCTCCTTGAGGGCGGAACAATCAGCCGCAGGGGCACCGTCGATGGCGGTAACACCGTGAGCGACAACACCCCCGTTGAGAAGGAGTACGGTTACTCCGTATCCTCTACCGTTTTCTATGCTGAGAAGAACGGCAAGAAACTCAACTTTTTTGACTGCCCGGGCAGTGATGACTTCGTGGGTCACGCAGTTACCGCATTGAGCGTAACTGACACCGCAGCGCTGGTCATTGATGGCCGCAATGGCGTTGAGGTTGGTACTCAGAACAACTTCCGCACCGTTGAGCGCATTGGCAAGCCCCTGATGTTTGTCATCAACCGTCTTGAGGATGAGAAATGCGACTTTGACAACGTATATAACCAGCTGCGTGAGACCTACGGCAACAAGGTCGTTGCCCTGCAGTTCCCCGTGAACGCTGGCCCCGGCTTCAACAGCGTGGTTGACGTGCTGGCCATGAAGCAATATACCTGGCCCAAAGAGGGTGGTAAGGCTACCGTTAGCGACATCGACGGCGCACAGGCCGACAAGGCTGAGGAGTACCGCATGGCACTGCTCGAGATGGCTGCCGAGAACGACGAGGAGTTGATGATGAAGTTCCTCGACGAGATGACCCTGACCGAGGAGGAGACCATTAAGGGTATCCGCCTGGGTATGGTTGACCGCAGCATCTTCCCCGTTGTATGCGTGAGCGCTGAGCAGAACATCGGCACCGACCGCATGCTCGAGATCATGAGCATCATCGTTCCCGACGTGACCGAGATGCCCGCTCCCAAGAACACCAACGGCGACGAGGTTCCCGCTGACGAGAATGGCCCCGTGAGCGTCTTCTTCTTCAAGACCTCGGTTGAGAGCCACATCGGTGAGGTTTCCTACTTCAAGGTGATGAGCGGTGTGCTCAAGGCTGGTGCTGACCTGAACAACATGAACCGTGGCAGCAAGGAGCGCCTTGCCCAGATCAACGTGGTTTGCGGTCAGAACAAGACCCCGATCGACGAGATCCACGCTGGTGACATCGGCGCTGCCGTGAAGCTGAAAGACGTGCGCTGCGGCAATACCCTCAACGAGAAGGGCTGCGAGCACATGTTTGACTTCGTCGCTTATCCCGCTCCCAAGTTCCAGCGCGCCATCCGCGCCCTGAACGAGAGCGAGACCGAGAAGCTGGGTGCCGTGCTGAACCGCATGCATGAGGAGGATCCCACGCTGTTGATCGAGCAGAGCAAGGAGTTGCGCCAGACCATCGTTTCAGGTCAGGGCGAATTCCACCTGCGCACCCTCAAGTGGAACATCGAGAACAACGATAAGATCCAGATCGAGTACCAGGAGCCCCGCATCCCCTACCGCGAGACCATTACCAAGGCTGCCCGTGCCGACTATCGTCACAAGAAGCAGTCAGGTGGTAGCGGCCAGTTTGGTGAGGTTCACCTGATTGTGGAGCCCTATCGCGAGGGTATGCCTGAGCCCGACACCTACAAGTTCGGTAACCAGGAGTACAAGATGAACATCAAGGACAAGCAGGAAATCCCCATGGAATGGGGCGGTATGCTGGTTGTCTATAACTGTATCGTTGGTGGTGCCATCGATGCACGCTTCATCCCCGCTATCGTTAAGGGTATCATGGACCGCATGGAGCAGGGTCCCTTGACCGGTAGCTACGCTCGCGACGTGCGCGTGTGCATTTACGATGGTAAGATGCACCCGGTTGACAGTAACGAAATCTCGTTCCGTCTTGCTGCACGTAACGCTTTCTCGACCGCCTTCCGCGACGCCAACCCCAAGGTGTTGGAGCCCGTCTATGACGTCGAGATCCTGTTGCCCGCCGACTGCATGGGTGGTGTACAGAGCGACCTGCAGGGCCGCCGCGGCATCATGATGGATATGTCGAGCGCTAACGGTCTGGAGCGCGTTAAGGCCCGCATCCCCTTGAAGGAGATGTCGAGCTACAGCACCTCCCTGAGCTCTATCTCGGGTGGTCGCGCTTCGTTCAGCATGAAGTTCTCTAGCTATGAGCTCGTGCCCGCCGACGTGCAGGCTCAGCTGCTCAAGGAGTACGAGGAAAGCAAGCAGGACGAGGATTAATCCCCGACTGTTCTCCACATTATATAATTATGGGCGCCCCGCCAGTCGGGACGCCCATAATTCATTTTTCAATCCACGTTTATTGATAGTTTTGCTCTGGCGGTGTGTTGCCTGTCATTGCATCTTCTATTGGTTCTTCCATTGGTTCAATAGGAGTTCCCACAACAATAGGAGGAACAACGGGCGGCACATAATAACTCTGAGTGGCTTGAGCATACTGCAAAGCTTTCATGTCATCACGGTCCAAGAAAGGTATCGACAAATCGACCCTATCGGCCATAAGGTTGATTTTCTGAATTCCAATCACCAGCAAGAATAGTCCTACAAGGACGAACAGAAGGAGATATCCCGTGGGTGATAACGGGATTGATGAGAAGGTGTTTTCTGGAAAAGAGTTCCACACACATGATATGGTGTTATTCATCATGTGAAGGATGACTCCAGGCCAAATGCTGCGCGTGCGGTAAAACAGCCAGCCCATGAAGATGCCCACAACAAATGCCGATACGCCCTGGGTGAGATTCATGTGAATGATGCCGAAGATTGCCGCCGAAATGAAGATGGCAATCCATGGATTCCATTTTTTCTGCAGCAACGCGCGCAAAATAGCACCACGAAAAACCATTTCTTCCACCACAGGAGCGACAAAAGACGCCGTGATTAATCCAATCGGATTGGTTGCCAGCCGACTCAAGGTCTCCAGATCTTCACTTTCCCAATCGGCAAAAGGCAGCAATTCCGACAAATTCCAATCGGCCATGATATAACCTATACTCGCAATTACAACCCAGAAATAGAGCCGCCTGGCCTTCTCGCTCCATAAGAAACTCAGATTGGTATACCTGCGTTTCCAAAACACATAAAAGACCACCAAATCAATTATAAACAAGCAGATGGCTATAAACCAGGTTAAACCGACATCATATCCAAAATCCAAAGCCGATCCTAGAGCGAACATGATAATCGCTGCGGGAATAATTAAAACTAACGCTACCACAATCTGGATAAGAAGCCATACTCCAAAGTATTTTAATGCCTTTTCCATAACTAATTTATTTTAATTGTCTGTTTTTTATCCTTTAGACACAAAGGTATGCCAATTAACTACATTCTCAAAGGGGAAAATGAATTTTTCTTGATGATTCCTGGCAAATTAAGAATGTCCAATTTGGCATAGAAAGTGGCAAATTTAACATTTGGCGTTAATTTTTTCAGCGAAAAGTGAAACAAAATTTTGATTTTTCACAATAAAGTGTTAATTTTGCCGTTGATTGTTAAAAACAAGTGCTTTTAAAAGAGAACAACTCTCATGAAGAGATCAACGATATGGATATTGACCGTTGTCATGGCGATAGCCTTGTTGGGACTACTCGCCATGCAGATCATGTACCTCGAGAAAATGGTGGCCATGCGCAATAGCCAGTTCAGCGAGGTCGTGATGCGTAGTCTTTACAGCGTGTCCAACATGCTGGAGCAGGACGAGACCAAGTACTACCTTAACAAGGACCTGGCCGAGACTGAAGAGATATACTCAGGCCTCAACCAGAACAAATTCAATTTCGACAACAAACAAAAGGCGAAAATCGACACGACGCTCAACACCAATGAGCAGCCCAAAGCCAACGTCAGACCCGCCAACTTGCCCACGTTACAGGATCTGAACGACAGCTACCAGCTCAAGCAACAGGCCCTCAAGGAGCACTACCTGCACCAGCAAACCTTGCTCAACGAGGTCATTCTCACCATCCTGAACCACTCCAGCGACCGCCCCATCGAGGAGCGTGCCGATAGTGCCACTGTGGCTAACTACCTGCGTTCAGAGCTGGAGTTCAACGGTCTGACTATGCCGTTTGAGTTTGCCATCGAGAGCCGGGCTAACGGCATAGTCTATAAGACTAACGATTACTCGCCCATGTCCCAAGAGGACATCTATAAGTTAACGCTGTTCCCCAATGATCCCAAGAACAAGCAGAACACGCTGTGCGTCACCTTCCCCAATAAGAGTGACTACATCTTCAAGTCGGTGAAGTTCTTGGTGCCCTCGCTCGCATTCACATTCCTGCTGCTGGGTGTGTTCCTCTACACCATCTCAGTTGCATTCAAGCAAAAGAAGTTGAGCGAGATCAAGAACGACTTCATCAACAACATGACCCACGAGTTCAAGACGCCCATCTCATCTATCTCGATCGCCGCTCAGATGCTTAACGACGACAGCGTGCGCAAGAGTCCCGAGATGCTCAAGCACGTCTCAGGGGTCATCAACGATGAGACCAAGCGCCTGCGCTTCCAGGTCGAGAAAGTGCTGCAGTTGTCACTGTTTGACCGTAAGAACGCCACCATGCGCCTTGAGGAAGAGGATGCCAACGCTAGCATTTACAGTGTAATCAACACCTTCAAACTCAAAGTCGAGAAATACGGCGGTCACATCGAAGCAAACCTCGATGCCGAGGATCCCATTATCAATGTTGACCGCATGCACTTTACCAACGTCATTTTTAACCTGCTGGACAACGCGGTCAAGTATCGCCGCGAGGAAGTGCCACTGGCGCTCGAGGTAAGCACCATCAACCCCGATGAGGACCATATCCAGATCACGGTTGCCGATAACGGCATCGGCATGAAACGCGAGGATTTGAAAAAAATCTTTGAGAAATTTTACCGTGTGTCAACCGGTAATCTCCACGACGTGAAAGGCTTCGGCCTGGGCCTAGCCTACGTCAACAAGATGATAGACCTTTTCGGCGGCTCGATTAGAGCCGAAAGCGAGGTCAACAAAGGCTCGAAATTTATTATCACATTACCACTATACAAATAAAAAACGACAACATTATGGAAGAAAAACTGAGAATTCTGTTATGCGAGGATGACGAGAACCTGGGAACCCTCACTCGTGAATACCTCGAGGACAAGGGCTACAAGGCCGAACTGTTTGCCGATGGCGAAGCCGGCTACAAGGCCTTCCTCAAGGGCAAGTATGACATCTGTCTGCTCGACGTGATGATGCCCAAGAAGGACGGCTACCAGCTCGCACAGGAAATCCGCGCCGTCAACAGCGACGTGCCCATCATCTTCTTGACCGCCAAGGCGTTGAAAGAAGATGTGCTCGAGGGCTTCAAGATTGGTGCCGACGACTACATCACCAAGCCCTTCTCGATGGAGGAGCTGGTGCTGCGCATCGAGGCCATCCTGCGCCGCGTTAAGGGCAAGAAAGGCAAGGAAGTGACCGTTTACAAGATCGGTAAGTTTACCTTTGACACACAGCGTCAAGTGCTTTTCACCGACGACAAGAGCGACAACCTCACCACCAAGGAGAGCGAGCTGCTGAGTCTGCTGTGCGCCCACATGAACGAGATTCTGGAACGCAATTTCGCATTGAAGACCATCTGGATTGATGACAACTACTTCAACGCACGCTCGATGGACGTTTACATCACCAAGCTGCGCAAGAAACTCAAGGAAGATCCCAACATCGAGATCATCAACATCCACGGCAAGGGCTACAAACTCATCGCCCCTGAGATGGAAGCAAAGTAAATCATCCTGATTGAACCTAAAAACAGCCACCCCCGCATCGAGAAGGCGAGGGTGGCTGTCTTTATTGTTTATCCAGTTTGCTGATTATCTGGAAACTATACGACAAAACCCGAAGCGAAACATCACTCGGGATTAGTTCCGTCATAAGTTATGCTTCTCGTTTCGCGACTGAATTTGGTAAACGGATATTCATTAGCCTGAAGGGCAAGAAACTTTGCAATTTTGGCATACTCACTGGTTACCTCAATAATGTCAGAGTCATTAGGCACATTTACCGACCCGGGAATGGTATAATTTCTCACGGTAGCTTTATTGATCACCGTGGCGTCGGTAATAACCGACAGTTGAGGATAAAACTTACGGAATAATGACTCCACGACGGCAAGACTGGCGATGTAGCAGGGGAAACCATCATTGAGGTGCACATTGTCGGCAAGCAAGGCCTTAGTTCGACCTGCACCCAATTTATTCAACTCGGGATACCCCCTGGCGTTCATGATTGCCGTTCCAGCAGGGAACACGATTCCCACACCATTGTAAAGACAAGCACGCTTGATGTTATACAACGACTCTCGGTCATAGTCAACATCACCATAATTGCACCACCTGTTTTGGCCGCCTAATTGCCCATATTGATCGGCTTCATCATAAACCAAAGTGTGATGAATGCTCCACCCGAAGATGAAGTTCTTGTATGCGGCATCCTCATATATGTAGTTGTACAGGGTCGGCACCACTTCATATGCAGGGGCTACCCTACCAACAGCCGTGCTAACCGTATTGGGGGCGGCACTCTCCTGATGGGAGCATTGCACAGCAATTATATCCCAATCTGTATTTTCATAGGTGAGTGCTCCATTAACCATCATGGCACCCCTCACGGCATCCTGTGCACATGTATTGCTTGGAACAGCACTGATCCAATAAGGGTCACGGCTCGTATCCATGCGGAAGATTGCTGCACCAGACCTCGGTGTGCTGTAATTCTCGACAACATTGGTCCCCACACCCCAGCTTGCAGAATTAATAAAACTGCCATAGGGATAGTAAAACAATGAAATGTTGACATCTATACCATAGTTTTTTAAAATGAATGGCACATAGGACCAAGCGTCTAACGAATAGGAGTTACCGATGACGAGGATATTCAATTTCCTCAGGTCTAAGTTTGAGTTTGGATCTGTGGGAGTGCTTGTCGTGTCTCCCCAGTCATCTGAGAGCAAATAGTCAATAAGTTTCGTCACGTCGCGTATGCTTACCAATCCATCAAGGTTGCAATCACCACGCGGGTAATCATTGGCAACAGCCTGGAAAGGCATTGCTGACATCATCAAAAACAACAAAAACAAAAAGCACCTATTCATTGATAGCTGTATTGGTTTTGCTCTGCAACGCCCCTAATCAGAACAGGTAAACCCATAATCATAAAACGGCGTGGGGTGTTCTCTTGCCTCTTGTCCAACGAACACAGGCTCCAGTGCCATCAGGCACTGGCCGTTCCTCTTGTTCGCCAAACACTTAGCGCCAAGCAACGCCGCGATAACAAAATATCAGTTACTCGCACGCTCAAAATCATCATGCCGATGATAAGCAGCGCAAATAACGCCGCAAAAGTACAAAAAAGTTTTAGCTACCATCTCATAAAGCCCATATTTTTGCATGATAACGACAAAAGCAGTAACTTTGCCACCAAACTAGAAATGTGACTGATAGAAAATGATATACCTTTATCGCATATACCAGTGGTGCATCGCATCACCCATCATGCTGGTTTACAGCATCATCACCGCTCTCATTACCATCATTGGATGCCTATTCAAACAGGATTATTGGGGTTACTTCCCTGCCAAGTGGTGGGCGCGCGTCTGGTGCTGGATACATCTGGTGAGGGTTACGGTTGTGGGAAGAGAGCTCATTAACCACGAGACAAGTTATGTGTTTGTCGCCAACCACCAGGGTGCCTATGACATTTTCTCCATTTATGGTTTCCTGGGGCACAATTTCAAGTGGATGATGCGCAAGGGCATCACTAACATCCCGCTTATTGGCACCGCATGCCGCATGGCTGGCCACATACTGGTTGACACCCACTCCACCCAAGGGCTGCGAGACACCATGGCCGCGGCCAAAAAGAAACTGCATGGCGGCATGTCGATTGTTGTTTTCCCCGAAGGACGACGCACCGATACCGGCAAGATGGGTCCCTTCAAGAACGGAGCATTCAAGCTAGCGCTAGAATTTGGACTGCCTGTTGTCCCCATCACCATTGACGGCAGCTATAAGGTCATGCCACGCAGCACGTTTAACGTCACCCCTGGCACCATCACGCTCACCTTTCATGCTCCTATCGAACACACTGGCGGCAACGACATCGCCCAAGTGAGCCACGAGTGCCGCACAATCATCCAACAGGACCTCCCTGCCGACATGCGCGATTAGTACAAACCATTGATGTCTTGTGACAAACAATGCTGACGACAAAAGGCAGAATCGCTTTTTGAGGGCCAAATTGCTAAACCACTCATTTTCAGTCTTGTTTTCACTGGGCAGATGAAACAATGTGTCGTGCGGAACACTTAACGAATGTTAAAAGCGGGAATATTCCCTCACGATGCAAAGGTAAAACCGGTGCCCATAGCATGTCAATGACGAAAAGTAAGCCTAACGGGAAGGACGGAGGTAACTGAGAGGATGGGAGGGAATAACCATTCAGTCGTTCGACCCCACACAAAGGCGCAAAGACGCTAAGCCACACTGACATAAACGTCAAGCAATCAAACAAACATATATAGAAAGCTTTTGTATGGGGCCTGTTGCAGTATAGTTACGAATGCGTACTATTACGACAGTAAATCGGAGCCCTCAGTAAACCCAAAGGACTCCGATTCTTAATTCTATTACCTGGTTTTACCAAGTGATTTGGTCATTCTTGACCGTAGACTCAAGATCAACACTCAGGCGCTTCCATTCCTTAGAATTGAGGTAATCCCTGATGATGTGGGCATGCTTCACGTTGTGCATGTCACTACCCAGGTAGTCAATCATGCCATTTTTGGCAAACCACAAGGCACTATCTCTTGCTTCCTCGCCAAAATAGCCCGTGAACGACAGGATGTTGATCTGGAACCTCGCGCCAGCATTGTGCAACTGCTCATAGCGTTTGCGACGACGAGAATAATAGGTGTAACGCTCAGGGTGAGCCAGAATCGTCTTGTAACCCTTGACCTGCATGTCAAACAGCAACTCGTCAAGATTCATCAGCTCCTGTTGGAAGGAGTTTTCAAGCAGGATGTGGTTTCCTGGCATGGGCAGCAGGTGATCGGCCGCATATTCCTTGTCAAAATACTCGTCCATGCGGTACTCAGCACTCAAGTGCATGTCTATATCCAAACCAGCATCGGTCACCGCATCCTTGAGTTTCAAGAATGCATCCATTAAGCTCTCACGAGTGTTCTCAAATGTCATCGCCGTTACATGCGAGGTAAGGATGACACGGCTAATGCCTATCTCCATCTCAGCCCTCAGCATATCCAACGACTGCTCCACCGATTGGGACCCGTGGTCCACTCCCGGCAGTATGTGGCTATGCACGTCAGTATTATAGAAGAGTTTAACTTGCTCCTTCTTACTTCTAAAGAGTTTGCCAAACATACGTATCCTTATTTATTTATAATTGAATTGACCTGCAAAAATAATCATTTTTTCTTTGCTAAAGAAATTACATGACTTTTTTTCATCAACAACTTATAAACATCCACCTTATCAGGTTTCATCAATAATCAAGAAATCAACAAAAGGAGGCCTTCATCTTGTAAAGACAGTATTTTATTTGTAATTTTGCAGTTTGAATTTTTGATAAAAGAAAACATAACAAAATGAGTGAAGAGAATATAAGCAAACTAAAGGTGGGTATCACCTTGGGCGACTCTAACGGCATCGGCATCGAAGTGGCTTTGAAAGCGATTGGCGTGCCCGAAATGATGGACCTGTGCGTCCCTGTGCTTTATGGATCGAGCCGCATCGTTAGCTATCATCGCAACGCGTGCAACCTGCCCGGGTTCCAAATCAACCATACCAAGAGCGCTGAGCAGTTAAAAACCAACATGCCCAACCTCATTGAATGCATTGAGCAGGAAATCAAGGTGGAATTGGGACAGCCTAGTAAGCAGGCCGGTCTGGCATCATTCATTGCACTTGAGGCTGCCGTTCGAGACCTCAAGGCGGGCTTGATTGACGTGCTGGTCACTGCCCCCATCAATAAGGACAACATCCAGAGTGAACAGTTCCATTTCCCAGGCCACACCGAGTATCTTGAGAGTGCGACCGGCGAGGGCGAGAAGGCCCTGATGATCATGTGCACCGAGAACCTGCGCATTGCTCTTGCAACCACCCATTTGCCGCTGTCACAGGTATTTGGGGCACTCTCCATCGAGGGCATCCGCGAGAAGCTGCGCATGTTCAATGCGGCTTTAACACGAGACTTCAATATCGACAAGCCACGCATCGCTGTTCTATCTCTCAATCCTCATGCTGGAGAAAACGGTATGCTTGGCAACGAGGAGCGGGATATCATCATGCCCGCCATCCAGCAGTCACTTGACGAGGATGACGTGCAGTGCTTTGGTCCCTATGCCGCCGACGGCTTTTTTGGCGCCCGCCACTACCGCCGCTTTGACGGTGTGCTGGCCATGTATCACGACCAGGGTCTCACGCCGTTCAAGACCATAGCCATGGATGAGGGTGTGAATTTCACCGCTGGTTTACCCATCGTGCGCACCAGCCCCGATCACGGCACTGGTTATGACATCGCCGGGCAAGGTATAGCTAACGAGTCGTCGATGCGTCATGCTATCTACATGGCTATCGACATCTACCGCAACCGCAAGCGTTACGACGAGGCCCATCAGAACCCATTGCCCAAGTTGTTCCAAGATCGAGGCCGTGACAACGTGAAGCTTGACTTGACCAAAGGCGAATAACCGTTATTGCGATAATGATTAAAGGTATTATCTTTGATTACGGCGGCACCCTCGATAGCCGTGGGGTGCACTGGAGCGAAGTGCTCTGGCAAGGGTACCAGCAAGCAGGTGTGCCCATTGACAAGGACACATTCCGCACAGCCTATGTTGAGGGAGAACGTGCATTGGCACGTGAACGCATCATCCTGCCACAGGATAATTTCCACACCCTCTTGCACAAAAAAGTGGCGTTGGAGATCAGCTACCTGCCCCAGCAGCCTGACGAGGCGACATGTTCGCGATGGGTTGACGAGATCGCATCCTACTGTGACAACGCAGCCCGCCAATGCATCAACGAGGCTATGCCGTTGCTGGAAAAATTGCATGACCACTATCCCATGATGCTGGTGAGCAACTTCTATGGCAACATTGACGAGGTGTTGCGCGACTACGGAATCCGCCACCTGTTCAAAGGCATCATTGAGAGCGCCGTCGTGGGAGTGCGCAAGCCCAACCCTACCCTATTCAGACTCGGTGTTGATGCCCTTGAACTTGAACCTGAAGAAGTGCTTGTCGTGGGCGACAGCCTGCGCAAGGACATAGAGCCCGCCGAGAAACTTGGGTGCCAAGTGCTGTGGCTTAAAGGTAAAGGGTGGACCGAGGATGAAGACAAGCAGACTCATCCCCACACAATTACAAGTATCTTGCAAGTGAGCGACTGGATCAACCAGTTCACATAACATATCACTAAAATAATATTATTACACGACTGCTATGAATTATGCCATTATCGCCGCTGGAGAAGGCTCCCGCCTCGCCCAAGAAGGTGTCACCAAGCCCAAGCCTCTTGTTGAGCTGCAAGGTGAGCCCATGATTGGGCGCCTCATCAACATCATGCTCAGATGTAATGCCGAGAGCATCAGCATCATCGTCAATGAGCACATGACCGAGGTGAGGGAATACCTGCAAAGCCTGGAACTGCCTGTTCCACTCAACCTTGTGGTCAAGACAACCCCTAGCTCGATGCACAGCCTGTGGCACTTGAGCCGCGTGATTCCCCAGGGCAAATTCTGCCTGACGACAGTCGATACCATCTTTAAGGAGAACGATTTCAAGGGATACATTGACGCCTTTGAAAATGACGAGGCACACGATGGCATGTGGGCCGTCACCCCATTTGTTGACGATGAGAAACCCCTCTGGGTTGATGTTGATGACGAAATGAACATCACGGCATTCCGCGATAAAGCGTGGGAGGGTGCACGTTATGTCTCAGGCGGTGTGTATGCCATGACCGATCGGGCCTTTGAGGTATTGGATAACTGCATCGAGCAGGGCATCAGCCGTATGCGCAACTTCCAGCGGGCTCTCGTTGACGCTGGCTATCACCTGCAAGCCTACAGCATAGAGAAGATTGTGGATGTTGACCACGCTGACGACATTGCTACAGCCGAAGCATTTCTAGCTTCATAGCTATAATGACTTGATTTGAGTCCTCGAGAATGTTGCATTTATTCAACAAACGGCAATACTCTTCAAGTAGAAATCCTAACGAAAACCAATAATAAGTTATTGGTTTTTTGTATTTTTGCGCAATCTCTAATTTATAGCACAATATATCATTAATATAAACATTAAACATCGAGACAATGAGAATTATTTTTAGAAACATCTCCCTAGTGCTAATGATGCTCATTAGCATGCAGGTTACGGCGGCAGTGCCTAGCGGGTACTACAACAACGCCCAAAACAAGAGCGACCAAGCGCTGATGAGTGCCTTGCACCAAATCATTAAGGGTCACACTAAGCGTAGCTATGACCAGTTGAAGACCGATTTCAAAACCACTGACTGCAATGGTAATATCATTATTGACCGCTACTCAGATTCACAGTTCACCTATGGCACGGACTTCTGTGGCACATATAACGGCGTGGGCGACTGCTACAACCGTGAGCACTCAATTCCCAACAGCTGGTGGGGCGGTTCATCCAGTGATACGGCCTATACCGATCTTCATCATTTGATTCCTACTGATGGCTGGGTGAACTCTGAACGTGGCAACTATCCGTTTGGTGATTGCGCCAACGGCACTCCCAAGGGTACCGGAAAACGTGGAACTTGCACGTTCAGTGGATACAATAGCACCGTGTTTGAAGTGGCCGATGAGTACAAGGGCGATTTCGCACGTATGTATTTCTACTTTGCAGTGCGCTATATGACACGCATCAGCTCGTATACCAGCGGATTGGGTAATGTTGTGTTTACTTCTGGTAACTACAAATGCTTGACAACATGGGCCATCAACCAGTTGCTCGAGTGGCATCGCAATGATCCCGTGAGCACACTCGAGACGACACGCAACGATGCCGTCTACGGCCTACAGCGCAACCGCAACCCCTTTGTTGACTATCCTGAACTGGTTGAATACATCTGGGGCAACATGCAGGGCAATGCATGGAACAGCGGTTCCACGCCAACTCCCACCCCCACATTGACGTCACCCACTAATGGTTCGACGGTGAATGTCGGCACCAACACGGGCAACGGCGTGAGCAAGGCCATCAATGTGAGCGGCAGCAACTTGACCAAGGCGTTAACCGTGAGTGTGAGCGGAACAGGATTCACGGTATCCCCGACTAGCATCACTGCAGCCAACGCAAACGCTGGTACCACGATAACCGTCACCTATAACGGAACCGCGACCAACGCGACAGGCACGTTGACCATCAGCAGCAGTGAGGTAAGCTCTACAGTCAATCTCACCGCCAGCTACAATAGCGGTGTTGGCCCCACCCCTGGTGACGAAGTCGTTGAGACATGGGAAGGATGTACCGTTGGTGGCTACTGGACCCAGGAGGTACAGGGAGCCGCTTTCAAATGGTACTTCAGCAATGCTGGACTCTATGCACGTACTAGTGACCACTGGAACGGCTCGCTGGGCTGCTGCTTTGGCAAGAATGCAGATTCTTATATCCAGATGTCAGAGGATGTCACTGGTGGAGCCAGCAAGCTCACTTTCTATGCGGCAAAATACGGCAGTGATGCCAATCCCACAATGAAAATCCTCTATAGCACCAATGGTGGCAGCACTTGGACTGAGATGGCCACCTGCGCCCTCAATGGAACCTGGCAACAGTATAGCTATGACCTGAATGTGACTGGCAACGTGCGCTTCAAGTTCCAGCAAACCGCTGGCGTGCGTTTAAATATCGATGATATTGCCATCACCAACAATGCAGGCACAGTGACCAATCCACAAATCACAGCACCGGTTAATGGTTCAACCGTGAACGTGGGCACTATTGCCGCCAATGAAACAACCGTAAGCAAGGTGATTAATGTAAAGGGAAGTGACCTGACAAAAGCGTTAAACGTGAATGTGAGCGGTACGGGCTTCAGCGTTGCCCCTGCCACCATCAGTGCTGCCAATGCCAACAACGGCACCAGCGTGACCGTTACCTACACGTCAAGCATTGCTGGTAATGCAACTGGCACACTCACCATCAGCAGTAGTGAGGTCAGCACCACAGTGAACCTGACCGCCAACAAGATTGCGATGCCCACCATCTCTATCACACACATCAATGCGATGGTAGCTGAGCAAAATGGTGAGTCAAGCATCGTTCAAGGTACAGTATCTGCCGACAACAACGACGAATCCATCGTGCTGAGTGTAATGGAGGGCAATTTCGAAATCAGCCTCAACAGGATTAATTGGACACAATCCATCACGCTTGATGCCAGTGGAGAAACTTTCTATGTAAGACTGGCCAACACCAATACCGCTGGTGACTATTATGGTTCACTGGCAGCAACCACTAGTCTGGCCAGCGCCTACGCCGACTTGCAGGGCACTGTCAACCAGAAAACCGTGACCTACGGCGACGTGAACATGGATGGGACTGTTAGCATCAGCGATGTCACCACGCTCATCGACTACCTGCTTGGCGGTCAAGTCAATCCATTTGACGCCGATGCAGCCGATGTTAATCACGACAGCACGATTTCAATTGCCGATGTAACAGAACTCATTGACAAGCTGTTGAATCCGACCCGCACATTACTGGCTAATAACTGGTATGCAGTTCCGGTGGCTAACGGTATCGCCATCAGCAATCCTTCGGGCGAAATGATTGAGATCTACAACCTCGATGGTGATTGCTTAACCAGCACCAGTGACGGACAAAGTGAGATTGTTTTACCAGCAGGTATCTATATGGTATCGGGCGACACAACGTCACGCAAGGTCGTCGTTAAGTGAGACTGAGTTTTTCAGCACCCTACTGACACAAGAAGCACGCGGTTGACCGCGTGCTTCTTTACGTTATGTTTTTTAAAAAACTGAGTTCTTAACGACCGATACAATGGTACTCAAACCCCGCTTGACGCAATTCGTCATGATCAAGAATATTGCGACCATCGAGGATCAAACGACCTTTCATCTTTTGCAACAATGTCTTGGCGTTAGGCATGCGGAACTCTTTCCATTCAGTCACCAGCAAGAGGGCATCTGCGCCATCGGCAGCATCATACAAATCCTTAGCATAAATCACACTGTCACCAATCCTGCGACGACACTCGTACATTGCGACTGGGTCATAAACCTTGACAGTAGCGCCCGCCTTTATCAACAAGTCAATCAGCACCAGTGATGGCGCTTCTCTCATGTCATCGGTCTCGGGCTTAAATGCCAATCCCCACATCGCTACAGTCTTGCCCATGAGCGCCTCTTCGCTACCATAGTAGGCCAGCAATTTGCGATATAAAACCAGTTTCTGGTCGGCATTTACATCCTCAACGGCTTGCAGAACACGCATCTGATATCCGTTATCAGCCGCAGTCCTGATAAGAGCTTTCACGTCCTTGGGGAAACAAGAGCCACCATAGCCACAACCGGCATAAAGAAATTTCTTGCCGATGCGCGTGTCACTACCGATGCCTTTTCTCACCATGTTCACGTCAGCGCCCACCAATTCGCACAAGTTGGCAATATCATTCATGAAGCTGATGCGAGTTGCTAACATGGAATTTGCTGCATACTTAATCATCTCGGCCGATGGAATGTCGGTGAAAATAAGGCGATCGCTTACAATCATGAAAGGCTTATATAACCTAGCCATCAACTTGCGGGCACGCTCACTCTCGACGCCAACAACAACCCTATCGGGGCTCATAAAGTCTTTGACTGCATTGCCTTCCTTGAGAAACTCAGGATTGCTTGCTACATCAAACTCGATTTTCTCACCACGCTTCTTCAGTTCCTCCTCGATAACAGCCTTCACTTTCTTAGCTGTACCCACGGGGACTGTACTCTTAGTGACAACCACGATATAGTGGTTGAGGTGCTTACCTATCGTGCGGGCAACTTCAAGCACATATTTCAAGTCGGCGCTTCCATCCTCATCGGGCGGAGTGCCCACAGCACTGAACACGATATCAACATCATTCAAGACGTCTTCCAACCGTGTCGTGAAATTAAGTCTTCCTGATCTCACGTTTTTATGAACCAACGTTTCTAGCCCTGGCTCATAAATTGGGATAACACCCTGTTTAAGCGCGCTTATCTTGTTCTCATCAACGTCAACACACGTCACATGGACACCCATTTCACTGAAACAAGTGCCCGTGACCAAGCCGACATATCCAGTTCCTACAACGGCTATTCTCATTGAATATTTTAATGTCTAAACAACAACCAGAAAAGAACTATCAGCCACGTTATTGTTGGTTACCTGTGACGCCAAACTCATTTGAGACTGCGGCATCCTTAGGCGTGTCATCAACATAGTAGCCACCACTATCACCACCATAACCATAGCCGTAACCATAGCCATAGCCGTAACCATAACCCTTACCATAGCCATAAGCGTAAGAGTAGTTATAGCGGGTCTTACTCATCTTGATATCATTGATGAGGATAGTCAAGTTCTTAATCTTGTGCTCATCATAGAGACGCTCCAGCTCATACATGTACTGTTGCTCTACCCTACCGTCACGAACGACATAGATTGTCAAATCGGCATAACGGTTAACCACAGCAGCATCGGCAATCAGGTTGTAAGGCACAGTATCCAGAATGATGAAATCATATTCCTTCTTGAGCTGTTCAATCATCTTAGACATGTTCTCAGTGAGCAAGAGTGCGGTAGGATTAGGCGGAATTGCACCCACACTGATAATATCAAATCCTTCATGCAGGGCACCACGGTGGATAACCTTATTAAGATCAGGCTCTTTACCCGACAAGTATGCGGTCACACCCTTACCGTCTTGAACGCCCACATATTCAGAGAACTTACCTTTACGCAAGTCAAGGTCGATTACAATCACCTTCTTATTAACGTAGGTATAAGAAAGCGCCAAGTTAACAGCAACGAAACTCTTTCCTTCACCTGACATGGTTGAGGTGAACTGGATGACCGTAGCGCCTCCGTCAGGATTATTCTGACTGGTGACAAAGTCCAAGTTGTTACGGACAATTCGGAAGGCCTCGTTCATGCGGTCATTAGAGGTCTCGTTAACAACAATCTCACCCGTAACGTGTTCTTTCTTAGCAGGCAACTCGCCCAAAATCGGGATATCGCAGGCCTCCTCAATCTCACGACGTGTATGAATGGTTTTATCCAAAGAGAAATACCAGAACACACCATAAAGAACAAATGCGGGAATCAAGAGGCCAATTACCATACCCGTCAATACAATACGCGACAACGGGGCAGTGATGGGCACAGGATTGGGAATCGCAGGCTCCATCACCTTAGCATTGGGCTCGGTAATTGCCATTTGCAACATGTTCTCCTCACGTTTATTAAGCAAGTACAGATACAATTGCTCCTTGATCTTCTGCTGACGCGTGACCTCGGTAATAGCCTTCTCATGTGAGGGATTAGCAGTCATACTGCTACGGGCTATATTCTGCATGCGTTGAGCCTGACCTTGCCTTGTGCGCAAAGAGCCAATGTAGTTATCCAAACTGGCGAGGATTGTCTTCTTTTGAAGAGCAAGCGATGCGCCAAGTTCTTTCATCACTGGGTTCTCAGAACTTGAGGTTGCAGCAATCTTCTGATAGTCCTGCATGGCAGTATTATACTCAGTAATTTGAGTCGTAATACCAGTATTATTCATACCGGTATTCACAGGTATAAGATCCGTGGGCCCCATGCCAGCAATGAAATGGCGAATCTGGGAAGCTAAACTGATTTCAAGGCCAGCATCCTCAGTATTGTTCATCTGCTGCATGGTGTTGGATGGGTCACCCAGCATTACTGAATTGGCCGAGTTTGCTGTCAGAATGGCAACCTCATTATCCACATCGCCCAAGTCTTTAGACAGGTCAGCAACACGCTCCTCGATAAAGGCCTCAGTGCTTCGTGCTACCTGGTTCATGTCATTGATGCCCTCTTGATTATAGGCAACAACAAGAGCATTCAGCATGTCGGCGCACATCACAGGATTCTCACCCCTAATAGCAAGATTCAATACGTCACTGTGCTCATCGGCAAGTTCAACCACCACTTGCTTAGAGAATGCCCTTGCGAGCGCAGTTGGATTGCTGATTCTAACAATGATATTATAATCGATATGAGCTTCAGGATCAAACAACTTTGATTTTGTTATGGCAACAGGACCATACTCAGTATTCACTTTATTACCGAAATGGGCCTTCTTCCATGGACCATCGTTGACTTTGAATTCGAAGTCTTCCTCGCTTTTCGGGACAATAGTAATCGAATACCCGCCAGTGACTTCCTTAAGTGGGGTCACCAGAACTGGAGTATCCTTATAAATATTCACATCGCGCAAAAACTTGTGGCCGTAATACTGAACATTCAGTCCCAGGGAGTTCACGACGATTTCCATGACGCGCGACGACCTCAGTTTGTGGGGCTCATTGGGGATATAGTTTACCGTATTCAGGCCCAAGTCGCTGAATGTCATCGATGGGGTGCCCTGTGCACTATCCTTTGAACGGACAAGAATTGATGATTTAGCCACATAGAATTGCGACTGACTCTTTCCATACAAGTAAGCAAGACAGGAACATACAATCATTGAGAGGACAAACCAGTACCAGTTGTAGGCACACGCCACAAACAAGCGATCCCACTTGATACCATTACGCAAACGTCTTTTTTTCTTCTTTTCGGCAGCCGCTTTAGCGAACTGATCTTCTTGAATTATTTCTTGCATGATAAGCTAATATTATTCAACAATTATTGATTTTTTGTGCCAAATGCGGACAGTAACTATATTCCACCGCATAATACGCTGCAAATTTAGTGTAAATCAATTAATGTGGCAAAAGAAACTATCATAAAATTTATGAATTATGAACATTCCAGCAACCTTGGCAACCAACGAAAAAAATGACGGTAGCCAAGCCATGGCCACCGTCACTTATTTAAGAATATTACTAATCTGCTTAATCGATTTCCTCGTCAGCCTCATAACCACCCATCTCGCGGATAGCGTTCTTGAGCATTACATACTGCTGGAACAAGTGGTTAACGGGGATCTCACCCTGTGTGTAATCGTGCATCGGGCTCTTCAGGAAGAAGCTCAGGAAGCGCTGAGTGCCAAAACGACCGGCACGATGAGCAAGGTCCATGAGCAGACACAGGTCAAGGCACAACGGAGCTGCCAGAATAGAATCACGGCACAGGAAGTTGATCTTGATCTGCATGGGATAGCCCATCCAACCAAAGATGTCGATATTGTCCCAACCCTCCTTATTATCATTGCGGGGAGGATAGTAGTTGATGCGCACCTTGTGATAGTAGTCACTATACAGATCAGGCTGCTCATCGGCCACGAGGATTGACTCCAATGTCGAGAGCTTGCTCACCTCCTTAGTGCGGAAGTTAGCGGGCTCGTCAAGAACAAGACCATCACGGTTACCCAGGATATTGGTTGAGAACCAACCATTCAAGCCGAGCATACGAGTGCCGATGATGGGAGCAAAACCGCTCTTCACGAGGGTCTGGCCAGTCTTGAAGTCCTTACCAGCGATGGGCACTTGGGTTTTCTCAGACAGTTCCCACATGGCGGGAATGTCAACAGTGGTGTTGGGAGCACCCATGATGAACGGGCAGTCCTCAACAAGAGCTGCATAAGCATAGCACATCGAGGGAGCGATCTTGTCAACGACATTATCCTTCATAGCCTGCTCCAATGCGGCAACAGTACCATGATACTTCATGTCGGGCTCAACATAGATCTCAGTTGAAGCGGCCCAGAGCACAACAACGCGGTCAACACCCGTCTCCTTCTTAAAGTTGCGGATATCCTCACGAACCTGCTCTGTCATGTCCCAACGGTCCTTGCACTGCTTCACATTGTCGCCATCAAGACGCTTTGCATAGTTCACATCAAAGGCAGCCTTCAAGGGCTTAATCTTCAACAACTCGTCTTTAACCGGCTCAATGTCCTTCTCCTTGAGCACCTCAGCGTTCAGGGCACTCTCATAAGCATTAGCAGGGAATACGTCCCAAGCGGCGAACACGATGTCATCGAGCTTAGCCATCGAAACGATGTCCTTATAGTGCAAGTATTTCTTGTTCTCGCCTTTTCCAACACGAATTTTGTCATACTGTGTCATGCTACCCACGGGCTTTGCAAGACCCTTGCGAGTCATCATCACGCCAGTCATAAAGGTGGTGCTAACGGCACCCAATCCAACTACCATAATACCTAACTTACCGGTAGCGGGCTTCACATTTGCTTTTGCCATAATCTTTTTATTCAGTTAATGTTATAAGTTGATTCATGTTTTATTTTACCCAAGTCTGGGTCTTATTGAAACATCAAGAGAGCTTTCCCTTGACAAAAAACGGCGCTAAATTACAGCCTTTTTTTGAAAACAGGAACGAATCACTTCGTAAAAATCATAAAAAGTAGTTAATTAAACACTAGTTTTTATAAATTTTGCAAAATTGCAGTAAAAACAGCACTTAATTGTTAAATATGCTTAACCCTACGTCTCAGTTTTTAAGTCGCTGATCGCCATTTTCAACTGACATTAAAGCAGGATAATGCCTTGATAACATTTTTTTAGATTGCAGGAAACAGGTTCTATAACCAGAAGGGTCAGCAAACCTATAGACTCATAATGATCAACCCATCGCCACGAGCCTTATTTGTTTATCGAATAAAGCGCAAGGCGCAGACCCTGTTTATCATTTTTAAATGTGACTGACTGAGGATACCTGAAGCAAACTCGGCAAACCTTAGCATAGTCATTCCAACAGCCACCACGAAATACCTTATAATTTCCACTTGTGGGTCCTGTTGGATTGGTTTGTGCGTCGGCAGTATAGGGCGCATACCAGTCTGCACACCATTCGTTCACATTGCCACTCATGTCATAAATCCGCAATTCGTTAGGTCTTTTTGTTGCCACATCATGCGTTCCATAATCAGGATGGTCTTCGCCCACAGCTGAGCTATTGGTATAGTACCAAGCAACAGGCATGATTGAGTCGCTCCCAGCAAACACGTACCCCTTGCTGCGATCGCCACCCTTGGCAGCATATTCCCATTGAGCCTCGGTGGGTAAGCGGAAATTCAAACCGGTTAGTTCGTTCAACGTCTTAATAAATGCCTCACAGTCTGTCCAGGACACATTTTCAACAGGACGCTTGGGATGCCCCTTAAAGCGGCCTGGAGTATAGCCCATGACAGCTTGCCACAATTCCTGGGTCACCTCGGTCACACCAATCATGTAATCTGACAAAGTAACCGGATGCTGAGGTTTCTCGTTAACATTTGATCCAGTTTGAGTCATCGGTGCGCCCATAATAAAAGTTCCACCTCGAACGGGCATCATGGAAAACGAGGCCCCATTGACACTCAAGGTCCTTAACACAGCTATCTCACATGCCGCTTCCTTCCCTTGGCATCTGACAATCACATCACACACACCCGGCGCTACTGCTGTCACCTCACCATTGGCCACTGTCGCAACCGTCTCATCAGTAGATTCCCATGAGAGTGTTACACCTCCAGTAACAACAGGATTCAAGACAACGGTCAATTCACTGTGATCTCCCACTTCCAGAACTACATAATCCTTAACTAACGACAGTGACTCAATAGGGACCTCACGCACCTTGATGTGGCACATGGCCATGACGTCAAGGTACTGAGCGATCACTTCACATTCTCCGGGGCTAACGGCCGTCACCACGCCATTCTCAACCACAGCAACGGTTTCATCAGTCGAAGACCAGATAACATCTTGATCAGAATCACTCATAGGCGTGATGGTTGCCACCAGCTCCAGGCTTTGACCCACCACAAGTTCTACACTTTCCTCATTCAATTCAATCATCAATTGGCTTTGCGATAGAATTAATTCTATTAGATCCGAGACGTCAGTAATAGTCACCTCTCCATCACCATCAACATCGGCGCGCTCACGCATCGAGCTATCATCAATATTACCTAATAACAAATCAACAATAACACTAACATCCGAAACATTGACCTCTTGATCTCCATTCACATCCCCTAGCGGATATTTCACTTCGTCTGCCACTGCAGACATTGAAACAAGCAGGAGCATAAACAATGAAACAAACACACTTCGGTCAAATATACTCTTCATAATATATCTTTTACTCATTATACTTTTAATCTTTTGCCATTTCAGCGCCACAAAAATAGCACTTTTCATCAATTCAGCAACGGCATTAATGCACTTTTAACAAAAAACTAATTCTATTCCAACTGATTATAGTAATAAGAATGGTTGCAAAATGCTTTCACGCACTTTACAACCATTCCTCACTTCTTTTGTTACTTCCTTACATAGCCAGACGCATGCCAATGAACTCACGACGAATTGTCACTGTTTGCATGTTGCGATAACCAGAGCGACAACATTTCGCTACTTCAAACCAGCTACCACCGCGCAACATCTTATATGAGCCTGTTGCGGGACCCGTTGGGTTAACAACAGGTTCACTGGAAGCACTTGAATATGATTCGTAGCTCACATACCAGTCAGAACACCACTCGCACACATTACCGCTCATGTCATACAGGCCCAACTCATTTGCTTCCTTTTGAGCTACGGGTTGCGTTTTGCTGCCGCTGTTAGTGCTATACCATGCAACTGGAGCAGGGGTATTGCTACCTGCAAAGATGTACCCTTTACTCTGATTTCCTCCCTTTGCGGCAAATTCCCATTCAGCCTCGGTCGGGAAACGGAAATTCATTCCAGTCAACCTATTAAGAGAGTCAATAAATTCCTGACACATCTCCCATGAAACATTATCCACAGGCCTTTGAGGATCGCCAGGGAATGCACTCGGGTTACTACCCATGACAGCTACCCACAATTCTTGAGTCACCTCGGTCTGGCCAATCTTATAATCGGATACTGTGACAAAATGTTGAGGTCTCTCGTTGGTACCTGAACCTGTCTGAGTGGCTGGAGTTCCCATCAAGAATGTGCCACCCTCTACCGGAACCATGCTGAATGTCACGCCATTCACTGTGATTGTATTATCATTCGAATTCACTTCTTTAACAGTAACATGACATGTTGCCTGCACATTCTGGCATGTAGCGATAATATCACACTCACCTGCAGCCACGGCTTTGACAACTCCATTAGTTACTGTCGCAACCGTAGTATTGCTAGAGCGCCACGTCACAGTCTTATTCGTCGTGTTAGAAGGATAAACTGTTGCCGTCAACGTAATCGTAGTACCTGGGTTCATAGTCACATTACTCTGACTTAACTCTATACTTTCAGGCTCCACGGCTTGCACATTCACCGAGCAAGTGTCACTTACACCCTGGCAATCGGCAATGATGTAGCAGTCACCAACAGCAACAGCGGTTACCTTGCCATCGACGACGGAAGCCACGTTCCTGTTAGTCGATGACCACGTCACGTTATTGTTTGTCGTGTTCTCAGGATAAACAGTAGCCGTCAGAGCCACACTAGCACCTGGAAGCAACGATACGCTGTGCTGGCTCAGAACCACGCTTTCGGGCATCACGACATGCACGTTCACCGAGCAGGTGTCACGCACACCCTGGCAATCGGCAATGATGTAGCAATCACCAACGGCAACAGCGGTCACCTTGCCATTTTCGACTTCAGCCACGTTCCTGTCGGTCGAGGTCCACGTCACAGTATTGTTCGTCGTGTTCTCGGGATATACAGTAGCCGTCAGAGCCACACTAGCACCAGGAAGCAACGACACACTGTGCTCGCTCAGAACCACGCTCTCGGGCATCACGACATGAACGTTCACCGAGCAGGTGTCACGCACACCCTGACAATCGGCAATGATGTAGCAATCACCAACGGCAACAGCGGTCACCTTGCCATCAACAACTTCAGCCACGTTCCTGTTAGTCGATGACCACGTCACGTTATTGTTTGTCGTGTTCTCGGGATAAACTGTAGCTGTCAAGGCCACACTCACACCAGGAAGCAACGACACACTGTGCTGGTCCAAAACCACGCTCTCGGGCATCACGACATGAACGTTCACCGAGCAGGTGTCACGCACACCCTGACAATCGGCAATGATGTAGCAATCACCAACGGCAACAGCGGTCACCTTGCCATCAACGACTTCAGCCACGTTCCTGTTAGTCGATGACCACGTCACGTTATTGTTCGTCGTGTTCTCGGGATAAACAGTAGCAGTCAAGGTCATTGTCTGGCCAGGAAGCATGCTTACGTTATCTTGATCCAAAACAACCTTTTCAGGCATAGTCTCATGTACCTCAATATGGCACGTTGCAGCCTGGTCTTTGCACATCACCATAATAGAGCACTCGCCAACACCAACAGCGCTAACGACACCGTCACTCACTTTAGCGACCGACTCATCGGTTGAAGTCCAAGATGTGAAATTATTCGTTACATCCTCTGGCAAGACAAGTGCTTCTAGAACCACACTTCCACCAAGGTTAATTTCGGCTGATTCCAAACTCAATGAGACTGACTCCGGGACAATTACAAACACTCCTTCGTCGCCAGACAGCAGAATATCTATTAATTCTGTTAAGTCCGACACGTTGATTTGTCCGTCACTAAAGACATCAAAATAATAGGTGTCGGCCCTGGTCCCACCTGATAGCATGTAATCAATTAACCCTGTAAGATCATTAATTGTCAAATTACCGTCAAAATCCACATCCCCCATCAGGGTGGAGACAACTACCTCACAAGTATCAGGCCTTGCCAGTCCATCAAGAGAGGAAACACTAACGGTTGCCTTGCCAAAGCCTACACCTGATAACATCACCTTACCATTATCCACTTTTGCCGAAACAACGCTAGTGTCAGAAGAAATGACGCTAAGACCACCCCTCACGGGTAAAGAAACCGACGGAGTCAACACGACCTCATGATTGAGCACAACTCTGGCCTCTTCACAATCAAAGGTGATGACAACATCAGCTGGATCATAAACCTGGATATGGCAACTGGAACTGATGCCACTGCATGTCGCAGTCACATCACATTCACCGGTAGCAACAGCCATAACGACGCCGTTCTCGCCAACAGCCGCAACGTCCTCATTGCTCGACTGCCAAGTCAGGGCTTCGGTTACATCTTCAGGATACACAGTTGCAATAAGAGGCAACTCCTCGCCTATTGCAAGCATTGCCGAATCAAGATTCAGCACTACCGAATCAGCTAAAATCTCATGAATTCTAACCGTGATGGAAGCACTGCCCATAATCAATCCATTGGGACTGAAGCACTCGGCCGTAATGGTACATTCACCCGGATTCAAGGCTGTCACAGTTGCATTCCTATGACCATGCTCGTGCACGGTTGCAACATTCTCGTCACTCGACCTCCATGTCAAGCGCGACTCAGTCGCGTTTTCGGGATATACCGTGGCTGTAATCTCCAGGATATCGCCCACCTCAATCACAGCGCTATCGGGAGTCAGCACAATATAGTCGGCTGGAATGACAGGAGTCTTGACTGTGATTGCACAGGTATCGGCAACTTCTCCACATGTGGCCGTGATCACGCAAGACCCTAAGGCAACTGCTGTTACCACGCCGTTCTCGTCAACAGTCGCAACGTCTTCATTGCTCGACTGCCAAGTCAGGGTTTCGGTCACATCTTCAGGATACACAGTAGCAATAAGACGCAATTGCTCGCCCAATTCAAGCATTGCTGAATCAAGATTCAGCACTACCGAATCAGCAAGAACCTCATGAATCTTCACCGTGATGGAAGCGCTGCCCATGATCACACCATTGGGACTGAAGCACTCGGCCGTAATGGTACATTCACCAGGATTCAAGGCTGACACAGTAGCATTCCTATGACCATGCTCGTGCACGGTTGCAACATTCTCGTCACTCGACCTCCATGTCAAGCGCGACTCAGTCGCGTTTTCGGGATATACCGTGGCTGTAATCTCCAGGATATCGCCCACCTCAATCACAGCGCTATCGGGAGTCAGCACAATACAGTCAGCTGGAATGACAGGATTCTTGACAGTGATTGCACAGGTGCCGGCAACTTCTCCACATGTGGCCGTGATCACGCATGACCCTACGGCAACCGCTGTTACCACGCCGTTCTCGTCAACACTGGCAACCGCCGCATCACTGGATGACCAAGCTAAGCTCTTGTCAGTCGTGTTTTCGGGATAAATGGTGGCAGCTAGAGAGAAGGTCTCGCCCACTTCCAGTTCTGCGCTTTCAGGGGTCAACTCAACCGCTTGTGCCAAGACTTCATTTTCCTTAACTGTTATCTCGCATGTGGCACGGACAGCACCACAAATCACACTAACGACACTGCTGCCAACACCTACAGCTGTCACTACGCCATTTGAATTGACTTCAGCAACAGACTGGTTTCTTGAACTCCATACCAGATTCACTCTAGCAGACAAGCTATCAGGCCATACCGTCGCAATGAGCTGAAATGATTCGCCCACATGGAGTTCGTACTCGGTAAAATTTAGTGTAATCGAATCAGGAACAGCTGCATTGACTCTTTGATCAGGAATGATGGCGCCCTTTGTATTCTCGCCATTGCTGTTCAAAACATAGTTCACGCCAGCAGCATCGCTAAACATAGCCATGGCTGGTAATGGCAATGAAAATAACGCCAGCAAAATAATTGCTGATTTAAGTAGTTGTCGTAGCATGATTAAAAACATAAATAATAAAAAACTTCGCCCGTCTTTTTCTTAATATCTAATCACTTAGACAGAAGGTTGGTTAAACAATAATACAAGCGGCAAAATTATAATAAAAATTAAAACAACACAATTTTATAGACAAAAATTCACAAAAATCTTAAATAAACGGTCTTCTTTTCACAATAAACAGTAAAAAGACTCATTATTAGCGCGGTAACGCCCCAATCCATTTTCAAAAGTGGCTATAGGAAAAAACATATAACATTGAGTCTTTTGTTTTTATGGCATGACAGCAGCAGGCAGTTCCTCAGTGTATAAATAACCACATGAGAAACTGCTTGCATGAATGATTATGATTCGGGTCTCGCTATCGACCTCGAAGCCCCTATTTATTTTTTGGGCTCCTTGGTCTTGTAAATCTCATCCTTCTTCACTTTTTTGACCGTGCCGTATTTCGACAATGCCTTCAAATCCAAGTTCTTCACGTTACCCACAATCATTAATTGGTATGGTTTATCTTTCACTTGCTGGCGATAGAAGGACTCCACATCAGCTTGAGTCATAGTGGGTAATAATTCAACAAGGGCAGTATTAGCATCACCAGTATAACCATAACGCTGCTGAGCAGCGACAAGTATGGCCTTGCCCCTGAATGACGGATAAGAATTGTTGACGCCATTGAGCAAGCTCTGACGGGCAACACTTATGTTAGCGCTATTAATGGGCATATCGTTCAATAACGAGTCCAGCAGTGCGATAGCCTGCATTGACTTGTCGCCTTGTGTCCCAATCAGGGCCACATATCCGCTGGGATTCTTTGAGTTAAACCTGCTAGGCGTTGACGCTATGCCTTGGGAAGCATAGGCCAATGAACGGAACTCTCTCACTTCCTGGAACAGCACCGAGGACATGTCTCCGCCAAAGTACTCGCCCCATAGTTCAAGTAACGTCCTCTCACGATCGCTGGTCACCGAGGGCAACGGGAGGTAAAGGCCGATGAGCGTCTGCCGCGATTTGGGCATGTCAAAAACATAGACTGTACGGTCTTGGGGAACCTCGAGGACAACATCCTCCAATGCATGATCCTCAACGCCCGACAACTGCGGCAACAGCGCTGAAAGCGTCGAAGCCACTTCCTGGGCAGGCTTGCGGCCTGTGTAGGACACATCACAGCGACAGTCATACAACTGCTTGAATGACGACACCAGGTCGTTGGCGCTCACTTTTTTGATTGCCTTGGCCGTCAATCGCTTGAGGTAAGGAGATTGCTGTCCACGCATCACCTTGCTCATCAAGGCCATGAACACATCGGTATTCTCCTGCCAGAAGGATTTCTCACTTGGACCGGCAGCATCCTTCAGGTCATCAAGTTTTTCCTTGTCGGGTTTCATGTGGCCTAAGAAATGAGAGAGCAACCTCAATGTGGGTTCAAGATTCTTTTCTTCTCCCGTCAAGATGATGGTCGTCTCCTGGTCATCAGAGCCCATCTCCATCTTGGCGCCCAATTGCTGCATCGCTGCCCCAAAGGCTTTTATGTCAAGCGAGTCTGTTCCCAATGAGGCCACATATTCGGGTGCAGCTTCCAGCAGTCGATCATGATCGCTGCCCTTATGGAAATTGATGAGCAATGAGAAAATGCCATTAACGGGATTAGTCGACACATAGAGCTGGTTCCCGTTTTTGAGCTCGGCTTTAGTAACATCGTGGTCAAAATCCAGCAGCTTGGGAGCATTGTCTGTCACGGGAATTTGCTCCAATCGTTCAGCAAATGCCGACTTGTCACCACTGTGCTTAGGCGTCACGGGGCTAAACTCAGGCTTAGCGATTTTCTCCACGGCACACTTGCCGTTTTTCTTGTGAAGCAACATATAGTTCGCGGTAAAATACTTGCGGGCAACACTCATGACGTCTTCCCGGCTGATATTCTCAATACTAGATTGCGCCTTCAAGTAGTCCTCCCAGCTCAAGCCTGCCGACATGGCTGCTACCATCAACTCGGAGCGCTTGGCGATCGTTTCCAGACTCATCTCGCCATCAAGCAGCATCACCTGCTTCACTGCCGCGAGCTGATCATCGGTAAATTCCCCATTTATCAACTTCTCAATCTGTGTGAGCACCAAGTTCTCGGCGGTTTTAGCCTTACAGAAAAGTTTTGGAATCACCATGAGCATGGCGGCACCCGTCTGGTTAAGGGCAATATGTTGAGCCATTGATAGATACACACGGTTCTTGTTGGTCAGTTCGTCGAGCAAGCCGGTATTGTTGTCGTTGTTGAGCAGTGACATTGCCACTTTCATGGCAGGAGCATCAGGATCATACTCAGCGGGAGCGCGGAATAGCATCATACTCATTTTGATGATGGGCATGGGGAAAAGGAATTTATCCTCAACCACACCATTAATGTTGGGAGCGACAATCTTTTCACGAACGGGTTTCACGCCTCGTTCCAGTTTACCGAAAGTACGCTCCAGCAATGGCAGCAAACCATCAGTGTCAATATCTCCCGCAAGGACAAGCCCCATATTGGATGCCACATAATATTTCTTGTAAAATGCCTCCATATCCGAGAGTTTGGGGTTCTTCAAGCTCTCGGTACTGCCAACGATAGGATAAGCATAGGGGGTGCCAGCCAAGAACTTACTCGTAATCTGCTCCAGCATCATCGAGGCCGCATCGTCGCTATACATGTTCTTCTCCTCATAGACTGTTTCCAACTCACCCTGGAACATGCGGAACACAGGATGAATCAAGCGGTGGCTGTTCAATTCACACCACTGTTCGATAAACTGTGGCGAGAACGTGTTGTGATAGAAGGTATAGTCATAGGATGTTCCCGCATTCAGGTCAGTACCGCCATACAGTGAGGTCAGTCGGCTGAACTCATTGGGGATGGCATAATCGGCGGCCTTGACATTCAATCGGTTAATATCTTGCTGGATAGATTTTCTCGCTTTATCATCGGTCGTGCGCGACAATTCGTCATACTTCATCGAGATCGAGTCAAGATAGACTCGCTCGGCTGCATAATCGACAGTTCCCAACTCGTCGGTGCCCTTGAACATGATGTGCTCAAAGTAATGGGCTATACCCGTATTGGGGCAGTCAACCGCACCAGCGTTCACCACAACGGCGCCAAACACCTTGGGCTGGCTGTGGTCCACATTGACCCACACTTTCATGCCATTGGAGAGGACAAACTCACTGACTTGCAGCGACGGGGCGACTTGCGATATCGCCACAGCCGGCAACAACACACTCAACAGGAACAAAAACAGATTTCTTTTCATCATAACTATGGAATTTGGTTTTATTGAGGACAAAGGTAATATAAATGTGTCACTTGCACAAAAATAGGGTCCATATAGACACGCTCGCATGTCCCATGGACCCCATTAATCGCTACTACAAGCAATAGGTCATTGTTTGACCTTCTTGAGTACTTTCTTGTTAATCTTTGCGGGATATTTCTTGGCCAGTTCCTGTTTCCAGTTCTGCTCCAGCACATCCTGATAGTCGCTTGTCACGGCGCCACGCACGTCGGCCATCTCTTGGGGCTGATTGATGACTCCGCCCTGAAGAATCATGAACTCGGGGAAGCCCTTGCGGTCAGGCTTTTCTCCCACGTGGAAGGCCAGGTAATCAGCCAGATTGTTCTCACCCTGCTTCACCACCATGCGCTCCATGCGGATATCGTTACCGTACTTGTTGTGAAGGGCATCGGTGAGCGTGTCGGCACCAAACTTCATGATGTCAGCCTTAACCAGGTTAAGCACGCTATCGCTCTTGGCGCTAAGGATGATACCCTTGAAGTGGGGCTCGTCCCAAGTATATTTGCCGCGGTTGGCAGCAAAATACTGCTCCAGCCCTACGGTGTCTTTACCTGCAGCCTTCCACACGCGGCGGTTACTGATCTCAAAGAGCAACATGCCGTCACGATACTCGTTGAGCAGGTTGCGGTACTCGGGATTGATGTTGACCAGCTCGCGGGCATTATATTCCACTAAAGTCTTCTCCACAACGGCATCGACCTTGGAAAGGATATAGTCCTTAGCTTTTTGAACCTCGGGGATCAGAGCCTTGGAATTCAATACCGTAGAAAGCTCCGAAACCGGAACCGACTGCTTGTCACCAAAATAGAACAACGGCATTGTAGAACCCTTGATGGACTGAGCCACAAATGTTGAATCAAACTGGCCACTGGCACTCAGGGCCTTGGTGAGATAACCGTCAACTGCCGGATTAAGGCGATAGTTGAACTTGTTCTTCAGCTCATTTATGCGATGCTCACTGATCATGCCTGCACGCTCGTCACGGTTAATCGCGTTGTCGATAGCAGCACGCTGCTCCTCAAATGAAGGAAGGCCATGGGCCACCTTCTTGATAATGTGGTAACCAAACTGAGTGGCAAAAGGTTCACTGATCTCTCCATCGGCGAGGCCAAAGGCGATGTCCTCAAAGGGCTGTACCATGCGGCCACGGCTGAACCATCCCAAATCGCCTCCACGACGTGCAGTGCCGTCCTCCGATTCCTTTTGAGCCATCTCCTCAAAGCTGGCGCCGGCCTTGAGCAAAGCATAGATTGAATCGATCTTGGCTTTGCACTGGGCCTTCTGCTCCTCGGTCGCATTCTTCGGGAAAAGTTTCAGGATATGCTTGGCATGAACATCGTCGCGGTCTTTAACCTCATTCACTCTCACCATGTGGACTCCAAATTGAGTCTTGAAAGGCTTTGAGACTTCGCCAGGCTGGGTAGTGTACACTACGGTCTCAAATCCGTAGGGGAACATACCGGCACCAATGAAGCCATAATGACCATGGTTGCGAGGCTTGGAGGGGTCGCTTGAGTACTGGTCAACCAGGGTTTCCCAGCTCTCACCATTCAGGATACAGTTGCGGATGCTATCCATGCGGTTCAGATTGGCCTGAGTCTCATCTTCACTACCGCCTAGGGGCAACATGAAATGGTCAATATCGATTTGCTTCTTGCTACGCTCATAGGCCTCGGTGACAAATTGCCAGCGATAGCTCGTGTCCTCGGCCATGTAAGGAGCCGCGAGATCCTTCTGGTAGCCCTCAAATTCCGTCTTGAAAACTTGGGTCGTGTCAATACCTGCCGCCTCGGCATCAGCAACCTTCTGTTTGTAAAGCACAAAGCGTTCAACATACTGTTCAAGAGTTTCCTTCTCGACTTGTTGCTGATTGTTCTTGTGATAAAGATACTCAAACTCTGAGAGCCTGATATCTTTTCCATTGATGGTCATGAGAACAGGATCCCCCCCTTTAGCTATAGCGAGGATCGTGGTTCCCAACAGCAATGAAGAAATCAAAAGTTTTGCTTTCATCTTCTTAATGGTTGGTTTGAATCTATATTTTACGTTTTTTCATTCTATAATATAATAATGTAACGCACACCTGAGGGAAAAATTATATTACCCCCCGATTTTTTCGTGATTACCACGCCACAATGGCTAATCGAGCACTTGAATAAAGATAACAAACTACCGCCCAATAGCCAGTAGCCATTAGCTAACAGTCACACGACCACAAAAGATGAATAACCCCTGTAACGACCTGATGAAACAGTAATCAGTTGCCCATCTCGCTCAGGAACTTGATGCGCACAAGGCGGATTTCCTCCTCGGTGAAATCATCGCCTAGTTCCTCCATCGCCTTCTCGATATTGTCGGTGTCGCTCTCCTTGAAGTAGTCAAAGATATCTTCCTCGATATCATCGTCAATCATCTCTTCAATGAAATAAGATACATTGATTTTGGTACCGCTGTAAACGATGGCTTCCAGTTCATCGAGCAATTCGTCAAAATCAAGGTCCTTGCTCTCGGCCAGCGCATCCAGTGGCACCTTGCGGTCGATGGCAGTGATGATTTCGACCTTCAGTTTGCTCTTATTGGCCACCGTGCGCACACGCATATCCTCGGGGCGCTCTATCTCGTTCTCATCAACATACTTCTTGATGAGCTCAACAAATTCCTGGCCATAACGCTTTGCCTTTCCTGGTCCCACACCCGGAATGTTTTGCAATTCCTCGATCGTGATGGGATAGGTCGTCGCCATGGCATCCAGCGACGGTTCCTGGAAAATGACATAAGTGGGCAACCCATGTTGCTTGGCAATTTTTCGCCTCAAGTCCTTCAAGATACTAAACAACTGAGAGTCAACGGCTCCACTACCGCCGCCACCATGCAGTTCCTCATCGAGCATCTCAGTGTACTCGTTATCCTCGACTATCCAGAATTTCTCACGGCTGCTCAAGAATGCCTTGCCCTTAGCAGTCACCTTGATAACGCCATAGTTCTCGATATCCTTGGCCAGATAGTCGGCAAACACACCCTGACGGATCACAGCCAGCAGGAATTTCTCGTCACGCTCTTCGGCACAACCAAACACGTCGAGTTCATTGTGCTTGTAACCTTGAATCTCAGATGTTGCGTCACCCATCATCACATGGGCGATGTATTCGGGTTTGAAGCGCTCACGCAGCGTGATGATCGTCTCGATTGCTGCGCGCAACTCTTCTCCAGCCTCTACTCGTTTCTTGGGCTTCAGGCAGTTGTCACAGTTGCCGCAATTTTCCTGCTCATAGGTCTCGCCAAAGTAGTGCAGCAGCGATCGTCTCCTGCACACCGACGACTCGGCATAATCGCGCGTTTCCAGCAACAATTGTTTCCCGATCTCCTGCTCGGCAATGGGTTTGCCCTGCATGAATTTTTCTAGCTTATCCAAGTCCTTGCGGGAGTAGAAGGTGATGCACTTGCCCTCACCGCCGTCACGTCCGGCACGGCCTGTTTCCTGATAATAGCCCTCTAGGCTTTTGGGTATATCATAATGGATGACAAATCTCACATCAGGCTTGTCAATGCCCATGCCAAAGGCGATGGTGGCCACGATCACGTCAACATCCTCGCTCAGGAAGGCGTCCTGGTTGGCGCTGCGCGTCTGGCTTTCCATACCGGCATGGTAGGGCAAGGCCTTGATATCGTTCAACCTGAGCACCTCGGCCAGTTCCTCAACTTTTTTACGGCTCAGGCAGTAAATGATACCCGACTTGCCCTCGTTGGCCTTGATGAACTTGATGATTTCGCGGTCAACATCCTTGGTTTTAGGACGAACCTCATAATATAGGTTGGGACGATTAAACGACGACTTAAACACCGATGCGTCGGTCATGCCCAAATTCTTCTGGATATCATGCTGCACTTTGGGGGTCGCCGTAGCGGTTAATGCAATAATCGGGCGCACACCTATCCGGTTGATAATCGGACGGATATTGCGGTACTCTGGGCGGAAGTCATGGCCCCACTCCGAGATACAATGCGCCTCGTCAACGGCATAGAATGAGATGGGCACATCCTGTAGAAATGCAATATTGTCCTCCTTGGTGAGCGACTCGGGTGCAACATATAGCAATTTGGTGCGGCCACTGCGCACGTCATTTTTCACTTCCTCGATGGCTTGCTTGGTGAGAGAGGAGTTCATGAAATGTGCGATACCGTCTTCCTCACTGTAACTGCGCATGGCATCAACCTGGTTTTTCATCAACGCGATAAGCGGTGAGATGACAATGGCAGTACCTTCCATAAGTCGTGCGGGCAACTGGTAGCACAACGATTTACCGCCACCCGTTGGCATGAGCACAAATGTGTCACGTTCGGCCAGCAGGTTTTCGATGATTGCTTCCTGGTTTCCCTTGAATGTCTCAAAGCCGAAGAATTCCTTCAGTGCCGACATCAATTTACTGTTTTTCGCCATAATAATAGGTTTAGGGTTCCAACAATTTCACAAATATACTACCATTTTGTGAATTGCACAATATTTTTGGGAAAATAATTTTTGGTACGAAATAAAATAATGCCCTTAAGGTCATTAAGGGCATTAAAAGAGTTTATCAGTCTTTAGGAACCATCAGCTCACCTCGCTCAGCACCTCAAAATTTGATTTTGACAGCTGACGCTCAGCAAATTCACGCGTGAGGACATAACGCTTCTTGCCCATCGACGGGGCTTGATACATCACGTCGATCATGATGGTCTCAAACAGGCTGCGCAAGCCGCGGGCGCCCAATTTGTACTCGATGGATTTATCCACAATAAATCCCAGCACATCATCCTCGATGACCAGTTCCACGCCATCCATCTCCAGCAGTTTCTTGTACTGCCTCACAATGGCGTTCTTGGGCTCGGTGAGGATGCGCAACAGGGCATCACGGTCCAGCGGTTCCAGATTGGTGAGGATGGGCAATCGGCCTATAATCTCAGGAATGAGACCATAAGAGCGCAAGTCTTGAGGTGCAACAAAATGCAGCAACTTGTCACGGTCGGCCTTGCTCACATGGTTTCCCGCGCCATAACCCACGACATGGGTATTCAGGCGCTGGGCAATCTTGCGCTCAATGCCCTCAAAGGCTCCGCCGCAAATGAACAGAATATTTTTTGTGTCGACGGCAATCATCTTTTGCTCGGGGTGCTTGCGTCCACCTTGGGGTGGCACATTCACTACCGATCCCTCCAGCAGCTTAAGCAAGCCCTGCTGAACGCCCTCACCGCTCACGTCGCGCGTGATTGACGGGTTGTCGCCCTTGCGGGCAATCTTGTCAATCTCATCGATGAAGACGATACCGCGTTCGGCCTCGGCAACGTTATAGTCACAGGCGGCAAGCAGCCTCGTCAACAGGCTCTCGATGTCCTCGCCCACATAGCCGGCCTCGGTGAGCACCGTGGCATCGACGATGGCAAAGGGCACCTTCAGCATCTTGGCAATCGTCTTGGCGAGGAGCGTCTTTCCCGTTCCTGTAGGACCCACGATGATGATGTTGCTCTTCTCAATATCAATATCATCGTCATGGTGCTGGTTCAAGCGCTTGTAGTGGTTATAGACCGCAACCGACAGATAGCGCTTGGCCGTCTCCTGACCAATGACATACTCATCTAGATAAGCCTTGATCTCGGCGGGCTTGGGCAGCGAGTCCATGTCAATGTCAGTCAGCATCGAGCGGGACATCTTGTCCATGTACTCGCGCGAGAGTTCCACGGCGCGCTCGGCACAATCATTACAGATGCACCCGTTCATGCCGGGAAGCATGAGCTCCACTTCACGGTCAGAACGGCCGCAAAAACTGCAGTATAGTGTATTTTCTTTCTTCTTTGCCATGAGAATTCAAAATCAGCCTTTACTCAGTTGGTTTCTCGGCTGAGGTCTCGGGCGTTTCGGGCTTTGAGGCGGCTGCCTCACGGATGAGCACGCGGTCAATCATGCCGTAATCCTTGGCCTCGGCTGCCGTCATCCAGTAATCACGGTCACTGTCGGCATACACCTTGTCATAGGGCTGGCCCGAATGATCGCTAATGATGGTGTACAGCTCCTGCTTGAGCTTGAGGATCTCGCGGGAGGTGATCTCGATATCCGATGCCTGTCCGCTGATGCCGCCCATGGGCTGGTGAATCATCACGCGGCTATGCTTCAGGGCAAATCGCTTGTCCTTTTGCCCGGCAACCAGCAATACGGCGGCCATCGAGGCGGCCATACCGGTGCAGATGGTAGAAACATCGCTCTGGATAAACTGCATCGTGTCATAGATGCCCAGGCCCGCATACACCGAGCCACCAGGGGAGTTGATGTAAAGCGAGATGTCCTTGCCCGGGTCAGAACTGTCAAGGTAAAGCAACTGGGCTTGGATCACATTGGCCGTGTAGTCGTCAACCTGGGTGCCCAGGAATATAATGCGGTCCATCATCAGGCGCGAGAACACGTCGAGCTGGGTGACATTGAGTTTGCGCTCCTCCATGATGGTGGGCGAGATATAATTGTTAGACACGCCAGCAGCAAATTGGTCCAGAGCCAGACCGTTCATGCCCAAATGATGCACTGCAAATTTTCTGAAATCGTTTTCCATATTACAATAATAGTTGGGTGGATAAATATTTTTTGTTCAAAGATACTATTTATTTCTCAATCTCGTGTCATGTTCAGCCACTTTTTTATTCACATGACACATAATCATTGCAATTCACTCTTTCAAAAACCGAGCCAATTATCATTGACATGACAAAAATGCATAAAAAAGTGTGGAGCGGTGTCACTCACCCTACTCCACACATTATATAATATTATATTACGGACAATTATTTCTCTTCAGTCTCAAAGAGTTTGCGGAACTCCTCGACGCTAATCGTCTTCTCGTTGACCTTGACGGCCTCACGAACGGCTGCAAAGAACTTGTTGTCGATAGCGTGCTCCTGGATCATCTCGCGGGCGCGGTCATCCTGCATGTAGCGCTCGGCCTGCTGCTTAACGAGATCCTCGGGAGCATTATAGATACCATACTGTGACAACTGCTGCTGGGCAAAGATGAATGCAGCGGTATCAATATCCTCTTTCTCTACCTTCACACCCAGTTCCTGAGCGATATGGTCCTTAACGAGTTGCCAGCGCAGTTGCTTGAACATGCCCTGAATCTCCTCATCGGTGGGCTCGGTGTTCTTCTTCTCGTCCTCGGCACGGCGCTTCTGGATAAAACGCTTCAAGAACTCCTCGGGCAACTGAATGTCACCAGCCTTGTCAGTAAGCACGCGCTGAGCATCGATGGTGAAGCGGTAGTTGCAATCGGGGATGTTAGCCTGGGCAATCATGCCACGCACAGCCTCACGGAAAGCTGCCTCGTCCTTGACCTCGGTTTCAACACCAAGCACACCCTTGAAGAACTCCTCGTTCATCTCGGCATCCTGGTTTACCTTGATCTCCTCGATGGTCACGCGGAAATCGCTCTTCATGTCACCAGCCACGTTTCGGTCAACGTTGAGCAGGCCCGAGAGCTCAGCGACATTGCCATTGTAAGCCTTGTGGGGATTGAACACAAAGGTATCACCCACCTTAACGCCAACAAACTTAGCGGCCTCGTCATCGTCGTTCATGTAGCGGGGAGAAATCACCGTGCGCTCCACCTTAACACCATCGGCCTTGTCATTGCCGTTCTCGTCAAGCTCGATCATCGAGCCACGCAGCATCGACTCCTTGTCGCTGACCTCACCGTCAACGAGCGTACCCAGGCGCTTGCGGTCATGGGCGATTGCATCGTCAACCATCTGGTCGGTCACCTCAATATTATAATAAGGCACATTGATGCGCTTGTTGAGTTTCAGTTCAATAGCGGGAGCCAAACCCAGGTCAAACTTGAACGACATCTCCTCGTCCTTCATCAAGTCAACCTTAGTCTCTTCATTGGGCAGCGGTTCACCCAGGATGTTGAGATTGTTCTCGCGCATGTAGTCATACATGGCTTTGCCCACCATGCGGTCCACAACGTCGGCAGTGACACTGGGACCATAAAACTTCATCAGCAGCGACTTGGGAGCCTTGCCGGGGCGGAAGCCCTTAATCGGATGGCGAACACCCATGGCTGCCACTTCCTTATTCACATCATTGGCAAAATCTTCTCTCTTGAGGTCAACGGTGAGCAGTCCGTTCACCGCATCAATTTGTTCAAAACTTACGTTCATTACTTGGTTTGTGTTGTATGTTAATTCTTTAATTTTCAAAAAGCGGCTGCAAAATTACTACAATTACAACGAAGCACAAAATTTCCCCACCACTTTTTTATTTTTGGTGGTTTTTGGCCGTTTATTGTGACATGACAATTATTGTACAAGTCGCCCTCTGTCAGCTCATGCGCTCGGGAGGGAGAACAGGCGGCACGCGTTGCGGTCGGTAGCGTCGCTCACAACCTCGGGGCTCACGCCCAAAGAGGAGGCGACAAAATCGTTAACCAAGGGGATGTAGGAGCTCTCGTTGCGCTTGCCGCGATGCGGGACAGGGGCCAGATAGGGTGCGTCGGTCTCCAGCAACAAGCGGTCGATACCGATGACGGGCAACAACTGCGACACCGTGCTCTTCTTGAAAGTCACCACACCGTTAACGCCAAAGTAAAAGTCGCCGCGCTGGCGAATGCGCTCCACATCCTCAGGAGTGCCGGTAAAGCAATGGAACACGCCCTGAGGCACAGGGCAGTCCAAATGGTCGATGACATCGAGAATCTCATCAAGCCCCTCACGGCAATGGATAATGAAGGGCACGCCCAACTCGTGGCACCAGTGGAGCTGGATGTCCAGCGCCTTGAGTTGCTGCTCGCGCCAGGTCTTGTCCCAATAGAGGTCAATGCCTATCTCCCCCACTGCCACGACGTGATGCTGATCAAGCATTGGACGCAACTGCTCAAGTTGGGTCATGTAGTCGCCGTTCACTTCCTCGGGGTGCAACCCCAGTGCCAGCGAGATATAATCGGGATAACGCTCTTGCAGCGCCACTTGCAGGGGCACACTCGCCACGCTCTCACCCGGCAAGATGATGTGGCTCACACCGGCCTCTCGTGCCCGTTGAACGACGGCATCGCGATCCTCGTCAAAGGCATCGCAATAGATATGGCTATGACTGTCAATCAATGGTAACTCAGGTTTTGGTTCTTACTTGTTTCTACCAGCGAGGCTGTTGGCAAGGTCAACGAATGCCTGCTTGTCCTCATCGCTGATTTTCACACGGTTGAATGCTTCGATGGCACGGGCGTTGTAATCGGCAATGGCTTCCTGCGCCAGCTGGCGCACGCCTAAACGTTCATACAGTGCCGTCACTGCGGCCACCTTCTCAACACGTGTGGCATAGGGGTCGTTGAGCCAGTGACGCAACTCGTCAGCATCATCACCCTTGGCCAGTTGCATGGCATTGATGAGCAGGAACGTCTTCTTGTTGTTCATGATATCGCCGCCTATTTCCTTGCCGAAAGTCTTGGGGTCTCCCCACACGTCAAGCAGGTCGTCTTGCAGCTGGAAAGCCAGCCCCATGTTCACACCCGCCTCATAGAGTGCTTCACAGTCCACCTCAGCCCCCTCGGCCAGCAGGGCACCCGTCTTGAGGGCACAGCCCAGGAGTACCGAGGTCTTCAGGCGTATCATGTTGATGTATTCCTCTACAGTCACATCATTGCGGTCCTCAAAGTCCATGTCCCATTGTTGCCCCTCATAAATCTCGATGGCTGTCTTGTTGAACAGGTCCATCACGGCACTATTGCCGGTGCGGGCAATGAACTGGGTCGCCAGGGTAAGCATCGTGTCGCCACTCAAGATGGCGGTATTGCTGCTCCACTTGCGATGAACGGTGGGCTTGCCTCGACGCACGTCGGCATTATCCATCACGTCGTCGTGCAAGAGGGTGAAATTGTGGAACATCTCTATGCCTAACGCAGCATCGAGCGCACCAGCGGTATCCCCACCCAGCGCGTCACATGCCATAAGTACAAGCACTGGGCGAATGCGTTTGCCACCCAATGCCATGTGATAGGCTATTGGGGCATATAGTTGATCGGGCTCGGCAGGATAAGGGATTGCGGCAATCGCCTGATTGACAGTGTCAAGATAGGTCTGGAATGGTTTCATTGTATCGATATTTAGCTGTTTCTATCAGTTACATCACTCTTTTTTCAATGCCGATTGATAGGCTTTTTCAAAGGTGGCAAAATCCTCAGGTGTGTAGATTCCGCGCAACTCATTGATCCTTAAATTGATGTCAGCCATGTCGGCACCTGGCTGGTTAGCGTCCTGAGCAAGCGCGGCACCCAGTGCTGCCGGACGCGAAGCCTGGGCATACACCAGCATCTGCTCGTGGACCGACAAGACATCGACCGAAGCCTGCAACGTGCTGTCAAACACCTCTACATGGCGGTCATAGCCGAAGGTGTAGCACAACCAGTGGATCAACGACAAGTGGTCGGCGGCCGAGTCGGGCTCATCCTCATGGCGCATGAGCACCTCAACCATGGTCTGGCACTTGCGCTGGGCCAGCTCGGTGGGCGACAACACAATAACATTGGCCGCCTGGAACAGTGAGTCGCGGCCATCGGCCAGCAAGGGCTCAGTAAAGGCTCTATTGGCCGCCTTCACCTCCCACGGCCATCGCAGGCTGTCGCCACGCAGGGCATTGAACCGCTGCACGACCTCACGCATCGCTGCCGTGTCACCCCAAGCCTCCATGAACTCGCGACCGAGGGCCTCTCCACGCTTAGATGCTTCGCTACAGGCAGTCAACAGCAGCATCAAGCCAATCATCAATATCGGCAGTCTTTTCATTTCTTTACTTCAGGAAATATGGATTGATACAGCACCTTGTCTTTCTCTTTCAAGTAGGAGCGGAAGGCTTCGTCAAACGCTCGAACGGCAGCAGAGTCGCGCTTCAGCGCATAGGCGCTCTGCTTGGCCTTGGCATCCATCACTGCGCGCTCCATCGCCATCGTGTCGGTGTGGTCAACCGCAACCAGAGCTGCCGCCGACCGCATGCCGCTGTCGCGCGCCTCGGCATCCAGCGGCGACTTCTTCTCACCACATCCCACCAGCAGCATGGCTGCGAGCAAGAGTTGTAACATATACTTCATCTTAGAGCTATTAGATTCATTTATTGACGGCAAATTTACTAATTAAATCTCACATCCGCCGCAACAATCCATACAAAAATCCTCAACCCACCTCCACGATTATGCACAAAAACACTCACCGAACAAAAAAAATGTACTATTTTTGCACACAATTAAATCATATATGAACCATTAAGACATTGACATCATGCAGCAAGCAGACACAGCAGCAAGCAATGCGCTTGTCACCATCATCATCGTTGACGGGAAGACCAATGGCCAAGCCAATGGCTTCATCAGGTTTGTCGAGGGCATCATCGGCCACAATGACAGTGAAGTCACCTTCACTGCTGTGGGCATCGACAAGAGCCAGGTGACAGGTACCCAAGCCCGCATCGACACGGCCCCTGACCTTAACCAGGCCGTGAAGCAATGCGACACACCATGGGTGATGCTGTGCGACTGCTCAACACGGCTCATCGACAATGCAGTTGACCAGCTCGTCGCCACTGCTACCGAGCGCGGTGCCAATGCCGTGATTGCAGGCCTTGACGACCCCAACGAGGGCATCTTCACCCTACAGGGCAAGCTATTCGCCACCAGCGCATTGCAGGGCATCACATTGAATGACAGCGACGTGTCGGGCGACGGTTACATCACGCTGCAACACATCATGGCCAAAGCCCATAACGTGACTGGCATCGGTGAGAACCTGATCGACAGTGCCGACATGACGCGTGTGGCCAAAGCACTCACCCCGGCCCACAAAGAGTTGCTCTACCGCATGGGCACCCTGTACTGCGAGATTCAGTTGTGTGACCGCTGCAACCTGGACTGCGCCTACTGCTCTCACCTCTCCCCTATCTCCCAACCCGTGAGAATAGGCCTCGACACCCTGGCCGAAGAATGCCATCGGTTGGCCAAGATAGGCTTTGACGAGGTGAACCTCATGGGTGGTGAGCCCCTGCTTCACCCCCAGGTGATTGAGGCCATCCAGCTCACCCGCAGCATCCTGCCCGACATCAAGCTTATCGTCTCGACCAACGGACTGCTCCTGCCGCGCATGTCCAAGGAGTTCTGGCAGCGTTGCCGCGACAACAGGGTGGTGCTGCGCATCACGCCCTATCCCAAGGCTAAGAATGGCACATGGAACTACTTCAAATATATATACCTTATTAAGAAGAACCGCGTCAGGATGGAATCCACGGGGTGGCGCTTCGGTTTCCGCCACCAGTTGCTGAGCGAGAAGGCCGAGTTTGACGCCACATCCAACTACCTGCGCTGCCAGCTCCATTGTACCCAGGTGCGCAATGCCACACTGTGGCCCTGCGCCTATGTTGCCTACGCTTTCAACCTGAACAACAAGTTCGGCACCAACTTCAAGCATGCCGCTGGGGACAGTATGCCCCTCACCGAAACGACCACCGCGACCGATGTGCGGCTGTGGCTGCTTCGCACCAAGCCCTTCTGCAGCCACTGCGGCATCAAGGACGCCAAGCACGTCAACTGGAAACGCTCTGAGTATGCCCGCAGCGAGTGGCTACAAGACTAAATAGCGTCTACACGCCTGCGACTATTAGATAGTAGTCAGGCAAAATATCACGCAAAGCCACCATCGCCTCACGGCACTTGAAACCTTGTTAAAAAAACAATTTTCATTTTTTATTGCTCTATTTGAGTGTATTTTAGTACCTTTGCCGATTGATAATCAACATTAATTGGAAACAATGACACTCAAGAAGATTACCATTGCCATTGACGGGCACTCGTCAACGGGCAAAAGCACAATGGCCAAGTCGCTGGCAAAGCGCATTGGCTACGCCTATGTGGACACGGGAGCAATGTACAGGGCCGTGACCCTGTTTGCCCTGCGCAACAAGCTCATCAAGGGCAACAAGGTCGATGAGAAAGCGCTCAAGGAACACCTCAATCGTGGCGACATCGCCATCACCTTCCGCCCCACCAGGGACGGCAAGAGCGTGACCGTGCTCAATGGCAAGAATGTGGAGCGTTACATCCGCTCGATGCGCGTGAGCAACGTGGTGAGCATCATCGCTGCCATCGGCTTTGTGCGCAAGGAGATGGTCAAGCAGCAGCAAGCCATGGGCAAGGACAAGGGCCTGGTGATGGATGGTCGCGACATCGGCACGGTAGTCTTCCCTGATGCCGAGATGAAAGTGTTTGCCACGGCAAGCCCCGAGGTTCGCGCCCAACGCCGATTCGACGAACTGCGTGCCAAGGGTGACACGACAACCACCTTTGAGGAAGTGCTCGCCAACGTTAATGAACGTGATCGCATCGACAGCACCCGTGAGGAGAGTCCCCTGCGCCAAGCCGACGATGCTGTGGTGCTCGACAACTCCCACTTGACAATGGCCGAGCAGGACGAGTGGCTTTACAACCTCTATCTGGAAAGAGCTAAGGAATAATTTAGTCGGGGACACTTCCGTTAAGGGCAAAAAGTAAAAATGGCCATCATCGAGATTGACAACGGTTCGGGCTTCTGTTTTGGGGTAACCACAGCCATTCGCAAGGCTGAGGAGGAGCTCAACAAGAGCGGGCACCTATACTGCCTGGGCGACATCGTGCACAACACAGCCGAGGTCGACCGCCTTGCCAGTCGAGGATTGGAGACCATCACCCACGAGCAACTGGAGCAACTGCATGATGTGAAAGTGCTGCTGAGAGCCCACGGAGAGCCCCCCGAGACCTATGAGACAGCTCGACGCAACCGCATCGAGATCATCGATGCCACGTGTCCCGTTGTGCTCAAGCTCCAACAACGCATCAACACCGCCTTTAACACCGCCGACCCCACCAACGCACCCCAAATCGTCATATACGGCAAGCGGGGACACGCCGAGGTGTTGGGGCTCGTGGGACAGACTCAAGGCCAAGCCACTGTCATCGAGAACATTGACGAGATCGATAAAATCGACTATTCACGCGACATACACCTCTACTCCCAAACCACTAAGAGTGTCCAGGAATTCCAACGCATCGTCGAGGAGATCAAGCGACGCGTCAAGCCAGGGGTTACCTTCCGCAGTTTTGACACCATTTGCCGCTCGGTGGCCAACCGCATCCCGCAAATCCGCGAGTTTGCCCGCCTGCACGAGCTCATTTTGTTTGTCAGCGGCGCCAAGAGCAGCAATGGGCGCATCCTGTTCGCCGAGTGCCTGGATGCTAACCCTAACTCCCACCTGGTGAGCAGCGAGGACGACATCGACCCCGCTTGGCTAGCCGGCAAGGAACGCATCGGCATTTGCGGTGCCACATCAACGCCTCGCTGGCTCATGCAACGCGTGAGCGACACCGTTCAACAACTCACGACCAACTAACCATAGCTCATCAACCAAAAACAGAATATGACCAAAAAAAACCTCATCATCGTCATCGTCTTGCTTGCCCTCATCGACCTGGTGGCAGCAGGATGGTACACGTCGCGACGCATCGAGGCCAGTGGCAAGGGCCAGAACTTCTTTGTTGACCAGCGCGACTCTACCGAGGTCATCACCATGGCCGATACCGTCACCGCCGCCTCACAGGCCGACGTGTTTGACAAACTCCAGCTTAACACCTATTATTTTATTGCTAACACGCCCGCTGTAGCTGGCAATAACAACACTTGCTACACCAGCATCAAGCATGTCAAGGTGCGCTGGCCCAAGAAGATCAATGGCGACGAGGACTTGAGCGACCTCAACAAGGAACTCATCAAGAAAGCCTTTGGCAACAACCAGTCCCAACTCAAGGACGCGCGCTATACCTTCTTGAACACGCCCGTCTTTAACAAACCTGTTGGGGATGATTACCGCACGCTCGTCAAGGCGCCAACCATCTATCCCACCTATGGCAACGTCAACCAGGTACTGGTTTACCCTTACATGACTTCACAGCGACTGCTCGTCATGGAAATCGACAAAGTCGTCTATGACGGCAGCTCGACCGACAAGACCAACACCTACGTGCACTATGACCGCCAGAAGGGACGTGTGCTCTCACGCATGGATATCCTGCAGGCCGACGCATCATTAGAGAATAAGCTCCTTAAGGTCATTAACAAGAAAATTGATGACCTCAACAGGGGCCGCAGCGAGGATCGCAAGCTGCAACATGCCCTCAACGTGCCCGCCGACATCTGCTGCGGCAAGAAGGGCATCACATTCCTTTTCAAGCAGGGGGCCATCGATGATGACAACATCGAGGTTCATGTTGATTATGACAAGTTGGAACCCTTCTTCACCCAAGAGTTCAAGCAAATCCAGGCCAATAACGAGGGCTTTAAACTATTTGACGAGGACATCAAGCCCGAGCCCATCAACAGCCGTAGCCCGGAAGTCAAGAAGGCCGCTCCAGCAGCGCCCAAAAAAGAGCCTGTAGTCAGGAAAAAGAAAAAATCCTACTACAACAACGGTTACAAGCGCGGTTACTACAATAACCGTTACAAGCGCGGCTATAGAAAGGGAAGAGGCTACTATAACAATCAAGGAGACAGCTCTGTCAAGCCAACACAAACCACAAGGAAGAGGTATAGCGGGGCAAAGCGTAGATCTGGACGTCACGGTTACGCTGGTCAGCGGCGTTCGAGCCATCGCCGACGCTGAGTCCCTTGGCCTCTAGCGCGTTGCGCATGGTGGATAAGGCCAGCTGTGGATCATTGTTTTTCTCACTCAAGTGGCACAGGAACACGTTGCGCAGGCCCTCGTGGTAATGCTCGGCGACAAATTGTGCCGCAACTCTGTTTTCAAGATGGCCGTCATCGCGTTTCACGCGGTTCTTGAGGAACTCGGCATAGCCGCCCTCCTCCAGTTTCTTCAGGTCATAGTCACTCTCGATCATCAAGTAATTGGCGCGGCTCATGTAATAGGCCGCCCGCTCGGTAATCGAACCCATGTCCGAGCCCACGACAAAGCGCTCACCCTCATACTCGATGCTAAAGCCCACGCTCTTGACATCATGCTTGGTCTCAAAGGCCGTGATTTCCATGTCGAGTATCCTGAACGGGATTTCCTTGAAAATGGGCACATGGTGGTCACGGATGCGACTTGAGATGCGGCATCGCTGCAGCATCTGGGCCATCACGCCCATGGTGCAGTAAACGCTGCAACGGCAACGGTTGATGGCAGGATACAGGCAACACATGTGGTCATGGTGGGCATGGGTGAGCAACACGCCCTTGACCATGTCGGGGCTCACGCCATTACGCTCCAGAATGGCAAACGCTTCATCAAGCGTCATGGCCGCCTGGTTCTCGGGATTCTTTTTCTTGCGATGATACTTGACCGGCTCCCTGATGCCAGCATCGATGAGGATGCCGCCGCGCGGGGTGCCCAGGTAAGCACAGTTGCCGCTGCTGCCGCTGCCAAAGCTGATGAAGCACAACCCCTTGCCAACGCCAGCATAACGTGGTTTCTCGTCTGATACGGGTGCCGACGGCCTCAAGGGAGGCGTGTCGTCGCCATCCACGTCAAATGCGATCTTCAACGGCCGCCCGTCATTGGTATATCCTTTATATTTGTGTCCAGCCATGAGTGGTAGATTTCAACTGAATAACAAGAAAATGGTAGGAATCTTGTGGTAGTCATACTGGCACTGCCGCCACTCCCCTATCGTACGGGTGACGATGTGCTGATTCTCGCCCGTGATGTCACTGGCTACACACAACCGCATCCCAGCCGGCAACAGTCGAACCAGTTCAGCGATGAGCTGATTGTTGCGATAAGGTGCTTCAATGAAAATCTGGGTCTGGCGCTCGCGCTCGATGCGACGGGTCATCTCCTTGAGGCGCGCTTGACGGGCTTGGGCATCCACCGGCAGATAGCCTGCAAATGAAAAGCTCTGGCCGTTAAAACCCGACGCCATCAGGCTCATCAGGATACTCGACGGTCCCACCAGCGGGAACACCTTGTAGCCCTTGCGCTGCGAGATGCCCACGAGATCGGCTCCTGGGTCTGCCACAGCGGGACATCCCGCGTCGCTAATCAAGCCCACGGCCTCGCCGCGCCCAATCGGCTCAAGCATCGCTTCCAACGCAGCAGTGTCCTTGAGGTTGGAATGCTCGTTGAGCTCACTGAACGTTAGGCTGTCGATGTCGATGTCACGATTACATTTCTTGAGAAAACGGCGTGCCGATCGCAGGCTCTCAACCACAAAATAGCTGATCTCGCCCACAACCTTAATGTTGTAAGCGGGCAGCACCCTATCCAGCGGTCCATCGCTTAACTGGGAGGGAATCAGGTATAAACCAGCGTCTAATGCCATTTCTTGCTCGATTCCTGCTTATTTACAAATTGCAAAGATAATCATTTTTCTCCAACCATGTTTCATTTCTCCCCCACGAATTACACCCTTTGATTCATAAAAAAACGGTGTTGATCCCCTTAATCAACGTTTGATTCCCGTAGGCATCCCAGTTCCAATCAATTAATGACCATTTATCGATAATTCATGTGAAAAATGGACAGCAATATTGCAGGGTTAATTAAATTCCACTATCTTTGCATATTGCAAACCATCCAAAATGAGTCCAAAAAAGGAACAAATACAGCAAATCAGGGCGCAGCAGGAAAATGATATCACCCAATGCGTCAACACTTTAAATAATGGCGGTCTGATACTCTATCCCACCGACACGGTGTGGGGCATCGGTTGTGACGCCACCAATGCCGAGGCCGTCAAGCGTGTCTATCAGCTCAAGCAGCGCGACGACAGCAAGGCGCTCATCGTGCTCATCGACAACGCTGACCACATCGACCACTATGTGGTTGACGTGCCTGCCATCGCCCGCGAGCTCATCGACGTAGCGGTCAAACCACTCACCATCATCTATGAGGGCGCCTATAACCTCGCTCCCAACCTGTTGGGCGACGAGGACAGCGTGGGCATACGCATTCCTAATGACGAGTTCTGCCACCAGTTATGCGCGCGTTTTGGGAAACCCATCGTCTCAACATCGGCCAACGTGAGCGGCAAGCCAACGGCTAAGACCTTTGCCGACATCGACCCGGCCATCGTCAACGGTGTGGACTATGCTGTTGAGTACCGACGTGACGACACCACGCCCCACCACCCGTCAAACATCATCCTCTTGAGCCGCGACGGCACATTTAAGATTATCAGATAATTACAACACATCATGAGAATAAGACTTGACATCAACAACAAGGCTCACAGACAACGCATCAAGTATGTGCTGGGCGACTTTGTGATGTCTTGTCTCGCATGGTTCACCTATTACATCGTGCGCTACCAGATGGGCAATGTCGTGGGATATGACCACCTGACGAGTTACCTGACGAGCAAAATTGTGATTCTAGGTCAAATTGCCTTCCCGCTAATGATGATGGTGACTTATGCCTTCAGCGGCTATTATAATGAGGTGTGCCGCAAATCGCGCATCCAGGAGTTGCTTACGACAGCCGCCAGTGCAGGAATCAACACGCTGTTGATTTTCTTCGTGGCGCTCATCAATGATGTGATTGGTGTCAGGGGCAGTGACTATGAGATGATCTTCATCCTGTGGGCTCTGCTGTTCGGCTTTGTCTATCTCATGCGCTTTATCATCACCAACAACGCGATCAAGCGCATCAAGTCTCGCCGCTGGACATTCCCCACGCTCATCATCGGCAGCGGTTCGGCAGCCGTCGCCTTTGCCGACAAGCTCAACAAGATGCGCAACTCCTCGGGCTATGACATCAAGGGATTTGTAAACATCCCCGGCGAGAACCCCGTCAAGGGCAATCCGCTTCCCTGTTATGACCTGGACGAGATCAAGGAGGTGTGTGAGGAGGAAGGTATTTGGGAACTCATCGTCGTCCCCACGCGCGATGACTTCCACCAAACCATGGGTGCCATTAACCGCCTGTTCGCGTTGGGCTTGCCCATCAAGGTCTCGCCTGAGCGATTCAACATGATGCAGTCCCAGGTGCGCATCTCCGACATTTATGGAGAGCCGCTGGTCAACATCTCTCGCAGCAGCATGAGCGACAGCGGCAAGAACATCAAGCGCGCCATCGACATCGTTGTCTCGATCATTGCGCTCATCGTGCTCATCCCTGTCTATGCGGCAGTGGGCATCACCATCAAGCTTACAAGTCCAGGACCCATATTCTACTTGCAACGCCGCATCGGCTTCCACAACAAGCCATTCAACATCATCAAGTTCCGCTCGATGGTGCAGAATGCCGAGGCGGCTGGCAAGCCACAGCTCTCTTCCGACAATGACCCGCGCATCACACCCTTTGGCCGCTTCATGCGCAAGTACCGCATCGACGAGTTGCCGCAGTTCTGGAACGTGCTCAAGGGAGACATGTCGATTGTGGGACCTCGTCCCGAACGCAAGCACTACATCGACCTGATCACCGAGCGCGTGCCAGCCTATGCCCTGCTCCACCAGGTGCGCCCCGGCATCACCTCGATGGGAATGGTCAAGTTTGGCTACGCCAAGAATGTCGATGAGATGGTCGAGCGCGTCAAGTATGACCTGATGTACCTTGATAACATGTCGTTGCTCAACGACTTGAAGATCCTCATCTATACAATTAAGATCGTCTTTACCGGGCGCGGAATGTAATGGCACGGCAAACCGCGATACAGGATTCGGCCAACAAGGCAACCAACGAGAGGGACGGATGGTGGATAAGACTGCTCATCTGGCGTGAGAAGCACATCCCCGACAAGACCTTCGTCGTGCTGCTCGCCCTTATCGTGGGCATTGCGTCGGGACTGGCGGCTGTGTTGCTTAAGACGCTCATCGCGCTCATCGCGGGCTTCCTCACCAGCCGCTTCAACATCGAGCAAGGAAACCTGCTCTATCTCGTCTTTCCCGCCATCGGTATCCTGCTGGCCAGCCTCTACGTCTATTACATCGCCCGCGAGCCCATCTCGCATGGTGTGACGCGCGTGCTGTATGCCCTTGCGCTCAAGAAGAGCCGCCTCAAGATACACAACATGTATTCATCGCTCATCGCCTCGTCGGTGACCATCGGTTTTGGTGGATCGGTCGGTGCCGAGGGCCCCATCGTTTTCACTGGCGCCGCCATCGGCAGCAACTTGGGGCAAGCGTTTAGGCTCTCACCCCAAACGCTCGCCATGCTCGTGGCCTGTGGCGCAGCAGCGGGTATAGCGGGCATCTTCAAGGCCCCCATCGCAGGCATGCTGTTCACGATCGAGGTGCTCATGCTTGACCTCACCGCCGGTGCGGCCATCCCCTTGATCGCCGCTTCGGTGGCAGGTGCGACGGTGTCCTATGTCTTCACGGGCTATAACGTCGAGTTTTTCTTCTCCCAGAGTGAGCCGTTTTTCGCTTCGCGCATCCCTTTTGTATTGTTGCTGGGCGTGTTCTGCGGCTTTGTCTCGCTTTATTTCATCAACCTTATCGACCGCATCGAGGGCCGTTTCAAGCGGCTTAGGAACCGCTGGGTGCGATTTGCTGTGGGTGGTCTCACCTTGAGCGTCCTCATCTTCCTGATGCCGCCGCTATATGGCGAAGGTTTTGATGGCATCACTCGACTCATCAACGGCGACGTGACGGGCATCTTCAACAACAGCCTCTTCTATCCCTACCGCAACAACACGGTGGCAGTGCTATTGTTCCTATTCGCTCTTGGTGCCTTTAAGGTGTTTGCAACAGCGGCCACCAATGGTGGCGGTGGTGTGGGAGGAACATTCGCTCCATCGCTGTTCGTGGGTTGCATGGCGGGCGTCTTCTTTGCCTACCTGTTTAACCACTTGGGACTCATCGACCCCCAAACGCCCTTGAGCATCAAGAATTTTGCCCTCATGGGCATGGCGGGCGTGATGGCGGGTGTGATGCATGCGCCCATGATGGCCATCTTCCTCACCGCCGAGATGACCGGCGGTTATGACCTCTTCCTGCCGTTGCTCATCGTCTCGGCAAGCAGTTATAGTGTGTGCCGCATCTTCACACCCTATGGCATCTACTCCCGCCGTCTCGCCAAGCGCGGTGAGTTGCTCACCCATCAAAAGGACCGCTCGGTGCTCACCTTGCTCAAGATGGATAGCGTCATCGAGAAAGATTTTACTGTTGTCCACCCTGACATGAGCCTCAAGGACATGGTCGATGTCATTGCCCATAGCCACCGCAACCTCTTCCCGGTCACTAATGACGATGGCAAATTGATAGGTGTGGTACAGCTCGACGACATCCGCAATATCATGTTCCGTCCCGACCTGTACCGCCGCATGAACGTGGACCGTTTCATGTCGGTGCCACCTGCCAAAGTCATTGTCGGCACACCGATGGAAAGGGTGATGAAAACATTTGACGATACAGGGGCGTGGAACCTGCCCGTCGTCGATGAGGACGGCAAATATGTGGGTTTCGTGTCCAAGAGTAAAATATTCAACAGCTACCGCCAAGTATTGAAACACTACACTTATGATTAACAATCCATTATTCATGATGAAGAAAGTACATATTTTTTTCTTGCTTGCAGTCTCATTACTTCCTTTCACCACCTGGGCCACAGAACTGGCCAATAACAGCGCCCCAGTCATGAATGACTCGGTGGCGACAATTGTTGATGAAACCAATCAAGTCACAAACGTCACCGACACGGTATCTGTATCCGAGGACGGCACTGGCATTGGATCAGAACAGGACATTGCCGAGCTGTTATCAGGTAAGGAAATCGGCCTTGATGCCAGTACGTTCCGCCATTACAACGGTCCGGATTTCCATTTCCTGAAGAACACAACCAACACAGCTGTCAAGCCCTACAAGTTCATGGACGACCAGACGTGGGTGGGCATCCCGCTGTTCGTGGCCGGCATGATCGCTAAGGGCGAGAAAAAGGCTTTCCGCCAGAATTACAATAATCCGAACACCAAGATTCGCCTCATCAAGTACAACTTCCATAGTGAAATCGACAACTACACCCAGTTCTCAGGCATCGCCCTGACCGCTGGCCTGAAAATGGCGGGTGTCGAGGGCCGCTCATCCTGGCCACGACTGTTTGCCTCGTCACTCGCTTCCTATGCTGTGATGGCTGCTTTTGTCAACGGCATCAAATACACCGCCAGCGAGATGCGTCCCGATGGCTCGACCCGCAACTCATGGCCCTCAGGGCACACGGCCACGGCCTTTGTCGGTGCAACTATCCTGCACAAGGAATATGGTCTGACGCGCTCGCCGTGGTACTCCGTCGCCGGCTATACGTTAGCCACTGGTACTGGCGTGATGCGCGTGCTTAACAACAGGCACTGGATCAGCGACGTGCTCTCGGGTGCAGGCATCGGTATTCTTTCCACCGAGTTGGCCTACGGCATCTGCGACCTGCTGTTCAAGGAGAAAGGCCTGCTGATGAATGACCTCGCCTACTACCCCGACCTGAGAGAAAATCCCACATTCTTTTCCATCTCGATGGGTATCGGCCTGGGCAACAAGAACCTGGTATTGCCCGAAATCAACTTTGAACTGCCCCAGGAACTGCTTGACGAGGGCGAGGATCCCGTGGTACACGTCACCGATGGCCCCTTGAGGCTGCAATTCCGCAGTGCGACGGCTGTGGGTGCCGAGGGTGCCTGGTTCTTCTGCCCCTATGTGGGTGTCGGAGGCCGCTTGCGCGTCAAGAGTACCCCCATCAAGGGGTGGAACCTGTTTGCCGAGAACGAGCACAAATCACTGAAAGAACTCATGACGAATCCCGACCTGCTGAACTCAATTGAATATATGGACCTCACCATTGAGAGCGACCACATCACCGAGTTTGCCGGTGACGCCGGGATATACTTCAGCCTGCCGTTGTCCTCCCGATTTGCCATCGGGTCAAAGCTGCTGTTGGGTCGCAGCGTGATGGATGACCTCGACGTGACGGCCAAGATGGCAGGTAAACATCTGGACGTCAACTATGAATATGAAGGCGAGGACGATCCACTCTTCTTCAAGACCGATGAGGACGTGTCCTATGACTGGGACCTGATCAACGTTCATGCCTCCAACTCCCTGAAATTTGGCACAGGCCTGTCTTTCACCTACGCTTACAAGAACTCATTCTCCTGGCGCCTGTTCTGTGATTACGATTATGCCCAGAAGACCTATACCGCCTCCTACAGCCCGTTTGAATTCTTAGGCGCAATGTCCCCGGAATTCGCTATCGGGATGATCTTTGCTGGATGGAACATTACAGAGCCGTTGACCTCCAGCGTCAAGAAACACCTGCACCAGTGGGTCTTGGGCGGCTCTTTGTGTATCTCATTCTAAAAACGATGTTTTAAAAAAATAACATTAATCTAGATTGATATGATAAAAACACTTAAAAGATTGACCGTGACCTTAATGCTTGCCGTGACCACTGGCACCGCCTTGGCGCAGTACTACAGCGGCGAGAACACCTTTGACGGCGAGAACAAGCACGAGGCCTCGGTGTCGCTGACCACTGGCAAGAACATCATCACGGGACCCTGCATCGGCAACACCGTTCACTACAAGCACTACTTCAACGACCACTGGAGCGTGGACGGCGGTGCCAACCTGCAGTACACCAAGGGTTTGTATGGTTTTAAGGCCAAGGGTGAATACCACCTGAAGATCAGGTCATTCCACATGTTTGCCTCGGGTGAGTACATGTTCAACCATTACCACGAGTACAACACCAACGAGAACATCGGCAACATGTCGGTGAGGTTTGAGCGTGGCTACTGGGACATCACGCTAGGTGGCTCATTCATCGGTTACAACATGATGGGTGACCACTACACCGAGCCCATCACGCTCACCTTTGGCGCCCATGCCACATTGCGTCCTCGCACCCACGAATGGAACGTGGGACTGTTGTTCCGCAACTATGACGACTTTTATTACGAGAACTGGAACATCAACTGGGGACTGGACTTCTACTACAAGTTCAGCCCCACATGGAAACTCTTCGGCGAGTTTAACATCCGCCCCGCGGGCTCGATGAGCCAGCTGGCAAGCAAGTATGAGACAACAGGCAAAGTAGGACTTATTTATCGATGGAAATAACAATGAAAAACTCAATATTATATAGCCTCATGGCTGCCGCCACACTGCTGGCAGCAAGTATATCGTTCAGCTCATGTGAAAAAGTGAGCCCCACGGGCGTGCTCATCGGCAACACCAGTGTTGACGACCGTGTGAAACAGTCGTTGGTATTCTATACTTTCTATGATGATAAATTAGACAAGGAATTGCCCGACACAACTACTCAATACTCTTTTCTCGTGGGCAGTGATAGCCACATCACCTTTGATCCAGGGCGATTGGAAGAGATGATAGATTTAGGCCTGGATTATGGCGACCTGTTCTTTTGCCACTTGGGTGACCTTGCTGACACCAAACCCGAATACTACGCTAATACCGATATTGCGCTGGGTATCTCTAAATTAGATTGGATGGATCGCTATCTCGAACCGTATGTCGATGAGTATCACACCCCTGAAATGGGATATTTCATCGACCCTCGAACGGGTTTTTGGGGCAGAGGTGACGAGTTCATGTTTCCCTTCTACCCAGTCGTGGGCAATCATGACATCACCCACAACGGATGGACTCTGTTCTGCAACCTGTTCAAAACCTCATTCTATGAGTTCACTGTCAAGATGGGCGATGAATATGATCGTTTTATCTTCCTGGACTCTGCTAATGGAACCCTGGGCAAATACCAGATAGAAGCACTCGAGGAGAATGTTTTAAATCATGACGGCAAAAAAATCCGCCACACCTTCACCTTCACACACACCAACATCTTCCGCCCGTCGCTTAACGAGTTTGCGTCAACCTATTGTCGCGAGGAACTGTATTACATCCTAGACAAGCTGGCTGACTGGAAGACGACCATCGCCTTTTGGGGACATGTCCATGCATGGGACGACCGCATGTTTGGTGACGTGCGTCACATCACCATGCCGTCGATGAACTTTGTTGATCACCCCAACGGCGGTGATGACCTGATCGTGAGGGTTACTGTCTACAAGGATAACCGCGAGCCCAAGGTTGAACCCGTCGGCCTCTATTGCAAGGAACGCACTAGGCAGGAGTTGAAAGATGCCGGCTTTTACGTGAATACCAAATAAAACGACCAATCCAAATGATATCGTAGTGACGAGATATGACTAAAAACGATCTGAAAATAGTTTTCTTCGGCACTCCCGAATTTGCCGTGGAAAGTTTGAAACGACTGGTCGATGGCGGCTACAATGTGGCAGCCGTGGTGACTATGCCCGACAAACCCGCTGGGCGTGGACGACAGTTGCAACAAAGCGACGTGAAGCGGTTTGCCGTCGAGCGCGGACTGCCCGTACTACAACCTGTGAGCCTCAAGGACGAGGCCTTCATCAACGAGTTACGTGCTCTACAGGCCCAGTTGTTCATTGTCATTGCCTTCAGGATGCTGCCCGAGGCCGTATGGCAGATGCCGCCACTGGGCACATTTAACCTGCATGCCTCACTGCTGCCACGCTACCGTGGCGCAGCCCCCATCAACTGGGCTGTAATGAATGGCGACAAGGAAACCGGAGTAACCACCTTCTTCCTCAAGCACGAGATTGACACGGGCGACGTGATACAGCAGCGCAGTTGTCCCATCGGGCGTCACGACAATGTCGAGGTGGTTTATGACCGCCTGATGACGATGGGTGCCGACATGGTGCTCGAGACTGTGGACAGCATTATCGCGAGCACAGTCAAACCCATCCCACAAGACCAACTGCTCACTGCGGGACAACAGCCCACACCAGCACCAAAAATCTTCAAGGATACTTGCCGCATCGACTGGGCACGACCCGCCGAGGATCTCTACAACCACATCCGCGGCCTCTCGCCCTATCCTGCCGCCTGGACCGCATTGCTTGACGAGACAGGCAAGGAAATCACGACATTGAAGGTGTTTGAGACCAGTGAACCTCTACCCTTCTCCAATGGCGAGATGCCACTGCCGGGCACACTCATGGCTGACCGCAAGACCCTGCGCGTCGCCTGTGGCGATGGCTGGCTGGAATTGCTGTCACTGCAACAATCGGGAAAGAAACGCATGGAAACCGATGCCTTCCTGCGCGGTTTCATCATCGCGCCAGGCACCCATTGTGGCTAAATCATTATTCTTGCGGTTGCAAGAGTTTATTCCAGAAATCGAGATAACGCTGTGCCACAACTGGTGCAGCGTTGTGTCTCTCAACAAACGCACGACTAGCCCGAGCCATCTCGGGCAACTGGTCACGGTGCTCCACAAGCCATGAGAGTTTATGGTCAATATCGCCCTCGACGAGCGGTGACACATTGACAATGGGCTTGTTAGCCGTTTCACCGATCAGGTCGTAATATTCAGGCTCGGCACCCGATACGGCCACCAATCCCTGTGCCATCGCGATAAGCGCGTTAGTGCCAGGGGTATAACTGTAAAGCTGGTCCAGAATAATGTGGGAAGCACGCATGCGGCGTGTGTATTCGTCATAGGGCAGATTCTCTACCACTTCGAGCTCGGTCAGTCCAGGATAACGGTCATGCACTCGCTTCATCGCAGCCAGCAGCTTGTCGGTGCCCTTAATCACGTGACGATCACGTTGAATGCCGATGAACAATCTCACTTTATCGGGGGTCTTGTCCAGAGGGCGGAACTCTAGCGACTCGGTGTCAATGGGTATGCCAGCATAAGCCACACGGTCACCCAACAGCGGCTCATAGACCGCATAATACTCATACAGGCAAGCAACGGCACCCTCTATTCCCGCCAAGATGTGCTCGCTGTGCTCGCGCATGAACGGCTGTTTCCAGTTGTCCTGCTCCTGTGCGATATATTCACCCGATCCCACGTAGGGTGACGGCTCGTCACCCAGCATGTAATCGCTATAACGGAACGTCTTGCCGTCGTGGCAGGCGTCATAGTAAACCATATCGGTCCCCAGGGCCGAAAGCACCATGTGGCGATTATGGGCCTTGAGGTAGTCAAACACGCGCGCGTTGCGGTGCGGTCTGAGACGCAGAAAGATAGGGGAAGCGATCTGGACGATATCATAGTCCTTCATCTGCGGCAACGCCCGCCAGACGTCATACAGGTAACGTACTGTCCCCATCAGGCCAGGACCGCGCAGTAGATTAATGTCACGACCAGTGTTCATCCAACGTGAACCGTCAGATGCCACTGTTGCCTCGTGTCCCATGCGCCTCAGCTCATGGGCCAGGCAGTTATGCATATTGCTTGCATCGCCTGCAAATAGTATTCTCATTGCGGGTGCAAAATTAGGCATTTTATTGTTAATTATCAAAAAAAGCAGTACTTTTACCCCGACAAATCGTGCATCAACCTTCACAATAAAATGGAAGTCTCAATCATCATCCCCGTCTATAACCGCGCTAATGTGGTGGGCGCCACACTCGACAGTGTAGTCGCACAGACTTACCGGCCCCTGCAAGTCGTGCTAGTTGACAACTACAGCACCGACAACACCCTGCAGGTGCTTGAAACATTCAAGAAGGAGCATCCCGGTGATGGCTTCAACGTCGAGATCGTTCGCGAGGAGCACCACACGGCGGGAGCGGCGCGCAACCGTGGGTTTGAGCACGCCACTGGCGAGTGGGTGTTGTTCTTTGATAGCGATGATCAGATGGAAGAAGGCCTGGTCACCTCCTATGTGAGAATCATCGAGAAAGCCAAGGCAAAAGGCCAACCTCTGGACCTGATCAGTGCACGCTCCACGCTCGTTTTCCCTGATGGATCTCAGCGCGAGGCTCCGTTTCACAAGGGCGATCTTTTTGCCCAGCACATCCTGCATGCCCAGTTAGCGACACAGCGCTATGCCGTCAGGAGGGAGTTTTTTGCCAGTACCGACGGATGGAACATCGACCTGCCAGGCTGGAACGACTGGGAGCTGGGACTCAGGCTGCTGCTGGCTGCGCCCCACGTGGCCTACATGGGCGGAAAGTCACGCGTCATCATCAACCACAACGGGGCCGATTCCATCACTGGCACCGAGTTCCACAGCCGCCAGGGCCAGTGGGAACATGTGATTGACATCATGATCAACGAGGTGCGATGCTCACAACTCAAGATGAAGCACAAAATCAGGTTTGAACGCCTACTGGAATACCGCCGCATGGTACTCGCCGCGCAATATGAACGCGAAGGCTGTACCGACCTGGCCAAGCCCTTGTGCCGCCAAGCCTATCAAGCCCTGCAAAAGAGTTACCGCGATTCCAGGAAATGGCGCTGGGTGGTTGGCCCCATAACACGCCGCCTGTTTGCACGCATCGCCAGCGGCAAACGCGGCTCAGCACGCATCGCCCGCCAGTTGTACTAAGCACTTTGCAACCCGGTTGCACGGGATTGTGCCTACCTTTGCAGCAAATAACAACGCAAAGATATGGGACACGATCACAATCATCACTGCACATGCCACGATAATGACTGCTGCAAGTCGTGCAACTGCAGCCATCATGAGCATGAAGAGGAAGCCATGAGCTGGTGGAAACCAGCTGTTTCTATTGTTTTACTCATTATAGGCATTATCTTGAGCCATCTGGAAATCAGCTGGTTCCAAAATAATTGGGTGCGTATGGCCTGGTTTGCATTGGCCTGGTTGCCCACTGGTCTAGGTGTACTGCTCGAAGCCATTGAGGGCCTGCGCGAGGGTGACGCCTTCAACGAGTTCCTCTTGATGTCGGTGGCAAGCATTGGCGCATTTGCCATCGGCGAATATCCCGAGGCTGTGGCGGTTATGGCCCTGTACTGCATTGGCGAGGCCTTGCAGGACCGTGCGGTCGATCGCGCCCGGAGCAACATCAGTAGCCTGATTGCCTTCCGTCCTGACCATGCTGTTGTCGTCAATGGCGACATACGGGAAACGGTAGATCCCGCCCAGGTCAAGGTGGGCGACATCGTGGAGGTCAAGACAGGCGAGCGTGTGCCTGTTGACGGCACGCTCACGTGCGAGGCGGCACCTTTTGACACAGCAGCACTCACGGGCGAAAGCATGCCGCGCGTTATCGAGCCTGGAGGCGAGGTACTGGCGGGAATGATTGCCAGCGAAAGCACTGTGAGAATCAAGGCGACACGCCCGGCGAGTGAGAGCGCTGTATCGCGCATCCTGGCTATGGTAGAGGATGCTACCGACCGCAAGGCGCCCGCCGAGCTGTTCATCCGCCGCTTTGCCCGCATCTACACCCCCGTCGTGATCGCATTGGCCGCGTTTGTAGTCGTGCTGCCATGGCTATACTCGCTCATGGTGCCTGCATTCAGCTACGACCTTGCCACATGGTTACACCGCTCGCTCATCTTCCTAGTCATCTCCTGCCCGTGCGCATTGGTCATCAGCATCCCATTGAGCTACTTTGCAGGCATTGGAGCCGCCTCGCGCCGTGGTATCCTGTTCAAGGGCAGTAACTACCTGGATGCCATGTCAAGGATGACAACAGTTGTATTTGACAAAACCGGCACCTTGACCACGGGCGAATTTACTGTCAGCGAGGTGGATGGACTCAGCGATGAACAACTAGCCATCCTGGCCGCCATCGAGAAGGATAGCCCCCACCCCATCGCTCAAGCCATCACTAGCCACCACAAGCCGGCTGATGTCAAGATTGATGACCTGAAAAACATCTCAGGATATGGTCTGAGCGCTACTGTTAACGGTCAGCAATGGTTGGTAGGGACAACACGCCTGTTGGAACATGAGGGTATGGAATACCCTGCCGCACTGCATGATATCGAAGGAACGACGGTGGCAGTCGCTGTCGCTGACTCTTATGAGGGATATCTCCTCTTGAGCGACAAGCCTAAAGAAGATGCCGCCACTGCCATCGATGCCTTAAATCGTCTGGGAATCAAGACAGTGATGCTGTCGGGCGATAAGCAGACACTTGTTAATGCCGTTGCGCAACAACTTGGCATCGATGAAGCACACGGCGACCTGTTGCCGCAAGGCAAGGTGCAGCACATCGAGCGGCTGCAGAACCAAGGCAAACAGGTAGCCTTTGTGGGCGACGGCATCAATGATGCGCCGGTGCTGGCAATGAGCGACGTGGGAGTCGCCATGGGTGCCCTGGGCAGCGACATGGCCATCGAGACCGCCGATGTTGTCATCCAGACCGACCAGCCTTCACGCGTGGCCGAGGCCATTTCCCTGGGCAAACGCACCCGCCGCATTGTGATGCAAAACATCGCATTTGCCTTTGGAGTGAAAGTGCTGGTGATGGTGCTGGGCGTGCTGGGCATCGCCAACATGTGGGAGGCCGTGTTTGCCGACGTCGGCGTGGCTCTACTCTGCGTCCTCAACGCCCTGCGCCTCATGCATCCATCTTCCTCACGCTAAGGCGCAATAACGCTAATATCTAAAACATTATCGGGGCCTTGCCGTATGGGCAAGGTCCCGATATATTATTGAGGGTGGGGTTTCTCTAAACCCTAAACTCTAAACTTTCTGTTTTGGGCTTGAGCCTAAATAGAAATCACTTCAGGCCACGGTTGCGCAGCAGAGCGTCGGCTGTGGGCTCCTGGCCGCGGAACTTCTTGTACAGCACCATGGGATCCTCGGTGTCACCAGCCTCGAGGATGTAAGTGCGGTAGCGGTCGGCAGTAGCCTTGTCGAAGCAACCAGCTTTCTCAAATGCGAGGTATCCGTCAGCCTCGAGTACCTGTGACCAAAGGTAGGTGTAGTAACCGCAAGCATACTCATCACTAGCAAAGACATGCTTGAAGTAGGGGCTGCGATAGCGGAACTCGACGAGTGCGGGCATGTTGAGCTGGTTCTTCACATCCTGCTCAAAGGCCTTAACGTCGATTTTCTTCACCTCCTCGGGGGTCCAGGCCTTCTTGTGCCAGAACATATCCAAGAGAGCAGCACCCACCAGCTCGGTGGTCATGAAGCCCATGTTGAACTGTGCGCTCTCGTTGAGCTTCTTCACGAGGCTGTCAGGAATCACCTCACCAGTCTTGTAGTGACGAGCGTAGTTCTTCAGCACCTCAGGCTCAAATGCCCAATGCTCGTTGATCTGTGAGGGCATCTCAACCAGGTCACGGTCGGTGTTGGTTCCGGCCAGGCCACGATACTGCACGCGGGTCAGCATGCCGTGGAGGGCGTGACCAAACTCGTGGAAGACGGTCTGGACATCATCCCAAGTGAGCAGCGAGGGGGTATCGCCTGAAGGCATGGCCATATTGCCCACATTATAGATAATGGGACGCACGTTCTCGCCACCATAGTTATAAGCCTCCTGCATGGCATTCATCCATGCACCGGGGCTCTTGACGGGACGGGGCAGATAGTCGGTCATGAAGACTGCCAGGTGCTTGCCCTCGGCATCCTTCACGTCATAGACCTTAACCTCGGGGTTATACTTCGGAGCATCGGGCATCTCCTCAAAGGTGATGCCGTAGAGCTTGTTGGCGGCATAGAAGATACCGTTCTTCACCACGCTGTCAAGAGCGAAATAGGGACGCACGTCATCCTCGCTGAAGTTGAATTTCTCCTTCTTCACCTTCTCGGCATAGTAGTAATAGTCACATGCCTCAATCTGGGCGGTGTCGCCATGAGCAGCAGCATACTTCTGCATATCGGCAACCTCCTCATCGACCTTCTTGATGGCGGGACGCCAGAGCGACATCAGCAAGTCCTCGGCAGCCTTGGGAGTCTTGGCCATGTAGGGATCTGTGGCATAGTCGGCATAGGTATTGAAACCGAGCAGGTTAGCTTTCTGTTGACGCAGGAGCAGGATATTGCGGATGTTCTCGCTGTTGTCCCACTCATCACCATGGCTAGCGGTAGAGGTATAAGTCTCATACATCTTGCGGCGCAAGTCGCGGCTGTCGGCATAGGTCAGCACGGGAAGGCGGGTAGCAGCAATGGCATTGAAAGCCCACTGGCCCTTCTTGCCCTTCTCTTCGGCGAGCTTAGCAGCGTTCTCGATGATGGTCTCGGGAAGACCAGCGAGCTGGTCCTTGTTGCCAATAAAGAAGACACACTCGCTCAAGTCATGCTGAATGTTGTTGCCAAACTTGAGGTTGAACTCACCCAGCTTGCGGTTGATTTCCTTGAGAGAGTCCTTCTGAGCGGCACTCAAGAGGGCTCCATTGCGAACGAATCTCTTGTAGTACTTCTCGGTGAGACGCTTCTGGATGGGATCCATGCCCGTCTTGTCGGCGTTGTCATAGGCGGCCTTCACCTTAGCGAATAGGTCGTCATTCATGTACATGGCATCGCTCTGAGCGGTCAGCTTGGGCATCAGGGTCTCGGTGAGTTTCTGCATCTCCTTGGTGTTGTCACTCTCGCTCAATGCATACAACAGGGCAGATACCTTGC
>Ga0247611_10000385_pt1 | contig 90584 bp, 148 predicted proteins | sample 177DNAGHGhighgp2_FD_192422 | JGI IMG/M metagenome (GOLD analysis project Ga0247611, IMG submission 192422) | Sheep rumen microbial communities from Palmerston North, Manawatu-Wanganui, New Zealand - 1770 DNA GHGhigh gp2 | ecosystem: Host-associated > Mammals > Digestive system > Stomach >...
TTTCAGCAATTTGTTTAATATTAGGATTTTCTATTATTAAAGTACCTTGTGAAGAACGAGAAATTGCAGTATAAAAAGTATTAACAAAATTAGCATGATTTCCCATGTTAGCTGTGGATTCTAATCCAACATCAACAGGTTTTAAATCAACAATATAATACTAACCTTCATCACCCTGAGCAGCACTACTTTCTACAAAGTTTATTTTTCCTTTATAATTTTCGTTTTCTGTTGCAATTTTCTATAACTTTTTATAAATATTAGAATTTTTATCCTAATATATAACCGTTATTTTTTCTCCTTTCCAATTACCATCAGCATCTTTTTCTCCTTTTAATGTAGCAAACATTAAAGTAATAGCTTCATCTAAATCAGAACTATTTTCTCCAATGATTCTTTCTCCATATAATCCAGAATTATCCTAATAATAAGATAATTTAATAAGAGGATCAGTTAATTGATTTGAAGCTAATTTCTAAATTGTTGCTAATTTATTTTTTCTAGCTATTGCAATATTCTAATCTTTAATAGTATTTTCAGTTCTCATAGAACTTCCAAGCTTAGGACTATGGAAAAAATTATCAGCACTAGTATTTAAGAAATTTTTAACATTTTCACTTATTTCAAACTATCCTACTGCTCCAATCTAATCATAATCTCCAGTAGCAATAGCACTAATATCATGTTCTTGTTGAAAAGCTTCTGAGACCAACATTTCTTGTTGAGAAAATCTAGTAGATTCATCCATTAATATTAATGAAGGAGCTTTTACTGACTTAGATAATTCAACATTTTTAAAATGCCAAATTCCAGTTTCTCCATCTTCCTACAATTCATCTTTATTAGTAATAATAACTCCATTTTCATTAGTTTTAGCTGGAGTATATCCTGGATAAATTGTTTCAAGATATGTTTTTTTACTAAAGAATTTAGATTTATTAGGATCAGCACCAAGTTTTTCAGCCCAAGCTTTAGCTTTTTCTTCATCTGTATGAATAAACCAAACTTCTTCAAGTAATTCAGGATGATATTCCTTTAACATATTATAGAGAACTCTCTAGAAACCTTGAGTTTTACCTGCTCCTGGAATTCCTTCTACAAGGAAAGTATTTAAAAATTGTAAAGCATAAGAATTATCAAGCTTTCCATTAGGAGAAACATTCTTTCCATACATAGTCCATTGTTTTCCACTATCTACTGGAGCAATTTTCCAGTCATCTATTGTTTTATTAAATGACGGATTTTTAGCTTTTTCTTTATCAATTTCCTCCTAAGTCCATTTTATTCCATCTAATTCCTTTAATAATTTATCATTATATGCTTTACCAAATAATTGAAATACAGGTTTATTTAATAGGAAAGAATAAGCCATTCTTGTAGCAAGTTCCTATCCAGGAATAGGAGCAATTCCATTTACAAGACTAGTTTTATATTCAGCATAAAAATCAGAAGCATTTACAGCTGCTGCTGTAGCCATTAACATAATAGCACTTCTATCATCAAACTATTCTATATTTGAATCAATTAATGTTCCTTCATAATCCTTCGAAAAAGCATCAGTTGGAGAAATTATTTTTAGCATGGATAAATCCAATTTTCCTTCCTATAGCTTGGACATATTGGCTTGGAAGAAATCATATAAAGCATCCTATATTTCTATACTTTCTTTTTCTAATTTTTTAGCTTTTTCAGAATCTAAATTAAATCTAGTGTCTTCAGTACTAGAATTTATAGATTCAAATGTTGTTGCCTTATTTAATACTGCTAATAATTTATCAAGGACTCCAATTCCAGATTCATCTTTTTCATTCCAATCATCTGGAGGAAGAGCTTGTACAATAGCTTTCATTTTCTTAATAAAGGAATAATTTACTCTATTATGTATTTTTTTCTATTCCTCTAATTTTTGACCACTATTTACATCAAAAATAGTTTTAAAATATTCAAGTTGTGTTCTTAATTTAGCTAAATCTTGCATTAAAGTATTAGCAGAATCTTTTTCTATTTCAGCTAATTTCATATCTGGATTTAACTAATTTACTGTAGAATTAAATCCAAATATTGCTCCAAGTTTTCCTCCATCACTTCTAGCTCCAAGAATATTTGAAGCTAAAACATCAAGAACTTGTAAAGCGTTTTTTATTTGTTCTTGAATATCTGTTCCATAACCAAATTCCTCAATTACTCCTAAGTTAGCTTTTAAAGACATTTGATTTTGTAAAGTAGTAATTAAATCAGATATTTTTATATGATTATTATCACCTAAAGCTAACTAAAACTAATCAGCAAGTTGTTCTATAGGAGTAGTTGGTTTACTATCAATGATTGCGGAATATTCTTTATAAAGTGCCCCTCTTTTCTTTAATTCTTCCTAATATTCTGGATCAGTTTCATCATAAAGATCTGGATCATTAAAATAATCTCCATCTTTATCATATTCATAAACAAGTTTTAAAAATGTATCTTTTAAATATTGTCTTGTAGATTGATTAAAATATCCTATTTTATTTAATACTTCTTTAACTTTATCAGAATTTTCTACTAAAGTTTCGTATATTTTCTTTTTTAATAATTTTTCTTTAATTCTATTAATATCTTTTTCAGTAAAAGAATTCTCATCAAAATATTCTCCTATTGAATCAGCTATTCTTTTTATACTCAGTTTATCTCCAGGAAGTAACTCTTCTAAAGATTCTACTCCTTCAGTATTCATTATTATACTTATATCTGAAACGTCTAATCCAGCAGTTTTCATTAATGAATGTAATGCCTACATATTTTTCTATAATGTAGTCATTTTTGCTATTCCAGCTGTTTGTTCAAAACTCTAAGTACTTTTTTGAATATCTTCAGCTTCATTATCAGGAGACATTATAATATTTTGAGTCTAACTAAATAAATTTCCAAGATTCTATTGATAATCATTGGGATTTTTTAAATATGATAAATTAAATGCTTTTAATCCTTCTGAAAATTTTTCTGTTATTAACATAAAATTCTAAAAAGCAAATTCTATATCGTCTTTAAAATTACTATTTTTATAATTTTCCCAAGATTTTTTTAATTCTTCTAAACGAGGTTCTGGAATATTAGCTAACACTTTTCCTTCTAATTTCTCAGCATAATCTTTAAAATTAGTCTAAATAAAAGGTGCTGAAAGTAAAGGAGATGTTTCAAATATTATTTTAGGAATGACAATTTTAGCCATATCTCCATTAAGATAAGCATCTCTTTCTTCCATAAGAGATTTCATTTCTGCTTTTAAGGAAGATAAATTTCCTGCGTTTTGTTGTAATTCAGCTTGTTGTTCTCCTTTCTAATCAGATTTAGGATGTTCAATAGCATCTATTTTTAATGCTATATCTGCAATTTTAGTAGATAAAGAATTAAATCTTTGTAAATAATTTGCTAACGTTGCAGAACCAACTTTATCTCCTCCAACTAATGACTAAAATCTTACTAATTTAGGAGCTTCTGTTAATTTAGATAAAATAGATTTATCATCCATTTTAACTCCGTTTATAGTAAGTAAATTATCAATAAGATTTACCATTCCTTTAAGAACAGTTTTATTAGCTTTATCCTAATTATCATTTGGAGTTCCTGGCTTTGGTACTTTTTCCCCATCTATAATTTCATATCCAGTGGCTGATAAATTTGAATCTGCTGTTTCTAATTTATCAATAGTTCTTAAAAAGTCATCCTTTTTTCCATTACGAATAAGAGCAATTAATTCTTGATAAGCTTTTTTCTAATCCATATTAGTTCCAAGCATATCTTTAATACCTTCCTAAAATCCTGGAAGACCTACTGCTATAGCACCACCAGCTAAACCTCCAACAAAATTAAGAGCATATCTATTTAATGTTTGTTCTAAATTCCATCCATCGAAAGTTTCTAATTTAGTTCCAGTCTATGTTAAACCTAATTCTGTTGCAGCGTTTTGTAATCCTTTTGCAATATCAAACCATAATTCTTCTGATACTTCTTCTAAACCTTCTCCTAAAGCATTAGAAACAACGCTTGTTGCTAATGCTTTTGCTGTAGAATTTGAAGCATAAGCAGCTGCCATTTTTGCATCATTAAAATCTCCTGCAACTGCTTCTTTAGCAAATCCCATTAATCTCTAATACCATTTTCTAGGATCTTTTTTGACTTCTTCAGAAGTATTTTTTTGTCCTTCTCTAAGAACTCTTTCAATATTTCTATATTTATGTTTTTCTGCTCTCAATTCAGGAAGAATGTGTTCACCTAAATTAGTACTTAAAATTCCATATTCTCCAGCGGCATAAGCTAATGTAAATATAGCAGCCTCCGTGTCGGATAATCCAGAATTTTTAGCTTCCTCATAAGAATCTGCAACTGTTACTCCAGTCATATATAATTTAGAGATATGTTCTCCAAACTTATTAGCAGAATCTAATTTGGATTCTAATAAAGCTTGTGCTTCTAACATTGAACTAGTTTTTAAATCTATTGCTTTTTCAAGCGGATTTAATAATTCATCATCATTTAAATTTTTATATTTATTTAATATTTTATCAGAAATTTCTTTCTTAAATTTTTCTTGTTCTTCTTTACTAAATCCTAATTTATTTCCTTTTAATAAAGATGGAAGATGAGTAAACATCCATCTCTATTCAGCTAATTGTGTAAATACATCAGCAGAAAGATTTAATAAATTTTCCATAGACCAAGCATGAGCCTACATACCCATTTCTTGAGAACCTCTGGACCAATCAGATGTGGACTATGTTGCAGCAGCATTTAATCCTTCCAAATAAGATAATATCGGACTTTCACTTCCAATTCCTGGAATCATTTTTCCAACTTTTGCAAACAAATCAGCACTATTTAAAATAACTCTTGCTCCTATATACCAAGGAGCAATTGTAGGAATAAGGGCTGGAGCTACTTTAACTACAGATTTCATTAGAGATCCTTTAGTGGATTTTTCTAAATCATCAGAATCAAAAAAGTCATACTAATTAACCCAAGATCCATCTTTAGTAAGTGTATCCCATCCTGAAAGAACATCTCTTCCATAAATATCTCTTCCATTAAGAGTTTCATAATAATATGTTCCAGTTAAAGGATTTATTTTCTTTTCTCCTTTTTTATGTGCTATATGTTCTTTATCAAATCCAAACTCTGATGCAGATTTTCCATTTATATCAATATCTTCATCATATTGAGCTAGAACTTTTGGATTAATAAAATTATTAAACCAAGTATCATTTGGAGCATCTACCCATGAATTTGTTTCACCATCCCAAACTAATTGATTCTAAGCAATTTCTCTAATAGATTGGGAAGGATTTTCCATTATATTATTACTAACAAATCCTATCTATTGTCTATTTGGATTAGGCATTTTAGTAATAAAAGTTTCTGACTAATTAGTTCTTTTAGCGGATTTAGCAAAAATATCATCTCTAAATGCAGAGTATGATGTAGCTAGTTTTTCATTACTAGCACTATTAGACATTAAATTATATCCAATTAATGCCTAATCATATAATCTATCGAATTTATTTTCGTCAAATTTACCGTCTGTCTATAATAGAGGGTTATTTTGAACAAAATCTAGTTTCTTATATTCATCTTTGTTTTCGATTGAAGTATTTCCTGAGTTTAGTCCTACAGTCTAGAAATCTCCCGGACTAAACTCAGGATTATACAACTAATTTAAAAAATAATCATTCTATTTACTCATTGTTTTACAAACTAAGGAGCTTCGTTATAATTTTTAGTCTAATATTTACTTCTTAATTCATCATAGTTGCCTGCTTTAAGTCCTCCAGTAGCTGATACAGCATCAACTAAGTCTCCTATTATAGGAATAAATATAGATCCTTTATATACATCTTTGTCACCAGTAAATAATCCTGGTCTATCCATATCAATATCTTTTTGTCCAGTTGTCTTCTTTATTTCATTTACATACTTAGTTATTTCATCTTCATCAGATACTAAAGATAATGTTCCATTAGAAGCTAATCCAGATTTATCCAAGAAAACATCTTCAATAGCAGTAGCCTATACTACTGCAAATCTCTTATAATTTCCTGTTAATCTATTATCAGCTCCGTATTTAATAGGAAGATTATGCTTAGCATATATTTCATTAACTTTTTGAGGATCAGTTTCAGGATTTATTCCAGCTCTAAGTACTTCCTAGTCTGCTTCTTCTATTCTATTTAATAACTAGAAGTCTGGAATAATTCTTCCGTTTCTATCAGTAGTATAAGGTAAGTCAATTCCAGCTATTGTACTATTATCAATAATAATTCTATCTTTTAATGCTTTATTAATAGGAACATCACCAAAACTAGCATTGTCTAAATCTAAGTTTTTATGTAAATCAGATTTATATATATCAGAATAAGCAAAATCAGCTCCTATAGGATTTCCATCTTTGGTTATACTAGAAACTCTAGCCATTCCATTAAACATATTTCCGTTACCTATACTGAATGCAAATTCTCTTGGAGAAGACATTCCTAATAATAGTTGAACAGCGGAATTAATTCCAAGTTTATCCATAGAAGTTTCCTTATCTTTATCAGAAGCTTTTCCAGTTAAAGGAGCAATATCTTCTTTATAATAGTCACTAACTTGAGAACTTAACATACTAGCTATTAACGCTTTACTATTATCTTCACTTCCACTATGCATTTTTAACACAGTTTTATAATTATTAGGAAGCATACTATAAATATAAGTTAAAGCAGCTTTGACATTAGAAGAAGAATCTTTCTTATCCTAAGTTACTTTATAGAATCCATCAGGAGTTCCATCGGTTCCAGCAAGAATCTATAATCCAGCCTTAATTTTATTATTTTGAACTTCTGATATTCCTTCAATTCTCTATTCACTTGAGCCTAATGTAGAAGCCATAGATTTAATCTAAGCTGCTATTTTTGTCATACCTATTCCATTATTAACAATCTACATTAATTCATCACCTTTAAATAATGCCATATTTGGAGAGTATGCTCTTAAGTTAAGTAATTGATCATTAGTAATAGGATTCCATTTTCCTTTAGAATTTACATAATCTTGATATGTTCCAAGTTTAACTTCACCTTCTTTATTCTACAATACTAAAGCTCCTCCAGCAGTAACAGCATATTCATTTAATGCATCATTAGCAGTAGCTTGAGCCTTAGCTTTATCAAATACATCTTTACTATATTTAAGATTGTTTATTTTTAACATAGAGTTAAGATACATAGAAGCTATATCATCAGTAGATAAATCCTCACCAAAAGCTTTAGCTTTATTTAATACCTTAGAAATATCCTAATATACAGTACTTACATCAATAGGTAACCCTTGACCTTGAATTGCTTTGAACAATTCTTTAATCATATCAAGTTTATCCTTACCTTCATTATCCTTTTTAGATGAAGATGATGATGATGTTCCAGAAGCAGAAACCTGACTAGACATTGATTGTTCCATTCCAGACATATATGGACGATATATATAGAACGGAGCAACACCTCCCATCTACATTTTTCTAGGATGAGAAGATAATTTAATAGGTTTAGGTAATGTCCTAATTCTAGAATCATCTGTCATCTTGGACATTCTTCTAAAGTGTTCAACAATATCCTTTGATGTTTTGTATAAGTATTTAGCGGTTTTGTCCTTATACTCTATTTTAGTACCAGATTTAGCAAATTGTCTTCTACTTAATATACGTTTTTGGATTTCATACTAATAATCCTAATAAGCTTTTAATTTAGTTCTATAAAGGTTATAATTAGCTGTATTAGTTGGATCCTTATAATAAGCATCATATGCTTCAGTAGCCTCATTCTTAAGTCTCTATAATTTCTCATCGGTAGCAATCTCATGCTAATCTTCTAATAACTATAACTATTGCTAATAAGCTAAATCTTTATTTCTTTTCTAATCAATTTTAGCTTGTCTTCCAAGTAAATATTGATCTATATTAGTCCAATCAGCTAAATATTTCTATGCTCTTAATTGATGTTTAGCAGCAGCAGCCTTATTTAATTCAGTGATATTAGAATTGGCTACTTCTGTTGCTCTTTGAGTATTAGCCCATTGATGTTGATTAGATTCATCAGAAGTTCTACGAATTTCTTGATTATCGGCTAAATCACCCTAAGCTCTCAATTCATCACCAACACGTTTAGCTTCCATCATATAAGCCATCTATCTGTCAGCATCAGATGTAAATGGCTTAGCAGCCTAAGTCTATCCTTGTGCTGCTCTTCTATAATATGCTTGTTTAGTAGCCTCATCACCAACAATTTGTCTATGTGTTTGATAAGTCTACTATAAATTAGGAATAACAGCTTTTTCGGATTCAGCAAGTACTCTGCTATTAGTACCTAATGCTCCAGCTAATCTTATTCCTTCTAATAACTCAGGAGCAATTTTGTTAAATCCTTGAGTTAATTTATTTAAGAAACTTTCTTTCTCAGGAGGATCTCCTGTTTCCTAAGCTCTTAATTTATTTAATAAATCTTCTGTTTTCTATTGATTTTTTAAAGGATCAACCTCAGCAGAAGGAGGAGCATTTAAAGTTTGAGGAAGTAATGCTATATCTCCATTCTCTGTTTTATATACTTTAGCAGTAGTTCCATCACTTAGTTTAATTTCGTGTACACGATTCGGATCTGGATTATTTGGATCAAATTTATTTTCATACTAATCCATTCTTCTTAACCAAGTAGATGAACCTTCTATCTTTTCCTAATCTTTCTAATAACCTATGTTATAATCAGAACCTCTAGTTAAATCAGAATTACTTCTTCCTCTAAACATTCTTTGATATAACTAATTATGAGCTCCTGCTGTTGGTTGTCCATAAGTCTAATCTTGTGCCCAATGACTCCTAATTTCTCCGGCTCTATCATTATAATATTTGACAAACTATTCAGCTGTCATACCTTTTCCGTCAGAGTCATAAAAAGACTAAATATCTGCTGATACAGCTCCTGGACTATTAGTATAGAATTTATTTTTTGTATACGCAGTATTTAAGTCTCCAGCGTTTAGATGGTCATTCTACATTAGACTCTAGTTAGCATAATTATATCTTTTGCTTTTATCCCATCCCTATAATGCCGTTCTTCCTCCATATCTGTCAATATACCACTACGGAGCAGTTATAATGTTTCCCATCTAGTAAATAGGAATCTTAGGTCTTATTTTCATATATTATTATTATTTATAAAATCTTTAATTACTTCATCTAAAGAGGGATTTATAGTTCCTCCCTATTTTAAGAAACCTTTTTTCTTTAATTCTTTTAATTTAGTTACTAATTCCTTTTGTTGTTCTTTAGTGAGCTTTCCAACTTTTATTGTAGATCTACGCTATTGTTCTATAAATTTAGCAACTTCTCTTCTTACTCCTTCCATTCCATCCTCTGGTTTTACATCAATTTTCTTTCCATTGATTATTATAGAGTGATTTTTTCCATCATATTTAAATTTATAAGATTTATCTCCAAACTCAATAGTATGTTCTGATCCATCTTTTAAAGTTTCTCTAGAAGAATCTTTTTTCTTATAATTCATAAGATCTTCATATTCCTTAAAGTTCTAATTTTCTCTAATAGCTTTGATATTTTCTTTTGTAATATTATTAGAAGTTTTTTTAGTATTTTCAGAAGTACTAGTTTCTGTTTTCGGAGTTTCTGAAGAAGTTTCTTCCTGAATAGGTTTAATTCCACGATATCTATCGTATCTTCTTATATCTTTATTACTTCCATTAAAAATTTTCTTTAACCAAGTGTTATTATGTTCAGATAAATATTGTTCAAATTCTTCATCAGATTTTAAGGAAGGAGTTTGACTCTATTCTGTTTTAGTTCCAAAAATTTCTTTGTTACCTTTTCCTCTATATCGATTTATATTCTCTCTACTCCAAGTTTTAGTAGTAGTAGATTTAGGCTATATTTTATATCCTTCAGGAATTTCTATTTCTAATTCTTTAGCTTTGGCTTCTAAATCCTCTGCTTTAGTTTTTCCTAAAATTTTCTATTTTTCAGCATCTATAGGAATTTCTTTAGTTTCTACTTTACCATCTTCTCCAGTTTTCTTTACTTTTAAAGTTGGGGTAGTTTTTGTAGTGGTTTTGGATTTAGCAGTAGTTCTAGTTATTCCTGCTTTATTTAATACCGAATTAGATGTTTCTACACCTCTAGCTTTCATTGCAGTACGTTCTACTCGATTACCTTTATTTAATTGATGATGTCCTAATCCTCCAATAAAGAAATAAGCTAAATCCTAATAATCCTTAAGAGATAAATCTTCTCCTTTTTTAATTTTCTCTAAAGTATTAAGAGCTCCCGGAGCATTAGCTGCCATAGCATAAGTAGATCCAGCTCTTCCTGCTAATCTAATCCATTTTTCCATTTTCGGAATATAATTACCTAATTTAGCAGCAGCCCATGAACCTTTTACTAATCCTCCTACAACAGGAATAGCACTTAATAAACCTAGACCGTGATCTAAAGTAGCCCAACCTGTATCTCCCCAAGTCCATCCTTCTGGATCAGAAGCTCTATTATAATCACGTATTCCTGCAGCAATTTGAGATAGTCCAGCAGAACTAAATCCTTCCGGATCAACAGCTGCACCTAAATCAAACAATAAAGCAGCTACTTCTCTCTATTCAGCAGGAGTAAATCCTCCTTCAGTAGAATTCATATATTCTTGCTATTGTTTATTTAATTTTTCCTATGGTGTCTAAACGTTAGCAAATAAATCCTAAGGCTAATTCTAAATAGCCTATTGTTGTTGTCTATTATTAAGTTGAATAACCTACTATAATTTTGAATCCCAAATAAGGTTATCAATTCCTCTTATTTTTCTGAATCTGTTTGGAGCCGAATCTTTATAGAATCCACTTGATGAATTTTTAATTCTATTAAGTAAATTGTTATCAATAGGTTCAGTGGCAAGATTACGGTAAGCTCCGTGAACTTCAGACTATTCGTCTGGAGTAAGAGTTCTTATATCTCTCTAAGAATAATTCTATAATGCAGCCATTAAAGAATTACTATCTTTATATTTCTATTTTAATGCTACAGGATTCTATCCCTACATTTTTGGATTAGTAACTCTATATAAAAATAAGGTATTGTTATAAGCAGCTTGTTGTACCTATTTAGCTTTTAATTCTTTCTATTCTTGTTGATATTTATTCCATTCGTTATAAGTAAATGGAGTTCCAGTTGCTGGATTTATTTTATTAGTAGATTCATTACCTCCATTACTAAAATATGTTCTATAAGGAAGACCAAGAGCATTAAATGCTTCTACATCATCAGTTGTATTATCAATAGTATCTAAAGCATCAATAGCTTTCTATACCTTTGTTTTTACATCAGTGTCATCCTTAAAAGGAGTTCCTTCAAAATTATACTATCCATCTTTATAGTCTCTTAAATAATTTTGAAGTATTGTTTTAACTTTATCTCTTCTTTTATCAATTCCTCTTAATCCATTATCACCTCTCGGATCTAAAGAATTCCATCCAGTTTCTGGATCTGAGAATAAAGCTTGCTAACCTCCGTATTCATTTAATATACTTGTATTAAAGTCATTTATAAAGTTAAAATCCTTTAAATCTTTTTTAGCAGTTTCTTCTTCTTTTTTACGAGGAGTCATCTAAGCCATTTTCTATTGTATATAATAAGCAGCATGTTCATAAATCTGTTTATCAATAGGAGACATTGTACTAGTATCAATTTTATCTCCATTATGTGTAATTTCCCAAAGTCCAGAACTATTAGATGCTCCTGTTATTCCATGATTTATTATATCTTTATATGCGTTTAAAAACTTCTCTGTAATACCTGGTTTCTAAAGCCACTTATAACTCTTTACAAAATCTGGAAGTCCATTAGCTAAATTAGTCATTAAGTCCTATTGAGAAATTTCATCCTATCCATAAGGAATATATGTAATTTCCTATTCAGCCATAACAAATCAAATTAAATAATAAAAGGATGACATGGCTGTCGTGTCCGCATCATCCTTTAATCTAAAAGTCGAATTACTTTTGAATCCATCTAGAAAGCTTTCCACCTTTCTTAAAGACTGGTTGCTATCCTTCAGGAGCAGCAGGACCTTCAGGAGCTCCTCCACCTAACATCTAAACTAATGCTTGTAGTACCTACATAGCTAAATTACAATCTTGATTTTGTAGTGCAGCTGTAGCAGCTTCTAAAATCTAAGCAGTAGGATCTCCACCTTCTGGAGCGCCCTAACCAGGTGCGCCTCCCTCTGGAGCTGCTTCAGGTGTTTCGGGACCTTGAACTGGACCCCCTTCTTGGAACTTACGAATCATTTCAGTAAGTTTCTTGTCATTTGATTTAATGTTCATAATTACTAATAATATTATTAATGTTAATTATAAGATTATCAAAATCTTGTTTTGAATAATCATATTTTAATTCAAATAATGTACAGTTATTTTCTTTACATTTATTTCGTTTTATATTATCTTTTATCTAAGTATCTTGAAATTTTGTTATTCCTTGTTGTAATTTTCTTTCTACTCATATCATTTTTATGTATCGTTAAATTAAAAAAATTTAGGGGCAGAAGAACGATACTAAACTTCCATAGTCGGTTAATTACTCCGATTTAGCCCTTAATTTTTATAAATTGCTCAACAGAGCATTTTGAAATATCTTTTAGGTAAAAATATCAACTTTTATTATCTAATCAAATTTTAATTAGAAATATTTATATTCTTTTTAAAAATATCTGTTACATTATCTAAACCCATTAATGAAGCACTTGTAACATACACTAATTCAGCGAAATCAGGTATGTTTTTTTCTGTTATAAATGAAGCAACTAATATAACTAGACACGTAGTTAATCCTAATGCTCCAAATATTCTTTTACTTGAGAATCCTCCACTATGAGCATAAAATATTGTTCTCCAATTAAATTTATTTTCCATGAATCATATTTAGGTATTTCTTTATACTATTTCCGTTAGCGTCTTTTCCACTATCGTCACCAAATAAGAAGAAGTTTTTAGCCCAAGTAGGATTTAACCACATAGCGTGTATGACATCATCTGTAGAATATCCGTTCCTGTGTGCTGTTTCTAATATACCAGTCTTTTTAGCATACTCCAGATTGTTATAATATAATTTAGATGCAGCTTTCACCTATGCGATAGGATCTTTACTAAACTAATCTCTTGTTAGTTTTAAACCTAACTAGTTAAGAACTCCTTCTCTTGTTTTATCAACAAACTAGAACCAACCTAAAGCAGAACTCTTTTTATTTCCGGTAGACATCTTATATCCAGATTCTAACGCAGCAGTATTCATTAAAAAGTTCTTTATATTTCCTACATTAGGATCAGTCTATGATAGTTTGTCAATAGTATCAGATAATAACTATTTGTTATTTACATTTCCTATCTTTTCAGATATATTTCCTTTAGATTTCTATTGTTCTGGATCTTTATGAGTTTCACCTAATTTATTCATTTCACTCCAGTCATATTCTTTTACTTCAGGAGTATTAGCTGGAGCTAGCACGTTACCGGTTACTGGATTATAACCATAATTTCCAGGAAGTTCAAACTAGTCAAACAAATCGTTTTTAATAGTTAGCTTTTCCGGTTCTTCTGATTTATATGCCATATAACGATAAAACTATTCACCGTTAGTATAAAATGGATTATATGCCATAATTAATCCTCCTTCTTTTCTGGAGCATCAACGTATTCCGCAGGTCTTTCGTTCTATCCTTTAAGTACTTTAAACATATATTTACCAAGTGCTTTATAATCTTTATCTTCTTTAGATTCAGCAGCTTTTAAAGCCTTTTTAATAAGAACAACAGTTTCTCTACGAGATACAATTCTTTCTCCTCCTTCTAAATTCATTTGGACTGTTCCATCAGGTGAAAGTACCTTCATAACATAATCCTCATCATCATCTTCTAAATCTGCTTCATCTCCAGGTTTTATTCCACTATCTGCATTTACCTCAAGAACATAAGAAGCTATTCCTTCAATTTTATCATCCTCAGGATTTCCTCTTTTAACATCAAGAACTTTAAATTCGTCATCCATGAATACCATATCAAGAGGAAATGGAACATTATGCATATGAAAGAATGTTTCAACAGGATTAGATTCATTTATTACAAATAACATACCTTCATCTTTAGGAAGTGATGTGAAATGTTGTAATCCTTTCTATTTTTGTTCTTCAGATTTAGCAATAAATATGTTATATTCTTGATTACCTAACTTTATACTGCCTATATTTTTAGCTCTTTTTGCTTCCATATTACTTATATTTAAATTTCTGGACCAGCTATAAATGCTGCTCCGTTCGGAGAACTGTAGAATACATCATTAACTAAATCATATAATCCTACTACATTGTTTGGATCTATACATGGAATCATATCTCTTACTAATACTCCCTCTACAAATAGTTTAAAATAATACAATTTTGCTTCAATATATCTAATCATTGAAGTTTTTGCTTGATTGTTGAATGTACAGAACAATGAAGTACCCCAAGTGTGCGTTCTATTACTATTATTATAATTAGTCACATTCTTGGATGGTGGATTTTTTTCTGTTAGTTCAATATCAGTACCCAATACACCTATTTTTTGGTCTTTAGCAGTACCACCAATATATCTACCCATCATATCATTATTGTTAGCATTTTTTCTAATGAATGTTCCTGGCCATGGACTTCCAGTATTGTCTTGACAACCAAATATTGTACCTTGTGTTGTATTGTCTTGTCCAGTACCTATAGCATTAAATTTAATAGCTATATCATAGTCTTTATTTAAAGTATCATATAACATAATATTTAAATCTATATACTAACCTCCATCAGATGTACTTGATATATATTCTAACTATGTATACCCTTTAGGTAATAATCCTGTATTTAATTCCCACATTAAATTACTTCCTATATACAATGCAGAAACTTCAGTAGAACCTAAGTATATATTTTCAGCATTTTCTAAATCTGTACTTATCATGGTAAATCTGGAATTATAATATAAATTGTATTATCATCTGGAGTACTAATTAAATCATATTCAGCTTGAGTTCCTCTCCAAATATTAGCTTTATTATTCCAATTATATTTTTCACCAGTAGTTACTACAGATAAAATAGTTCCTCCAGATACAGCAGATTCACTTGAGAATGAAGCTTTAACTCCAGTATTAGTTTCTCCTATAAACCAATTACCAGTTGTTTGATCTATATGTGGAGTAGTACCATTAGTTCCATCTTGACCTTTAAGTGAGTCTAACCATTGTTGAATAGTTCCTGAATATCCGTTATCAACTGCTAATTCATAAGCTGATTTACCATCTTTACTATTTGTTGTGGTTGGTTTATTTTTTATATAATCTAATTTAGTGTCATCCTACTAATTCCAATCTGACTATATTTGAGCAGCAGGAATTTCCGATTTATCAGCTTTCTATAATAATGTATTTAAAATACCAGTTGACGCATCTTTATCATTAAGAATATTAATTAAACTCTATACTGAAGAAGAATCTAATCCCAACATATCTTTTATCTAATTATTTAACTAATCTACTCTTTTATTTAAATAATAAACTGCTCTTCTTATATTAGCTAATGTTATCATATTTTCTCCTATATTTGTTCAATTAATCCTGTTTTATCATCTGTATGTTTAGTAATTTCACAAGTAAGTATTTTACCCATTTCTATTGCTATTTCATCTTTCTTAGAAGGAGATTCTTCTGAATTATATTTCTTATATAATTCTTCCATTTTATCTGTAACTTGTTTTCTGAAGATTATTTCATCACGTTCAATTTCAGCTTGTTGTTCACCTTGATTATCAACTACAGGAATACCTTTAGCAGTAAAGTCTTCACCTGCACCTTCCATATTATTTTTTCTAGCATGAAGAGCACCTTCAGGAATAACATTCATTTGTCCACCTTGTTTAAAGGCTTCTATATTATCTTCTTTTATAGGTTCTATTCCACTCGGTTCCTTCTAAATGTTGACTTGATTCTAGTCCAGGGTATTTTCTTTTTGTGAATTTTTAGTATATGTCCAGCAATCTTTTTCTTCATTGAATGTACGCACATAACCTCCAAGTTTAAGTTCTTTAACGAGTGGAATTACATCATTATCCCATACTCGAATATCTTTAGCTACAGTTTCGTTCTCTTTACCTTTATTAAGATATTCATATTCATCTGTCTCTTCATTATAACCAATAGAAGGTAATTTATAATTAGTTTCATCTACAGGTTGTATTAATCCATACCACAGAGCTTCTTTATAATTCTTTGGTTTACCGTAAGCCTCCCAAGCTGCTTTTAATCTATACGAATCATCTATCTAATTTGGAAGAGACTTTTTAAATTCATCAAAAGGATCTCTAACAACTTTAAGTTTATTTAATTCTTTTGATTTATTTGCTATATTTTTTAATCTACCGCGCTACATAATATCATTTGTTTATTATCAATTAATGCAGCTCCAGATAATAGTCTCATTCCTATATTATGGTTAGTTGCATTATTAAATATCTTCATTCCAAGTTTACCTCTCATAATAGGCTACCATGCTCCACCTATCTACTAAGCATATCTCTAGTTATTTATAGAAGTCATATACTAACTTCTAATGTTCTACAATTCATTTTGATCAGCCATAGCTAATACTTTATCCCAAGCATAATTAGCAAAATCTATATTACGTTGAGCATCTCTTTTAGCACCCTAAGAAAATGTTCCATAAGTCTTACCTGCTTCTTCTCTTGCTTGATTAAATTTATCATTTAAGTTACCAAAAGCATTTCCCATAAACGAATTAATTTTTTCGGAATTTTGCCAAGATTGATTATTAAATGTTCCAGTTTTAGAAGAACCCCACATATTTAACCATTTTACAGGAGCAGGCATAAATGCTGAACCGAGAATAGCATCTTGAGTAGTCATACCGTCAGTAGAACCAAATATGTTAGATAATCCTTTATTAAGAGCCATAGCACCAGAAGCAATCTATCCCCATCCAGGAATAAAATTAATCCCAGTCATAATAGCATCATAACCCATATCCATTCCTTGAGTTATTCCACCATGTTTACCACCATATTCTTTAGATGGACCCATAGCTGCTCCTAATCCAGCTCCAACTACAGACATAGCTAAACCATAAGGATTAATAGCTGCTCCGTATTTGGTTATTTTACCAGCTTTATCTAATGTATTAGCTGTAGAACCAAATAAAGCTGAAGAATTACCTAATATATTTCCACTTTTAGCTAAATTACCAAGAACTGTTCCTCCAACTGTCCCTAATCCAGTAGCAACTCCTTGACCTATACCTCTAGCTAACTTGGAATCTCCCATAGCAGAAGTTATACCTTTTCCGATATAATTAGCAGCTAATCCAGCAGTAGCTCCTGCTACAGAAGCTCCAGCATTCTTACTTAATCCTTCAGCAAATGTAGTACCTTTAATAATATTATTAGTTATAGTATTACCTGCTGAGGATAATCCAGAACTAAAGAGAGTACCCATCCCTCTCCCTAGTTCTGAATCTCCAAATAGTTTATTAGATGCTATTCCAGACAACTAATCAGTAGCTAAATCAATTCCAGTAGCTATAGCTTGATTTCCTAATCCAATTTTATTTATATTTTTACCTGTATTTAAATTTGGATTTTCTATCTATTTCTACATTTCACCTTTAAACTAATCCCACTGTTTTCCAATATTATTTACATCAGATTTTAGTTTTGCTGTTTTATACCATGAAGAATTAGCAATACTTTCTGGAACTTTTAACTATAAAGGAGGAAACTATAAAGATGATAATTGCGGAGTTGTTTTTAATAAATTAGGTTTTTCTAATTTAAGATCTAAAGTTTTAAATCCATTATAAATTATATCTCCCATAATTAACTATAACTTATATTATATAAAGTAGCTAAGCTATGAATAACAGCTAAGTTCTTTCCACTATATCTAACTCTAATTTTTATCCATTTATCTCTAATTCTAGCTTCTTTACGATAAGTCCACTATCCTATTTTAACATAATCTTCTATATTTGAAGTTTTTTGTCTACCATAAATATTTGGTAAATTATCAGCACTAATATTATTATTAGTCAAATCAGTTGGAACATACTAGGTATTAATTATAATAGGAGGTTTTGGAGGACTTCCAGGCCAGGTTTCTTCATTCTTCTAATTAAATATTATAGAAGGAATCTGAATATTCCATTTTCCTTCTTTATAACGAGAATTACCCCTGAGTCTTCCTACTAAATCAATCGGACTATTTTTAATATGTGTAATTACATTAAATTGGTTTAAATCTCTATTCCAAGATATTTCTGATCCTGATAAATTCTAGAAATCATATACACCAGAACTATTATGCATCAATTGATATTTATGATATATATCATTATAGGTATCAACCCTTTCATAATATAATGGGAATATACTTGATTTCTTTTGCTATACTAAACCAGATTCATATATAGGATATACTTTATCAAATTTATTATATTTTCCTTCATAATCAGACCCCTTTTTCCTATAATACTACTCATATGTATAAGGATCAGCCATTATATCTTTATAATCCCTGTTGAATAATATATTGGATCCCAAAGTCTAATATAATTCTTTGGTAGCTTCTTGTCTAAAGTACATTGCTCGTTTATCGTTAGAGAATTCATAATTATCTCCTTCAACTTCAAAATGGAATGATTCTGGTTCAGCTTTATTAGATATAATTGCTAGATTTTCAAATATTTTCTATTGTCCAATTTTATCATTTACTACAAACTCAAATTCGAATGGATGATACTATCCATACCAATGAGTAGGATAAACATTTTCTTTAATATCTATTAATCCTGATTGCCCATGTAAATAAAAATCTGTTGTTAAATCTGGTTTCTATTTATCTCCAGCTGTTAGCAGCTAATTATCAACAATTTCACTAAAAGTAACAGCTACTATTTGAGTTCTTCCTAACTATTCTATAACATAAGTATCAGAAGTCACACTAGAAAGATCAGATATAGTAGGAGTTATCCATAATAAAATAACTCCAGTGTTTCTTTCTTTTAATGTGCTTAAAATTCCCTAATAAGATACTCCAGATTTAAGCTATAATGTACTATTAGAAATAGTAAACCAATTATTATTTCCCCAATGATCTCTTTCGAGTGTAAAAGTAACTCCCTAAAGTTCTTCAGACTCTTCTATAATTTTATAATTATCCTTTTTAGAATTGGTTATAGATTTAGTTTTCTTTACTTTATAATGTAAAGTAGTAGAATAAGAAGAAGCTTTTAATATTGGAGTATCTAAAAGTATTCCAGTATTTCCTTCAACTGCATAATTACATTGATTTAATAAAGATAATTCTTTGGAAGAGTTTCTATCAAAAGTAAAGAACTAGGTATCAATATTTTCAGAATAAGAAGGAACCCAACTATAGAATGTTATAAATTCTCCAAGCAATTCATTATAACAAAGACTCCAAACTTTTTCTTCATCTTTATAAACATCATCATAGAATGTGAATATTACATCCTTTTTATTATTGTTATAGTGAGTTTTAACATCCTTTAAACCTATTATAGGATATAATTCTCTTTCTCCTAATGTAATATTATCAACTAAGAATTTATTTACTTTAAAGTCGGATAATATTTCTAGTTGTTCTCCTTTAACTCTCCATATTTTCTTAGCTATAGTATCAACACCATATACATATCCAGCTTCACTCTTTACCACTGAATCTCCCCATTGTGTACCATATGTGTCAGAAATAATTGTTAATTCCTCAGGAAGAACATTTTTAGTATTTATAAATACTGGTTCTCCATCACCACTTCCAGCAAGAATTCTTTCATTAACAATAGCTATTCCTATAGCATGCTCAAATACAACTAATAAATATCCTTCAAATCCAACTAACTTCTAGATTGATCCATATTCCTAAGAATAGTCTCTAAAATATGTAGATAAAGAATCTCTATAATTATTTTTAAAAGAATCTTGAATAGCTATAGCTGAATACTATATTCTATTAGAGAAAGTGTCTTTTATATAGTTAATATCCTATATAGTAAAGTAACATTTAAATCCAAGAGAAGCTCTATATGCATCATTATATAGATATGAATCTGGCATTTTATTAGCTCCCTACCACATTACTTGATTTCTTGGATAGTAACTTCTAGGACTACCCATTAAAGCTTCTTCAGATACATAAGAATGATCTTGAGAGCGAAGAGCATAATTCATAGAACTTCTAACTTTAATAGTAATCCAACTTCCCATCTAAACAGCATTTAAATCTGAACGAGAAATATTATTCCAACTTTCCTATTCTTCTATTTTATAATAGTCTTTCCAAGTTTTTCTATCAATAATTACATCATTATTTGGTAGAGAAGGGTCATTGAAATTTCTATTAAGTCTATAAGTGAAATTATTAATATAACAATCTCCTCTCCAACATACTAATGTTTTACTATTACTATCTTTATCAGCAAGTCCATCAAAGTTATATCTGTTAGAGATAGAATAAAAAGGTTCTGTAGAATCCATTCTAATTTTATATTCTTGAGTTTCTCCCTAAGATATATCCTAATAAATATTATATAGAGCACTAGTAGATAATTTACTTTCGCTATAAATAGCTAAATAAGGAGAATATATACCTCTTACTATATTAGTACATTTGTTTATATCATCACTACTTCCATCTCCACCAGCATCCTAGACTCCATTATCTATTTCACAATATTCGAATTTATAAGCTTCTTCAGTTTGTCCTATTTCTGTTTTAAATGTTTTATTTTTTATAGCAACAGTAGGAACTTGTTCCGTAACAGTATTTATTATTACTTGATTAATTTCGCCAGAATTATTATAAGAAACTGATTCATTTTCATAATAAATTCTATTATTAGAAATTAAATTTGAATTACTATTTGATATTTTTTGAATTTTAAATTTACTTCCATTAAATATTTGATTATAATAAGGTTGATTAAGTAGAAAATCTGGACAAATAGCAGCATAAGCATTTGAACTTATAGCATTATCAGAATCATCATTCTTATCATGTTTATACTCATAACGTCTTGTCATATAATCATGAGTAACTTCTCTTTTTTCATCCTAACTAACAAAACATTCAGTATAATGATGACCATTTGCTTCTAATACAGGAGCCTTAAGCTAATCATCCATTGGAAGTAGATAACATTGTGCTAAAATATTTGGAACACATTTTTGTCTTACAAAGAATAGTCCTCTAATTCCTAAATCTTCTTTAAGATAATCTATTACTTCTTTCGGAATTGAAAATTTTACTCCTAAAATAGTACTATCGTTAGCAATACCCCAATTAAATTTACAAACGCCTTTAGAATTTAATGAAATTCCATTACCATTAAAATGTGTTGTAAAATTCTTAATCCAACCATTATCATCTATTTCAATATAATTTCTATTTAAAATAACCGATGAATCGGAAGTTGGAGAAAACAATGATCCAGGTTTATAAGTTAATTTATTATCTGAGTCAACTAACTCACAACCTAAAGTATTATAAACATTTGATAATGTTCCATTCTAATAAATAAATACTACTCCAAATCTATAATATTCTTGATCAAAGTAACCAACATTATTATAAGCATTAACACTATTATAATATGCATATTGTCCATTATTACTTGTATAGTCCCATTTTAATGGTTCAAAACTTTGTGGAACTACTTCTGGAACAATTCTCAAAGCACAATCAGATAATTCAGTATAATTGTCACTATTTTTCACAATATTTCCAAAAAATAGCATATTTTTACATTGTGCTTGAGTTAAAATATTATGAGGATTAAATCTTGAAATATTTAAGATATTAGCGTCAATGCTTTCTGCCTATTCATTTCCAGTAATTTGAATATATAAAGTGTTTGAGTTTATTGGAAACTTTTGAATAATTTTTTTACACTCATAAACTCTATTCTAATTATAATCTGCAAAATATCTTACATAATATATTTTTAAATAATTATAAGATTTGTCAAGATTACTTAGTCTTAATCTAATTCCTTTAAAAGAGTTTTGATTTTTTATTCCTCCATCTATTGAATTAGGATCTCTATCACTTCCAATAAACACAGGTATTAAACCAGATTCAGCTATATAATCTGATTCATTATCATCAGCATCACAATATGTAAAATAAAAACAATACTAACCTACTAGTAGATTACCCTTTGTAAATCCCTAATAATCTACTATAGGATTATATTCATATTGGAAATATAATGAAGTATCTTTATCAAAAGTTTTTGAATTGTAGATATTAGTATCATTTTCTCCAATTCTATCTACTATTTCATAAGTTCCTTTCTCTCTAACGGAGAATCTTGAATTTATTAATCGAGGAATATTTTTGTCATCATTTAATATTAAGTTTACAGATCCATCATATGATGGCTATACTGTAATATCAACAGGATGTTTTATATCGAAATTTAATTTATCAGTATCTAAATCTATTAAAGAACCTGCTTTAGCATATATTTTACTAGAATCAAATTTTTTAACCTAACTATCTTTAAAAATATTTCCTCTCTTATCTACCCATACTTCAACTACCTATCCACTCTATATTACTTTCTTTTTAGTTAATAATTCTCCATTTTTTGGATTAATTGCCTAACCATAAGGAATTAAAAAACCATCAACTATAGATAAATCAACATCAGTTTGATAATTATGAAATGGATTATATTCATATGCTAAATACCCTTTCTGTCGAAGAGTATCTAAATATACATTTACGTTAGCCATTGATAGATCCTTTCTTAACCATATTTATTGAAGCATAAGAAAGAGAAGTATAATCTTCCCATTTATCATTATACTCTTCTTCAGAACCATAAGTATCATACATATATGATTCATTACTAGCACTTGGAGTTCCTATTGTACAACTAAGACTACTTCCATATAGAAATCCATAATATTGACCTCCATAATCCTATGAATTAGGAGTGATTTTAGAATTTGTTTGTCTTACTAATTTTTGATTTTCCATAACGTAAACAGAATTTACATCTAAATTATTTCCATTAGAGTCTTTAGTTATTCCTTTATCTACAGTAATATTTTTTAATGAAATATTATTTGTATTAGATACTATATCCTAGAAATCCCTTGAAGAATTTAAGGTTATTTCTTTAATAGTTAAAATCTATCCAATATAATCAGAAGCACTAGTGATAAAATGTATCGGAGCTGTCTATATATCTTTTACACTTCCATTGGAAGTTTGAGAGATTGCTAAATCTATTGGAACTACAATACTATATTCATAATTATAATTTTCAGTTGTAGGATCAACAATTTTAAATCCAGTTAAATTATAAGTTTTATAAAAACAAACATATATATTTTCTCCTTTATTAGAAAAATGTTTTTTTATAGTATTAGCAATTTCGGTTCTTCCTGCACTAGCATCTGTTATTTGAGTACCACTAGCAATATACGGAACTTCTAGTAATGCCCAGGGATAACTAACATTTGCTGTTCTCCACCATATTCTAGCATAGGGTTCTTTAATATTACTTGTCCATCCATTTCGTGTATTAGTCATACGAGCTGTATATATATCACCACCACTACCTGCTTCTTGAGGAGTTCTTCCAGTTCCTAATGCCTTACCAATTCCTAAAAATATAAAAATATTATCTTTATCAGATCTATTAAATATTTGTGCTATTCTCTAATAATAATATGCAGCACTTATATACTAAGGACTACCTTTATCTTTAGAATAAAGTGTTTCGACATCTCCTTCTGGAGTCCTATCCTCATCATTTGAAGCTCTGTGTTCAAATATATCAGGACTATTTACCATTGCTCTAAGATAATGCGAATCATCATCTCCATAATGCCACTCGCCATCTAAAAATATTCCAGTAAAAGATTTAGTTTGATTGACTAACTAAGTAATAGCATCGCTAATAGTTGTGAATCCTCTTTCTGCAACTAAGTTAGTTCCATCTTTACCAGTAGCATGATAAAAATCAAAATATGTAATACTTCCAGTTATATTAATTATTCCTGTACTAGAATTATACTATACAGAAAGTGGCTAAGAAGTAATCATATTCTATATAGGATATGTTTTGTCTTTATATATTATTTGTGATTTTAAATCTTCAACATCTATAGTTCCTGTAATAGAAAAATTAGGAGCAGTAAGTATTGTAACATATGATGGATATAATTCTTTATTTTTTATAGACAAAGAAGTACGAATATTAATATCTATGTCCTATATATGTGTATATTGTATTCTAATTCCTCTACTAGAGTCATATTCAGTACTAGGAACTAGTAGAGATCCTCCTGTTACAGTAGTCTACTTTTCTGGACTATTATTTATAATTTCTTCTATAGTAAATTCGAATTTTACAGTAAGATATTTTTTTCTAATAATTTCATATTCACTGCCATTGAAATCCCTCATATAATCCTCATGACTTGGTTTATAACAATTATTAAATAATTGAGTAGTTAAAAACCATTCTTTTATATCAACAGCTTCATCAAGAGGAGTAGAAACTCCTGTATCTGTATCTACTATATCATAAGTCATTTTTACTTTATATAGACTTTTTTCTCTAAATCCTTTTTCTCTCCAATCAAAAGTAATTGTATTCTTTCCATTGTTTATGACTAATCCGTCACTCTCGGTAAGAGTTATTATATTAGAATTTGATTCTACATTAGTAAAAATGAGGTTTAAATTAGCAAATTTCTTCTTATATTCTGGATAGGCATTAAAATTGTAAGTTAAAGTAGTTATTCCATTATCAGCATTAAAAAATCTCCACCCTATTAATTCAACTTGTCCACTACCGAGTAAAGATAAATTAATACTACCTTTTTCTGAAAGACCTTTTAAATAAATCTATCCATTATTTTGTAGGTCAGAAGCAGGAACGCAAAAATAATAATTTAATGTTGTTCCTTCAGACGGATAAACGTTTTTATATTCTTTTAGTATTGTAGTTGTATATAAATTAGTTTGTGGATTATAAACACAATCACTTGTTACTTTTGTATTAGAAGGAGTAAGTTTTGAATAAGAAGAACTTTCTTTTCTATAAAAATCAAATCCAACAAATGAAGGTGTTCCTTCATCATAAGTATAATAATTATCATCTCCTCCTGTTCCATTAGTTATTCCATCAGGACAATTATAACTTATAGAAGATTCTACCCATAATTTAGCCTTAGTACCATCATACGTTCCATATATATTATATGAAGCTCTTTCTATATGATTTAAAATAGTTTTTAAATAAAGAGGTCCTACTAGTTTATAACTATAAGTATTAACAGGTTTAGCTAATCTATTTTTTATTAATATAGAATCAGCTCCAGTTTCTCTACTCCACTTATTATTATACTAGTTAGCTATAAAATAATGATCATTAAATTTATATATTTCTGATTTTCCCTCTTCATCTACTATATCATTTCCATTCCATCTATAAAGAGTTTTAGTTATATCAACAAACTCATTCTAAGAATTTAATATTCCTAATGCTAAAGTATATTTCTTATTTTTAGGAGAAGTAGCTTTAGTTCCAGTAGTATTATTAAAGTTAGAAATATTACTAGAACTCTCCCAAATAGTTGAACTATAAACAGCAAACTTATCTCCAGCATGAAGAGAATTATCTTCGGTTAATTTCGTTAACAATGTATCTGCTATCAGAAATTTAAGTCCTTCATCAATTGTAAGATTATTTGTGTTTATTAGATCTGAAACATCCCAAGTTCCTCCTAATTCTCTATACTCATCACCCATTTTTCTTTCTGGGGACGGAAAACTTCCAATCTATGATCTATTAGTAATAGGATTATAAGCAGCTACATAAATAATACCTCCATATTCTTTCATTCCAACAGGTTCATAACCAGATGGTAGAAAGGCATTATCCACTCTCCTATTTCCCATATCATTCTAAAGAATGACTTCATTTCCATTCATAGTAATTAGAGTTCCGTTTAAACAATCAGTTAAAGTATCATTACCCTATATCATAGGATTTGTATCAGTCTAAAGTCCTTTGTTAAACGTATTAGTTGCTTGTTCCATATTACTATTGTATATATTTAAATTTATTTTCAGATACAAGTATATCTTGCATATTTAAAGCATCTCGCTAAATTATTAATTCAGCTTTATCAGTTTTAATTTCTGGATAAAATTTCTACATCCAAGAAGTTTTATTCTCAGATAATCTAAATATATAGTTACAAGAATGTTCCTTTATCTTACATTCTTCAAGTAATTTGTAAAGAAAAACATTCTTAAATACTTTATATTTCTTTTTATTTTGAGTTAAATAATCTAAATACTAATTTTCGGTTCTTGCGAAATAATAATATCCATCCCATTTAGATTTTGTTCTCTAAAACATATAAGCGATTCTTTTAGAAAGTTTATAACAGTAATTATTAAATACTGCTAATCTACTCTATGGAATCTATCCTATAAACATAAATTCTTTATTAGTAATCATTGATACATCATTACCAGCTCTTACATACTAAAGAATCATTTTCCATCCATAAACTAAAATTTTTTTAACTTCATCTCTTGAAAGTTCTGGAAATTTTTCATGAACGGAATCCACATAATCATTTATCTTTTTTACTTTCATTAACAATAAACCTTTCCTTCATTAGTATATTTAACAAGTTTATCTCTTAAAACTTTATTTACATATATTGGATATTTTTTTCTATGTAAAAAATTGTCAGATTTTCCATGAATATATAAGTACATCTAATAACCAGTAAATAAAGATTCCAAAAAATCTATATTTCTAAATTTACCATTTTTCCTTACTTTTTCAAAATCTGAACCTCTTATAGCTTCCATATGAATTTCTCCTCCCTAATATCCAACACCCTAAATTTTAAAAGTAGTATTATTCTCTATAATATCATTTAAAATTTGTTGTGTTCCCTCTCTAAATACTTGCTTTACTTTTTGTCTTCTTAACTATTTAGTTTTATAATTTTTCATTAAAGACTTAAATTTTTCATATGGAAACCTGACAAATATGTCATTTAAATTACAAGCCCATCCTAAAGCAAAATGTTTCATTATTTTAAAGGTTTATATCCAAAACCAAATCGTTTTCTATCCCAACTAGATCCAACTTCTAAAATAGCATCCATATCACTCTATGACATATACTTTATTTTAGCCTAATCACACTACTTAGCCCATTGTTGATATAATATTTGAGACATTTTTAAAGTATCTCCGTTATTAGTTCTTAAAGCCTCTTTAAATTTAAGTATATATGCTATATAAGTAGCAATAGCCATTGCTTCTTTATCACTTATTTCAGGTAAACCGTCTTCATCTGAAAGTATTCCTTTATAGAGTATATTTACTTTACCATAATTATGAGTAAAATATAATTTATCTCCAATTTTCTCATAATGTAGTACTTTTCCAGACATATAATAAGGCCCTTCAAAATATTTACTTGCTTCTATAAAATGTTCAGTATAAGCAGTACTTAAATCTCCATTATTTGTAGTATTTGTTACAGATGACCAGTCTTCCCAAGCAGCTGTTACTAACTCAACACAACTATCTCCATTTAAATCTAAAGCATTACAAGGAAGAGTAACTGAATTATCAAGTGGATCTATTTCTGTACAATATCTATATAATTTTCTGTTCTTATTACCTATATAATCCCAAGCCATAAGACCATATTCTTCCATATCGGAATCTTCTAACTCAATTCCATATGTCATATTTAGTATTACTTGTATATAATGAAAGTTCTACATAATTATCCAGCAGCATGTTTCTAATCGTTAGGAAGAATAGGTGTAGCATACTGTCTATAGTATTTTAATTTCTACTAAGTCAACCTATCTTTTATTACTATATCTATAAAATTTAAATTATTATCCATCTATGTAGCTTTATATGGATCATTATTATCACAGTCACATTGAAATTCTTCAAGTTGTCTAGGATCTTTAAATATTGCTACAATAGAAACCTATTTTATTAAAGGAGCTCCAAAAATATAACAATCTAAAAGTCCTTCTCCATTAGGAGTAACATCAATATAAACCCAAGGTCTATTTTTTCCTCTTTTACGATATTTTTGATATGTTCTTACTTTATCTATAGGTTGAGTATAAAATAAAAAAGGATGTTGTTTATCAGAACTTCCTATATATTTTATAGACTTACCTAATCCAAAGTCTAATAAAACCTAAGGAATCTGAAAATGTGCAGTAGGATCACTACATGAAGTACCTCTACATTTACATTTATCTAAAGTATCACAATCTACAGGAATACAGTTTATAGAAGCTAGTAAGTCATCTATAGGAAGTATTCCTTTTAACATATATTCTTTGATAACAGCTAGCCTCATCTAAACAATTTCTTCTTGTAATTGTTCTTTAGACATTGACATATTCTAATGATATCCTCTTAAACCAGACACTATATCATTAAATACAGCATCGGCTAGCTTCTCTACTGATGTCCAAGCCATAATAAAAAAAATAAGCTAAACTAGACCAATAAGGTCCGGTCTAGCTTTATATAAAAAATTAAGTTAAGCTGTAAAAGTCTTATCTGTTCCAAAAGGATTAACTAATTTATCATCTGCCTTAGTAGCAATAGCACTACCTTTAAGAGCGTTCAACTTATCGTAAACAGTCTTAGCTGGAGTACCATTTTTAGTGTAATCACCTGCTACATAAAGAACGTGGTTTGTTACAGATACAGCTCTATTACCTACAACTTGTCCAGCAATTCCATCTCTTTCTACACACATTGTAATAATAAATTGTGTATAAACTTGTCCAACAATCGGAAGTTCATCTGCTTGTTTAGCAGGAGACCAGAATCCAGTGTTAGCAGCAGTAGGAAGTCTTAAGTTATGGATAATCCAATTATAATCTCCGAATGCTTCAAGTCCTGGAAGAATAGCAATTTGATCATCACCAAGTTCAGTTTCCTCACCAGCTTCATCTAAGAAGTATTGTTTTCCATCAGCCTTAGTCTTAACTACTCCACCATCAATTTGATAAATTACAGGAACACCTGTCTTAATATCAATGAAATCACCTTGATCTGCGCAACAGTCAATAGTATATGCTTTTGGATCATATGATTGAAGAATAGCTTTCTTAATTATTTGATAACCATTTACGCCAGTGAAAGTAACTTCACCAACTGCATCAGCTTCAGGACCTGGATCAGCTCCAACAGCCGCTGTAGCTGTAATTGTTACATCTAAAATCTTATCTTTTTCACAAGTTTCAAAAAGAATATATTTATCAGCAATAGCCTTTACTCTCTTTGCTACAACATCAGCTGTATCACTAGCTTTAACTGGGAATTCTACATAAAATGGTTTTCCTTTATATACTAAAGCATTAGAATAGAAAGAATCTTGGCTACCCATTGATAAACCTAAATATAATACAATACGTCCAGTTGTTTCTCCTTCCTCTGGAATTATATCAGCCATATCAAATGTAACAGAAGCTAATTGTTCTGCTGAAGGACCTTTAATCTAAATAGATGTAATATCAGCTGCATCAAATCTAGTATTTCCTATCCTTAAAGAAGGAGTTTTACTATCGCCACTGTTATCTATTAAATTCTTTTTAGCACCTGTAGTGCTAATCTAATTATAAACGGTTTGTGTTGTAAAATTAAACATATTTATTTAAATTTTTATTATGCAGTTTGTCCTGCTGCTTCAGGAGCCTATGTCTGAGCTGGGTTAACAATAGACTAACTAACTACTGGGTGTGTTTGGAGTCTCTAATCAGAAATATTCTCCATGACTAAATGTACCAACTCATTTATTATCTCTTGACAAACATAATCAGGATATTCTAACATTTGTGAAATATCCTCTGTTTTGTCAATTTCTAATTGTGTAAGACGTATATTTTGAGGAGCTTTGATGTAATCAATATATACATCACATAATTCAAATACTGAATTATCAGTACCATATCTAATTTCTAAACGTACCTCACTTACATTACCATAACGAATAGCTGCACCGCGTTCAACATTACTAGATGCAGAATCTCCAATTGTTAGGGTTTTACCCTTACTTGATGCTGTTTTAATAGCATTATCGTTTCCATCATTTCCTAAAGCTATACCCTAATATGTTGTAGTCGGAGTTTCATCTGTTTTGTTATTAGTTGGGACAGTAGCGTGAGTTATTTCACCAGAAGATACAGTATCTTTTGAACTATTTACATTATGTATATAATAGTAAGGCCTTTTATAAGTAGGTTTATTCCAGAAATTATCAAGTACTTGTGAATACATATCAGCAGTCAAACGAGTAGCTGCTGCTCTCCATTTATCTCCTTTATTATAACATTTATATGTACTTTTTACATCATAAATACAAATACAATTAAGAATATGAAGATAATCAGAGGGCATTATAATTTCATAAGTAGCCATTGCACCATCACCAGCCATTGTCATTCCAGCATAGTCTGTAACTTTTGTTGGTTTTAATATAGCTGTAGCTTTAAGTACTCTTAAATCATCAGTTGTTTGTTGATTTACATCGTAAATATTATATCTTTTATTAACATAATTATTTACGGCTTTGTTAGCAAAATAATTAAAATCTTCTAATAATAAGTTAGGAGCATTTTCCTTATTTAACTCAATTAATACGCCTTCATATAATTGCCTTGCGGTCATTTATATAAAAATTTTTAAATTATTTTTTCTACTCTTTTTCTTCATCGAGTAATCCAGGATAAGTATCTTGTTTAATTAATTTATATATGTTAGCATTTTTAGGATCTTTTAGATATAATATAGCAGCTTCATCAGTAGCTCCAAGAACAGCATCTGCATATATATAAAGTTTATTTTTAAATAAAATTACATGTTTATCTCTTGCTTCCATAAATAATAACCTAACACTTGTATCCCCGCCAGTATATAGATTAATAATTTTATTTGGATCCTGGTTTGCTACTTGTAATAGATAATCTGTTACATCAGCATCGGGCATATTTTCCATTCTATGTCCAAGAAGTCTTGCTTTTAATACTCTTCCTTCAGCTCCTCTTTCATCACCATAAATATAAGATTCAGCATCATGTTTTAATCTCTTTATAGATACTCTTCTAGCTGATTCAACTCCAGGTCTTACAACATAAAGTTCAGCATTTCCATATTTACGTAATTCTTTATTATAAAGTTCTTTAACTCCGTATGGTCTTGTATCTCCATTAATAAGAGAAAAACCATCAGATCCTTTAGCATAATAATCAGGAGCAATAAAAGGATTGTTTTTGATAGCTTCCCATTTGAATCTATCAGAAACTTTATCTAAATCAAAAGTCATTCCATCTACTACATCAATAACAGCATCTTCTCTAATAAAATAGTCTCTATTTGGATCATTTAATTCTTTTTCATTAAGAATCATATTTCCGTTAGAATCTACTCTTTTCACACAACTTGGCCAGTTGCCAGTTTTAGGATCTCTACTAGGTTGCATTTTAATAACAATTCCAACCTTTCCTCTTACACTTTTAAGTACTATCTTATTCGATAAATCAATTTCCTATTTAGTTTCTTTTGCCATATTATTCCATTAACATAATTTAAATTTACCAATACGAGCTCCTGAAATAATATCAGGAGAATCGTATTGATTGTATCTATTTCTTTAATATTAATTTATTTATTAAACTTCTCTAATAATGTATGATTTGTAAGGATTAAATAAAGCTAATGAACTGTAACCCCACATAATTCTCTTAGCTCCAGCAACAGGAGTAGAAACTTCTCCAGACTCTAAACCTGTTAAACCTCCAACACCCTTGATATATGATTGCATCATATCACCACCTTTAAGTGTAAATAATGCGATAGGAGGTTGTCCATTTGTCTTATCACCAGTCATATCGATAGCTATTGCATATCCCTTATCTCCAAATTCTCTAGTTAATGCTCTATCAACCTTGAATGAAATAGAGTTACCCATCCAACGATAAGTATCAAATCCTTTAGCTCCAACTTCTACATATCCGTTAGCCTTCATTGACCATAGATATGAACCATCAGTATGATATTGAGCTAAATAAGTGTCTAATACATCACCAAGTTGATAATAGAATGCTTCGTTACAAACAAATAAGTAAGAATTACCTGTAGACTCTCTAGCTTTTTCATTAAGTGTTTGTATAGCAGTTCTTAATACATTGATAGTAAGCTTATTATAAGCATATTTACTTGCAAATGCTTCAGCTTGAGGAATTAAACCATCAGAAATGTAGATTGGACGATTAGTTTGAGGATCAACAATAGTTGCTTTTCCATTTTCATCAACATTTCCTTTAGAGAATAGAAGTGCATTATTACGTCCTTCCAAGAAAGTATTAAGTAAGGTCTTTTGAACAGTGTCCATTCTATAAATAGTTTCTGTTAAAGAACCTTGGTCTTTACCTTCGGCAACCTTAATAAATACATTTTCTAAAGCAGCGTATCTTTCAGAATAGTCAGCATCAAAACGGTGAGTTTGAATATAACCTCTATGCTTTTCAATATTACTCTACCATTTAGTGTAACCTTCTTCATGCATTTCAGGCATATTAGCTGTAATCCATCTTGTCTTATCTCCAGGTTGACAAGCATTTACATCAAGAACAGTATCATAGTTATTAGAAACTAATCTTACTACACATTCCCAATAATTGTCACCTTTTCTAACAGGACGAGCTACTACCATACACTATTGACCTGAGTTTTCAATCTTAAAGATGTCATACTTTTCATAATATCTTTCTCTAAACGCCATTACAATTTCTGTTCCACCTGCACCATCTCCTTCTGGGACAGCAGCAAATTCAATTCTCTTAATGTAATTAGTTTCAATATCAAAATCATATTGGAAAGCATTTAAAGATTGATATTTATTTCCTTTCTTATTACTATCAGTATAGAATACATTTCTAAGAGATTCGGTAAGGAAAGATGCTGTTAAGTCTGTATACATTCTTGAAACAATTCCAAGACGTTGAGGCTTTACGCCAAGGTACTTATAAAAGTCCTCATAAGTTCTAGTATCACCCATTGTAGGGATATTAGAAACAAAACTAGCTATTTTCATATATTTCAATATTCATTAATCGTCATCGTCTAAATCATTAATACTATTATAAGAACGATGATGTTGTTGTTTATTATTTTTATTTGAATTATCTATCACTACTGTAGGTCTAGTTTGTACACCTTTCTTTCCGTCTTCCAAACCTTTTTTGTATTGGTTCTCTGATACCAATTTTATCTACTATGCAAAGTAATCGGAAATATTATTAAAGGCCTCTTCTCCATTAAGAATAAACCAAGCAGCTTTTGTTAAGGTTTCAGGATCCTATAAAGCCTCAAACAAATAATTATTTCCAGACTAATCTTTTGACAACATGAAATCAGCCAACTCTTCTTTATCCTCCTGTTCGAAATTTAAATCAAAATTTCCAACAGAGTTAAAGTTGTTGATGGCATCTACAACTTGAGTCTAATATGCTTCGAAAGCTTCTTGTTCTTCCTATTCTCTCTAAGCTTCTTCTTGCTGATTTCTATAATCTTCTCTCTCTTTATACTCTTTACGAATTCCTTCTATTTGCCTTTTAAAAAAGTCTTCGTTTGATTTAGCAGTTGATAAAGCTTCGGCTGCCTCTTCGTCAGTCATTTCTCCAACTCTAGATTCTAAATCTAAAATGAATACTTCATCATCAGAAAGTTCATCTATCTTATATTGAGGAGTTACTTCAACTTCCTATCCAGCTATTTGTTTTAAAAATTCTGTAGGAGTTAAATTACTCTATCTAATTTGACTTAATAGATTAATTTCCTCTTTTGTTAAATCATTATCTGTATTATTATTTATTTCCTCTTGAGTTTCTAAAGGCATATTTAAGATGTTAATTTTCTCTTCTTTTGAAAGTTCGTTCCAATTACGTTCAATTAAATTTCCATTATCATCCTCAAAATTTATTTTCTATAAATCATCTATACCTCTAGTTTTTAAGAAATCTTCAAGAAAATCCTCATTCTAGTTTTGATTCTATTCCTATTGTTCAAGTTCTTCTTGAGTTTCCTAGTTTTTATCTTGATTCTGTGATACAAGCACATCATCATCATCATACAAATCATCAATTCCTATTGCCATAAAATTTATATTTAAAAGTTAATACAAATTAAAATTATATAATCATTTTAAAATTTCAAAAAAAATTTATATAAAAATTAATAGATTAATAATTTTATTCACCTTCATTACCTGAACCGCTTTCTACATTAGTAAGTCTATCCTCTACATCACTAAGTCTATTCTTTATATCAGTAATATCATCCTTTATATCGCGAATATCACTTTTTATAGTAGTAATATCACTTTTTATATTACGAATATCACTTTTTATATTACTAATATCACTTTCTATAGTAGTAATATCACTTTTTATATTACTAATATTATTTTCTATAGCAGTTAATCTATTTTCAAGAGCTTGTGTAATATCAACTTTAACATTAATAGTTTTACCACTTTTACTTACTGTAAAGTCTACATATGTACTTCCTTTAAAATTAATAGTATCAAATTTAGGTTCAGTTGCTATAACATTTCCTTTACTTTCAATTGTAATTAAACCTGGATTTCTGAGTACATTTATTTGTCCATTTTTGTATTGAGCAAGTAATATAGTATTCTGTTTATAATCATTCTCTTTAACTGCTGTTCCTCTATCATAGAAAGTATAGGGTCCAAAAGATCTTGTATTTATTATATTTCCATTTTTATCATATTGTGGAGATAAATGAAAACTAGCTGTTATATTATTACCAGAGGTTCCAGTTACTTTATATAAGAATAATTTTCCATCATATAGGTTATCATCTCTACTTTCTAAAGTTCCAGAGTATGCTGTTAAATCTTCTATATAATTAGCAGCCTAAGGAATCCACTTTTTAGGAAGAATTATTTCATCATGATCAAATATCTATAATGTCATTCCTTTTGTTAAATCCTCTGAATATCTTGGGAAGTGATAATAATACATATCTTCTGGAACGTCTTCCAAAGAATTATTAACTTCTCTCTAAGTAGGAATAGGGTGTCTAAATTCTCCTCCAACAAATACATTTTGATCAGAAAATAATCCGTAATTATTAGGATCATCATAATAAGTTTTTCTATTATGGATATCTCCTATCTTAACATGTTTTATTTGATCATATTCACTAAGTCTAGTATTTCTTCTATCATTCTACTAAAGAGTTATACTTGAATCATCGAAATCAAATCTCAATCTTGAATCTGTATTTGGTTCAGAAATAACATATAAATTTCTTCTAAAAGCATCTTCGATAATTTCTTCCTTACTAAAAACATAATAGTAGGTATCGTTATTGAATGTTAATTTTATATAACAACGCTAATACCCAAATGGTTTATCAAATGGATATAATCCTATTTCTGGATAAATTACTTCATTTAAATCCTCATTTAAAAATAGTAATTTATAATTCTAATACTTAAAAATTAAATTAAGAATTTCTTCTTTTGGTTGTTGAGTAATTACATCTCTACCTTCAACAGATTTTCTGTATGATATACGTGATACTGGATCTAAATAATGTAAAGTTTTTCCATTAACTACAGCATCTACTAAATCACACTTAACTACTCTAACTGGAATTTGAATTAATGAATTATTATCAAGTATTAAATTATTAATATCAACATTAAATAAAATATAATCAAGATAATCTTTTTCTTGGATTCTTTTATATTTAATCTCAAAAGAATTGATAGTAAATCGTTTTGAATATATATCATTATCAAAATAATCTAAAGGATTTTTAACATCTACTTTATCCCTTACATTAATTTTATCTATATCTAATATATATTTTCCATCTTTTTCATATATTCTGTATCCATAATTATTAGTAGCTCCAACTGACTACATATTATTAGTGGTTACTCCGTTTAAGTCTATTAATACAGCAGTTTTATTTCCAATATCAAACTTAAATTCTTTTTCTGTCTAGAATGTTGCATAAAGTTCTCCAGAAAATATTTTCATACTATCAAACACTAAAGCATTATCTAATCCGTATCCTTCTATAATTAATGCTCCTTCAGTATTGTTATTTTCAGTTATTTCTCTTTTAATAATAAACTAATCTCTAAATGGATTTGGAATAGGAGCTACATATTTAGTTAGCATTCCATTATTAACTATGAACAACGATTTACTATTTTCAATATATATTATTCCGTTTTTAGGATATGTATTATATTCAGATTGATTTTCATAAATAAATCCTATATTCTTTAATGCTGTATATTTTTGTTCATCTGTTGCTTCTTGTTCAACCATAAAAGAAACAAAAGTAGTTCCAGATTCTTGTGTTAATTTTAAAATATTATTTCCTACTTTTGCTATTAGTTTGTCATCATAATAATAAAATCCATCATCTTTCAAATCACTATCTGATGAGGCTTTTCTTATTAGGGGTTTAACATTTACATTTAAATTTCCATCAGAATCAAGTAAATCTATAAACTTCTTACCCCACTAGATTTTTATCTTACCTGAGCTTTTTAATACGAGACCTTTCTCAGTGGAACCTATTTCCTCATAGTCTCTTCCAAACATATTTATCATTTTTCATTTAAATATTTATCTAAATCAGATTTATTCCAAGATAATTCTTTAAAACCCTATCGTTTATGACCTTTTGGAATTAATCCTTTAGTTATATAATTATCAAAAGTAGCTCTGGAAACTCCAATATAATCAGCAGACTCTATTTTAGATAATTCTTTAGAATTAATTTTACAAATTATACTCAATAATTCTTGCTGCTACTATTCACTTATATTGGAATTTCCAGAATCTATATCATCTATAAACTACTATAAAGCAGTTTTAATTAATTGTAACATATTTAAACTGAAGATTTTACAGCTCTAATACCAAATCCAAATCTCTTTTCTTCTGGATGAATAGGTGTTAAATTAGGAAGAATAGATGGGCCTAAAACAAATGATAAAGCTCTACTTGTATCAACATCGTCTTCTGCGTTAGTCCAATAAGCAGACTAATACATTGGAGAATCCAAAGTAGTAGCGTTACCATATCCATTATTTATAATGAATAAAGTCTTTCCATTAATATTAGATGTAAATAACTTACCTGGAACTCCATTCTTTTCTACCCATGTAATAGTACAATTGTCTATTAATTCCTAGAACTATACATCAGTAGGAATACTCCATTTTCCACCCATTATATCAACAGCAGCATCATTTTCTACTGGAATACTTCCAGATAATTGATATCCATTTGTTAATATATAGTTATCCTAAATAAAGCTATATCCTACTATTTCTCCAGAATAATCTCCTTCGTTGTAAGATGCTACATATCCTTCAATATTACCCCAAGAGAAATATTGACCACGTTGGAAAGGAGTTTGTGCTCCTACATTAACCGTAGACCACAAAGTTCCTGAAGGTAGACCTAAATCAACAAATCCATTGAGAATCATATCGACTTGTTCCCAATGATCACTAACTTTACTATAATTATCTGGATCTATAATTAATGTAGTTCCATTAGACATAATTACATAGCTTCCATCTTCAGCTTTACCTTCTTCATAAGTAGTTATTCCATATAATCCAGTTATATCCCAAGAATCTTCTAACTGTAACCACTATTCATAAGGAACTACTTTATCTTCATTAGTATTAGAATTATGAACAATTATATCTCCTAACTTTGGAACATATACTGGAGTATTGTTTTGATTCTACTAACTCTAAGCTTTTCTCATCGCCGAGCATGGCGATCCGATGTACTTTATAAATCTTCCCATTTTACTTATGTTTAATATAATAATAAGTGTATCCGAATATTATTATTCCTATTAATATTAAATGTAACATAAATAAATTATAAATATTAATAGGAATAGTAATATAATTATCTGTTACTAATAGTAATTCATCTATTAGGATATAATATAAAGGCAATCTGTGGACATAACAAAAATCTAAAGCCCAAGATGCTGAATATAAATGTAACCAAGGTAATATAGATACACTCGCAATATATCCTATTGAAATTGGATCAAACTCAAGGAAACTTAGGATAGTATATATCACATATAAAAATCCTATTAAATGAGGAATATATTTCGTAAGAATTAGAAATATCTTACGAGTTCTTACGCTAACCAACTTTACCTCCATTTCCCCAAGAACTTCCTCTTCCAGAAATTTTTTTGTTCATTGGTTTTGGCCTTTTCATAATCAATTCATTTTTAGTTAAAGTTATTGTAACAATATATAAAATCAAAAAAAAAAGTGAACCCTAAATAGGATTCACTTTTTATTTAACTTTTCTACAATTTTATAAGAACGCATATTTAAATTTCCATTTAAATTAGCTAATTCTTCTTCATCTTTAATATTTAAGACCTAAGAAATGTGACATATTAGATGAAAATATTCATGTGATATAGTATTTATTAATTGTGCAAAAGAACTTGTCTTAGTAATTATTATAATAGAACTTTTTAATTTTGAATTTGAATAAGTTAACCCAGAATTTAGTTTACATTCTTCTAAATTATCTAAGGCTCTATTTATATAATATTTTGGACACTATATGTCCTCTAAAGTTTCAATTATATAATCAATATTATTACAAGTAGTTTCATATAAAACTGTTATTTTCCAATTATACTCGTAGAATACATCTTTAATCATAACATTTCATTCCATTCAATCGGAATACCACAAGTCACCATATCAGCATACCATCTATTAAATACTATTCCATCATATCCATCCTAATCATCTATGACATCTTTTACATATAATGCTAGATGTTGTTCATCTATAATACTACTTCCAATAAAATCGTTATTTCCCATATTATAAACATATACATAATCATAAAGTTCATTATTCTATAACTTTATATTATATTTATTCATAATATCATCAATTTTATCTTTAGATACCTTTGCTTTACCATGGTTCATTTTTGAAATAGCAAAATCACATAATTTTTTATTAAAATGTTGTCCATAGTATTTTAAATATCTTTTCATTGAAGTAGGTTTATCATCATAAACATCAAGTGGGATTCTATTCATAATTAATAACGTCTACCACCACGGCGCATATTATAACGAGAATCGTACATATTGTCATCATCGTCATACTGTTTTCTATTACCGTAACGATCACCATAATTAGAATTATCAGACATTTCCTCGAATAATTCATGAAGACAATCTGCGTGTTCATAAATCTTAGAAAGAGCTTTCATTGCTTTTCCGAATTTATCCTCAGTAGTTTCAAATACAATCATTTCTTTATAATTTCAAAAATTTTATCCAACTTGGATTCTATACCATCAAATTTATTTTCTAAATTAGATAATCTTTCATCCCTTTCCTTATCTTTAGCAAATTGAGGATTTAACTATTTAAGAATATTTTCACAATCTTCAATATTCTATTTATAAACATCAATATTATCCAAAATATTTTTACTATTAGTTAAAATAGCTTCTACTTCATTCTAAATACCTTGTTTAGTTTCACTTATAATAATTTTTCCATTATTATAAGTAACTACATTATTAATACTTGGAAGATTATTAAATTCCTAAACAGAATCATCCATTTTTACTTTTAAATTTACAGTAGCCTAATTAAAATTATAGTTAGGTTGTGTTACTCCTACTACTTCTCCTATAATAAATTTAGGAGAGGAAGTTTTATCTAATAAATAAATAGAACTTCCTTGAGATAATGCTGAAAACATATTAAATTACAGTTCTAGACATTAAATTAAGAATTCCTCTTTTTCTATCATTAAATATTAATATAGTATTAACATTTAATAATTCAGCAGCAGTAACATTAGTTCCATTAGGAAGAGTTAAATTCCTAGTAGTTCCATTCATTGTTAGAGTAACAGGAAGAGTTGTTGTAGTATCTGCAGGAATTACATCAGAAATAGCAATAGTTAAATAACCTATCGGCTATATTCTACGAAATCCAAGAGCTATATCAACAGTCTCTGTACCTACAGTAGTATTAGTAGTTAATATATATGGAACACCACCAGCATTAGTCCCTAAAATTTGAAAACAATTTCCCATAATCCATATTAATTAAAATATAATACCACCGCCAAAACCATTACCCCATCCATTATAACCTGAGTAATTAGGTCCAACATAAGGAGTTGCATTAGCAGCAACTATATTAGGCCATTGTACGGGAACAGTATTAGGCTATCTAGCAGCAATAGCATCAATCTTATCATCTAAAGCTGACATTGCTTTATTAAAAGCAAGAGTTTGATTATCGTTGCTAATCTAATTTCTTAATTGAGTAATTATATCACCTTGAGTATTAATTTTATTCTATAATTCTCTTTCTTTAAGATCACAGAATTCTTTAGTAATAAGAGTGTTCTGTCCAGCAATTGCATTAAGAATAGAATTAGTGTTTCTATCAGCTTGATTTGTAAGAGTATTAGTCTACTGACATACAGCTAACTAATCAGCTGCTTCTATTTTAGCATTTTGTAACTAATCAGCAGCATGATTCTAAGAAGCAAGTAACTAACTAGCAGCGTGATTTTGTGAAGCTAGTAAAGTAGAATCAGCATGATTAGCTGCTAACTAACTCTAAATAGCATTTGTTTGATTAGCTATAGCTAATCTATTTTCACAACAACAACTACATAACTATTGACTTAAGGAAGCATTACCTGCTTGTATACTATTAATTACCTGTTGTCCACTCATTCCTACTTGAGCCCCTACAGATTGAACAGCTGATTGAATAGCGTTTACTCCATTCTAAACATTACTTACAGAAGTATTTAAAAGGTTAGATAACTATCCAAGAGCATCTGCTCTTCCATTAATAGCTTGTAAAAGAAGATCTCTACCAGCATCATTATTTAACTGGTTAGCTAAGAATCCAGTTCCGTTGTTTCCACCGAAACCTCCATTTCCCCAATTATTACCTCCAAAAATCCAAGGGAATAATATCCACATGAACATCATCCACATCCAGTTACCATTACCAAAACCTCCGTTTTGAGATAATGCAAACATTAGAGAAGGATCAATTGAATTGTTTCCATCGGGTACATTAAAAACTTTTGTTTCAGACATAATAAATTAATTTTAGTTTTATGAAAATATCTAGTTGCAACTAAAACTAATTTATTTATACTATTATAAATGAGAAAACGTTACTAAACATTTTGTAACTAATTGATAATCAGATACTTACATTTAGTAACGTTTTAAAAATATATTAAAACTTAATAAAAAATTTTTTAATAAAACAAAAATAGCCAGAAATATCTAAAAAGACATTTCTAGCTATTATTTTTATATATTCATAAATTATATATCCTCATATTAGACACTTGAGGTTGTGTTATTACATATATTCTTCTATAAGAGTATCTTCTTTAGCTGAATCTGATAACTAATCCCACAAAGCTTTTGTTGCAACTTTGCTCATTCCACTTAAACCTTGTATTTTGTTGCCAAATTCACCCCAATAAGTATCTGCTTTGTATGTATTTACTGCTGAATCAGGAACCCATACATTTTGTACAACACTTCTAGAAACACCAGCTCCACTTACATCTATTAATAAATTTTGTTTTTTATCCCAATAGGCTGTTACCGTGGGAGGTATAGCATTATTTATTATTAAATGCTTAACATTTCCACCACAAAAGGCACCGGTTTCTACAGAAGACAAATCCTTAAAATATATAATATTTTTATCTGTCATCATCTATGGAGATCCAGATTTTACAAACAATCCTCTTACATTATTACCACCTTGATCAAATCCTCCATTAATGTCTTGTAGTTTTGGAGCATATATAAACAATCCACCTCCAACAAATAAACCGTTGTACAATACTGTTTCGTTATTAGACACACTACTTGGGTGTAGTAACTCTTTAAAATACAATAATTCCAACTAAGAACATCCGGCAAATGCATGTCTTTCTAGTCCAGTTACGGTTTCTACATTTATAGACTATAATGAACTACAATTTTCAAAAACACTAGGGCCAATTACCATAGAATTATTTGATAAATCGACTTCCGTCAAGTCTGTACAACCGCTAAATGCTCCATCTTGTATTCTACCACAATTTCCTAAGTTTAAGACTTTTGATATTTTTGTATTTTTAAACGCTCTATAACCAAGATCTCTAGAATCTAAATTTGGTAAATTTACAACACCTTCTGTCTTCTTTGTTGTATTAAACGTTTCGGCTCCAATGTGAGTTATTCCATTCAAGTTTGTTAAATCTATTTCTAAGTTTGAACAACCAGCAAACGTTCCATTAAGACTTCCGGAAAAAGGCGGCAATGTAGTTAAAAGAGAACAATTACAAAATTCGGTTCCACCATTACGAAATTCAATAGATGTACAATTTTCAAAAGATTCGTCTGTTAACATAGAACACCCAAAAAATGCGTTTTTATGTACAATTATTTCCCCAGAGAGTCCAACTAAATTTTCCAAGTTAGAACACTAATAAAACGGCTCATCCCATATTTCATTTATATTGTCTAACCCATAAACATTTTTTAAAGATGAACACTGATAAAAGGTTTTTCCTGGAATATATGTATTACTCGAATCTAATGTTATATTCTATAATAGAATACATTTCTAAAAACACTAGATATCTGGATTAGACTAAGGTAATTTAAATTGTACATTTTCAAAAGATTCGTCTGTTAACATAGAACAATCATAAAAAGCCCTCTAAGATAATTCAATAACACCTTCTAGACCGGTAATTTCTTCTAAATGCGTACAGGACTCGAATGCGTTAAATCCAATCTATTTCAACTTATCGCTAGCTTTTACTTTTTTTAAAGACGAACACTGACGAAAAGTGTCTTCATAGCCATAGGGCTATCTGTGTCCAATAGACGTTAAATTACTTATATCTATTTCCTATAAAGCCGTCCAGTTACTAAAACGCATATAACCACTACTATTACCAGTCCATCCACCTTTACTTTCAGTAATGTTAGTAAAATACTTTAGCTCATTAAATTTAGTTATAGTACTATTAGAAGCATTAGCTATAACAGTAACAGCAGCTGCTTGAGCTTCGGTAACTTTGCCATCTGTACCAATACCCATAGATGCTAGATAAGATTCCATATTAGGATCTTCGAAATGGATATATTTATTAGTAACATTTACTATAAAATTAGAACCATAATTAGTATTCAAATAATCTACCTAATATCCGTATGCATTAGTACTACTTATATTACCTTCTAACGTCAACGTATTATTAAAATCTATAGCAAGCTAATATAATTTCTCAATAATACCAGCACCACTAGAGCCTAATAATTCCTATCGACTACTATCCTATATAATTGTTATATTCATAATATTATTTATTGTGAATTAAAGTTGTGAAATTCCCACAATTTTAGATGAGTGAGTGTTCCAGTTAGATGCCGCCTTATAGTTTGCAATACTTTGATCAGGAACATATATCTTTCCATTTCCGTTGATAGTGATGGCCCTAGTAAGTGTGGGAGGAGTTATTGCTCTACAAATAAAAGTTGTAACATTTCCTGAGCCAGAATATTGACCAACAGATGTAACTGTTGATGGTAAATCTATTAGCGTCAATGCCTAACAACTGTTTCCTAACTTTTCTCCGATAGTCTACACGCCTTCTGGCAAAACAATTTGCTGGACAAGAGGACAATCATTGACGAAGTTTTTTCCAATCGACGTTACTTGTGAATTTTGTGCAAATGTAACTGTTTCTAATTTTTTACAACCGGTTAAAAAGAGGTCCGGCACAGAAGTCATCCATGCGGGTATCTACGCATTTTTTATACCAGACCCATTAAACATGGATGTGCCGAACGTACACTGATTCTATGGGAGTTTTGTAATATTTATATTTGAGCAACCATTAAAACAATAGTTCCCCAGCTATGTAACATCACTTAAATCCAAAGAAACATCTAAAGAACTACAGTTACGCAAACACCCGTCCTCATAAATAGTTACGTTTGATATATCTCCTATAGAAGTTAAATTAGAGCACCCTAGAAAACAGGATTTTCCAAGACGAGTTATCGTAGAAGGTAACTCTACTATTTCTAAAGTGGTATTATTCTAAAATGTTGTAGTCGGAACCTCATTTAATTCTGGAAAATGATCGATCGATATCAAAGAGCATCCTTCAAACACATTTGTTCCCAGCGACGTAATATTTGATAAATCTATCGTTTTTAAATTAGAACAACCCTAAAAGGTGTACGATTCAATCGTTTTAAGATTGACAAACTAAGATAACTCATCAAAATGTTCAATAGATGTGTTGTTTCTAAATCCGTTGTACTATGTCAATTTAGTAATCCTATTAGCATTTGCTTCAGTTATTCCAACTCCGTCTCCGTAATCCCCGTTGACAAATATAGATTCTACCGCAGGATCGTCGAATGCCATGTAGTAATTATCCACAGTAATATATAAATTAGGATAGTCCGTAGTAAGTTTTGTTGTATACTTTCTATAAGAATTAATGACATATAATCTGCCTTGTAGATTACTGGTATTGTCTAATCCTCCTATGGCAATATCATATAGGGTTTTTATAAGATTGCTTCCAACTTCTTCTATAACTCCGTTATTCTATTCAATTCTTAAATGTGTCATACGTTCATTATCCTCCCAAACATTTTGAATGAATTATTATCTGTAGCATTAATTATATCAAGAGAATCTATATTAGTACTATCATCAACATTAACATTGATATAGTTAAGCTGTGTAGGACTAATAATACTTATCCTCGTAGGTGTACCTAATTCATACTTAGTTATCTTAGAGTTTTCAGGAATTAATACATTAACTGTTGTACCACTAGCATCAACTTGTGTTATTTCAGGACAATTTGTTAAATCAATATCATTAGTTAATCCAGTACATCCAACCATAGATAAGTTAGTAAGATCATACATTTCACTAAAGTCAAACTGTGGAATCTAATTTTGATTAATATCTTCATATGAATTTGTTAATAAAGTACATTCATCAAATATTAATGTTTCAATAGCTGGAAGATAATGTAATAAAGTATCACCTTCAGCTGAAATTATATTAGTTGTATCTGAAGTGAATGTTAACGTTCCGTCTAAACCTAATAAGTCACTTCTTCTAACACTATTTCCTACTCCTTCACCATATTTAGCAGTCCATCTTGTATTTATAGCAGACCATAAAGATCCTTGAATAGAAGTTACAACAACTGGATCCTTCATTAAAACAACTTTAGTTGTAACATTAATAACTTTTCTAGACTTAAATATAAGTTGAGCAGTTAATGTATAATTTATTATAGTTCTATCAATAGGAATTCCGCTTGGACAAGATAATCTAATAGCTTTAGTACCCTTCCTAATAGTTGTATTAGGATTACTCCATGTAGAAGCATTTACTAATAAGTTAAGATCCATCCAAGCTTCTGTTGTAACATTAGAAGTAGTGTCATAACTAAATGAACTATCATCTATTGCTAGATTATATCTTATAGTCTATAAAGTAGCTGTATAATTCTATTGAGATAAATCAACACAAGTATTAAGTATAGTTCCGTTCTAACTTAATGTTATATTACTATTATTTAATTTTGCTTGATAATTACCAACATTATCTATAGCAAAACCTAAGTTACTTGGATAACTTACACCCCTAACATGAATAATAGCTGTATAAGAGTTCTATAATGAAGTATACCAAACCTTAATATCATAATTACCTCCAAATTGAGATTCTGATGTTTGAATATAGCTAATTCCATCAGCACTTTCTTGTGCTGAGATTATAGAAATACCTCTTTCAGATATACCAGAACTAGTATTCTAAACATTAGTTACACTAGCATAACTTATAGTCCATAATCCAGAATTTTCATCTGTCTCGGCTAAAGCAAACTTAGTAGCAGAAATAGAAGCTCTACCTCCTTCATTTAAGTAGAATTCTCCGTTTTCAACATAAGTATCTCCACCTAAGTTAATTTGAATATATTCTAACTTATGATCAATAACAAGTCCTGAAGAACTCTTAGTAAATACAGTATCTCCAAACCATCCTTTAATCTAAGTAAGTTGGTTGGCAGTTAATTGTGTATTGTTCTCATTTCTAAGAACTATATAACCTTTAAGACTATCTTTAATACTTTTTTCTGAATTATTTACATTAAGTTGAGCTATTAATGCTAATTCTTCATAAGTTAATAGATTTTCCTATCCAACTGTATCTTCAGTCCAGTATATCTTATCAGCTTCAAGAGTATAATCTCCTAAATCATCTCCTGTAGCAACGATAGATTTTAACCAATTTCTTACTAAATCTAATGAGTTATAATTCTAACAAGTAGTTCCTAATAACTTTAATGTATGAATTGGAGGAATATTAGAAGAATTTCCTCCTCCTAAATTCTATGAATAAGGAGTTAAAGTTAAATCAGAATTAACAAGAGTATCACTCCAGAATTGTAGGCTCTACCATGTAGAGTTATTTACTTCAAATACATCAACAGTACTTGGTAATTCTATTCTATTAAATCTATTTCCAGCATCAGAACTAAAGAAATTAGTTAATCCTGAACCCATAGCATATACATTCTATAATTCAGTAAGATTTCTGTTTTTGATAAGATTTATACTTGTAAAGTTTCTTTGTCCTCTAATATTTAAAGTCTAAAGATTACTTAAAGATTCAGCACTTCCTCTAATAGCTCCACCTAAAGTAGCAGCTGTAGCTAAATATCCAATTCCATCTTGTATAAGAGGAACACCTACATTTATTTCTTTTAATGGAGAACCTAATACATTGGAATAACATCCGTTTACATCAATAGCATCTAATCCTGTAGCTATTTCACTAAGATTAATAGTTTCCATAAAATTAGCACCATATACAAAGAATGGAGCCTTAGTATTTAAGTTAGGAACTTCATAATTTAATGGTTCATTAGGACTAACAGGTTGTGTTCCTTGAACTGTAACATTAGTATCATCTATTTCTTGCTATTCTTCATTCATATAGTTAATAGCAGTAGTCATAAATGTACTCTTATTAGGAGTAATATGAATTGAACTTCCGCTATTTTCTGGAATATTAGCAGTTATATAGATATAATGGTTTTTATAATCACCACAGAACCACATAGCATCATAATAGTCCATTGATGTACTTAACCACCAGTGTCTATGTGTTGTACGAGCTCCTTGTAACCAATTTAACCATTCTGAATCTCCGTTACTAGATTCTATATATTTGAAGAATCCACTCTTATTGTAAATAATTTCACACCAAGAATCTGCATAATCTTCATCAAAGATTTTACTTACATTATCATATGTAAATCCTGCTTTATAAAGGGCATCAGCTGTCTTAGGAACTATAGTATTCATCCAATAAGGCCAATTTTCAAGAGCATCCCATAACCAGTTTCTTGTAACAGGATTTCCTGATGAATCATCACTCTTTCCTGAGAACGCATATGTAGACATACTTCCTGGTAACTTAGTATTTCTATCAATAGGAGGATCATATGCTATACCACCATCGTTCTTATTACCAAGAGCAATATCCATATCCCAAGGTTCATAATGGAAGTGTACTCCATCATATGTCTTAATTTGTACGTTACGTTCCATGGAGTCAACAAGACCTAATCTTAAACAGAAAATATAATAAGCAGCTAACTTATATAAATCTAAGTGTTGAGCAGCTTCTTGCTAGAATGTAGCATGATCATTTCTAGTTCCTACAAGCCAGTTATACCAATCAATAAACGGCTAAATAGTTCTTACAAATTTAGAATTAGAATCAAATTTAGTAAGTCCATTTTTTAAATCATCTTTCTCGATATCATCAGGATCTGGATATATCATTTCAAAAGCACTTTCCCATCCATATCTACTACCATTTCTTTGTGTAAATCCTTCAGTAGACATATAAGACGAATATCTATTATTAGATTCAAGTACTTCAATTCTTAAAACGTTTCCGTTATCCCAAATCTTATTATCAGATGTATCATCCTTAGCATGAGTAATAGTTAAACAGAATGGATCTGTAGGAATCTTATAAATACTTCTTTCTCCATATAAGAAATCAGACTTTTTATCTTCCATAAATACATATTGTCCTAAGAAAGTTCTTTCCTAAGTTCCAGCTTCATCATAATAGAATACTACACAAGGGAATGAGTCTGGAGCAACTTGTAATGTATATGGGAAATCTAATCTAGTAGAGTAATGATTCCAAGTATAACCTTCAGCATTTAATCCATCAACTCTGTCATTAACATCATTTAATGATGCATCTTTATGAGTAATAGTTTGATTAGTTGTAAATAATTGAGGAAGAGTTCTTAATTTATACTCATTGTCTTCAAACTTAGCGTTAAACCAAGTATTTTGAATTAATCTTTCTATACCTCCATTATGGACACCTGATGAATCAGCATAGTTAGCTTGTAATACAAACTTATTTGAAGGAATTGAATTTTCCTTCATTCTATATCTATTTTTATTTAATTGTAATTTCTCTTGTGGAGCTATTTCGAATATTGGTTGAACAGCTCCATCTGAAGATTTATTCATCCAGAATTTCATAGAAGTTATAGGATAGTTAAGTGTTGACTAACCGTGTTTTCTAATTTGAACATTATTTATTCTGAAATTTTTAGATGAATCATAAGGACAAATTCTTTCAAGTGTTACATAAGTAGTAGACTAATCCTTATCTGTTGTTCCACTAAGAATTTGACTTAAATTACCAGATATTAATATTGTATCTAACTTATTTTTACATAAATCAAAATTAATCTTGTCAGATAAATCTAATACATTATTATTAGCAATAATCTTTACTTTATCTTCATTATCATAAACATAGTTATTATATTCATCTGAATATGTAATAGCATAGTCATATACTCTAATGCTATATAATCTTATACCAGAGTTAGATCCACCAATTTTAATTATTCCATTATTAGTAGTAAATACTGAATCACTTCCGTCAGCAGCTCTTTCTAATATTCCATTATTAATAATATATACTAATCCACTTTCAACATTATCTGTAGTTGGATTTATAATAAATGCTAACTTTAATCTTTCGTTAGATTTATAGTTTGTATGTATTATATCAACATTTGAGTTATTATACAATGAAGCTCTTGTAGGAGTTATTTCGATTCTCGTGTTGCTTTCACTACCTATTCTAATTAATATATCATCATCCGAATTAACCTTTTCAGTTTCAAACTCTAATTCTATAGTTTTTCCTTCAGTCATACTAGCGAAAGGATTATAGTTTATAGTAGCATAAGAAGTTTGACCAACTGTTCTAAACGAATTTTCATACCATCCAGAACCAGGATTCCATTCTATATTAGTAAAATCAGTAGTTATATTATTGAATTCCCATTCGTCTTTATCAGAACTATTATTAGATTTTCCATAAGATGATAATTTTAATGAATACATTCCTGTTTCATATACGTTAATATCCTAGTTTTGGATTATCTATACTGGAATTCTAATTAATTCTATATTTTTATATTTAGCTTGTAAGAATGTTAATGGGAATGACTATTCGTCATATTCTGAGAAGATAGTAGGAATATAATTTATATCTGGAGCTAGTTGTCTAGAACTAGCCTATACAGAAGAAATAGCTACTGGATTTTCATCAAGCTTATTCTAATATAAATTCCAAACAATAGGAATTAAAGTATCAGTTTGTTCAGCATCTGTATAATATCCCCATTCTAGAGAACTTGGTAAATACTAAGTTGACTATAATATTAAAGTATTTATAGGGAATATTCCGGATTCAAATTCTGTTTTAATACATATATACTTACGCATTGAAATATCGTCTGTAGCAACCATGAATGTATAGTATATTAAATTACTATTGATTACAACAGATCCTTCATTATAAGATGCTTCAGCATATATCTATAAAACATGTTGTCCAGAATCTAAATTTAATTCTATTCTCTTCTAAGCATTAATCTATGTTCCTGTATTCTTTAAAATATCTGTATACCATTCTTTCCCTGGACCTCCTTCGTCAATAATAAATTTAACTCTAGCAGTTCCATCTTGGTTATTTCTGGTAAATGTACATGGTATTAGAATATTATCTCCAGAAGTATATTTAGAGGTAAAGTCAAAATTACTAGATACATTTAATTGTAATAATACAATATTATATGTTACACTACTTCTAGCTCCAGTAGTAAAACCTTTTCCTGAAATAGTAATAACATTAGTTCCTGGCTATAGATATTCATAAATACTAAAATCTATAGCTTGTCCTTTATTATAATATCTAGTAAATGTTGTACTTTTACCAGAACTTTCATTAGCAATTGTATATGTAGCAGCTAAACTATCTGAAGATTCTCCTTCATCATTTCTAATACTCCAAGTAAATTGTATTCTTGTATCAGTATTTGAAGAATCTCCAAATCTTACAAATTTATTACTACTATTTATAGTTATATTTAATTTGTAATCACTAGGTCTTACGAAATTAAATAATTCAAGTTCAGCATTATCAGATGGGTTCTCTAACCATAATTGATAAGCCTCTTCACTAGAGAACATTCTATATAAATTATTTTCAATATCCTCCTTGAGTACAAATGGATTCTTTAATTTTTCTTGCAATAAAGTTCTAATAGACCCTCCAGAAACAGGTTTTCCTCCAGTTTCATTTTGTCCAGTAAACGTATTATCACCAGTAACCCAGTCAACAAATTCATTTATTCTTTCATTGTATAATTCCATAATAATTATATTTAATCTTTCCAAGAGGTATTATCTGTCCAAGGATATATATCTTTCCAATATCCATTATAGTAACATGATCTTCTTGATATTGGAAATATTACACCATTACTTGCAAAATATAGAATTTGTCTGCCGTTTAAATATCCAGCAGACAAAATTCTATTATTTAGTTTTACAGTACTCATTATTGATTAGCCCAAGGTCCTTGATTATTAGTTTTAGCCCAATAAATATAAGTTACAATATCCTCCCAAGTACATGTTGGGTTAGAAGCATCTATGAAATCATAGAAGTCATCTGCTTGTTCATAAACTTTATTTTCTGATGTTGACTTAGCAGCATTATTTTCAGAATTATTCTTCATATACTTATAGGCTGTTGTTGGATCATTAACATTAGCTTTATCAGAAACTTCAGTAAATCTTTCAGCAAGACGAATTACACCATCTTTCTTGAATCTATAGTCATTAGTGTATATTGATGTATGTTGAGTATTAAATGTACCGAACTCAAGTCCATCACCACCTCCGTGTTCAAATTTAATTTTGTTTTCAAAATTATCAGCATCAATACCTTTAGGTTGTAGAGCGATTCCACCATGAGATTCACTTCTTAAATCAATAGCTTGTGCTCTTACTTTAAGATAACCTCTTGTATTCTTTGCTGAATTTACTGTAACGTTTAATACTGTTGGATCATCATACATAGGAGTTTCTGTTTCATCTCCATTAGCGTCCTTCATTTTTGTAGCACCTTTGTCCTTAGTAGTAAGAACAATGTCCGCAGTATTAACCTAAAGCTTAACTGGATGATCTTCACCGTCTGTTACTTTTACACTAACTTCATCTAAATTTGAGACTGGACGATGACTAGAATATAATATAATATCATCACCAGGCTTAAGCTATAAATCATCTTTAGATTCAATATTTATTTTACCTTTCTTTCCAGCAGGAGTATTTTCTTCAGTAGTCTCAATACATAAATTTCCTTTATCATTTACATACATATGAGTATCTGCAGAATTATTTCCACCGTTTCCAAGTTCATTTACATCTGATGCAAGATGGTTCCAATCTTCAGCTGTAATTGGATCACCAGTTTGACAATTTGTTTTGTGATTTAAATACATATACTTTAATTATTAAGATAATATAATTGGTAAATTATCCCCGAACTACCATTCTCCGGATAATATAATTGGTAAACCATCTCCTAATTTCCAACCTGTGTTATTAACAGATTCTCCATCTTCTAATACTAAATAAATAGCTCCTTGTACATAACTTGTTAATTGTTCGTATGCACTTTCATCTATTATAATATATTTTTGTTGTGATTCCTATAACTACTATATCTATCTCTATAATTGTTCGATAATACCAGAATAATCAACCTATTTATTTACGACTATTCTATCACCTATTTTTTCTCCTTCTGAGTTCTATAATTCATATGCAGACTCAATAGAATCATCATTAATTTCCTATTCTGTTAATTGATGTAATCTTAAAAGAGTACTTAAAATTCCATCTTCCTTTTTAATAGTTTTATTATCTCCATTAACAATAATATTCTAGGAAACTTTATTAATTGATTGATCCAACTGTTCAACCTAATTATTTAATTGGTCTACTTTATTATCAACTTCATTAATCGACTAATTAAAATTTTCTACTGCTTGATCTAATTGATTTCTTCCACTAATAACAGATTGTTTTAAATTATTATTCGTTTGATCAATAGCTTGAGATAATTCCTAATTTATTCCGTCTATCTTCTAATCTAAAGACTAATTACTTTCGTCAGCTTGGTCTTTAGTATAATAATTTCTTATAAGCTAATCAATTTCATCAACAGTATAATAATTAAGTAATTCCTCTTTATTTGCTTTGAACTAACTAAGTCTTGAATAAGCACTATTTATCTAATCAATTATTTGATATAATACTTTGTTCTATACTGGATATTCAGAATTTTCGTTTAATTGGTCATCTACATGAATAGTATCTTTCAATTCTTGGATTTTATTATATATATCTCCAATTAAACCTTCTCTCCATTCATCTAATTCTTCTTTTGTATAATATTTTAATAGTATGTTATAGATAACTGCACTACTTAATACTTTATCAAATGCATCTTCATGAGGTTCCAGATCAAATGTTATATTTCCTTCTTCGTCAAATAATTTAGCTAAAATAAAACTCTTAAGTTCGTCCAATAGAGAAGTTATCCCTAAATTGGAACGAACTTGAGCTTTATCTTGTTCTGAGAAATATTCACTTAGAAAATTATTCTTTAATAAATATTTCTTATCTTTCTCTGGAAGTTTAAAACACTCATGATCTAAGGATTGATTTAAATAAAATTCTTGCTAATTCATTATTAATCATGTAAATTGTGATTTTCATCCAAACGTAATATAGAAGTATTTTCAGTTACTTTCTCATTACCTACTTTATAATATACATATCCTGTATTATTTCTAATAATTTGTTTAGCAGCATTTATTGATCCAGTAATGTTGTTACTAAATGAACAAGGAGGAATTTCTTGTCTTATATTATTTAACGTAGTAGAAACACTAATTTTAAATTGACTACTTGTATCATTACTTAATGTTACTACTCTAGCACAGAATGCACCTGAAACCTAACTTAAAGTATTAGAACTAAATATATTTGATATTACCCAAGAAGAGTCTCTATAATAACACATTGAAAAAATTCCTCTTATATCTAATCTCTAACTTGTTAATCTAGTTAAGAATTCAAAATTAGGAACTGCATCAAAATACATTCCGGAGAATGTTTTAGCTAATCTATTTAAGTTTGTTGTTTTTTCAAATAATTTTGGAGGTATCATGTAGAATTTCTATCCAATTTTATATGAACTTATTCCTTTACAATTTTCAAAGAATTCTGTTAAACATGTAATATTATTTACTGTATTAAATAAATACGGACAAATTCTTCCAGACATTATTGCAGATAAATCAGTAGGTCTTGTTCTTGGACCTAGTACATCTCCAGAACCTTCACCACACCATCTAAACATTCCATTTATATTTAAATTTGTTGAATTAAGGAATGAATTTAATAAATCAGGAGGACAGAAATAATTTACAATATTTTTTAGCTTCTATGTAGTTTCTGTATATCCTTGTACATTATCAGAATCTTCACAATAAGCATTCGCTTCTAATTTATCATGATCTCCATCATATATTGAAGATATATCATATTGTTTAGTATATTTAGGATCATTAGGTCTTGTATACCAAACTCCATCCTTCTTATAATAAGCAAAAGGAATATATTCAGGATTAGGATAATTAGTTATATCAAAATCGGTCTTATCCCATTCATAATATTTAATCTAATCCTATCCAAAGAAACATTCAGTTGCATACTAAATATTTTTTACAGGATTTTTATATGTAATTGTAGCAGTAGAATTAGAATCTTGAACAAATTCTGCTCCTGTTTCATTATCTTTCATATAAGCTATATCATCTTCCATTACCTACTAACTATTTGTTCCATAATATGTTTTACTAGCTTCTGTTTCTCCTAAATAGAAGAATCTATAAGGTATACTAGTATTTTGAATAATTCTATTAATATTACTATCATAAGCAGCAGATACAGATGTATAGAACAATCTTGATACTGATGTTAAACTTTTACAATTAATGAAGCCATTAGGAGTTAGTTCTATTTTAACTCTATTATCAGCGAACAATGCAGTTATATTCTAAAGTTTAGTACAATTCTAGAACATATTACTTGGGAACTAGATAACAATAGAAGGAATATTTACTTTGTTATATAATTCGCAGAATAGTCCGACAAAATTAATAATATTAGTTAAACGACTCGCTATATTATATGGGAAAGTATCATTATCTAATACTTTACTAAATCCAGATCCTCTAAGTCCATAATTAAATGTAGGAACATCAACTGAAGGATTATTATTAGTATATCCTCCATTACTTCCAGTATCAGTACTCTATGCTCCTAAATACTATAAATTTGTCATGTTATTAAACATATCTTCATATATTTTAAATTCTACATAGGTGCTTCCCAAATAGTTACCTAAAATAAATGAATTACAAATCTAAGTTAATCCACTATAGTTAAGGGTAGAATCAAATGTACTTTTCCAATTAAATGTTCCAAAACCATAAGAATTCTAGAATGAAGCATATATAGTTGTTATTGTGTTAGGGAATACTAGAGTAGAATAGTTTATAACTGACATATTAAATGTATTACTAATTGTTCTTATATCAGTTTGTTTAAATATATCAGTTAGATTTCCAAGTTTATTTTCATGTCCTTCTACAATAGCTCCTCCTGTTGCAGCAGTATACGTTGATGGAATTTGGGACAATAATTCATACTAATCAACATCGTCATGTATAAATGATATACCTTGCCATCCAAAATTCTATAAATTATATTTTTCAGATGCTGTTTTTCTTCTGAAAATGTATCTACTTATATATATTCCTCCACTACAAAATTCACTAACAGTAACAAGTCCCTTTAAAGGACTAAATAATCCATCATCACGTACAATATTTCCATTCTATACTGTAGGAGAATACAAAAGAGTATTTCCTGTTCTAAATACAGGAGTAGAAGCGCTAAACGCAACTATTTTTCCACATTTATAGAACATATGTCTATTAAACTGATTTCCATAAGTATAGTCAAACATATTTGTCTATCCATAGAAAGCAGCATTACCAATTGTTATATTATTTGTTGAAACACCACTTAATCCGAATGAATTAAATATATAATAAACATCAAATTGAGTAGCTAATGTATTATATAAGAATTGAGTAAAACTTCCTGAAATACTAGAAGCAAAGAATATATTTGTTACATAATTTCCTTCTTCTATATCTCCACTCTAGAATAAGTCTTGTTTAGTAATATTATTATATTTTCCAATAATAGTATCATAATCATCAGTAAATTCTTCACTAGTTAATAACTATAATGGAGTCTATACTATAGAATAATCAGTTTCATCTATATTTTTAACCTTTGTCTTACTATATCCTTTCCAAGTATCATTTAATGTTCCATGAATAGAGAAATGAGTTAATCCACTAAATGTATTGTTTGTATTTACTATATTAACACATCCATAAATTCTCTCTAATAAAGTACATCCAGAGAAACTATTTCTTATAGGAATAGGTTTATCATAATCATTAGGGAATATAATATACTTAATATTAGGATTTGAAGAAATATTAAGTGAATTTAAATTTACTAAAGGAGTAAGATTAATAGCATTTTCTAAAGATGTTGTATATTCTTCTACAAGATTACCATTTACAATTTTATTATAAGTTATTCCTGTTATTTTAGACTAAGGAATTGATAATGTAACTAATTTTGTATAATCAGTACTTGTATTTAGAATTAATGTATTTAATACAGAGTTAGCAATATCAATTGTAGTACAGTTAGTAACGTTTAATGATAGTTCCTTAACTTTAGGACAAATTGTCGTTTTAATAGATATTAAATTAGATCCGGAACTAACTATTGTTTCCAAGTTAGGACAGTTGTTAATTACTATTGTCTTAAATCCTTCTACTTGTAATATCTTTAAACTACGATCTCCATTTATACTTAAATTAAGATTATTTGATGTAGATAAATTTAAATTAGTTATATTATTATTCTATAAACTCATTGTTCCATTAGCTGTTATATAATCTACAGGCTAAATAGTACAGTTAGTTATTTGTGTATTATTAAATATAATATTATTTAATAAATAACAATTTAATATTGATACATCACCAGATTTAATGTTTGTTAAATTAATAGTCTTAACATTCTAACTGTCTATAGAAAGTTTTATTTGACTTGAACTAATATCTACATTTGTTAAATTATAACAAGTAGAATCCCTATCAAATTTTAATTCTCCAGCATAATTAGTTCCATTTAAATGAAGTTCTTGTAAAGCTGGCATATTTAATACCCATTGATTAACATTTCCAGCATTTCCGTTTAATACCTATAATTTATCAGAATTTAATTCAAATGTTCCATCAGCAAACGAATTAATGCTGTCTATATAAGTCCACATTGAAGAACCTCCGAATACTACTTTATTAGTACCATTATTATTAATCTTTATATTATATTTATTAGATGATTCTTCTAATAAATATCTATATATTGTTCTTCCTACAGTAGCAATAATTGGAGTATAGTCAGGAGCTTGTACAATTAAATTAATATTTCCAGAGATTGATCCGTTTTCTCCAAATATACTCTTATTAATATATACATCATCACTATAATATAATGTATTTAATGGATACTATTCATAGACTTTCTAATAACCAGAAGTAGGATCTGAAGTTAAGTTAAATCTAGCTCCATCAGATATAAATACTTCTTTATTAGCTATTAAGTTAAAGTAAGCATCAAGAATATGGAATCTCTTATTCAACCAATCTTTTAAATATCCAATAGAACGTCCTCTAAATCTACTAGATTCCTAATCATATACTTCTGATGTAGATTCTTTAAAGTATTTAGCTCTAAAATTATAGTTAAACATTAATTCATCAATTCCATTCATATATCCAGTATAATAGGTATTAATGAAATAATTTGAATTCTATAACGGACCATTTGTACTTCTCCAAGTAGCCCATAAATCTTGAGGTGTTATAATTGAATCTAAACTAAATGTAGATTCTGAAGTTATAAGATTATAGTACTATATAACACTTTTAGCATATTTTGCTACAGCAAATACATAACTACTAGGTACATCATATAAGCTAGCATCAGAACTCTATGGAGCATGATCTCTATAAACAGTAATCGGAGATGTTGAAACAATAGGAACATCATTAGTATCATAATCTATTATATTATTCTATGAACTCTACCAATAATCAGAGAATGCATAATATGATACATTATTACCATCATTATTAATTCCAAGACAAGTATCCATATCATAGAAAGCTAAATAGAATGTCTATCCAGCATTCCAAGATTTTATGTTTAAATTTTTCTATACAGAGTCAAGTAATCCAAAAGCCATACACACTGTATAATATTCAACAATACTTCTGAAATTACTATAAGGAGCAACTCCTTCAACATCGTTTTCACTGTGAGTAAACATAAAGTTTATTAGATCTTGATCATTAAAATCTTCTGCACTACCAGGTTCTATCGAACTAATTAATTCAAGTGTTTGTATTTCACTATCCTTTACTCTTCTATATTGTTTTCTAGCATTTGGTACATATCCTGCCTAAGTAGTATAGTTATATTCTATATTATCGTGGAATCCACGTTCTATTCTATCAAATACATATCCTCCACTTCTTGAAGCTCTCTTAACAAAATTAGAAATAGCAGATTTTGTATACTAACTTGTATAGTTTGTATCTCTACCAGATACTATTTCACTAAACATAAATCCTTCATCATTAGGTCTATTAGGAAGCTAGAATAAAATAGATTCATCATATTGTGAAAAATCAAACCAAGCTTCATTACCATCAATTTCGGCTATAATTAAATCTTGTTTAATTTCTGAACCAATTTGTTGTGAAGTAGATGTTCTTGCTACAGAATATATATTAAATTCATAAACATCAGAAGTACTAGAACGTAATTCAGGAAGAGCTCTTAAATCACAATAACCTAAATTAAAGTTAGATGTTCTACCTAAGTTAAAGTTATAAATTCCTAAGAAATAATAGTCAAGATCTCCAGAAGAATGTACGAATACCAAACATGGGAAACCTTCTAGACAATTCTTAATGTGACCTGAATATATAGAATTTAACTATTTTGCATCCTAGAACTAATTAGTATTTTCATTTATAAACTTACCCATACAAGTATTATTAGTATGAGAAGAGTCTACTATATCAGCTTTTAATGTAAACGAATTTTCAGGTAAGAATGTTTTAGTATCATCTAAATTAAACCAAGGAGTAAATATAGGAATATAAGAATTATCAGAATCAGTAAATTCCATACCTAATGTATAGTTTTTACTCTTATATGTTCTTGTAGTAGATCCCTAAATATCTAATGTAAACTTAGCAGATTTCTACTATCCATCAGGAGTAAGTATCGAACTAACATCAATATCTTCTAAAGTTGTAGAATAGTTTCCAGTACCATTACTCCATTTTAATCCTATTGTTAATGTCATTGCGTCATGAGAGTCAGAAGCATATATTGTATCAGACCAAGTAAAGAAATTCATAGGATTTCCCATATAGTCTTTATTTGCATTTGGCTCATATTCTATACACAATACTGGAACAGTAATATTTTGAATAAGATTTCTTAAAGTACTTTCACTTACTGATACATGTCCATTAAATAATCCATTAGATCCACTTTCAATATTAAAACTATTAAATATATTTAATAGATTACTCTTTCTTTCAACATTCTCAAAATTAGACTAAACTCTAGTCTAATATGCATACCAATATCTAACAATATTAGCTTCATTTAAGCTATTATTATTAAAATATGAAATATCTAATAAATTTACACTATAGTTTCCGTTATATAACTTAAATGAACTATATAAGCTTGGAGCCATATGAGCTACAGTGTTAGCCTATAATACTCCATCTATATATACTGAAATTTCATATTGATGATTACTTATTCCTATAGTTCTTATATATTTTCTAGCTATTGTTATTAAATGATATTTTGAATTATCAGAAATGTTATATTTTTCTTCTTCTTCAATAAAGAATATTCCTTGTAATTCTGATGATCCAATCTATAATTTATTTTGATATATATGAATAGAATTTGTATCAATATTAGTATTAGTTGTAGGAATTTCTATAATTTCCTTACTTTCATCATTAATATAGTTATATTGAAGTCCTATATTAATTAATATTTCCTAAGCTATTGTAGTTTCATTTGATACAATAATATCCTCAGATATATCATCATTAGCATTTTTAACAATATATGTACTGGGGTTAAGAATAGTTCCGTTTCTTCTAAGTTTTACTTCTGCTTGTGAACTATCACCATATCTATATGATGCCGTAGAGAAAGGAGCAACATTTTCATCAAACCAATTTATTGTATTCTCTGGTAAAACCGTATGATAATAATAAGTAAAATCTTTATACCTATCACCTAAACGTGCTCTAAATACAATTTTATTTTCTCCAGATGACTAAAACATAAATGTTCTCTAGAATGATTTTCCAGACTAAACAGTATCAGTAGAAATTACTGATGTTGTATTATCCTAAACAGGTTCATCGTTTATGAAATAAGTACAAGTTATTTTTCCAGCAGAACCTTCTTTTCCATTATAGGGTGTAATAGTAAAACTTCTATTACCTATAATTTGCGTTTCAGGATTTGGATGATTCTAGTCAAAATATAGAACAGTTTCTGGATCAGTTGGAGATATTTTTAGATATAAGTCGTCTGGTAAGAAGTCAGCAGTAACATCCTATATTACTTCTTTATCTCCTACAATTATTCTCATTTTAAAGATGTGCTATGCAGCATCATCGTCAGTAAGAGATTGTAATTCATCAAAAGCTTCAACATCTAATAAAGTTGCTTGATACTATCCTTCTGTAAACTATGTTGTTTCCATAATTTCCTAAGAAGAATGGAACTTTGAATAGATGTATGTTACTGGAGTATTAACAGCAGAATTATATTTAACACTAAATCTTAATCCACGTTCTTTTATGTCTGTAATAAATAAATTATATTTTGCTACTCCATTTTCTATGGTTGTAGGATATTTTATTCCTTCATCATCAACAAGATCTGTAAAGATAGAATAAGCGTTTACAATATGTTTAGCATCAAAAACTTTTTCAAGTAAATCTCCATTCATAACGGAAACGTGAATATTTCCATTTTCTTGTAAATTAATATTAACTTCTCCTGTCCATCTATTTGTAGCATTTAAAATCATACTTCCTTTAGATTTACCTCCATTAAAAGTATAATTAATTGAATATGTATCACCTCCAGGATTGTTAATGTGTATGTAGAGTTTTTGATTACCTGACTAAGAAAATAATATAGATCTTATTTCCTACTAATCGGAAGAACTTTCAGGTATTTGAACTCCTCCTAAACTACAGACTACAGTCCATTTATCAGTAGTGGTGGAAGATTCTCCTCCACCATTACCGCCAACTCCACCATACTTATATAACCATTTTACATTACTTTTAAGATTATCAGATTCATTCTATAATTTTTCTAGAACTTCTTCCAATGTCTTTCCAGAATTCTTTCCTAAAACAGTTATATCATCTGATGTTATAATATTCTTTCCGTTTTTTCTTTTCATAATATTTAACTTATTTGTAATAGTACTCTTTCATTAGTATCCCATCCACCATAAGGCCATTCATTTCCTTGAGCTGTTTGTGAATTATCATATAGGTACTACTTCTAAATACTACTTGTTCCGTGATCAATCTAAGTAAATAATGTTGTTGGATTCTTTTGTATGTTAGCTAATCTAATTAATTTAATGTTCCAAGTAGAACCAAGTTCTATAACTGAATACATTGGATATCTTTGTTCTGGACTAGCAGAACTCTTTGTTATTTTATTAGTATTACTATCTCTAGTAATAGAAGACTTAGGAATATATTGAGAGAATGTCTAGTCAGGGCTAGGAAGCTCTTTATTTGACATTAATTTAAACCCTGTAGCCTAACACATAAAATAAATAACTCCTTTATTTGTTCCATAGAAACTATCTACATGTTCACTTGGATAGAATGTAGTACTTGAAGCTTCTGGAAGAGTTCTTGTAGTTAATGGGAATTTAGATAAATTCTTTCCTTCAGAAATCCAAGAAACAGCATCATCATTCTATAAAGTTGATTCCATAGTCATAGGTCCATTCTATTTACTATTTGAATATCCATAAATATAATTCTCCATTAATGGATATGTAACAGCATAAGTATGTTTATGACCACCTATACATAATTTACATTTTCTATATTCAAGTAATCTACTGAACCAATGAGTACCAACAGTATCTTTAACTCCAAGTTGATTTAAGTGACTTCCTACTAAATTAGAAGCTCCACTCTAACTTCTCCATCTACCTATAATTGTAGAAGTATTTTCTAGATTTTCAGCTGTAATAACAGTAAATGGCATCTCATGACACATAGCAATAAGTTCTTTATTACCTAAATTATTAGTCATATTATAAATCATTGTATATACTGTAGTAAAGTTTCCAACATATTGAGGACTTCCTTCGTTAGGAATTGTCCATCCAGTATAAATATTAATTGTATCGTCACCAGATTTAGCATTAAACCAACCTCTACAATTAGCTGATGTAATTTCGCTGTTTACTGCTAATAATACATAATCATTAAATTCAATTTTATATAAAGCAGGAACATATTTATTATTTACAATAGGAACCATTCCTTCTCCTGTTTCTACTTCATAACAATAGAATACATGGAAATAGTATGAATTAGCTTTTCCTTCATCATCTCCAGTTCCAAGAATATTAAAGTCATTTCCGCATAAATCATTATTACCAACAACATTCATCTATTCAAGATGTTTGAATAATGGTTTACCAGCATTATAATAATCAAGCCACTCATTAATTCTTGCTCCAGACTATGTCATATCACCAGTATTTACAAGTACTGGAATTATGTTAGCATTTGCTGTTTCAGTTGTAATCTAATTATTAATAACTTTAGCAGCTGCAGCCCAAGCTTGATATTCAACCCAGTGGAATCCCTACTAGTCTGTAGTCTAATAAATTCTAGGAACATATGAAGTTGGATATAAAGTAAATGTATATTCTTCTGAACAATGTTCTAAATCAGGATTTCCATTCTTATCAGCTCTACCAACTATATAAGTATATTCTGTAGGAGCTTGTACAGCAGCTGAAGTAATATTAATGATACATTTATGAGCTGTATATTGAGTATTAGCTGCTGGGAATCTACCGGTCATTCTCTTATAAATACAATTAATAATATTAGCGTTATTAAATTCTTTACGTTTTAAAGCTCCAGATTCTTGAGTCTTAGATTCATCACCTGCTTTATAAGATTCAAATTTAACCCAAGTATTACCTTGTTTAATAAATACATATTCATCAAATAATCCTCCAGATATCCAATTGAAACATCTTGTAGTATATGGGTTTTTACCAAATGAACAAGTTACCATATTAGGTTTCTCTGTATCTAATCCAGTTTTATCAGTACAAACATTTTTATGTTCAAAAGATGCTTTTGGAGTAAACTTAGAAACAGGACACTTTTCGTCTGAATAAGGGAATTCTATAAATTCCTTACCTAAATATAAATACTAGTAATCAGCTACATTCTAGTGTCTACATCTTGAACTATCATAAGTATTTAAAGACTAATATGCCTACTTAGCTGGATCAAGTTCGAATGTATTTTTATAAATAGCATCTATAAATTCTCCATTTTTAATACAATACATTCTCTCATTTTTAGTTGTCCAATATGCTGAGTTACCTGCATTAAATGTAGCATTATAATAAACTCCATCAATATAGTCTGGTCTGTATAGATAAGGAGCTTTATCATCTCCAGCCTAACTATTAGAGAACCACATTTGAGTAGTAGTAGTTATATCATCTCCAGTAGTTCCATAAGTTAATAAGAATCCATGAGGATCATTACCTATAGATTTATCATTCGAATCTGTTACAACTTCTCCGTTATGAGAGAAATCAAGTAATTCTCCATTTTCATACCATTCCTAATCAAAAGTAGTTACTTTAATAAATGTATTAGGATCATTAAATTCAGCTTTCTTAGCACCTCTAATAAGATATGTTCCTCCAGCTGGAATAGTTCCAGTTAATGCTAAATGATAAACTTTAGAAAGTTCATTTACAGTACAAGCTAAATGTAAATAACATCCTTCTAATGGGAAATCTTTATTAGATGTATTTTCTAGTTCAACAAAACAGTGTGAACATCCAAAAACTTTATTTGTTATTGCAGGAGCATAGAACGAACCTATTTTAATTCTATCTGAATAAAGTTTAATATCACTTAATTCACTCATAGCAGATTCTCCACTTTGTCTATCTACATTATTCTAAGTAGCTAATCCAAGTCTTCCTACAAAACCTCTTATCTAGTTATCGGTTCCTATAGATTCTGCGTTGATTCCAAAAGCAGCTTTAATTCTTTCTGTTAGAGAATCATTAGATAATCCAGTAGTAGTTATATTACCTTCAGAATCAACAGATAACTTAAATTTATTTCCAGTATCTTGATGGACTAATGTAACTCCAGATAAAAGTAAATTATTCTATTCATCTGTAGTAATACCCACCTCACTTAACAACTATAATATTTCTTCTTGTGTCATACCATTATTAATAATTGGAGAGTCTGGCTAATCTCCTCCTTCTTCAGAAGTTCCTCCACTAATAGGAACCAATTTATAATTATTCTTTATATATAATTTCTTAGTATCTTCTATGAAAATTAGTTCGTTTTCTGGAAGCTGATCTTTTATATTTTCTAAAACCTAGAAAGTATTTACCGATCTTATAGTAATATGTGCTGTTTTATATACATAGTCCTCATCAGAAGGTTTACTAGGAATTACCTATCTACTAAAATCCTAATATTTAGAATATATTTTTAATTTACTTAAAGTTAAGTTTTTAAATAAAATGTTTTGTATATTATATTTTTTATCAAGTAACTAAACATTAGAATATAATTGTCCATTACGAAGATATCCTTCTGCTATTGTTTTATCAGTAAGATTATCACTTATAGAAATCCAAACAAAGTTACTTCCTTTTTCTGTTTGTTTTACTGTTTGAGTTCTACTTATTACCATTAATATATTATAAGAATTTGTAGTATAAGAAATATTCAAATCATTTAAATCTAATGATAATAAACTATTACCAGACTATAAAGTTAATTTTATATCTTTTCCAGTAGAAGTTATATAAATAAATATTTTAGGATCTGTAACAGAAGTAATATCTGAACTTGCAGTCCATTCTGCTCCATCTGAATTAAAACCAAGAACGTCTTCTGAACTTATATCAACGTTAGCAGCAGGAGTAAATGAATGGAATTTTCCTAAAATTACTTCTTCTATTAGTGATAATTCTTCTTCATCTACAGCCCATAAAGGTTCTCCTTCTATATCTTCAGAATATCCATATTCTACTCTAGACATTGCTGTATTTGTTCCAGAATATGAATGTATTCCATAATGAAATGTATTCTTTATTTTTGCTATTTCTGACTATAACTATCTTATAGCAGAAAATAATATATTAGCTAAAGGACCATTTATAGAAGTATCATAAGTATGATTTTCTACATTAGAATTGTTTACATCGTCTTCATCAGGAATTACTATATAATCTCCTTCAGTATTTACTAAATTATCAGCCCAAGTTTTTGTATATATAGGAATACCTTGTTCTTTTGAATTATTCCATCTAAGTAGTATTAAATCGGACTAAAGAGATTCTCCAGAATTATGCCATTCATTATAAGCTTCTTCAGTAGCAAATCCCAGGAACTTTCCATGCTCATGATCTTCATATACATATCCTAAAACATTATTATTAATAGTCTAATTAATTTCATTCTTAAAATTCTAATTAGACTAATTAATCTATTCTAAGAACTACTAATTAGACTATTCTATTGCTTCCTAGAATTGTTGATTATCGTGTTGTAAATCATCTCTTAAACCTTCTAGAGCTACAATTCTAGGTCTAAATGATACCCAACTTTGTTGTATTAAATCGGATACAAGTGGTCTTCCTTCTTCAACCCATTCATTATATTTATCTTCGTCTATAAATCCAAAGAATTTTCCATAATAATCTTCTCCATCATCTACTCCTCCTTCCCAGATGTAACCTACACCAGATTTAGGAAGTTCCCAAACTTCTACGATTTTAGAGTAAGATAAATTATTTTCAATTATTTCTGGATTTTTACTATCTATAGTTTCCTATACTAAGTTATACCATTCCATAAAATCTTCTGAATCAGCAAAACCAACATATTTATAAGCTCTTTTATACTCATATATAAATCCTAGTCTGCTGCAAAAAGCTTCTTTTATGAAATTCTATACTTGTTGACCAGAAGCTCTTTTTCCATTGGAATCAATAAAACCCCAGTCATTATTCTTCATCTAACTATAATTCGTAGTGTGTTCCATATAATTCGTTAAAATAATTTAATGCTTCTTGTATATTATTAGACCAACCTAAGTCATTTGTCCAAACAAAATAATTATACCATTCACCCAAAGCAAAACAAGATCTTACTTTTTTTATAAGTTCATCTGGTAACTTAGGTTCAGGCTTAGGCTCTGGCCATACTTTATATCCATTTACCCAAATTTCAATTATTTTTGCTTTTATCTATGGAACATCTTTAATTTTATGTCCATTAAATATTAACATCAGTCAGTAACAAAATATATTGCGTCCTTAATATATTGTCCGCCTAAATTCTCAAATTCAAGTTTAGATAAAATAATATGTTTTGTTCCATCTAGACCTAAATTTTTAACTGCTTCATCTTTTTCCTCTTCTGATTCAAACTCAGAAAGATACTTACTTCTTCTTAAATAATCTTCTTCATCATCGTCATCAGATGTAAAAACCTTTTTAGCTACACTAAAATTCCAATTCTTTTTCATTTCTATTAATGATATTTCTTCTAAAATATTTTCAAGTTCCGGTTGAATACCACATTCTAATTTATTAATTATGTTAAAATAATCCTAAATTATTTTTTCCATTAAACAGGTTTGTCTATCTGTTTCATTTGGTAAAGTAAAATCTATATTAGAAACTATTATTGGTTTATCATTTATTTGAAATTCAAATGGACTAGGAGCTTCTCCACAACCACAATTTAACCTCCACATCCGCAACCACATGAATTAGATGAAGTAGTATCACAAAGTCCGTTACAACTTGAGATTCTTTCTAATAATCTTTCAGCTTCTTCAAACTATTCCATCTCTGCTAAATAACTTATTACACTTATAGCTGATGATAATAAATCTCTTTTATATATATCGTTTCTGTCTACTCCATTATTATTACAGTTTAAACTAGCTCTGTCGTCTAATATTTTCTTAACAATATTAACATAACATTTTCTAAGTTTACATAACTAGAAATAATAATAATAGGTAATCTTTAATTGAGAGATTTCAGGATCTACACTTAATAATTCGTATAAAGTAACTTCTTTTATTCCTTTATACATAAATTTTCCATCCTTATAATGATAAGGCATAGAAGTATCTAATGGTATTTTTAATTTACATAAAGTATAATATCCATCCTATCCTATAGTAAACTTTATTTCCTCTGCAGGACTAGTTCTAAAAAACGTTTGACTAATACTTTTTCCATTAGCCTTATTTAACTATAGTATATAAACATATACATAATCAAAATTAAACCCCTCGTTTTTTACTATAGTATTACAATCTTTATCCGATACAATTTTATCACAAATCATGCGTTCTTAACTTCGTCATTATAAGGGTTATTATCATATAACTACATAAGCTCAATTTGGGTACGTTTAGTATCATTCTCTGCTTGAGTTTCCTTAAATGTTCTATCAGTCTTATTTTTGTAATCATCAAGTTGATATTGCATTTGATTCTTTTCTCTTTCTATTTGAAGTTTAGCTTCATTAAGAGTTTCAATTTTACCTTGTGCTTTTTGAAGTTCTTGTTGAGCCTATTGTAGAGTATTCTATAATTCTTCAACTTGTTGTGTAAGTTGTTGTATCTAATTATTTTCAGCTTTCTATTTTTTAATGGATTTGTTAACCATTGACTTCATTTGAGTTAAACTCTTAGCTGTCATAATATCCATTAAAATATCTGCTGAAACAATCTATCCTTTTATAAAGTCTGGAATCAGAGCTTTAATCTATTCCATTTCTTTTATTACTTCAGAGGAAGTAATTATATGTATATCAAAGTCAGTTACAGTAAAATATTTAGGTAATGCTGTAAATACTTTTTGTAATTTATCACCTAATATTAATGTTCCAGTTAATCCATCACTATATACTACTTTAGCACAGTTTAATGAATCTAATAAAATCTCTCTTGTTACTAAATCCATTTGATAATGCCATTGTTTAGTAACAGTAAAAGAATTATTAATTCCTGTTTGAACATTTGTTACTGCATCACGCTACTATATTCCATTCAATCTTTCTCTAAATACACCTGTAATAGAAGATGTTGTTTGTTCTATAGAATCAATAGCTAATTGAATAGCTTGAATTGCGTCAGCTTTTATAGTATCATCAAATCCATTAAAGAACTAATTTAAAGGAGCTTGTCCAGTGCTTATTTGTCCTTCTTGAGAAGTATCAAGTAAAGCTAAACCTGCTTTCTTATAAGCCTTCCATTTCATTAATCTTTCAGTTAAATTATCACCAAGAATTGTAGGTAATGTAGGAAGATTAATAAAGTCTCCAACTGAACCAGACTAAGCAATTAAATTATCTCTATAAAAATGAAGCAAATCATATCTGTCCTATAGAACCATACATTTCTAAACCATAGAAAAAGGTTCTTCTCCTCTATTATTAAACCACACTCCATTTACACTAAGTGTAGCTTTATTAGGAGCATCTTTGGTTCTTATCACATTTTTATCTATTCCTCTAAGAATATAGATTTCTGATCCTATTCTAGTAGTAGAATATCTTTGTTCAACAAAATTTTTATCAGTTTCTATCCATTCTACTTCATATACAGGAATCAAATTATGATTATACCAATCATGTTCATAACATCCAGGAGTAACTTCTTCTCCAGCTCTTATGCCATCAGTAGCAGGAGTTCCATTTTTATTATAAGTTCTTACATAATAAGAACCAGTATTTTCTAAAGAATCTGTCCACATTTCTTTTATTTTAGAGACATCTTCTTTAGTTAAATCTTTGCCATATTTACTAAGAATTTGATTTCTTGTTAAATATGACCTAACTACTATTCTATAAGATTCATTTATATAAGGTGAATCATAATTTAAATCTGGAAATACATCTAATGGGTTTAAACACTAGATCTATATATTTTTACCAGAAGAGGAAGGAAGAACTCTATAATAAGTGTATCCTGATACTAATAGATCTATAAATAACTATTTTAGTTTAGTTATTAAATCTATATTTCTTGATTGAATGATATATTCTACAACATTCTATCCAGCTATCTCGTATTCCGAGATGAAATTTTCATTTATATCTTCTATTAATTTATCCAACTATTCTTTTATATTTAGATCTTGCATATCTTTGCTACCAAGTATTCGTAAGAGATTATTTTTGAGATTGTTTTGTAGGAGATTGTAGCATTCTGTAGCAATCTTAAGTTGTTTTTCTCTAAATATATTATTAATAGTTTTACTATCTTTACAAGAAACTTTAGGAAGAATTGGAACATCTAAGTATTCTCCTACTAAAGCATCAATATGTTTCCTAATCAAAGGAATAAACTCAACCGCTGTTGGCTATCCAATTCCAAAGTTTTCTTCTAAATATTTAAACTATTCTTTGTCTCTAATACAGTTGTAATAGTTATAATACTTTTTTATATTAGAGTTGTCTTTTACAAGTTCAGCAATTGTTAAATCAGTTTTGCTAACAAGTTCTTCTTTCTTCATCTTCTGGATAAATTTTAACTCCTCTAAAATATTTTACTTTTTGTAACTATCTAGAGACGAGTTCTTGTTCAACAAATTTTAAAAAATCTTCTGCGTTTAAATCTGCAGCTAATTGTATTTTGGGTTTATCTGGATTGTCTAAGTCGATTACTACTTTGTATCCAGTCCCACCCAGCCCTAATTTAGTTACCTTTACATGTCCAGTATATATACATTTATATTTACACTAAATCATATCAAAGATAGCTTTCTCCATTTCATTCATCTATATCTTGGATTACTAGTTATATTATAACCTTCAACATATCCAGTATTAATATTTCCTCTAACCATATTATCATAAGGTTTAGGAATTATTCCATACCTTTTAATTCCTTTTTCATCAGTGTAATATCCTATATCTTGAAATTTCTAAGATACTACTTCTACTTTCTTAGGAACTATATCTCTTAATTCTTCGTCACCCACTTCAGCCATAGCCATTGCTGCTACTAAGTCAAATTTACCTTTGTTTTCGTCAGTATAAAGATTGAGTTGATTTAACATATCTAAGAACCATATATTATGACAATAGTCTTCAACATAATCTCTAACTAAGTCAGTTTGGTGATCAATCATAGCTAATGTAGCAGTTGTACCATATTGACTGTTTTTAAGTTTTCTTGTATTAATATCTCCACTACATACTCTAGGACGTTTCATAAAATACTACATGAATCTATTATCTCTAGCATATGTAAGTACAGACATACGAGTAGCTTCAAGATTAGCCTAACAATTATACCACATTAATAAACCTATAGTCTAAATATAAGCATCTCTAATATCATTAGGTCTATCTAAATAATAAGCTACATAGGTTGGTTCTTTTAAACCGTAGATTCTTCTTTTAATTACAGTACAGAATTTAGATGGATCTCTAGTCTAATCAGATGTTTCTGCTTGTCCTATATCAATACCATCAATTCCTCCGACATAAAGATTACTTATTTTATCAACAACAACATCATCTCCTTCTTTTATTCTTTCTTCAAAATCTTCGATAGATTCTCCAGGTTCTCTTTGATTAGTAGTTATTTCCCATAACGGTGGTTGTAATATATAAACACTACCATTAGGATTAGGAATAAATCTAACACCTGTAATATTTTTTCTGTCTCTACTAGGACCATTAAAAATAAACTACATATAACCTCTCTAAATTTTAGGAGCATCTTTTGTTATTCTTAATCTTATAATCTAATCTGCTATTTTAAGTTTGTTAAATTTATTAACACCTTCAGCGGCAAATGCTTCTTCAGCTGTAAAACATTGTTCAGCTTTATGTTTAAGAAGTGTCTATGGATCCTTAATACTAGCTCTTCTATCTAAATAATATTCTTTTTGTTTTTCTAATAGATATTCACCTCTACTACCTACATATTCTTTTTTATTCATTGTTATATATGCAGGCATAAAATATCCAGTATCAACCCATTCTCCAGTTTCTGTATAATTATGATGAAAAGGTAATACTAAAAAATCCGATGGATGATAATATACTTTATTAAGTCCTTGTAATGCTGGACCTTCATCACCACCGGTTCCAGCTGCTACTATAACTCCAATCTTATTACCACCAACTGTTACAAGTTCTTCAGCTTTAATAAAAGATGTTTCAAGTATTGGATTAGAACCAGACTCTTCAAGAAATAACATCTATACACGGTCACCTCTCATCTTTCTATCTTTATCAACAATAATACCTTCAATTTGAGAACCGAATCCAGTTTCAATCTTTTGTCCGTTTACTACTTTATAATAAGTAGAACGTTTCTTAGTATTGGTATTAACAACTTGTCTAAGTTTTAACATACCACCTTGAGTATTATCGTCAGTAAATGATATTCCATTCCATATTTTATCAAGAGTTTTTGTAACATAATTACCATCAAATGCTGTAAGAAGACAGATACTATTTTTAAAACAATTAAAGAAACAATCGAAAATAGACGCATTCATTTCTGAAGCTCCACATCCTCTGTTCTTCATAAGAACAGCATTCTTTCTAAGACTTCTACATAATTCAAAGTAGTGGAAGAATTCATACTAATATACAAAGAATTTTGGAAATATAACATTACGACTATCACCAGCTTTTTCTTGTTCTGTACTAGGTAATTGATAATAATTTAAAAAATAATAATTAAATCCAGTAATTGTATATCCATTTACTGTCATTCCATTTTTACATCGTCTATATTCTTCATTCCAGAAATCTCTATACATTTTTGAACCAGGATAATAAGAACAATATTTTTCTGTTTTTAAAAACGTTTCACGAGCTTCTGTAAACCAAGAAGGATCAAAATCTAATCCCTCTGTTTCTGTTATAGGACGATATCCAGTTAATTCATAAGATAATCTCTTATCAAAATAAGGAACAGGATCTCCTATCTTAACATCCCATTCTCCTTCTTTATGAATAACTTTAGGTTCTTCAGGAAGTTCTTTTTCTATTTGCTGTTGAAGTTCTTCTTGTTTTTCCTGTACTTCCTCTATAATGGATTTTATTTCTTCTGGAATTTTTGGAACGTCTGGGTTCTTGCGAGGTCTTCCTCTTTTTCTTTTTATTTCTTCCATTATACGTCAGGCATAAATCCTTCAACAGCACCACCACGAATCTAACTCTGTTCACTAAGTTCTTTCTTAACAAGAGCTTCTATCATTTTTAAAGATTCAATCTATTTAACTGACTAGTCCATAGCTTTTTGAATATCAGTTATTTTAATTAAAGGTTTTCCCTAATCATCAGTTGAATTTAAATCAATATTCTAAAAATAGTCTATAATTTTATCAGTTACTTCCTAAGAAGCCTATAGTAATCTTACGTATCTATTAGAATCCTATAAGGATACGTATTTACGACAAGCAGCACGAAACGTAGGATCATTAAATTCATCTTCAGATAAATCCGCATCCTTTAAAGCTGCTACGTGTCTTTCCTAATTAGAAAATCCAGAATAAGGTGACTTCCAATCAATAGCTAAATAAATATAAGTAAATTCTCTATCTGTTCTTAGATGATTTAACCCAGATGGATCTTCTTTACACTTATTTCTTTCTACTTCTAATAGGTCTTTAAATTCTTTTATTAAAACTAAGTCAGGAGTAACTAATACTGCTTTCCCAGTTTTCTAATCATAATCCCATACATTCATATAACATAAAACTTTATTAACTTATTTATTTTTTCTTCATCTTAGAACCACATCTAGCTTTCTTAAATTCAGCTACAGCTCCACCTTTAGAGTTTTTATGTAATCCTTTATTTATATTTGGAGGTGTAGTTTCTTCTTCAGTCTTATTAGAAGTTAGTTGTCTTTCTCTTTCTTTTATATTCTTTTTTCTTACAACATAATCTCCACGCTTATTCCAGCCTTCTTTTTGTTGATCTTGTTGTTTCTTTTCTTTTTCCTTTTTCTATTCTTGTTGTGCTTTTCTAAATCCACCCTGAGATCCTGTAGCATCAGCAAAAGCAGTTATACCAAATTTACCTTTTCTTATAGATTTAAATTTAGCAACAGGTCCGCCACCACATTCTTTTTTAGGTTCTATATCTCCGCCTTTCTTTTTACAGCCACAATCTACTTTACCACCAACTTTATAATAAACTAATTCTTCATCATCAGCACATTGGTGTTTTAAAGTTTTAATATAGTTTAATTTAGCTCCATGAAGATCTTTAGGAGTCTTTCCTTTAGACTTTTGTTCTGATTCAGCAAAACCTTTTAAATCTTCCTAATCAACTTTGCCAGTTTTCTATATTTTTTGTATTTTCTTTTTTGCTCCATCCTCTCCATACTTACTTACTAGATATTGAGCAAATCTTTCTGCCTTTTGTTTATCCATCGATTAAAACTAAATCTTTAGTTGAAAAAACAGCTTCCTATAGGAAACCATTATCTGTAAACCATCTTACCTTTACTCCTTTAAGTAAGGCATTCTTATCCTCATTTCTAATTATAGAGCGTTCAACTCTATGTACCAACATAATAGGTTTATTTGGTATATCCTGACGAAGAGTTACTCTTTGTCCAGGAACAAAATAAATCTTTTCATCAACCATAATTCTTTATTTTATTAAATCTCTCTGTAAGCCCTTCGTTAACAACTGCTAGGACTCTATTTTCACATACAAGTTGTAAGTTTTGTTTATAGAATGGAACTGGGACAGCACTATTCTTTGTGAAGAAAATTGTATCATCAGGTTGGCACCATTTACATTCAGGTCCAACTTCTTGAATAACTCCTACCTTAATAAATTGTTCTTCTTCTTCAATCTGTCCATTATCAGTATTTTTATATTGAGGAGCCATACCTCCCATATCAAGAATAAGTCCAGATTTAGAATCTCTAACAATTCTTTGGAAAGGATTGTCTTCAAACTGTTTAACTAATACATAATTACCAATAGGCATTATTTCAATATTATTCATATTTTCATTTACCTTCTTAGTAAACTCTTCTACATTAGTAAATTGTTTGTCAATTTTTTCATTGAACTTTTCAATTTCTTCGTTTGCATTTTTAACATTTCTTTCAGCTATAATATCATCAGCTGTTCTTCCATCTAAAGTCATTACTCTACTTGTACTTTCTCCTGCTACGTGCATAGCTATCTTTTCATTTTCACTTAAAATTGGATGATCCATATTACCATTTATTCATTAAACATTTTTCAGACTCTACGCTTGTCTTACTTGTTAATATACAACCACAGAGTTCACATACATGTGAACCCATACATTTAATATTATGTTCACATGTTCTACATATATCTAATCTTCTCTATTGTTCATCTGATGTATAACCAGTTAAATTTCTCCAGTTACCAACTATTATATTTCGTAATTTAAGAAAGAGATTTTTCATTTTTAAGAGCTTTTAACTCTTTTAAATATTTATCATAATCATCAAAGATTTTATAATAAATTTTTCCTTTATCTATAATTTTTATTACCATTTTCCAGCTATACAGTGATTATTAGCATTTCTAGCTTTAACAGATATAATACAATTACATCCTCTAATATAACCTACTCTTTTATAAGTACTAACTTCATTAGTATCTGGATTTATCCATAAATTTGAATTACATCTTCCGTCAGAAGTATAGATTGGACATCTTTTACATATAGCTAATCTATCATCAATACTAAATTTTTTCATATTTCTTTTTCTGTTGTTCTAATTTATTTTGTTTAGCAAAATGTTTTAACATTTTTTCTACCTCATCTTTTAAATAAGAACAATGATATAAAACATTGTTTCCTTCGTGATCATAATGATTTAATATTAAGTCTTTGATTACAAATTCTGGATTTATCTTTTGTAATATCCAAGCATATGTAGATAATTGTAGCTAATAATGATTAAAGTTACATTCATCTAAATTTGATAAAGGATATAACATTTTATCTGTAGTTCTAGTAGAACTGTTATAAAATCCTTTTAAATCAATCTTCTTATTACTCTTATGATCAATTATTACTATATCATTACAGTTCTTTACTATTAAATCAATTTGTCCAGCTATATGTAAATCTAACTTTGGATTATCATAATAAATTAAATATTCTGGATATACTCCATATTCTAAGTCTAATTCATTATAATCTTTTCTACATTCAAATTTACCTCCTATTCCAAATTTTTTTAAAGTAATATTTGTTTTAGCATTATAAAAAGAATTTTCTAATTGAGCGTGTATTTTAGTTCCTCGTTCACAAGCTATTCTATTAGTTTCAGCCCATTCATCTAAAATATCTTGTTGAACTTTATTTAATTTTTTTTCATCAATATTATATACTTCTAAAAAATCTTTAGGAATCTTGTGTCCTTTCCAAATTCCTCCTTTTTCTTTTTTCCAGTTTGTTGGGTCCATTATCCTTTCAAGAGCTTTATATTTACTTACAAATTCTTTATCAAACGGTTTTCCATATTTTTCAATAAGCGTTGTAACTGAAATATACTGAATAGAAGGATCGGTAATATTAAAATATTTATGAGGACCCTCTAAAAAAGCTACATTTCCATTTATTTTATCATATTCCATATAACATATAACATTAACATTAAATTAAGAATTATCTTTTATATAATTTAAAATACCTTCTACATGAAGTCTTACTATAGACTAAAATCCTTCATCACTAAGTAAGAAATTTACATCGTCTTTATTATCTTGAAAGAAGTTTTCAGTAAGAACAGCAGGACAATTAGTATGTTTAAGAACATAAAAATTAGATTCTTTATCTGGATCTTTATCTGAATAATCTGTTCTAAGTTTCTTTCCTTTTAAATTGTTTTCTGCAGCTTTATATAAACAAGTTGCTAATTTATCAGCAGCAGTTACTCCTGTACTTGTATATACTTCCCATCCTGTAGCAGTATGCCATTTTCCATCAGCTCCAGCGGCATTTACATGAATTGAAATATAAATACAATTCTTGTATAGTTTCTATAAATCATTTACAACTTTACAACGTAAACATAATTCTTTAGAACTTGTTACATTTAAATTGTCATCTTCAATGTCAATAATTACTTTGTATCCTAAATTTTCAAGTATTACCTTTACTGCTTTACAAACTTCTCTAGAATATTTATATTCATAAAGTCTTTTATCAGGAGAGCATTTACCAGGAGTACTTTTTAAATGAGCTGTTCCTAATACAATTGTTTTCATTTGTTTAGTTTATCATAATCTAATAGTAGAGCTAATCTCTAAATATGAGGTAGGATTAGTCCAGCATATTTATAATCATATTTTTTAGGTTCCTTATAGAATATAATGATTAATCCTATTTCTGATTCGTGTCCTTCTATAGTAAAGAAAGAAATAGCTTCGGCTTCACTAGCATTTACTAATCTGTAAAGTTTTGGAAGACTTCTCTTCATATTATCTATATTCTCAAATTTAACGAAACTCTAACTATGTATTTTGGCTAATTCATCTGCATAATATATATAATCTAATTTATTCCACTACTATTTTAAAGTGGGAGTATCTAATGATCTTGGAGCTTCTGTGAGACAAGATAAATACAAATATTTATATCCTTGTAAACTTTGTGTATTATTATGATAATTTAAAAGTAATACATCAAAAGCATCCTTATCTATTTCTGCTATTTGTTGAACCTGCTAGTTAATATCGATGGCTTTTTCTTTAGAATATTGTTCAGCTTTTTTATTGTTGACAATTTCTTGGATATGCTTTTCTTCAATTTGTTTAGCAGTTTCAACTGTAATCTGAGAATAAAGAATCCATCCGAATAAAATTATGATTATTAAACTTCTTGTTTCTGGATGAATTTTGTTTATTAATTCCCACAAATACTTAATCCAATCTAATTTCATGTTTTATTATTAATTATATAAAAATATTTGTATTTATCCAAAATTATTAATATATTTAATGATGTCAAAATAAATAATAAATATTAAATTAAAAAATTTAAATTTAAGCTTAAAAATATTTTTAGATTATGAACAACGTTGTAAAAAATTCAAAAACGAGTCCTAAAAAATCTGTAACAGCCAAACAATAGGCGAAGTCCAATCTAACTAAAAGAAAAAATCCTGATTGGGATAATTTAGATAGAGGTTATAGATATTTAACTTAGGATATGAAACTCCCACATGATTAGGCTGTAGCTGTTATGGGTAACGTCGTTGAAGAAAGTTAGGGAGATTATAAATCTGTCTAGAAAAATGGCGGAGGAAGAGGTCTTATTCAATGGGATGGAAGAAAAGCACCGAATGGTAGATATAGTTAGTGGGGAAGTATATGGGCTTCTGTAGCTAAACCTGCTAATGTTTATGACTCTACTACAGATACTGTTAAAAATTATTGGGCTCCTTGGGGAGGATTAAAAGGAGATAAAGTAAGATAGAAATTTATTAAAGCTCCTTTAAAAGAGAAAGCTAGAATATATGCCGAATCATATCTCCGTCCTGGAAAACCAAGAATTACTGATAGACAATTAAGTACTATGCAATTAGATTCTATTTATAATCCTAAAATAAAGGATATTATAGTTTAGAAAAATGGAGGTATGTTAGATTTTTTAAAGAATGGATCAGGTATCCATATTAAAGAAAAGAACAAAGGTAAGTTTACTTCCTATTGTGGAGGTAAAGTAACAGATGAATGTATATAGAAAGGAAAGAATAGTTCTAATCCTGCTATTAGAAAAAGAGCTACATTTGCAGCTAATGCTAGGAAGTGGAAACATAAAGATGGTGGAGTATTATATATCTTCTAGGAAGGAGGTAAAACTTCTTGGTGGAATAAAGCAATAAATTTTATGAATAATTCTGGATTGGGAGAGGTTGCTCTTAATGCTCTATCTACTTATACTTAGAATAAATAGATTGGAACTAGTTCTGATGTTGCTAAAGCTTAGGTTGATAAAGATAAAGCTTCTAGAATATAGTAGGCTAATTTAGCAGCAGAATAGGAAGCAAATGATATTCAGTAGAATAATGTTAATCCAGAGAATCCAAATGCAATGAGTGGAGATATTGTTAAAAACTTTATTAAGAATAAATTGTTAAGTTAGAAAATGGCTTTAATTAATTAGGAATCTAATTAGGAAAAAGCTGAAATAGATTGGCAAACTTAGTAGTTAAAGAATTAGAATACTACAAATATGTGGGCTGGAATAGGAAGCACTTTAATGCAAGGATTAGGTCACGTAGGATAGTATATGGGAAATAAACAGTAGACTAATGTTAGTAATACGTAATAAATTAATTCCTTTTAAAGGATTTAAAGCCATTACTATATGGCCTTTTATATTCGTTAGAAAGGAATGTTCTTTTGACGAAGTAGATTTAAATCATGAAAATATTCATGGAAAATAGCAATTAGAACTTCTCATAATATTCTTCTATTTAATATATCTAGTAGAATTGATAATTAAAGGATATAGAAATATATCTTTTGAAAAAGAAGCATATAATAATGAAGATAATTTAAATTATTTAAAAACTCGAAAACATTTTGCAATGTGGAGAAAATAAAAAAGGCTGCCCATTTTGGACAGCCTTTTTAATTTCTATCAGGATCTAATGAGATTGAATTTAGTGTATCTTTCCATAAAAGATATTCTTGAGTATCTAACATTTCGTGTTCTATAGATAGGTTCTCTATAGATTGTAACATCTTAATACTAGTTTCATAAAGCTAGCAAATTAATTCTTTAGTTTTCATAATACATTGTCTTTATATATTCGTTTGTAATTTCTTTAATTCCAGTTTTACCATTCCATATTACTTTCTCAAAAAGTTTTTTAAATGTGGGTCTTGTTCCTTTTGGAATATAACAAATTCTTCTAATATTATCTTGTGTTGAACGAACAATAACTCGTTCTTTATCTTTCATATAATCTTCTATCCCATCATTAGAAGGTTTTTCCTTTTTAGTTGGAGTTTCAATTATTTCTATATCTGATAATTGAAGTTTCATTCTCTTTAATTTCTTTTCTAAATTTGGAGTAGTAATAATTTTGTTGTTATATTTAAATGTTACTTCCATAGTTGGCTTACTAGGATTCGAACCCAGACTAAAGGATTTAGAGTCCCCTGTGACTACCATTACACCATAAACCAATAAAATGCTTTAGATGCCCTTCTAAAGCTAAGAAAAACTTAAATATCTATCATTACTGGCTGATATTAAAGTTTATTGTGTAATAGATGGATTCCGTATAAAGGAATTAATAAAATCCAAATTACAGCAAAATAAATTCTCTCCCATGTTGGGTGACTATCCCAATTATTTGTAATCTTAGTATAGGCAAAGTATGCTATTACTAAATAAATTAAGATTCCAATAATTGTCCACATGATTACTTAATAAGTTTTTGTAATTCTTTAATTTTTCTAGCAGCTATCTCCTTAGTCTTAAACTTTACCTTTTCGATAACTTTCTTATAATCTTTAGAATTATAAAGACTATTTAAGTCAGCTAAACCTTCTTTCTTTAATTCATCTAAAACTTCAGAGAATAAATCATCATCTACTGATTCTAACCATTTTTCAAATTTCTTCTTATCTTCATTTTCTAAAAGTTGTACTTTGATAGTTAAAGTATTCCCTTCTTTCTAAGAATCTACTACAAAGTGAGTATCGTTATCTTGATATTCTTGATGTAGTTCACTCATTCCAAATAGCTCTTTGATAAGAGCTTTTAATATTTCTTCTTGTTTCATAACAATACTAATATATTATTATTTATAAAAAATAAAACATAAAATATGTTAAAAAATTATTTTTCAAAATTTTTTTAATTTTTCAAAATTTTAAAATTTTTTTAATTTTTTTTCATTTAAAAAATTTTTTGTAAATTTTTATTTTCGTTCTAAAAATTTTTTTATAAAAATTGTAGATGGGCGGGTGGACATATGCGTGAGTCCCCCGGCCTCACGATATGAAAAAGTAGTCAAAAGTAAAATGTCTCTACTACGTAAGGAGTAATCAATTAAAATTAATTCTTATGCTTACTATCCAACAAAGAAAAATGATTATAGAATTTTTGAAAGAAAACTCTTTTAAAAATTCTTTCAACGGAAAAGATGATAGTTGCGGACAATTGTTTGCAGGAACAATTAAATACGCTTCTATGGTGTTTATCTCTCATCTTTATTTAGGGGGTTCTTATTCTATTAATGAAGAGGACAAAAATAAGATGAAAGACCTCTTGTGTGAAATTAATAAAATTATAGACAAATATCAGATTAACGAATTATATGAACCAAATTATGGATAAATTAATTTTATTTAGATTTAATCAATGTCCTATTGATATTCCTATTAATAGGATTATTAGTATTGATGCAGGCAACAACATCTTAAAAGTTACTTATTATGATGATGAAGAAAATCAGATTAGTGTTACTGGTTATCATATTCTTCATAAATGGCATGCATAAAACTTTTTATCCCTCGCTGCATGCGGGGGATTTCCTTTTCCCAAAATGTAGCCTAATAAGTAATACGTCTTTACTACGTAAGGGGTATCAACCTCGATATAATAATCATTCACAATTATGGCACAAACAATGTTTGTTTTGTCTGCACCGAAGAAAGTAGATGCGACAACGGCACTCGCAGCCGCAAAAGCGAAAGACAGCCGCAATGTTAATTTCCACATTCCCGCCGACAAGGACGAGATTTTAACCCTTACAGGTGAAATCCTCGAAATTGCTTGGACGCAGGGAGAAGGAAAAGACAAGCGTGAGGGCACAATCCTTTCCGCTGCCGCTAAAAAGGCAGACGGCACCGAACTGCCTACTGGTGTTCCTTTTGGTTTCTTCCGCACAAAGAAACTAAACGAGGAAAATGGGGTAAAAACCTTTGAGGCTTGTTTCCCATCTTCTGCCACCTTTGAGGAAATTTTAACATCTATCAAAAAAGATGTTAAAATCAAGGTGGCTCGTGACGGATACATCTATCCGGGTAGGTCATCATCTCGTGACGTGGACACAGTGGTTTGGGCTAAATAAGCCCACCACTTTCCCCTATCGGGGAGTTTCGGCATACTCGCCGAGGCTCCTCTGCCTAAGGTGTAGCCAAGTGTATAACCGCTACACTTTTTAGGAGTAAGTGTATATGCACTGAAACTATGTATGAGAGTCTTACTCTAGTATCATACATTATTTAAGAGTAGCACAACCAAATTATTAACGCCAAAAAATTAATTAAAATGGCACAGACAACTGTTTCTGACGGCATCAAGATGCTCGTCGCACGTCACGCAGCCACTGAAGGTTGCGAAGTAGGTACAAAGGCAATCGCCACAGTAAAGAAAATCTCTAATGCTGATCCTTCCGAGGGTGTATGGAACAAGGGTGATGAGTTCACTGTTCCTAGTAAGGAGTTAATTGACCAGGCTGTATTCGTAGCTATGGTCAATGGTAACAAAGCTCCTGCTATCGCCGTAGACCTGAAGAATGGCACCTCTAAGGTTCTTTACATCTCTTCTCTGAAGAAGAATGTAATTGAGTACGAGGAGGACGGTGATCAGTATCAGATCAAGAAGGACGCTGCTGGCAACAACATTCCTGCACACTTTGCTGGTGAGGAAGTTGGTGGTACTCCACTTCGTAAGGAGATTATGAACAAAGCAACTATCGGTGACATCATCGATTGTCTTGCTGGTCGTACCTTCAAGGTTGCCGACATCATGGGTCCTTACAAGACTTCTCGTCTGAAGGCAAAGACCAATCCTGTTACAGGTATGCGTGATGGTTATGAGGTTGTAGGACTTCGTAACACAACCATCCCTGTATTTGAAGAAGTGAAGTAGTGGGAACTCCCACTCTTCTCACCTTTAAGGGGAGAATTCTCAGACATAGGACCTTAGCGATAAGGCCCTTTCTCTCCGTACCTATCTCTAATTGGAGTGAAGTGTATTATCTTGTAGGCAAAAGGGGTTATTATAATGTAATTCCTACTTATAAGAAAAATACAATCATTTCAGTAGAAATTACCAAGTTTGTGAAGTGTGAATGATTATCGGGAGGAGGTTTTGTGAAAAATCTTCTCCCATTTTTTTCATAACTCAGGTTAAGTGTATGTTCTACATAACGTACACCCCGTTTCATGAAAAATTCTTTGGTGTGAGATGGTGTCGTAAGTGCAGCCATAAACCCCAGAACAATCTCCCGTTTTCAAACCAAACTCATTTCGAATACGGCCTTCTCTGGTATATTTGAGTTTGGTTATATATAAAAACATAAAGATTTTTGAATAGACGTAATTTTTTGAATTTTTAAATAATGGTTGAGTATAAACCATACAAAATTTTTAAAATCCTATAAAAATACCAAGGTCTCAAGTTTGTTCCAAACTTAAGACTCCGTCATTCTGGAAGACGTAAAAAAGGTTTGCTGATGAGGCCAGAACGAAACGAAAAATATATTCGTACAAACAAATAAACAATTAACAATATGAAAGCATATGTTTATTCAGGAGAAATATCAACTCCTGATTATAAGTACAGAGAAGAAAATGTATACTCTCTTATAGAGTTAATTAAATTTCTTCCAGATAGTGATGTAATAGCATTTAGTGTTCAAGATTTAAAGAATCTTATTGGAATAGAACCTGAATCATCAATGGATTTTTCATTAAAATAATAGCAAAACTCTCACCACTATCAAAAAGTGTGGGAGTAATAAATAAACAAATATAAGATTACTCAAGTGGGGTGGAGCACCTACTAAGTCAGCTAAATGTTGAAACATACAGGATAGAGCTACGAAATGACATTAGACGGTTCGAATCCGTCGATAATCTTATTAATTAAAAAAACTCAATATAAAATATCCCACCGACTTGGCTTGGTTGCACGTTACTAGGGATTTCCAAGATGTTGAGGACGCCAGTTTCTTATCTTTTCAGCTCCATCAAGGCAATAATAACAGCGGATATTAGATAAGTTTTAGGTGTAAAACACAATTCGTAAAACCAGAAGTATAGTAAGGTTTCCCTAGTCCACAGTCGGAGGGGTTGTGACTCGCCATCAATATGAGGGTACGTCAGGTTAGCGGTATAATTAGCCATTCGAGGTCCTACAGCTCTATTCTGTAGTAACTTAACAATATGAAGAATACTAGTTTCGAAATGACTGAAAATGGTATCCAGATGATTTGCCAGGTTGGAATCAACTACTGCAATAAACAGAAAGGCGGTAGTGATTTTGATATTGATGCAATGCGTCAGAGGTCAAAGGGTTATGCTCTTGATTTAATTGGAGCATATTCTCCAATTCTCATTGCATCTCTCGAACGTCGTATGCAAGCCTGTGAGCAAAACTTAATCCGTCATTTGAATGACATTGAGTATGCCGATAATTGTGGACATATTGTATATGTTCGCAAGGACAAAACTCGTGGTAGCTTTAACATTCCTTCATTCAATGCAATGAAAGATGCAGTAAAAGCTCTTCGTCAGAGTCAATTCAAATCATTCTTTGAGAATAAGATTTGGATTGACCAGGTGCTTAAGGCTCTGTTGAATGATACAGAGATGCATCACGAGGATAAAGGATGCTTTAAATATTCTGAGTTGATAAGCTTGTTGTGTGAACTTCAAGCTTGTCCTCCAGAATATATGAAATAAGAGAGTGTTTTTCATGGTTTAGAGAGTAGCAGTCTGTGAAGATAGTTACTCTCGAATAATTTTTAAATTAAATGGATAAACTTCCTATAACCAAGAAGGGAAGTAAAATAAAAAGCTTGGCTAGGATAATTTGAGTGTTTATATGCCTGTAAGAAAAAGAACACTACTTTGTGGTACCGAGAAGAAATCGGTACAATTCACAATTCTGCAGAGTTGTGACATCGAGGTATATCCGATGTAAAATAAATAAAATATACTTAATCAAAGATAACCACCGATCAGAGAGGATATTAATAAATCTAAATAATAAGATAAGTAGTGGCAAGGAGTAAATTCCCTTGAAATGTATTATAATGTTCATAATATATGCCAGTATATTGTGTTCCGTATCTGCTGTAGCTGGCACTACAGATTGACGTAAGTAGACTTAACTCCCTTTAATGAGGCTGTGAGATAAAATGTTAAGCTCGATCTCCAATGCAGTGAGGAGATAATATTTAATGACCTATTTACACCCTTGGCAAAGGCTCTGTCGCAATATTAGGCTTTAACCTTCAAATATACGTGAGAAGGATTTATTAATAAGATGTTGGTACTTTATGTAAAGTCCTAATCCAACACAATATTCCCAATATTATCGGTGAGGGAAATTTTTAATTTAACAATATGGAAAATATCCACGGGGAAATTTCACTGATGATTACCGCATAAAGAAAGAGCGGATTTACCATGATATTCTTAGTAATATGTAGGTAGGGTTAAACCTCGTTAGGGCTGTATAAGCCTGAAAACCCGAAATTGTTAAGTTTGTTTGCTCCTCCATATCAATACAGGTATGGAGGATTTTTATAACTTTACAATATGAAACAATTTAAAACTTTTAACAATATGAAAAAATTAAGATTATCTAACAAAACCCAAGATTATTTTTGGGGTGTAATGTTTACAATTAGTACTTTATTATGGATGTGCGTTGTAAGTTTCTTCGTTTAAATAAAGAAGACGTTTCTCTATCTGAAGAGAAAGCCGAAGTACTTGTTAGGAAAGATTGTAATAATTTCCTAAAAACTAAACAAGGAGTTCATTATTTATCAATGAAATATCCTAATCTCTCGATTCTACAGGCTATTGATGAATACATCAAAAATGCATTGTGGGTAAATTACATAGTATAAAATTTATTTAATAACAAACAAACAATATGAAAAATTCTTATAAAAAATTAAACACAGAAGAAATCTCAGCTAAGTATAATTTAGTTAGAGATAAGAATCAGGGTAAAAAGTTTACCAATGAGCAAGTAATTAAACTGCTCAAGGAAGCTGGAATTAGTCAGACATTATCTATAAAAATTGCTGCTAATCCCACTCTTCTCCAGCAATTTAGAAGAGAAGGAATGGGTCGTGGAAAGCATATTGGATATATTTTCCCGTACAATCCTGTTCACAAAACTTGGTTTGAGAATTGGATCTACCCAAAACATTCAGATAAACCTAAAGTCTCTATAGAAAGAGATAAGGACTTTGAGTCTGAGTGTGCTAATTATCTTAAGCAGCAGGGGTACCAACTCAAAAGATGTGTTGGTTTCGATGAGGATTCTTTTAAGAAGGATTATCCTCAGTTGTATGAAAAGTATCTTATCTATGAAAACGTATGATAATGCTTTTCTAAAAAGAGCTATTCAAAAATATTTGTGGACTAATATTGTTGAATGTAACAACGTTTTAGCATTATCTAGTCCACAATATGTTCCTGAATATATCAAATGTTTTCCAACTCATAAGAATTTGTATTTAGTTAATTTTGCTCCAGAGAGTAAAGTAATTAATGCAAATTCTTTAATTGGAATATTTGATATACTTCTTTATAGAAAAATTTATCCAGATTTTATAGATGCAGACTTTTGTAAATCTATTAAAAATTGTGGAGATGATTTAATATATATTTATAATAAGTGTAAAAAACTTAATAAAAATATTATTATTTCATTTACATTTTCTATTAGAGGAGTTGGATTAAATTATACTTTGAAATGGTTACATGAACATTTTAATGTAAATGTTAATGATTATATTGGACTTCCAATATTAGAAGAATATTATAGTTATAGACAATTTTGCATTGAATATGGAGATTGTATTCATTACAGAGATTCTGGAGATCAAATGGTAACAGGACTAATAAAATTAAAACATGACTCCAAAAGAAGCCATAATGATAGCTAGGAAGTATAATCTTGAGTATGAGATCCGTCAGGAACTCAACTCAGGATTAACTCCTGAAGAGGCATTAGAAGAATGGGATATATGTTAATAGCTAGAATTGAAGATTATAAAGGACATGTAAGAATGGCATATCCTAAAAAGAATGAATCCGATGCACAATTTAGAAGTAAATTAAATAATAATTTTACTTATAAATTAAACGGAGTAAGAAGCATAAAGTTTATTGAACCTTTAGATGCTAATTACAATAAGAAACCTTCTTTTAATTATAATAAATCTACTATTAATTTAAATTGGGATGAAATATTATCCAAAAATACTAATCGGTAACCAATCCGACTCTAGAGTGTTCCTTTTAAATTCTTGCAGGAACTAAAGTGAGCAAGGGTTCAAAAATCTCTAACTAGAATTAGCTGCCCTAGTCAATAGAGAGTTCAGGTTTTCGGCGCGCTGCTTTTACTGAACAATTTTTATTAACAACAAACAAATAACAATATGAAAAAAATTAAAAATAATCTTTGGAATAGAATTTTTCATTCTAAAGCTCTTAAAGAGTATCAAGAATGGAAAAAGACTGCTAAAGCTATCATAGGATGGAATAAGCAGTTGAATCAGGACTTGACAAGAGCTGAAACTCTTCAAGATCTCATCGACATTCACAAGCATGCTTGGGAGATTGGATATCAAAATTCAAATCTTGGACCTTGTCCTTGGGGAATGTTTCGTTGTAAGTCAATTCCAGAATTAATTCTAAATACTCTTTATCTTGGAGATATTTGGGGATTATGGACCAACAGCGGTAAATTCTGGGAAGAACACAAGGATGAAACTATGGCTGGAAATGGTTTCGGAATTGATCCCAATAAAAAAGTCTATGATCTTATTATGCAGCAGTATAGGCAACATTTGAGATCAAATATTAATTATATAGCAGATAATACTGCTAAAGAATTATTTGGTAAATAATTTAAATATGATAACAGACTTTATTTATAATGATATTGTTCTTTATTGTAAAGGATGGTATCAGAAGAATGGAAATATGTTAGAGGATTTAGGTTATTTATTCTCTAAAATATATGCCTGGACTCCTAAGACAGAAAAAGAAATAGGGCATATGATGCTTATTGTTCTTGATAAATTGTATGATGGGTTAGATAAACCTATCAATTCTTATAGATTTTATAATAAACACGCTATATTTATGGAAGAAATTTATAAATATATGAGTTTATATAAAATCTCTATGGATATGGCAATTATTTATCTTGTAAGAGGTGTACTTCAAGGGTTATCTCAAGATGAGATTAAACTCAAAGCTCCTTATTATGGAAAAAAAGAATATTTCAGAATGGGAAGTTTATTTGGAATAAATCCGATAAGTATGACTTATACTGAGATGAATAGAAGAGCGCAAAAAGTATTCAATAAATAAAAGTTAGCTCTGAATTACCCTAAAAAGCACAGGGCATCCTAAGAGCACTCTAAGTTCTCATACACAACCGGTTAGTGGGATGAGTCTGAGTGAAATCCAGATATAAGTATGCGTGCACAAATAAAACTGGAGAACTAACTTTTGGTAAACAACTCCTCATTTACCTCTAAAGTTTATAGAGAGTTCGAAGTCTGTTTCAATAATTTCTTTTGGACTTCATTTTAAAGTATTTTACTAGAGAATACAGATGTTAGTAAAAAATGATCATTTCGAATTAAATCAAATCTATTTCTAGTATAGATTTAGCCAGATAGCTCAGGTAATATAAGAGCGCTCAAACATTAGAAAGAGAGGTCGTTGGTGTAAATCCAACTCTGGCTACTATTATCAATTAAGTAGTAGAGTAAGTTTATAGAAAATATAAACATGATAGCTCGCTGGTAGTAAATAGTAAAAATTGCTAATTTATTATTTATTACATAAAAAATTATTAATCATTAAATGTGCACAATTTATTGATTAAATATCAGAGATATACGTTTGATGATAAATTTATAAAAAAAGTCTATACTCTATAATATAGGATCGGTATGTCCGAATAGTCTGTTGCTCATTTTAAGACTGAAATAAGAAGACCTCTTCACTGAGATACTCCTATATTTAATTTTTAATAACTTTAAACAAATAACAATATGATAACAAATTTAATATTAATAGTACTAATAATTTTAATGGTACTTTGTTCTTATATACTTTATAGGAATAATAAAGTTTATTATTTTAATAGAAGTTTATGTAAGTTTCTTTTTGGGGAATTAAAAAGAATTTTAAATACTTATAAGGACAATTATGAATTTCATGAAGATGAAGATAATTATAATTGTATTAGAGAGAAGATAGATACTCTTTTGGACAAATATTCTTACGAGAAGTATTTATATTCTTTTAAACCTCTCAAATTAGAAAAATGGTTTACTGAAGAAGAACTAGAGTTTATAAAATATCTAAAACAATACAGAAAATGAAATGTCCAACGTGTAACAAAGAAATTGGAACATTCATCTCAGATGAACGTTCCATGAAAGAAAAAGGAGAGTGTTTTGAATGTGCTCTCTGGAGAGAAAGATTATCTCTTGTAGGTAATCCTGATGTTGCAATTATAGATGGTACTTTATATACCATTGGTGATGAAAACTCTAAAGATCCATTTAGAGGTTTTGGTGGTGATAAGTTTGTCATCAATTTTAAAGGTGGCAGAAAAGTTACTACTACTAATCTTTGGTGTGGTGGTCATATCTCTGAACATTGGAGACCTCAATTTCCTGACAATGCCGATTTCGATTGGCAGTGGAAGAAAATAGGTAATTATAATTATCTTATTCCAAAGGAAGAGGAGGAAATTCCTGATTCTTTAATAGCTCAAGAAGAAACCAATATTGGAATGTAATATGAATGAAAAAACTCTTTTAGCTACAATAAATTTAACAGCTAATATTATAGAAATGAAAAATTATGTAAAATCTTTGGAAAAAGAAAATCAAAGATTAAAAGCACAAAATGAAATATTGTTAGAATTATTAAATAATAAAAAGTAATGAAACCGACAGAGAGAAAAGAAATGTGCGACCTAATTTCATTGGTCGCAAATGCTGTAGCAACTGGAACTATTCCAGAAGCCGAAGACTATCTTGTAGATCATCCTTTAGAAGATGACGAACTTATGAATCACACATTAAACGTATTAACAACAATTAACAACAAACAAACTGGTGCAATATGAATGACGTTATTCTGGAATGGTCAATCATTCCTTCCGGTAAATAGTCCGGCTCTTAAGAGAAGGTTGTTGCGTAGTTAATCTTGAACTAAACTGCGAAAATCGAGGTCGCTCCTCGGGATAGGATTTTTACAGATAGTTTGCCTATCCATTTTTTTAAAAACAAACAATATGAAGTATAGAATAATATTGAATTTTAAAATATATCCTTTTGATAATTATTCAGAAGCATTAAAGTTCAAATTAGAAAACGGAGGTGTTCTTTATGAACAAGTTTTGTACTGAAGAAATAGAAGGATACATTAAAAAAAGTATTGCTGACATTGCACGAAAATGTGGTGTCAGTAATACAGATGTTATAGAAACAATTAAAAAATTATACAGAAATGAAAATTAATTTTACAAAACAGCACATGGAGCGTCTGATGGACCTTGCAGACGCAGCACTGTTCGATAGAACAACCGTGGTTACAAAGCTTGGTCAACCTTTAAACATTTATGAGTTACTTCACACAACAAGTATTAATCAACTTAATGAGATTAAAACAAGTCTCTCTAAGAAGATTGAGAAGGCTGAAGCAGCTGATGAATGGGTTGCTCCAGATAATGATAAACTTCAGTCAATGAAAGAGACTAAGGAATTGGTAAACCTCATTATTGGTTGGAAGAGATACAATCTCGAACTCGATGAGAACGCTCGTAAGAAGGAAGAGCTTACAGCTAAACTTACTGAACTGAAGGAATCTACAAAGACTCCTGAAGATCGGATTAAGGAACTTGAAGCTCAACTTAAAGAGTTAGAAGAGTTTTAAATAAATGATTCGAGGGATATGGGAAGGATTGATAGAAGTTTAACTGTGTCGTCTCTCTATCAAAAAGGAAGTTCAAGACATATAGGCTAGCGGCTTGGAACTGTGTAGAATCTTTTTAATATAATAAGAGTGAAGCTTGATACCGGGATTGGACACTTACCCTACGAGTTAGGGAGAGGACAGCACAGCCAATAAAGTAGAGATGAAACCGCTCGAAGC